>Ga0116181_1000613_pt1 | contig 32573 bp, 23 predicted proteins | sample AD_UKC075_MetaG_FD_89752 | JGI IMG/M metagenome (GOLD analysis project Ga0116181, IMG submission 89752) | Active sludge microbial communities of municipal wastewater-treating anaerobic digesters from USA - AD_UKC075_MetaG | ecosystem: Engineered > Bioreactor > Anaerobic > Digestate | place: USA... | reverse complement strand
TTGGCTACTGGGTAGTAGCCGCACCAGATTCCCTTTTCATCCCCAACCGGCTGTTCACCGGCAGGGAACCCATGTCGCTTGTGAAGCCATGCTAACGCCCGGCTGGCGACGGCGTCAATGTAGCCGCCGGCTACACGCGTATCTTTATTTCCCCAAGCAGCGGCGAAAATGGCGTTCAGACCACCCACGCAATTGAATTTGCTCATTGTGCAATGCACAATTACCATTAGATGATATGTTGCCAGCATACCTCCCCGGTGCTGGTCCGCTCACTGCACCCGTCATGGATCACCGCGCTCATGAACACGAAACGCCTGCCGCCGATCGACGACGAACCCGAGATCAGGGCATTCGTCGGCTGCCCCATCCACCTGTTTACCTCAGCCGCCTTCGACCCACGGTGTAGTGCTGCCGTCGATTCGCGCCGTGGGTGACATGGCGCTACCACCGTTTATTGGTCTGATCTGGTTCTTTCTGCAGGCCCAATTGTCGCAGCTCACCCAGGTCGAAGGCGGGCCGGCACACGATAGCGCGACATCCGGCGCCACGAGGCACTTCGATGTTCCGAGATCTTGAACGAATCGCGCAGCGTCATTCGATCCGTCGCCAACTGCTGCTTTCCCACCTGTCGGTCGCTCTGGTCGGGCTGGGAATGCTCTGTATCGCCCTGTTCGCCACCTATGATCTACGCTCCAGGGTCCTGCTGCTGGCTGACCAGGGCAATCCACTGACGCTGGCTTCACTGCAGAAGCTGGTCGGCGGGGTACAACAGACCCAGGCTGGTTTGCGTGGCTGGATCATCTCCGGCCGCCTCCAGTTTCTGGATGACTGGCAAATAGCCTGGCGCGACGAAATCCAGCCATCAGTCGCTCAGTTGACCGCCAACTGCCAGCGTGTCCGCGAGGACCGTTGCACGCCTACCGCGCTACAGGAATTGCAAACCCTGCTGACCGACCTGCAGGAATCGCAGTGGTGGGTACAAGACCTCCTGCGCACGCCCGGCAACTCATCGGCGCGCGTCGCCTACTCGCCCGAACGCGAATCGACTGCCGCAGCCTCGCAATCCCTGCTTGCCACACTGTCGCAGGCTGGCGAAGAGCGCACCGATCCGGACTGGCGCATCCTGCTCGCCCGATTCGAGGATATCCTGCAAGCCAACGACGCAACCCGTACAGCGTTACGCGCGTTCCTGGACACCAAGATAGTGGGCGCAATGGCCATACGCACGCCACCGACATCCCTACTCCAGCAACCGCAGTCCACCCACTGGAATATCGCGCTGAACGTGATGGCGCTGGAAACCGATCCGCTCGCTAGCCAGGTGATCGGACAGGCTGCCCGGATCGCGGCGGATTTCCGGGCAAGCTTGGGTCAGGAAGCGAAAGCCGCCCAGGCGGCCAGCGCCATGACGGTCTGGAATCTGGTCTTGATGATCCTGACCATGGGCATGATCGCCTATGCCCTTTCCAAGCGCCACGCCGAAAAGCTGGCCTTGCCGATCACCACCCTGGCGGCCGCCACCCGGCAGATGGCGATGGGACACCTGAACCGCGATCTACCGGCGCACGGTAACGACGAGTTCAGCGATCTGACCCGGGCCTTCAACACCATGCGGATTTCCCTGCAACAGGCGCAGGCCGAACTGCAGGACGCCAACGCCACCCTGGAACGACGCGTCATCGAACGAACCCGCGAACTGGCCAGCGCCAACGAGGCCCTGAATCTGGAAATCGCCAACCGCGTCCAAACCGAAACCGCCCTGCGGGACAGCGAGGCGCGGCTGCGCGCCATCACCAGGGCCATCCCCGATCTGGTATTTGTGCTCGACGAAGATGGTCGTTACTGCGAAATCCTGGCGGAACAGAAAGACCAGATCGCGATCGGCTCCACCCCGTTGCGAGGACGTTTGCTGAGCGAAGTCCACGATCCAAATTCAGCGGCCTTCCTACTCGACATCATCCAACGGGCGTTGTCGACCCAACGCACCCAGATCGCTGAATACGAATTGCAAACGCCCTCGAAGCTCCGCTGGTTCGAATCGCGCACCGCGCCGCTCGAGGTCCGCTTCGATGACAAACCGGCCGCCATCGTGGTAGCGCGCGACATCACCCAGCGCAAGCAGGCTGAAGCCCAGTTCCGCCAAGCGCAGAAAATGCAGGCTATCGGTCAGCTCACCGGCGGCATCGCCCATGATTTCAATAATCTGTTAGCTATCATCATGGGCAATCTGGAGCTGTTGCACGAGCAGCTGGCGGAGCAACCTCGCCTGCGCAATCTGGCCAACCAAGCCCAACAAGCGCTGAAAGCGGTGGACCGGGGTGCGAATCTGACCCGGCGCCTGTTAGCGTTCGCTCGCCGTCAACCGCTATTGGCCCAACCAACCAATCTGAACAAGATGGTGCTCGGCATGCTCGACTTGATGCGGCGGACCCTGGGAGCCACCATCGAAATCGAAACGGTCCTCGCGCCCGGTCTGGAACAGACGCTGGTTGATGTCGGCCAACTGGAAAACGCCCTGCTCAATCTGGTGATCAATGCCCGCGACGCCATGCCGCAAGGCGGCAGGCTCACCCTGGAAACGGCCAACGTCCTGTTGGACGAAGACTATGTCGCACCGCAAAAGGATCTGCGCTCTGGCCCTTATGTCATGCTGGCGGTCCGCGACACCGGGACCGGCATCGACCCGGCGCTGCTGGAACGCGTGTTCGAGCCGTTCTTCACCACCAAGGAATCCGGCAAGGGTAGCGGTCTGGGACTGAGCATGGTTTACGGCCTGGTCAAACAATCCGGCGGCCATATCACGATCTATAGCGAGCCCGGCCAGGGCACTACCCTGCGACTTTACCTGCCACGTTTCATCGCCGCCGAACAGGCCGCCACCGAACAACTCCCACACCTTCCCGTCGAGCCTCCATCCTGTCAGGGCCGAGGAGAAATCATCCTGGTGGTCGAGGACAATGCCGATGTCCGCCTGTTCGCCGTGCGCGCCTTGCAAAACCTCGGCTACGCCACCCGGCAGGCCGGCGACGCCGCGACTGCGATCAAAATCCTGGACGCCACGCCAGAAATCGCCTTGTTGTTCACCGACATCGTGCTGCCTGGGGATATGGACGGGGTCAAGCTGGCGATCGAGATACGAAAACGCGCGCCCGGCTTACCGGTCCTGTTCACCTCCGGCTATACCGAACACGCCCTGGTGGATAACGGCCAGCCGTTCGAAGGTCCGGAGGTCTTGATCAAACCTTATCGGAAATCCGATTTGGGACAAAAATTGCGGGCCTTGCTGGATTGACGGCAGGGTCGATCCCGGCCATGGGGAAACGTTGCGCCGGATAATTCCACATGAACAGCGATGCCATTGAATGGCAATAAAATGCTCTTGATCCGGATAAGGCGATGCTAAGCTTGTCGCAGAACTTTGGCTGAGGTGACAGTCCGTGACAGTGTTCGGCTCGTCACATGAGCCAAAGCTCTGGCATCGACATCAACAACATCAATATCCCGGACAAGGAACCTGATCATGCCACTTGCAAATCGTCTCGCCGCCGAATTCATCGGCACCCTCTGGCTGGTGTTGGGTGGTTGCGGCAGCGCCGTGCTGGCCGCCGTCTTCTACGGTCCTGACCAATATCCGTTGGGCATTGCCCTGGTGGGCGTGGCACTCGCCTTCGGTCTGACGGTACTGACCATGGCCTATGCCATCGGCCACATTTCCGGCTGCCATCTCAACCCGGCGGTCTCGGTTGGATTGTGGGCCGGCGGTCGCTTTCCAGCCTCGGATCTGATCCCCTACATCATCGCCCAAGTGCTCGGCGGTCTCGCGGGTGCGGCGATCATCTATCTGATCTTCACCGGTAAAAGCGATTTTTCCACTCTCGGCGGCTTTGCGGCCAATGGCTATGGTGAACACTCGCCCGGCAAATATGGACTCAACGCCGCGCTGATCTGCGAGGTGGTGATGACCTTCTTCTTCCTGATCGTCATCCTCGGTTCCACCCATAAGAACACCCCGACCGGCTTCGCGCCCATCGCCATCGGTCTGTGCCTGACCCTGATCCATCTGATCAGCATCCCGGTCACCAACACCTCGGTCAACCCGGCCCGCAGCACCAGCCAAGCTATCTTCGTCGGCGGCTGGGCCTTGCAGCAACTGTGGCTGTTCTGGGTTGCCCCCATCGTCGGCGCCGCAGCGGCTGGCTTCTTCCATCGCTGGATGGCCAACGACAACCCGTAAAATCTCAATGACCGTCACCGGGCGCCTTTCGACGCGCCCTTTTTGTCTGGCAAAACGCTCAACAATCGCAAGCCGGGTTTGTACAATGCGGTTCGATGACATTCGCCAGCCTGAAGCCGAACCGAAGACTCCATTGCCCATGACCCAGCCTTCACCTTCCCAACCTGCCGTGCTGCTGATCGGCCATGGCACCCGGCTCGCTGACGGCGTCGCCGAATTCCACACCCTGGCCGACCAGCTGCAGCAGGCTCTGCCCGACCGAAACTGTCTGGCCGGCTTTCTGGAACTGGTCGAACCCGATCTACCCACAGCGCTGGAACACTTGCGGCAACAGGGTCACCGCCATATCGTCGCGCTGCCGGCCTTGCTGATGGCTGCCGGGCACATCAAGAACGATATTCCGGTCATTCTTCGCAACTTCGAAACTGAACATCCGGAGGTGCGCATCACCTTCGGCGCGGATCTGGGTATCCATCCCCAGCTGTTGCAGGTCGCCCGCGAGCGGATCGAGAGTATCGAAGCCGAGTTCGGCAGCGGTTACGATCGGCAAGATACCCTATTGATGGTGATCGGGCGCGGTAGCTCCGATCCCGACGCCAATTCCAACATCAGCAAGATCACCCGCATCCTGTGGGAAGGCATGGGGTTCGGCTGGGCGGAAACCGCCTATACCGCCGTCGCCGCGCCATTGATGGCCGATGCTCTGGAGCGTGCCCACCGACTGGGTTTTCCACGGGTCCTCGTGTTTCCCTATCTGCTATTCACGGGCCGCTTGGTCGAACAGGTGCGGGCCACGGTCGCCGAATACCAAGACCGCCACCCCGAGGTCAAGGCGCTGGTCGCGCCCTATCTGAACGCTCATCCACTGGTGGTCGCCACCTTCCTGGAACGGCTGGCCGAAGCCGAACGCGGAGCGGCGCAAATGAATTGCCAGTTCTGCCCCTATCGCACGCCCGTCGTCGGTCGCGAGGACTGGCAGGGCGAGCCGCAAGTCGGTCATGATCACGACGATCACGATGGTCATCACCACCATCACCACCACGATGATCACCACCATCATCACCACGATGATCATCACGGGCGCTAAACCCTTTCACCCACCTCTCGCCGACCTGTTGGCGAGAGGCGCAAGCTGGAGCCGCCATGCCTCGTTTCGACTACCTCCGCGACCCCGATGAAATCGAGCGCCAGTCATTCGCGCAAATCCGTCAACTGACCGACCTGTCCGGCTTGGACGCCGACCAACAACAAGTGGCGATGCGCCTGGTGCACACGTCCGGCGATCCCGGCATCGTCCAGGATCTGCATTTCAGTCCCGGCGCGGTCGCAGCCGGTCTGGCGGCGCTGAAGCAGGACGCCGGCGTGCTGTGCGATATCGAAATGGTCAGTCACGGCATCAGCAAGCGCTATCTGCAAGGTCCGGTCCGCTGTTTCCTGAATGCCCCGGAAGTCGCTGCGCAAGCCCGCCAAACCGGCGAAACCCGCTCCATGGCGGCCATGGCGCAGTGGCCGGCGCATCTGGCTGGTAGCATCGTCGCCATCGGCAATGCCCCGACCGCCCTGTTCCGTCTACTCGATCTGCTGGACGAAGGCGCGCCCCGGCCGGCGCTGATCATCGGCATGCCGGTCGGCTTCATCAACGCCGCCGAATCCAAACAGGCGCTGTGGGACATCGCACCGCAGGAATTCCACACGCCGTGCATCACCCTGCTGGGGCGGCGCGGCGGCAGTAGCCTGGCCGCCGCAACCGTCAACGCCCTGGCCCGCATGGCCAACGGAATCCGTTTCTGATGACAGCGTCCGACGGGTCCGGCCCGCCGCTGCAGGTGATCGGTATGGGCATGGCAGCCGATGCGCTGAGCCAACCGGCGCGAACGGCGCTGGAGCAGGCCGAGCTCCTCATCGGCGCGGCGGCGCATTTAGACCTGTTCCCGCAGCTGACGGCGGAAAAACAGCCCTATCCCAGTCCGATGAGCGATCTCTGGCCGTTGCTGCAGGCCAACGCCGGGCGGCGCATCGTCGTGCTGGCCTCCGGCGATCCCCTGTTCTACGGCATCAGCCACACCTTGCTGCGTCACCTCTCGCCGGAACAACTGGTGTTCCACCCCAACGTGTCCAGCATCCAGGCAGCCTGCGCCCGGCTGGGACGACCATGGCAACAACTCCAGCTGGTCAGCCTGCACGGTCGACCGCTGGCCAGTCTACGCGCCGTGTTGCGCAACAACCGTAGTTACGCCCTGCTGACCGATCGCCACAATACGCCAACCGCCATCGCTCGCGTGCTGGTCGAAACCGGATTCGACGCTTCCGAGCTATGGGTCGCAGAAGAGCTGGGCGCGCCCGGTGAACGGGTCCGTCGGTTTCGAGCCGACCAGTTGGCCGTCAATCCACCGGAATTTTCTCCGCTGAACGTGGTGCTTCTGGAAACCCGTGGACCGGGCGGCGTGTTGCCGGAATTCCCCGGCATTCCCGATCACCACTTCAGTACTGGCGCGGAACCCGGCAAAGGGCTGCTGAGCAAACGCGAGGTGCGGCTTAGCATCCTGTCCCTGCTCGCGCCGTGCGCTGGCGAGATTGGCTGGGATGTCGGCGCCGGCTGCGGCGGGGTGGCAGTGGAATGGGCGCGCTGGAATCCTCACGGCGAGGTGCATGCGGTCGAATGCCACCCGGACCGCCTGAGCCATCTGGCTATCAACCGCGAACATTTCGGTGTAGTGGCCAACCTGCACATCGTCGCCGGCGCTGCTCCAGAGGCATTGGCCACGCTGCCCGATCCCCATGTGGCATTCGTCGGCGGCAGTCGAGGCCGCTTGGACCAGATGCTGGATGCGGTCTGGCATCGGTTACGCCCCGGTGGACGACTGGTTGTAAGTGCGGTGACCGAAGACAGCCGAGTCGAATTGCATACCTTCGTCGGCGACCGTCCGGCGGAGTGGATCGAACTGCGCATCGCCCGCGGCGAGCGCCTGGCGGATCAACGGGTGATGCGTCCCCATTTGCCAGTGTTGCTGATGAAATTGGAGAAACCCGTATGAACGCCACCGCGACCCTGTACGGTGTAGGTGTCGGCCCCGGCGATCCGGAACTGCTGACGCTCAAGGCCGTGCGCATTCTGCAGCGCGTGCCGGTAGTCGCCTACCCGGCCACCCCGCAAGGCAGCGCCCAGGCCCGCGATATCGCCGCGGAGTGGCTGGCGGGCAAGCGGGAAATCCCGATCACCATGCCCTGCATGCTGGATCGCGGCCCCGTCAACCAAGGCTACGACGAGGCAGCTATCGCTATCGCCGCCGAACTGGCTGCCGGTCACGATGTCGCCATCCTGTGCGAAGGCGATCCGCTGTTTTACGGCAGCTTCAGCTATCTGCTGCAACGATTAGGCGAGCGCTTCCCTTGTGTGGTCATTCCCGGCGTCAACTCGGTCAGCGCCGCTGCCGCTGCCGCTGCGACGCCGCTGATCACCGGTGAACAGCGCCTGACCGTCATCCCTGCCACGGTCGGCGACGAGGCATTGCGCCAAACGCTGCTGAATAACGATAGCGTGGCCATCCTCAAACCCGGCCGCCATCGACCACGGCTGTTGGAATTACTACGGGAAACTGGCCGGACCGCCGATACGCTGTATATCGAACAAGCCAGCCGACCGGGACAGCGAATCATCCAGCGTTTCGAAGATATCCCGGCCACGCCTGGTCCATATTTTGCTTTATTTCTGATCGTGCGCCCCGAGAATCGCTAGGTCGCGAATCCGATCGGCCTGCTCCTCCAACGCTGGTAGTACTCTCTACGCAGTCCAGCAGAACCTTGCGCCCCACTGCGGCAAACCGGCTTTCTTTGCGTCACAAATTTGGACTCAAGGAAAAATCAATGACATCTCCACTCACAGCAACGGTTTTTGAATTGTCCACTATTGATAATCCCAATTGGATCAGCTTCAAAAAGCTCGCCATCAAAATTTAAATTAAATATAAATCATGTAGTTATATTACAATCCAAATTAAAAATGACTGTTTTTTCAGATATCTTTCGATGATATGGGCAGACTGGCGGTTTTGTTCTTGCCATATTCGATAGATATCTGACCCACGATAAAAATCCACATTTAATACAGATGAAACTTCTTTCATCTGTATATCCTTATATCGAGTTTGGATTCCACAGAATTTCGATAGTTTTACCTTATGTGATTCATTATGGAATCTGGCATTCAAGCACCACACATGGCTATAATGTGTCGTTTTTTTAGCATTTTGCATTTATTAACAAAATTTGATTTATTTTTTACAAAAAACTACAATTTTTTGCGAAGGTATAATTATATAATAATTTCAATAAGGTTAATGGAGCTTCCAGATTATTGATGATGGCAAATCGTCAAGGATTTTCTCTAATACAGAAAAACGCCTTCTTTTTATAAATGAATCTTGCTTAACAAGGCAAAATAGCGTGCAAGATTCCCAGTGAATTCAATTCTTGTGCAGTGTGCTGCATATATTAAGGTAGATTTATCTTTGAAAACGACAAGAGTATTAAAATCCGACGCGCAGCTGCTATCCATGCCGCGAAAATTATACATTTTTGCGAGCCATTTATCTCATAGCAATATACTGACTCTTAAAGTATTACTGAAATCAACCAAAGCCGACAAGATGGCAGTTTGGGAATATACCAATAACTCGAATGAGGCTGCGGCTATCTTAATAGATACCGATAGCAAAGAAGGCGCTCTCCAACTAAAAGAGTTGGGGCGCAAAAAAAATCATCAAGTTTTAATCGCGTTTAGCAACAGAGCACCAGACTTTCCAGAAGGGATTCTGGTTTTGCCGCGTCCATTGCGATCGGCGGAGTTGTGTCCACTGTTACAACAGGCCAGCAGAAATTTTCTGAACAGTCAACAAATCATCCTGCAAGATCAACAAGATACAGATCTTTCGCCTTCTTTACAGCAGTATCCAACGAATCAAAAAGCAATAGAAATCACAAACGTCTCGACGAGACCTCGTCGGGTTTTGGAAATTTTATATAGCAATCGGAACAAGATTCTAAAAATTACCGATCGATCCATGCGAGCAGTGTTCTTCGATACAGAAAAACATCATTATTATACATCTGACCTTGTCAGGATAGAGATAGAAGCTCTATTAGCCTCCTCTATTGAAAACGTACAATTAGAAGAGATCGATCGCAAACAATTCAAAATAGAAACACAATCTCTCAAAATGCAGGATTTGGATCCACTGCTGTGGACAGCAGCTTTGGGCATCTCCACTGATGGGCAATTATTTCATGGTTTATCTTTCATTGAGTCTTACCGACTGAACCGTTGGCCCGATTTGAGAAAACTGGGCTCAAATGCCCTCCACTTGAAGTTTGCCGCATTGCTACGACAGGAGTGCACCATTAGCTACATGGCTGATGTTGCGAAAGCCGAGTTAAACGAAGTGGTAAGTTTCATCAATGCCTGTTATAGCTTGAGTTATTTAGAGCACCAAGAGCAGCCCCATGTTCCGCTGCAAACGCGTGCACAGAAAACACCAGCAAGTGCTGACAAAATCAGCTTGCTCAGCAGGATTCGCAGGCGATTGGGAATTTAACGAAACAGATCAAATCCATCTTTGACAAGACACGGGAGGTTACGGGAAAACTCCGAGCCCTAACCGTCCTCTCCGCATAGTGCTAGCAGCCTGCAACCAGTCTTTCGAGGTATCCCATAGAGAAAGCTAGCCTTGCAAACTCGTTTGACCAACTATTTCATACTCCACCGGGCAAACATTATCAGCATAGAATTTAATGTATTTTTCTGTGACACCATATTCACCACTACCCGCTTCAGACTGACCGATACGATGGCTCCGATGACCAAACCCGTTTGAGTCGTAGCTACCAGCAACCCTTTTCTTCACAACCAGCTTGACCCAACCGCTGACGTCGCCTCAACCAGCAGGGCAAGAAACAATGCTCTATATATGATACATAAAAGAAGAATCACCAATAGAGTGATCCCAGTCACCATACTACACCCCCTCGTTAGGCAGCTTATAATATTTTATTTTTTAAAATTTTATGTTTTTTAAACAAATTTTGATTTATTTCAATAAACCGTTTATAATTATTTTAGTGATATATATAACAATTTTAATATAGTCAATAGACATTGCTACGGCGATTTGCAATTTATTGTGCTATATAGATACTTGGTGAGGTTGCGATGAGCCAAGCAGGAAGCAGAAATGTGGGATTGGGAGATGTGCGTTTGCCAAATGATTTATTATAATACAGTTGTACTGCCTACATGCCAAACGCTAGTAACGACGGTTATCGTGATCTTAGCGCGTGAGGAACAGCAGCCAACAGACCTAGGAAGTTTGTCATCCGGTGCTCGTTAATCAGGAAGCAGTAGGCTGCCTGTGCTATTAATTAATATGAGTGCGTTAATCTTCGGAATTGCCGCGTATCATTAGTTATGATGGACAACTAATTTCTAATCTATAGTTTCAAGTACAGATTAAAGAATTTTTCTGCTTATATATAAAAAATAGCTGTGGAATTCCTGACGAATTCAATTCTCATGCAGCGTACTGCATGTTTCTGAGGTGGATTTGAAAACGATGGGAAGATTAGAGTCTGAAGTATGGTCACCCTCCATACCGCGAAAATTATACATTTTTGCGAGCCATTTATCTCACAGTAATGTAATGGCTCTCAAAGTGTTGTTAAAATCGATCAAAACTGACGAGATAGCGGTCTGGGAGTATACCAATAACCCAAACGAAGCTGCAGCCATCTTAATAGATGCAGACAGTAAAGAAGGCGCTCTCCAGCTAGAAGAATGGGTGCGCAAAAAAAATTACCAAGTATTGATTGCGTTTAGTAATAGGGCGGTAGCCTTTCCCGAAGGCGTTTTGGTTTTACCTCGCCCATTGCGATCAGCAGAGTTGTTTCCACTCTTGCAACAGGCAAGTCGTAGATTCCTCCATATTCTGCAGAGCCTGCAAGACCAGCCAGATATTGCCTTTTGTCCTTCCTTGCAGCAGGATCTAGCCGACCAAAAGGCGACTAAAGTCGCAAGCGTCCTAACTCGCCCCCGTCGAGTTTTGGAAATTTTGCATGGTAACCGGAATAAGATTTTAAAGGTCGCCGATCGATCCATGCGAACAGTGTTCTTCGATACGGAAAAACATTATTATTATACGGTTGACCTTGTCAGGACAGAAATAGAAAATCTATTAACTTCCCCTATCGAAAACGTACAGACCAAAGAGATCGATCGTAGACAGCTGGAGACAGAGACGCAATCTCTCAAAGCACAGGACTTGGATCCACTGCTCTGGGCAGTCGCTTTAGCAATCTCTACTGACGGACAATTGTTTCATAGTTTGTCTTTCAGCGAGTCTTACCGGCTGAACCGCTGGCCCGACTTGAAGAAACTAGGCTCAAATGCCCTCCATTTGAAGTTTGCTGCAATGCTACGACAGGAATGCACTATTAGCTACATGGCTGATGTTGCAAAAATTTCGATAGATGAAGCGGTAAGTTTCATTAACGCCTGTTATAGCTTGAATTACTTAGAGCGCCAAGAGACATCCGTCGTCTCGTTGCAGGCGCGTACGCAGAAAACACCAGCAAATGCTGATAAAATCAGCTTATTCAGTAGAATTCGCAGGCGATTGGGAATCTAATGAAACAGATCAAATTCATTTTTACAGGACCTCCCGGCGCTGGAAAAACAACAGCGATTGCAGCCATCAGTGAGTTCCCTCCTGTCTCTACTGATGTCCTTTCTACCGACGATTTGGCAAAGACCAAAGAAAAAACAACAGTGGCTATGGATTTCGGCCAGATTACCCTGGATAATGGTCTGAAAATAGGACTATACGGGACTCCAGGCCAAGAACGCTTCAGGTTTATGTGGGAGATCTTGGTGCAAGGTGGTCTTGGACTCATCGTCCTGATCGATAACCGTCGCCCAGACCCACTGAAGGATTTAGAGATTTATCTCGATAACTTCTCTGAGTTTATAGATAAAACTGATGCAGTGATTGGCATCACATGCTCAGATGTCAAAGAAACGCCGACTCTTGACGATTATCAAGATGTTTTGCAAAAACGTGGCCAAGTTTTTCCAGTTTTTTCTGTTGATGCCCGCGAGAAAGAAGATGTGCTTTTTTTGCTAAATGCGCTACTAACATGCCTAGAGCTTGCTGCATAGGAGGAGTTGAAACCAGTCCATATCTGAACAAAAACGCTCAGGATGGTTGGGTTCGATATTATCCTTAAATACCACGAGTTTTCACCATAGAGTGATGCTAAAAAGGTCGTCTTGGTGGACCTACTGATACCTATCGAGCATGATAATCTTGCCATGAATATTACAAAAGCGAGAGACAAATTAAGCATTTTTCTAGGTTTTAGAAGCCAAGATAAATCTGCTGGCTCGGAAGGAAATTCTGTTTCTGAAAAGACTGATGAAAAAGCTATCATTCTAGATGGCTCTATGGATTTGCCACAATCCACGCGCATCGAATCAGATAGCCAAGCTTGGGCAGCTAGTGATGTCGATTCAATTTCTTCAACTGAAAAAACAAGTAATATAGGTCACAGAGTCGAGGTAGAAGTTCAAAGTATGGAAGAAAATGAATATCCGTCTACTATTAAATATACTCAAGAACAATTGGCACAAGTTGAGACAAAACTGGCCGACTTCATGAGGATGTGTGTAGGAGCTTATGGCGCTCTCATTTCAACGGTAGATGGCCATGAAATTGCTGCTTCTTTGAAGCGTGATATACCCGCACATAAAATATCGACAATGAATAGTGCCTTATTGGCGCTCGGCGAAAGCATTGCTAAAGAATCTTCGCAAAGGCTTTGCCAGTTTGTCATCTTGGAAAACAGCGATGGCCGCGTCGTTTCCCTACGCATTAACGATATATTAATGCTGACTTGCATTTCCACAAAGGAAACCAATCTCGGGATGTTATTGAGTTCTGGTCGCCACACTGCAGATATATTGGCAAATATTCTGCAATAATCAGATCAGTGTATGGCTTGTGTTCTACTCATCCTTGACTTTTTAGTGCGGAGGAAATTCCTATGGCTTCTCTAAACGATGTTTGTGAGCAACTGGTCAAGGGCGTCAACGATGCACTTGGCGCCGCTGTCGTCGATCTTTCTTCTGGGCTGCTGTTAGCCGTTGCTCATAATGTACCCTACTTCACCCAAAGCTATCTGGATGCAGTAGCTGCGGCAGCTGTCGACATGTTTCGTGGCAATACCGTCAGTACTGTCGAGGATATGCTGAATACACAGCGTGGTTCAGATAAAAGCCATATGATCAAGGAAGTCCAGATGACGACTGAAAAAACATATCATTTCATGTCCGTTGTGCCTGGTAAAGAAAATTCGCTGCTTGTACTAATCACTGGTAAGAAAGCAAATTTGGGCATGGGATGGGCTGCTGTAAGAGGAGCCCTTCCTAAAGTTGCCCCGTTGTGTCCCTTCTAAAAAATTATCGCTTTCAGGGCGCTTATCAAGCGCCCTTTTTTATTGTCCTTTACGCAAACGATTTATAAGCTGTGGTGGAAATTCATAGCGATACATATCCTTTATGGTGCGCTCCAAGTCATAATCTACTCGATAAAATTGAATATTTCTCCGCTCTTGGTCAAAAATAGCAAATTCAGCGCCAATTTTTTTATTACGAGGCTGACCTACTGAGCCTGGACACACTAAATAATGACTAGTTTCGTCAAGCCGTAATTCATTCAGCGTTTCAATTCCTTGGCATCCACTATAATAAACACCTTGAATATGCGTATGCCCATACAGACAAACTGGAATGGCATTTTCTACTAAATAGCTGAGATTTTCCTCATAGGTTAGCTGATAAACATAAGCATTAAAGAACGTCTTGTCTTGGGGAGCACCATGCACGGCAAACCAGCCATCCTGCTGGTGACAAGATGGCAAATCAACTAACCATTCATATTCCGATTTTCCTAATATCGTTGTACTCCATTCTAATACCCAGCGTCCAGTCGATGAAAAACCACGTGCTGGTATTCCAGTGACTAAGGCATGATCGTGGTTGCCCCGGATGGTCAAAAAATTACGCTTTTGCAGTTCGCGAATACACTCAACAGGATGAGGACCATAACCAATGGTATCTCCTAACACAATAGCCTCTTCTATCCCTAAATCATCCAGCTTCTCTAGTACTGTTTTTAAGGCTGGATAGTTAGCATGTATATCCGCCAAAACTGCAAACTGTTTTCCTTTTATTTTTAGCGGTTTTCTTTGTGCCACTGAACCCACTTTTTTGAATCCATCAAGAAAATATTTCTTTCGATTCAGTTGATCTTCATTTGCGTAAAATAATCTATTTAGCTGCTCGCTGATCACAGTGACCCAATGGGTATCGGTAAAATATTTGAGTAACGCTTCTCTAAAAATAATTCCAAGCTCATGAGCTTGCCCTGGGTCAAGCCATTCAAACTGCCGAAACCAAACGCCTAAGGCATGCGTTAAACTGACAAATTTATCCAACGGATAAATATCATCGTCTAAATAATACAACCTCCCTTCTTCATCCATTCCATAGTTGGACAACCCCTCGTCCAGTTTAATACTGAAATCAGCAGCAGACTGAAAATACATATCCGCCATACTTGCCAAACTTCCAATAAATTTATCAGGAGAAACAACCTTACATCTAACATGAAGTGGCAATAGTTTTGGAGTGATACTCGCTATGATAACTTGCTCCACCTCACGTATATAAAACCATGTTTTAGCAGGATGATGAATGTGGTATTGGCGTTCTTTCTCCAATGCCTGATTAATCCAACGCTTGCTGTTGTATTCATCGAATCGATATTCCGATCGGCATTTGATCACGTAATGATCATCAGCGATAATTTTAGTCGCAGGACGCCCCGTAAACGCAGCGCCATGCATAAGAGTTTGCTCTCTATAGCTAAATACTTCTCTAATTTTCTTAATATCTATGCTTTGATCTGGGTCGATAGAACCGATAATTTGAATATCCACAATTGATGGTTTTAAATCCATATTCATCATGAATAGCCTTGAGAGTCTCACATTTGAAAAATCGGCCCTTACCAATCAGGCCGATTGAAGTCCATATCGAACCCAAAACAAAACGTCCATTAGGGCCAGCGGATCTTCACCGCCCTAACAGACGTGGAGCAGGTTTACGCCTGAACGGGACGCTCACCGAGACTGGCGGCTTCGAACTCGTCGCGGCCATCGCTTTCGGGATGGAGCAGCAACACGCGTTCAGGCGCCCATTCGGCCAGCTTGGTTGCCGTATCCCGAGCGATCAGTGGGAAATCGAATTCGTGCCGGTCGCCACGGGCGATGGCCAAGCGACCCATGGCCAAACCCTTGCGTTGCGCCGGAGTGACCCGAATAGCCCGAATCCAGCGACCATCGCTGTCGAGAAAGTTGTAGAGAAGCTCCGCTTCTGGCTCGTTCAGGCGATGACTATCGATCAGCTGCTGAGCGCGGGCAGCCAATTCCCGTTGCTTCTTCTCGGCTTCCCGCTCCAGATTGAGCTGGCGATCCCGCTCGCGTTTGTGGGCGGCCTCGACCTCGGCTTGGCGACGCACTTCCGCTTGTCGCGCCGTTTCCTCACCGGCCAGTGCCTTGTTCTTCTTGCGTTGATGCGCCTGCTGGCGGGCGTCGGAATCCTGCTTCTTGGCCTTATCCGACGACACCAGCCCCGCTTTCAGCAACTCATCCCGCAGCGACATGGCGCATTCCTCGCCAGGCTCAGTACAACACGCGGGTGCGAATGGTGCCAGCCACCTCGTCGAGCCGCTTGCGTAGCTGCAAAGTCTCGGCTTGCTCGTCGCCGTCCACATCGATGACCACGTAGCCGATCTGGGGGTTGGTCTGTAGGTACTGCCCGGCGATGTTGATGTGCTGCTCGGAGAAAATATTGTTGATCTGCGACAGCACGCCAGGCCGATTGCGGTGGATGTGCAAAAGCCGATGCTTGCCGGGATGTTCGGGCAAGGAGACTTCCGGGAAATTGACCGCACTCAGGGTCGAGCCGTTGTTGCTGTACTTGATCAGTTTGCCGGCCACTTCCAAACCGATGTTCTGTTGCGCCTCCTCGGTGCTGCCGCCGACATGCGGGGTCAACAGCACATTGTCGAAGCAGCGCAGCGGCGAGATGAACTCATCGTCGTTACCCTTCGGCTCCACCGGAAAAACGTCGAGGGCTGCCCCGATCAAATGCTGGGATTCCAGCGCCTGGGTCAGCGCCTCGATATCCACCACGGTGCCACGGGCGGCATTGATCAAGTGGGTGCCCGGCTTCATGCGCCCCAGCTGTTCGGTACCGATCATACGATGGGTTTGGGGCGTTTCCGGGACGTGCAGGGTCACCACATCGGCCATTTCCAACAAGGCGTTCAGCGACAACACCGGTCGGGCGTTGCCTAGCGCCAGTTTGGTTTCGATGTCGTAAAACACCACCTGCATGCCCAGCGCTTCGGCCAGCAACCCCACCTGGGTGCCGATGTGGCCATAGCCCACGATGCCCAGACATTTGCCCCGCACTTCATGCGAACCAGCGGCGGTCTTGATCCAGCCGCCGCGATGGGCAATAGCGTTGCGCTGAGGAATGCCCCGCATCAGCAGGATGATTTCGGCCAGCACCAGTTCCGCTACGCTGCGGGTATTGGAGAATGGCGCGTTGAACACCGGGATGCCGCGTTCCTGGGCGGTACTCAGGTCGACCTGGTTGGTGCCGATGCAGAAACAACCGACCCCGATCAAACGCGGGGCGTGTTCGAACACCCTGGCAGTCAGGCGGGTGGCGGAGCGGATACCGACAAAATAAGCGTCGGCGATCGCCTCCAGCAATTGCGGCTCGGGAAGCGCCTTCGGATAGCATTCGATCGTGGTGTAGCCGTCGGCCTGCAAAGCCTCGACGGCGCTAGGGTGAATGCCTTCCAGCAACAGAATCTTGATCTTGCTCTTATCGAGTGAAGTTTTGCTCATGAGTGGGTAAATCGTACCGCTTGGATCAAACATCAGGTTGAACAGAACCCCGCCGGGCGTAGCTGGCGGATCAATAGCCTTCCAGCGAACTCCGGCCCGCCAGCTCGGCGAGGGGACGTGGCTTACCGATCAAGTAACCCTGACCATAATTGACACCGATAGCGCGCAATTGCGCCAGGATTCGTTCGTTTTCCACGAATTCGGCGATGGTTTCCATCCCCATCACGTGACCGATGTCATTGATGGAATTCACCAGCGCCAACGAAACAGGGTCGTTGACGATGCCTTCCATGAAAATTCCGTCGATTTTAATGAAATCCACCGGAAGTTTTTTGAGATAGGCGAAGGACGACAAACCACTGCCGAAGTCGTCGAGGGCAAAACGGCAACCGATATCCTTGAGGGCGTAGATGAAGCGCAAGGCGTCGCCGAGATTAGCGATCACGGCGGTCTCGGTCACTTCGAAACAGATCTTGTTGGTCAGGGACGGCTGGTCGGCCAGGCGTTCCAGCAGATAGGTCAACAAGGGCGCATCCCCGAGCGAATGGCCGGAGAGATTGATCGTGCAAAGACACAGATCGTCGAGATGCTCGGGATTGCCGGACAACCAGTCCAGCGCCGACCTCACCACCCAGTGGTCCAGCTTCACGGCCAGATGATACCGCTCGGCCGCCGGCAGAAACGCGCCCGGCAACACGATCTCGCCGAATTCGTCCTTCATGCGCAGCAACAGTTCGTAATGATGCCCTGCTTGCGAACCCGACAAAGGCAGGATAGGTTGGAAAGCCAGCTGAAAACGGTTGTCCTCCAAAGCCTGGTTGATGCGCGTCGCCCACTGCATCTCGCCGCGGCGAAGGGCCAGATTTACATCATCTTCGGTATAGAGGTGCACCCGATTGCGACCGGCGTCCTTGGCAGCATAACAGGCGCTGTCGGCGGCGCTGAGTAGATTACCCAGGTTGTCGCTGGCGGCGTGAATCGACACCACGCCGATGCTCGCGCCGACCTGAAAGACCTTGTCGACCCACGCGAATCGAAAATCGCCGACCGCCGTGCACAGCGAGTTGGCGACTCGCAGGGCATTCTGCAGCGCGCAACGTTCCATCAAGATCCCGAATTCGTCGCCGCCCAGACGCGCCAGCGTATCTTGTTTGCGTACACGGGACTGGAGCACGTGCGAGAGCTGTCGCAGCAGGGCATCGCCGGCGATATGACCACAGGTGTCATTGATGATCTTGAACTGATCCAGGTCGAGATAGAGCAAGGCGTGCTCGAGGTTTTGTTCGTGGGCGCTATGCAGCGCCTGTTCCAAGCGCATCTCGAAAGCACGCCGGTTGACCAATCCGGTGAGCGCATCATGGCTGGCCTGGTAGCTGAGCTGCTCGGAAAGGATGTGCGCCTCGGTATTGTCGAGCCACGAGCCCACCAACTCCTGCGGATGATTCCGGGCATCGCAGATCAAACGGACCGTGTCCCGAATCCAGCGCCAGCTGCCATCCCGGTGCTTTAGACGGTACTCATAGCTTGAGTGGACACGCCCTTCCTCCTGGCTCAGCTCCTGCTTGAAACGCGATCGATCATCCGGGTGCATGAGATCTTCCAGCAAGCAATCGCCGCCAAGAAATTCCTCGGCCCGATACCCGAGCATCTCATACACATTGGAGCTGATGAAATTCACCGGCATGCCCACGCCTGGGCAGCGAGAATAGATGACTGCAGGGCTGGCGCTGACAACATGCTGCAGCCGTGTGCTGGTGCGATGCAAGGCATCTTCGGCTTGCCGGCGATCGGTCACGTCGCGCGCGACCATGTGGCTGCCGGAAAAACTGGGGCTCTCACCAGTCTTCTCGAAGATCGCCGAGGCGATGACCTCGACGATGACCAGCGACTCCAACGCGGGATGATCGTTATCCAGGTTCCCGGCTTGCAGTAAACGCCACTCCGCTCGCTGAATCTCCCGCCCCTCTGCGGACAAGCGCTGCAAGAGAGTCATGGCGCTGTCGCGATAGGCCGGCGCTATCAGCTCTACCAGATATCGTCCGACGAGCGCTTGCGTCTCGAAGCCAAGCAACGTTCCCACGCGCTGGTTGAGGTAGGTGAAACGACCTTCTTCATCCAGAATGAAGATGAGATCGGGGGAATTGTCCACGATAAAGCGGTGCAGCTGCTCGGAAGCTTCCAATCGCAGCCGCATGGTCCGGTTGGCCCGCTCGAGCCGCAGCTTGTGGGCGGCCCTGGCGACGCTATCCAGCAGCTCCTCCGGACCGAAGGGTTTGCGAACATAATCGATCGCGCCCTGTCGCAGGGTGGCGGTCGCCTCGGCTACCGACGAGGTCCCGCTGATAACGATGACCGCCATATCCAGGCGGCGATCTATCACAGCGTCCAAGACCGCTGCTCCCCCGATTCCCGGCATGGCCAGATCGAGCAAGAGCAGATCGTAACGATTATTGGCCAGCTGCGCCAGGGCTTGCCCGCCACCCGCAGCTACCGTCACTTGATAACCACAAACCGCCAGCAATCGTTTAAGGCTGATCAGGATGCTGGGTTCATCGTCCACCACCAGCACCGAAAGCGGCCGTTCCAATTCCCCCTCGCTATAGTCGGCTTGATCCAACAGTTCCACTGAAACACCTCCGGAAGTTGAATATCGCCCTAAAGTAAATACTAAATCGGAATACAGACACTAATAATTTATTGATTTAAAATTATAATTATTGTCGTTCACTCGAATGCAACTGCTGCTCGACCATTCATTATAGGACAGAACGGACAGCCAGTATCGCGGGTTTTGCACCTTGAGCGATTCATAGCGGATTCGGGAGGTAGGCGAGGGAAATCCGTCGGTATTCCCCGACAGACTTTTTAAATTCAAAAGGCTATTCAACTCCTTGGCAGCAATACCAGAAATTCCGCACCGCCGCCAGCGGTGGATCGGCAGATGATATGACCATCCAATTCTTCGACAAGATTCTTGACGATGGCAAGCCCCAATCCGGCGTGATCACTACCCTTGGTGCTGGCGACCGGTTGAAAAAGCGCAGTACGCAAAGCGCTGGGCAACCCTGGGCCATCATCGGCAACGGTCATCTCCACATACTGCTGTCCCTGTAGATTGACCCTGTCCTGAGTGGATACGGTGATGATCCCGTTCGGCTCCAGCGCCTCACTCGCATTGCGCACTAAATTAAGCAGAATCTGACGGACGGCATCCCGTCCCTGCTCCAACAGCGGTAGATCATCCATCAGTTGCAGTTGCAGTCGGATACCGCGCGGTCGACACAGCGTATCGCTCAAGACTCGCGCCAGATCGCGGATCGTCCCGTTCAGATCGAAACAGCTTCGTTCCAGTCCAGTTTCATCCGAATGCCCCAAGCGCAACAGAATACGGCTCACCCGTTCCGTCTCTTCCCGCAGCACCCGCAATTCTTCTTGGGCTACCGGCGGCTCTAGCTCGGTGGAAAGTAAGTACAGATAATTACGCACGATCGTGATGGGATTGGAGATTTCATGCAAAGCCGCACGCAAGCGTTGCTGCTCCAGTAACGCACGATCCTCCTGAACGCGGCGCTGATGGACTTCATGCTGTCGCAGTTTTTCCAAGGCAGTGGCCGCTGCCCGCGCAAACAGTCGCAACAAACGGGTCTGAGGCAGCAGCCGAGCCAATTGCGCCGACGAGATCCCGATGCCCAAGACGCCCAACGATTGGGCAGAGGTGTGAAGCGGCAAGGATAGCACGCCCTCAGTGCCCCATAGTCGGGACAATTGATAATCGATAATACCGATCTTGGCAGTTTTCTCCCCAAAGGAATGAACGATTTGCTGCTCCTGCCAGGCTCGATTGACCACATTGTCCGCCACAGCCGGGTCAATCACGATCTCCCGCAGTCGTCCGTCATTCTCTCGGCCGCACAACATGCCAGTGGCTGGATCATGCAGAAAAAAATGCGCTTCGGGCAGATTGAACAGAATGGCCACACAGCGAACGATCGCATCCAGCAACGTGATTTCATCATCGACAGGACACAACACCATGCGCACTTCATTGATCAGGGACTGTTCCTGCAGGGTTTGTCGCAGGTGCGCCTGAGCCGGCGTGGAGACCGTGTCACCCCCGACATCGACAACCGCTGCGACAACATTCAGATCGCTGGCTAGATTTTTCATTTCGCGATCCACCTCGGCGCGCGCCTGCATCAGCAACGCGGGAGGCAGGCTGAAAAAACGATCGGCATTGAGCAAGGCGTCTTGTCGCGGCTCTTCCTCCTGGCTCAAGGTATTGGCCACATGCAGGAGGCGCAACAAGGGGTGAGTACCGCGCAATTCCTCTGCACTTAGATGATGAAAGCGGATGGCATCGGCCAGAAACGAGTTCAGCTTCCAGGCGTCCACCAGTGCCGCCCCCAGCTCGCAGTGATCGGCTCCGAACAAGCGGCGCTCCAGGTTCGGTATTTCATGTTGAAGCGGCGCAAGCACCCTCACTTCGCGAAAGACGCCAGCGTGACGGACGCCGATGATGAGTTGCCCCAAATCATGCAGCAAACCACCGAGATAGGCTTCATCCGGATCAGGATAACCCGTCATTTCGGCAAGACGCCGCGCCATTTGGGCGCAAGCCAGCGAGTGACGCCAGAATCGATTCAACTCGGACGTTGGAATGGGATACGGGAATGAGGGGGACTGACAAAGGGCGGTCGTCGTGACGATGGCTCTGGCGGTATCGAGACCGAGTATCGTCAGGGACTGTTCCAAACTGGCCGTCCGTGGTGCTTGACGCGCATAAGCGACCGAATTGGTCACCGTCAGCATCCGTGCACTCAATACCGCATCGTAGCGGATCAGCTGAGTCAATCGCTGCAGATCGAGTTGGTCATCACCGAACGCTGCCAACAAATCGCCAACGACTGCAGGCAAGACAGGTAATGCCAATAAATCGGTACTATCGAATGGCCGACCCGAATCCGCTGTTTCCGACATGACTCATTCCGTCTTATGAACAAACCCGATCAAATAATTAAAGTAATCAAATCAAATACTTAATTATATAAATACCCATACGGCAGATCTTCTAAAGCCTTTCGATGAAACCACTGAGACTCTTTAAGAAATGTAAATGTTATTAGCAAAAATCACACCAAATATACAAATTAGCAGTGAAGTCAGCTATCACGCCGTGTCGTAACTCATTCACCATGGATAATCGGCTTTCGTAAGCGGTCCACGCTCACCAAAAACACCGCTCAGCAATCCCTCTGGGGCACTGGAAGTGACGGTAATTTTCAAACGGATGACCCAATATCCGTCGAATCGGGCCAATTTGGACCATTCGCAGGATGTTGCAGGCCGGCTCGAAAACCAGCGCAATCGCATCGGCAGGAGTCATTAGTCACTGATTTTCTGCTAACATTTTGCCGCTCACCCCTCCGAACTCGACCGGTCTTCCACCGAGTCTTCGGGAGAAGGAAACAAGCGAGCTACCCGAATCGCGCCCACGCCGACCCTCTCACGACATGACCTCGACAATATCCTCATCTTCCTGGCAAAAAACTCGTACGGCCCTGCTCAGCATCTGGATTTGGTCTTGGATGTACATTCGACGGATCCGCACACTGGAAATGGCCGCCTGGTGGCTCAGTGACCAGCTTTACAATCTTGCGCTGCTGATCCGCCAAGGCTCGGAATCGCTGACCCTGCATCGACTGGACGATCCATCGCCGACGCAAATCATCGACAACATCCTCAACTACAACCGGCGCGCGACGCAGCAGCCCAAAGCGCCCGTCACCGCCACCTATATCGCCGTCGTGCGCTGCATGGATCGCAAACTCGACCTGAGCCGCATCTTCGGCGACCTCAAATTCGTCGACGATATCGCCAATCCGTTCGGCGCCGTGCGGCCCCACATCATCGAAGCGTTGAAGATCGCCGTGCTGAAACACGGCGTCCGGGTGATCTTTCTGCTGGAGCACACCGATTGCGCCGCCCGCAGCATCGCCGAAAGCGCCGAAGCTGAAACCTATCCCCTGACCACCGCCGCCGTATCCCAACATGAAAAACATGTGGGCACGCTGCTCAGCGACCCGGTGATCGATGGCGCGATTCGGAACCAGCAGTTGGCCGTGGTGCGGGGCGTCATCGTCACCGACACCGATGAACTGATCCAGCTTTGGTCTTTCGATCCCACCTCCGACCACTGGCAACCCTTCCATCACCCGGCGCAGGCGGCGCATCCCGCATCCGTCCACTTGCATCATCCAGGTCGCAGCAAACATGGGGCTGGAGAAATCCAAGGTATACTGGCCCGCGAGCCACTTCAGTCGCCAAACGACTGATGGGCGTGAGCGTGGTCTCAAGCCTTATGGTATCGATCCAACCCGAGGACCTTCATGGACATGCAAAATCCGCCTGCACCGGAAACCGTCGCCCTGCTCGACGACATCCGCGCCTTCGTCGATCCCGCTCACGTCCGCACCGATCCGGATAGTCTGCTGAATTACGGGCGGGACTGGACCCGCTTCTATACCCCCAATCCGCTGGCCGTGGTCCTACCGGACAGCATCGAGCAGGTGCAACAGCTGGTACGCTACGCCAACGACCATCAGCTGGCTCTGGTGCCCTCCGGCGGTCGCACCGGCCTGAGCGGCGCGGCGGTCGCCTGTCAGGGCGAACTGGTGGTCTCCCTGGAGCGAATGAACCGTATCCTGGATTTCGACCCGATCGACCGCAGCGTTACCTGCCAGGCGGGGGTCGTCACCGAAGTCCTGCAGAACTTCGCCCGCGACCACGATTTGTACTATCCGGTCGATTTCGCCTCGCGCGGCTCCAGCCAGATCGGCGGCAACATCGCCACCAACGCCGGCGGCATCAAGGTGATTCGCTACGGCCTGACCCGCGATTGGGTGACAGGTCTGAAAGTAGTGACCGGACGCGGCGACCTGCTCGATCTCAATGGCGGCTTGATCAAGAACGCCAGCGGCTACGACCTGCGCCATCTGTTCATCGGTAGCGAAGGCACCCTGGGGATCATCGTCGAGGCGACGCTGAAACTGACCCGCCCTCTGCGCGAGCCGAGCGTCATGGTGCTGGGCGTGCCGGACCTGGACAGCGTGATGTCTCTCTATCATGCCTTCCGCAGCCAGCTGGAGCTGAGCGCCTTCGAATTCTTCTCGGAACTGGCGTTGCGCCATGTATTGAAGAAAGGCTTGCACCGCCCTTTCGACGGTGAAACGCCCTACTATGCGCTGCTCGAGTTCGACAACCCGGAGCAGGCGTCCACCGACGAGGCCCTGGCCCTGTTCGAACGCGGCGCGGAGGAAGGATGGCTGGTCGATGGCGTGATCAGCCAGAGCGAGACGCAGGCCAAGGAACTGTGGCGGCTACGCGAGGACATCAGCGAATCGATCGCCGAGCACCTGCCCTACAAGAACGACGTCGCGGTCCGCATCGCCAAGGCACCCGCCTTCCTGGCGGAAGCCGACGCCCTGCTGGCTCAACAGTATCCGGACTTCGAGGTGTTGTGGTACGGCCACATCGGCGACGGCAACCTGCACATCAACATCCTGAAGCCGGCCGCCATGGAACATCGCACCTTCATCCACAAATGCGAGGCCGTCAACGATCTGCTGTTCCAGGCTTTGCAAAGACACGGCGGCAGCATCTCGGCCGAGCACGGCGTCGGCCTGACCAAAAAGCCGTATCTGCACTACACCCGCAGCGCCACCGAAGTCGGCTATCTGCGGGCCATCAAGCAGGCGTTCGACCCCAACGGCATCCTCAATCCGGGCAAGATCTTCGACCGCTGACCGCAGCGATCCTGGCCCGCCCCGCCCGATCGACCCGGATCAGGATGGCGGCGGAGCCAACACCTCGCGGCTGCCATTGGATTGCAACGGACCCACCACGCCAGCCGCCTCCATCTCCTCGACCAGACGCGCCGCCCGGTTGTAGCCGATGCGCAGCCGGCGCTGCACCCCGGACACCGAAGCCCGCCGCGACTCGACCACCACTCGCACCGCCTCGTCATACAGCGGATCGCTCTCCCCACCGCGGCTGGTCGCTTCGCCCTCGCCGGTGCTGTCGCTCTCTTCGCGCGGCTCGGCCAGCACGTCATCGATATAGTTGGGCGCGCCGGTTCGCCGCAGATACTCGACCACGCGATTGACCTCGGGATCGTCCACGAACGCGCCGTGCGCCCGCTGCGGCAACCCCGTGCCGGGCGGCAAATACAGCATGTCGCCGTGCCCCAGCAACTGCTCCGCGCCCATCTGGTCGAGGATGGTGCGGGAATCGACCCGCGACGAGACCTGAAAGGCGATGCGGGTCGGAATATTGGCCTTGATCAGGCCGGTGATGACATCTACCGAGGGCCGCTGAGTGGCCAGAATCAGGTGGATGCCGGCGGCGCGCGCCTTCTGCGCCAACCGGGCGATCAACTCCTCCACCTTCTTGCCGACGATCATCATCATGTCGGCCAGCTCGTCGATCACCACCACGATGAACGGCAGCGGCTCCAAAGCCGGCACTTCGCCAACGACATCATCGTCCATGCCCGGCCGCCAGAACGGATCGGTGATGGCTTCTCCGGCCATCCGGGCGTCCAGCACCTTGCGGTTGAAGCCAGCGATGTTGCGCACCTTCAATGCGGCCATCAACCGGTAGCGACGCTCCATCTCGTTCACACACCAGCGCAAGGCGTTGGCCGCCTCCTTCATATCGGTCACTACCGGCGTCAGCAGATGTGGAATGTCTTCGTAAACCGACAGCTCCAGCATCTTGGGATCGACCAGGATCAGCCGCACCTCGCTGGGCGGCGCTTTGTACAACAGGCTGAGCAACATGGCATTGATCGCCACCGATTTGCCGGAACCGGTCGTACCCGCCACCAACAAATGCGGCATCTTCGCCAGATTGGCGATCATCGGATGGCCGCCGATATCCTTGCCCAGGGTCAGGGTCAGCGGCGCGGTCGACTGGATGTAGACCGGCGATTCCAGCACCTCGCGCAGATAGACGATCTCGCGCTGCTGATTGGGAATCTCCAGCCCGATCGACGACTTGCCGGGAATGACCTCGACTACCCGCACGCTGATGACCCGCAGGCCACGGGCCAGATCCTTGGCCAGATTGCTGATCTGGCTGACTTTCACCCCAGGCGCGGGTTCGATCTCGAACCGGGTGATCACCGGACCCGGCGTCACCGCCACGACCCTGACCTCGACCCCGAAACTCTTGAGCTGGCTTTCCACCTGCCGCGACATGCTTTCCAGCTTCTCTTCGGAATAGCCGCTGCTCTGGGCCGGCGGACGGTCGAGCAGATCCAGGGGCGGCAGCGGGAACGGCGCAGCGTTCGGCGACGCGGCGACCCGCCGTACCATGACCGCCACCGTCGGCGGCGCTGCCGGTGGCGGCATCGATGGAGCGGAAGCGCTTTCCAGCTCCTCCTCCTCATCCAGGTCGACCTGGGCTCCATGCACCGGGAACGGGGCGGGAACCACGGTCTGGGGCGGCCGGCCGCCGCTGGGTGCGACATAGGGCAACGGCGACCCGGACAGGGCCGAAGCCGCCTCTTCCGACAGTTGAGACACCACGGGATCGTTGGAAGCGGCCGTAGGAAAGCCGCCATCGGTGGGTCGCCAGGGTACCTGGACCGACGGCGCGATCGGCGCTGCCGGCGGAACTGCAGCCGGCGTCACCGGCGGAGCCATGGTCGGGGCAGGGGTTGGAGACGAAACCGGCGGGGACTGCGGAGCGGCGGATGGCGGAACCGCAGGCGGCGGAACCGCCGTCCTGGCCTTCAGTGCCGCCAGAACGGCTGGCGTAGGCACCAAGGTCAGGGTGTCCAGGCCCGACGGCGGCATCATCGCATCCCTCGCCTGCGACGCTTCCGGTTCGGGCTCGGCGAGAGGATCGGCGGACGGCGCGGGCGCATCGACGTCGACCGGCGGTAGATTCAACACCGGTTCGATCCGAATCGCGTGCCGGTTGCTGGGCGCCACGGTCATATCCTCGACGTTAACCGCCGATGCGGGTGGCTCAGGGGTTGCAATCGGCGGCAACGGCGCTTCGGCGGTGGACGGCCCGATCGTTGGCGAGAACGAGGCCAGTGGGGAAAACTCGGGCTTGGTCTCCGCCCGGCGGGCCTTCCACCAAGCCAGCGGCCGTTCGGCCAGCTCCCGCAGTCGCTCGGCCCATCGCGCAGACCGTCCGTCCGCGGCAGGAGAAGCATGCTCGACCCTGGCCGACGCGGTCGCCGGTCCACCCAGCCCAGCCGGATCGGTGCTCATCGCGGCAGTATCGGCGTCAGCGGCGTCACTGGTACTGGTTTTCGCCGCCGGCCACACCCAGGAAAGCAGCCCCATCACCAGGCCACCGATCCAGTCCAGCACCTTCAACGTCCCGGCCCCGATCCAGTCCAGCAAAGTCAGCCACGATACGCCGGTGGCCAGCATGACCCCGGCCAGCAACAGCGCAGCCATGAACACGTTGCCGCCAGCGAAGCCGAAGGCGTGGATCAGGAATTGCCCGACATGCAGCCCCACCAGACCGCCGGCCGTACCCTCGCCCGGTACGGAGCCGGGCAGCGCGCGCAAATGGGCCGTCGCTAGGCCGCACGCGGTCGCCAGGGTCACCGCAAAACCCAGGACCCGGAACAGCACGATTTCGGCGTCCAGCTCCGCGAAACCCTTTTCCTTGAACAGTCGCCAACCGGCGAACACCAGGCCCAGCGGCAACAGATAGGCGAGATAGCCGAAGAAATACAGGTTCACATCGGCAAACCAGGCCCCCACCTTGCCGCCCAGATTGTTCAGCTGGGCGATATCGGCGGTATGCGTCCATGCCGGATCCTCGGGATTGAAGGTCACCAGCGCGCCGACCATCCCCAGCGCCACCACCACCAACAGCCAGAAACCTGTCTCTCGCAACAACCCATTGGTGAAATGCAACAGGTTCGCCCACATCACGGGGGCTTCGGTCTTGATTCGTTTCGCTTGCGCCAAAATACCAGTCCTGTCGTTGTCTGTTGGGATCCAACCGGTCGCGGGGGACGAATACTCGCAGTGGAGACGGCCGCTCGCAACGGCCGTCGGCAAAGATCTGGGAGCAGTATTGTCCCATTGTCGGGCAATCAGGTGAAGAGCGCCCGCCTGCCTGGCGAACCGAGCCGTTCTTTTGGGTTCCAATCGATACCACCCCAAGCCATCCGCATCCTCGCCACCGCTCACTGGATCATGCGTCTCGAACAGCTCGACAGTCTGTCCACCCTGCCCGCCGCCGAATGGAATGCGCTCGTCCCCGACCGGAATCCATTCCTCAGCCACGAATTCCTCAGCGCCCTGGAACGACACGGCTGCGTCGGCGACCAGACCGGCTGGCTACCCTGGCATGTCGTCTGCCGCGACCCGCAGGGACGCTTGCTGGGCGCGGCGCCGTTATATCTGAAATTCAACTCCTACGGCGAATTCGTGTTCGACTGGGGCTGGGCGGAAGCCTATCGACGGCAGAAACTACCGTACTATCCCAAGCTGGTGGGGGCCATTCCCTATACCCCAGCCACCAGCCCCCGGCTGCTGCTCGCGCCCGACCAGCCCGATCCCCGGCAAACGGCGGCCGCCATCATCGAATACGTGCTGGAGATCAGTCGCCAGCACCGCCTGTCTTCGATTCACTGGCTGTTTCCCACCACCGCCGAGTTGGAGCCGTTGCGAACCCGCGGTTTCCTGCTCCGCACCGGCTGCCAGTTCCACTGGCGCAATCGCGGCTACCGGGATTTCCAGGATTTCCTGAGTGCCCTGACCGCCAAGCGCCGCAAGAACATTCAGCGTGAACGCCGGCTGGTGCGCGAAGCCGGCCTGGAATTGCGTACTTTGTCCGGTCGGGAGATCAGCGAGGCGCAATGGGTTGCCGTCCACCACTTCTATCGCGATACCTTTCAGCGTTTGGGCGGCGTCCCGTCCCTGACTCTGCCGTTTTTCCAGGAGATCGGCGCAACCCTGGGCGATCGGATCGTGCTGGCGCTGGCCTTTGCCCAGCAGCGCGAAGTAGCCGCCGCCATCAGCTTTCGCAGCGCCACCCATCTGTATGGCCGGCACTGGGGTTGTCACGGCGATTATGACAGCCTGCATTTCGAAGCCTGCTATTATCAAGGACTGGAATACTGTATTCAGAACGACTTACAGTGCTTCGAGCCGGGCGCTCAGGGCGAGCATAAGGTTGCCCGCGGCTTTCTGCCGAGCTTCACCCACTCCGCCCACTGGATCGCTCATCCGGGTTTCCGGCAGGCCATTGCCGATTTCCTCGAACGGGAAACCCCCGCCGTGGATGATTATGCCCATCAACTGTTGCGACATTCACCCTACCGGGACGAGGTGACGCTCCATGCGCCTGCCGTGGCTGGACCCCCGTGACGACAACCAGCCGTTTCCTTCGCCGGATCGGGCGCTCACCGATCCCGACGGCCTGCTGGCCGCCGGCGGCAGTCTCAGCCCGCGCCGTCTGCTGCGCGCCTACCGATTGGGAATCTTCCCCTGGTACTCGACCGGACAGCCGATCCTGTGGTGGTCGCCGGACCCGCGCCTGGTCCTGTTCCCGGAGTGCGTGAACGTCTCGCGCAGCCTGCGCAAGACGCTGCGCAAGGGTGCCTTTGCCATCACTGCCGATACCGTTTTCGAACAGATCATCACCGCTTGCGCCGGACCTCGCGATGGCGATCCCGGCACCTGGATCACCCCGGAGATGCACCGCGCCTATTGCCGGCTGCACCGCCTGGGCCATGCCCATTCGGTCGAAGTCTGGCGCCAGGGCAAGCTGGTCGGCGGTCTGTACGGCGTGGCGGTAGGTCGGGTGTTCTTTGGCGAATCGATGTTCCACTGGGTCAGCGACGCCTCCAAGGTCGCTCTGGTGGCGCTGGCGCAGCAGTTGCGCCGCTGGGAATTCGCCGTAATCGACTGTCAGGTGCGCACCGAGCATCTGGCCAGCCTGGGCGCGGTGGACATCGCCCGACCGACCTTCCTGCAGCTGCTGGACCGCTACTGCGCCTTGCCTGGCCACGATGGTGCCTGGCGACTGGATCCCGACCTCTGGACCGACTGGTCCCTGCCCACACCCCCATGAGCAATCCTCACGACTCGCTATACGAACTGCGGATGTTCCTGACCACCGATTATCCGTGCAGCTACCTGTCGCAACAGACAGCGCGCAACCTGGTTGCCGATCCGCGGGCGACCGACGGCCGGCTCTATACCCAATTGGCGGAACTGGGCTTCCGCCGCAGCGGCGAGCACGTTTATCGCCCGCATTGCCGGGGCTGCACAGCCTGCCAGTCGCTGCGGGTCCCGGTGGACCGGTTCCGACCGAACCGCTCGCAACGACGCATCTGGACCCGCAATCAGGATCTACGGACCCAAACCCTGGATACGACATTCAAGGACGAGCATTTCGAGCTGTTCGCCCGCTATGTCCAGACCCGCCACGCGGGCGGCGGCATGGACCCGGCCACTCCGGAAAATTACTGGTCGTTCATCGCCTCGCACTGGTGTCCAACCCAGCTGTGCGAATTCCGCCTCGGCGATCGGCTCTTGATGGTGGCGGTGGTGGATCGCCTGGAGAACGGCCTGTCGGCGGTCTACACCTTCTTCGATCCGCATCAGGACAACCGCGGGCTGGGCACTTTCGCGATCCTATGGCAAATCGCCGAAGCGCAGCGCCTGCAACTGGGCTGGGTTTATCTGGGTTATTGGGTGGCGCGCTGCGACAAGATGGCCTACAAGTCCCGTTTCAAACCACATGAGATCTTCGTGCCGGAGCGCTGGGGCTGGACCGAGGTCGACGGCTGAGCAGCCCCGCCCATGGGCCACGATCGACCGACGGTCTGGCATAATCACCGCCCCCATAGCCTTCCGCACAGCAGGCCATTTCTCATCATGGATCATTTCGTTCAATGGTTCCGCCAGACCGGACCCTACATCAACGCCCATCGCGGCAAGACCTTCGTGGTGCTGTTCGGCGGCGAGGCGGTGGAAGCCGATAATTTTTCCAGCCTGATCCACGACCTCGCCCTGCTGCATAGCCTGGGCATCCGCCTGGTGCTGGTGCATGGCGCGCGAACCCAGATCGCGGCCCGTCTACACGAAGCCGGCCGGCAATTGCGCTACGTCAACGGCCTGCGGCTGACCGACGCCGACGATCTGCGCTACGTCAAACAGGCGGTCGGTCGGGTGCGCATCCGCATCGAAGCTCGCTTGTCGATGGGGCTGGCCAATTCGCCGATGTACGGCGCCCGGCTGCGAGTGGTCTCGGGCAACGTGGTCACCGCCCGGCCGCTGGGAGTGCGCGACGGCGTCGACTACGGTTTCACCGGCGAAGTGCGTCGCATCGACGACCGGGCGATCAAGCTGTCGCTGGACCACGAGGCTATCGCGCTGCTGTCGCCGCTGGGTTATTCGCCGACCGGGGAAATCTTCAACCTCAGCGCCGAGGATGTGGCCACCGCCACCGCCATGGCCTTGCGCGCCGACAAGCTGCTGGTATTGAGCGAAGGCGCGGAGTGGCGTGATCCGGCCGGCCAACTCATCCGCGAGCTCAGTCCCAGTGACGCCGAGCGCCTGCTGGCCGCGGCCGCCGACCGCTCGGAAGACACCGTCCGCCATCTGCATCTGGCGCTGCGGGCCTGTCGAGCCGGCGTGCGCCGCGTCCATCTGTTGAACCGGCGGGTCGATGGCGCGCTGCTGCTGGAGCTGTTCACCCGCGATGGCGTCGGCACCCTGATCACCGCCGATATCTACGAAGGTCTGCGGTCGGCCACCATCGACGACATCGGCGGCCTGCTGGAATTGATCCAGCCGCTGGAGGAAGACGGCACCCTGGTCCGGCGCTCGCGCGAGCGGCTGGAGATGGAAATCGGGCGGTTCACCGTGCTGGAGCGCGATGGGACCATCATCGGCTGCGCGGCGCTTTATCCCTATGCCGAGGAACATCTGGGCGAACTGGCCTGCGTCGCCGTGCACGCCAACTATCGCAACAGCGGCCGCGCCGACGCCCTGCTGCATTTCATCGAACGCCAGGCGCACGGCCAGGGCCTGCAACGCCTGTTCGTGCTGACCACCCGCGCCGCCCACTGGTTTCGCGAGCGCGGCTTCGAACCGGCCGAGGTTGCCGATCTGCCGGTGGAAAAACAGACCTTCTACAACTGGCAGCGCCGCTCGAAGGTTTTTCTCAAGAATCTGACGGCCGAAGAGTAACCCGCGAGAGCAAACCGCGCCGGAACGACCATCGCCCACTTCCCGACCATCCAGGCAACGATCGGCCGCCATCC
>Ga0116181_1000606_pt1 | contig 32720 bp, 26 predicted proteins | sample AD_UKC075_MetaG_FD_89752 | JGI IMG/M metagenome (GOLD analysis project Ga0116181, IMG submission 89752) | Active sludge microbial communities of municipal wastewater-treating anaerobic digesters from USA - AD_UKC075_MetaG | ecosystem: Engineered > Bioreactor > Anaerobic > Digestate | place: USA... | reverse complement strand
GAACCAGCAACGCACCCTCATGCTGGCCGGCGTTTCCCACGATTTGCGCACGCCCTTGACCAAAATCCGGCTGGCCGCCGAGATTCTGCGCGACCAGGCCGACGCTGCCCTGATCGACAGCATCGCCCGCAGTTGCCACCAGATCGAAGTCATCATCGATCAATTCGTCGATTTCGCCGGCATCGGCAATAGCGAACCGACCGCTGTCATCGACCTCGATCGGCTCATCGCCGAACTGATTCAGGAACTGGACGCGCCCTTTGCCTTGCAGCTCGAGCCGATTCCCCCTCTCACCCTGCGTCCGCAGGCGCTGCGACGCGCCCTGACCAATCTGATCGAAAACGCTTTGCGCTACGCCCAGCCCGATTACGGTATCGTGACCGCAGCGCAGGGAAAATTCGCGGTGATTCTGGTGCAGGATCGCGGCCCCGGCATCCCAGCCGACCGAGTCGGCGAGCTGCTCAAACCATTCACCCGTGGCAGCGCCGCCCGTAACGGCCCGGCGGGCGCGGGATTGGGCCTGGCGATCGCGGCGCGCATCGTACACATGGAAGGAGGACGGATGACTTTGGGGGAGCGCTCTGGCGGAGGGCTGGAAGTTCGTCTTGAGTTGCCGTTCCAGCGCGAAGCGCCAACCGCCCCCCGAACGGACAGTTCATCAAAGACTCCGGGCAGGAGCTGATGCGATGCGAGGAATCGGGAAACGACGAGGAAAAATCGGTAAACTGGCGCGCCCGGCGAGACTTGAACTCACGACCTTCGGCTCCGGAGGCCGACGCTCTATCCAACTGAGCTACGGGCGCGTTGGGGAAGAATGATAAAGATACCCGGATTGCCATCTGCCGTCCAGTGTTTACCGAGGTTTCTCGCTCGATCGAGCCATATCGGCGAGAAACCGCCCGTCTGCAGGCAACCGGCCACCCCCTCGCAAGGCTCACGGACAGGATGTTTTCAGATAAACGCCGATAACGTTATAATTAATACGTTTACGCTTTGCCCGAATACAACATAAGAACCCCAAACTACAACCTTCCCACAACGGTGCCCCTGCCAAGACCTACGCCCGGCAGACAGGAAGACCAAGACAGTCGAGCCGAGTCTGCTGCCATGCATCGGGAATGCGCAGGTTGCGAATGCGTTCAGTGAGGTCTAAGAGTGTGAGCTCGCAAGCAGAAAAAGCAGATAAATCTGTCATCACCATGTCAGTTACCCTCGTGTCGGCGCTGGTGCTGCTGGCTACCGTTTTGTTCATGGTCGCTGCCCTCATTGGCGCCATCAACAAAATCGCCCCCGACGATGGCTCGCGCAAGGAAGTGGCTGTGCTCGACCGCATCAAGCCGGTCGCCCGCGTGTCGTTCGCCCAGCCCAAACCGGCTGGCGCGGTGAAAATGACCGGCCAGGAAGTCTACAACAAGGTCTGCTCGGCCTGTCACGCCACCGGCGCTCTGGGCGCCCCCAAGGTCGGTGCCAAGGATCAGTGGGAACCGCGCGTCGCCCAGGGTTTGGATACGCTGATCACCCATGCGACCACGGGTATTCGCGCCATGCCTCCCAAGGGCGGCGATCCCTCGCTGACCGAAGCCAATCTCAAGGACGCCCTGGTCTACATGCTGGGTGAAACCGGCATCAAGGTCGACGCCGCACCGGCTGCCGAAGCGCCGAAATAACGCGCCGACGCCCGCTATCCCCATCACCCAAGGGCCATCCCACCGGATGGCCTTTTGTTTGCCCGCCAAACCGCCATGCGCCCCGATCTTCGCTACACCGAATCACCTCGCCAGGAGCGCCAGGACTGGGCCAACCTGCGCTCGCTATGGCCCTATCTGTGGGAATACCGCGGTCGGGTGCTGTGGTCGCTCGGCTGTCTGGTGCTGGCCAAGATCGCCAACATCGGTGTGCCGCTGCTCCTCAAGCAGATCGTCGACCGTTTGGACCCCAGTCGGCAAATCACCCTCGTCCTGCCGGTCAGCCTACTGCTGGCGTATGGCGCGCTGAAGCTGGGCAATGCCCTGTTCAGCGAATTGCGCGACGTGCTGTTCGCCCGAGTCCGTTACCGCGCCATGCGCCGCCTGACCATGCGCACTCTGGCTCACCTGCACGCGCTGTCACTGCGCTTCCATCTGGAGCGCAAGACCGGCGCCATCAGCCGCGATCTGGAACGGGGCGCGCGCAGTCTCAGCACCTTGTTGAATTATCTGGCCTTCAGCATTCTGCCGGTACTAGTGGAATTCCTGTTGGCGGCGGTCCTGCTGCTCGGCCACTATCCGCCGATCTTCACCCTGATCGTATTGGCCAGCATCGTCGCCTACGTCACCTTCACCCTGGCCATCACCCATTGGCGGATGGAGCATCGCCACTTGATGAATCGCCTGGAATCCCAGTCGAACAACGAAGCCATCGACAGCCTGATCAACTATGAAACGGTCAAGTTCTTCGGCAACGAAGACTGGGAACTACGCCGCTGCGACGACACCTTGGCTGCCTGGGAAAACAGCGCGGTCCTGAGCCAAACTTCGATGTCGGCGCTCAACTTCGGTCAGGGCGCGATCATCGCCCTCGGGGTGACGCTGATGATGTTCGCCGCCGCCGCCCAGGTTGCAGCCGGCCAGCTGTCGCTGGGCGATCTGGTACTGGTCAACGCCCTGCTGCTGCAGCTGTTCATTCCGCTCAACTTCCTCGGCATCGTCTACCGCCAGATCAAATACGCCTTGGCCGACATGGACGATCTGGTGCGACTGCTGGCGCGCGAGCCGGAAATCCGTGATGCGGGCGACGCCAAAACCCTGGCGTTGCCACGCGGCGAACTGCGCTTCGAGCAGGTCGATTTCAGCTACCAGCCGGACCGACAGATCCTGTTCGACGTCAGTTTCACCATTCCGCCGGGCCGCAAGCTGGCGGTGGTCGGGGCCAGCGGCGCCGGTAAATCGACCCTGGCGCGGCTGCTGTTCCGGTTTTACGATGTGACCGACGGCCGCATCCTGCTCGATGGCCAGGACATCCGCAGCGTGACCCAGCACAGCCTGCGCGCCGCCATCGGCATCGTGCCCCAGGACACCGTGCTGTTCAACGACACCCTGTATTACAACCTGGCCTATGCCCGTCCGGGGGTCAGCCACGAGGAGGTGGCCACCGCCGCCCGGTTAGCCCAGCTGCACGACTTCATCGCCGCCCTGCCAGCCGGCTACGACACCGTGGTCGGCGAACGCGGTCTGAAGCTGTCCGGCGGCGAAAAACAGCGGGTGGCCATCGCCCGCGCCCTGCTCAAACGACCGCGCCTCCTGGTATTTGACGAGGCGACCTCGGCCCTGGACAGCCAGTCCGAACAGGCCATCCTGCAGGCGCTGCGGGCGGTGGCTGCCGAACATACCACGCTGGTGATCGCCCATCGCCTGTCCACCATCGTCGATGCCGATCAAATCCTGGTGTTGGATCATGGCCGGGTGCGGGAACAGGGCACCCACCGCGAGCTGCTGCAGCGCGACGGGCTCTACGCCCAGATGTGGGCCTTGCAGCAGCGCGAGCAGGCGACCCAGGAAGAAGAACGTTTGCTGGGATTGGTCTGAATCACCCCTCTTCCCAGCCATCCAGGCCGGACGCCAGCAATGTCCGCTCCAATTCGCTCAACTGCACCAACACGCTGGCCTGCTGGCGCTGCAGCCAGGCCAGTTCCTCGCGCCGCTCGGCCCACTGTTCATCGTCTTCCCCGGCCTCCTGCAGCACCTCGCTCAGCGCGGTGATGGCCTCGTCCAGTTCGTCCTGTTCCTGCAGCAGTGACCGATATTGCTGTGGTAAATCGTGCATCGTCGCCATTCCCGAAGATATCTCGCCCTGTGATTGCAGGCGGATGGCGTCCATTGCACCGGACGCCAGTCGACCCCGCGCACCGATGAGCTGGGTTATACTGCCGGCACACTGTGAGATTCCACCCCGCGCGCCGCCGTTCGGCCGTGTTCATGCTGAAGCCGCGCCAGCCGACCCTTTCATTATCCGACGACAGCCATGGAAAAGACTTACGAACCGCACGCAATCGAACAACGCTGGTATGCCTTTTGGGAGGAGCAGGGCCATTTCGCTCCCGGCGGCCAGGGCGTGCCCTACTGCATCATGATCCCACCGCCGAACGTCACCGGCACACTGCACATGGGCCACGCCTTCCAGGACACCATCATGGATGCGTTGACCCGCTATCACCGGATGAAGGGCTGCAACACCTTGTGGCAGCCGGGCACCGATCATGCCGGCATCGCCACCCAGATGGTGGTCGAACGACAGCTGGCCGGTGAAGGCAAGACCCGTCACGATCTGGGCCGCGACGCCTTTATCGAACGGGTGTGGGCGTGGAAAGGGGAATCCGGCGGCACCATCACCCGCCAGCTGCGGCGGATGGGCGCTTCGGTGGACTGGGCGCGGGAACGCTTCACCATGGACGACGGCCTGTCGGCGGCGGTGCGGGAAGTGTTCGTCCGGCTGTACGAAGAAGGGCTGATCTACCGGGGCCAGCGCCTGGTCAACTGGGATCCGGTGCTGCACACCGCGGTGTCCGATCTGGAAGTGGTCAGCACCGAAGAAAAAAGCTTCATGTGGCACATCCGCTATCCGTTGGCCGAAGGCGGCGGTGATCTGATCGTGGCCACCACCCGGCCGGAAACCTTGCTGGGCGATAGCGCCGTGGCGGTGCATCCCGACGACGAGCGTTACAAACATCTGATCGGCTTACATGTCGCCTTGCCGCTGACCGACCGCACCATTCCCATCATCGCCGATGAATACGTGGAATCCAGTTTCGGCACCGGCTGCGTCAAGATCACCCCGGCCCACGACTTCAACGACTATGCGGTCGGGCAACGTCACCAGCTGCCGCTGATCAACATCTTTACCGCCGACGCCAAGATCAACGACAACGGTCCAGCACGCTATCGCGGCCTGGATCGCTTCGAAGCGCGCAAGCGCATCGTCGCCGATCTGGAAGAACTGGGGCTGATGGAAGACATCAAGCCGCACACGCTGATGGCCCCACGCGGCGATCGCAGCCACGCCATCATCGAACCGTTTCTGACCGACCAGTGGTATGTGAAAACCGGACCGCTGGCCGGGCCAGCCCTGGCGGCGGTCAAGACTGGCAAGATCAAATTCATCCCGGAAAACTGGGAGAAGACCTATTTCGACTGGCTGAACCGGATCGAAGACTGGTGCATCAGCCGCCAGATCTGGTGGGGCCATCGCATCCCGGCCTGGTACGACGGCAACGGCCAGGTCTACGTCGGCCGCAGCGAAGCCGAAGTGCGCGCCCAACACCAGCTCGGGGCCGAAATCAGTCTGGAGCAGGACCCCGACGTGCTGGACACCTGGTTCTCCTCGGCGCTGTGGCCGTTCTCGACCCTCGGCTGGCCGGAGAACACCGAGTCGCTCAAGACCTTCTATCCGACCAGCGTGCTGGTGACCGGCTTCGACATCATTTTCTTCTGGGTGGCGCGGATGATCATGATGGGTCTGAAGTTCATGGGCGACGTGCCGTTCCGCGAAGTCTACATCCATGGCCTGGTGCGCGATCAGGACGGCCAGAAGATGTCGAAATCCAAGGGCAACGTGCTGGACCCGCTGGATCTGATCGACGGCATCGGTCTGGACGAACTGGTGGCCAAGCGCACCACCGGCCTGATGCAACCGCAGATGGCCCCCAAGATCGAGAAGGCCACCCGCAAGCAATTCCCGGACGGCATCCGCGCCCACGGCACCGACGCTTTGCGCTTCACCTTCGCCGCGCTGGCCACCACCGGCCGCGACATCGTGTTCGACATGGGCCGGGTCGAAGGCTACCGCAATTTCTGCAACAAGCTGTGGAACGCCGCCCGCTATGTGCTGATGAACACCGAGGGCCGGGATACCGGAATCGCCGGCGGCGACATCGAACTCAGCCAGGCCGACCGCTGGATCCTGACCCGTCTGCAACACACCATCGGCGAGATCAACGCTGCGGTGCAGGATTACCGCCTCGACCAGATGGCGCAGACCCTGTACGAATTCACCTGGAACGAGTTCTGCGACTGGTATCTGGAGCTGTCCAAGCCGGTGCTGACCGACCCGGCCAGCTCCGACGCGGCGCAACGCGGCACACGGCGCACGCTGGTCCAGGTGTTGGAGACGTTACTGCGATTGATGCATCCGCTGATGCCGTTCATCACCGAAGAGATCTGGCAGCAGGTCGCGCCGCTGGCCGGCACTACCGGCGACACCATCATGCGGCAGGCCTATCCGACCGCCGATCCGACGCTGGTGGACGAGGCCGCGGTGGCCGACATCGAATGGCTGCGCCAATGCCTAGTCGGCGTGCGGCGCATCCGCTCGGAAATGAACATTGCTCCCGGCAAACCGCTGCCGGTGTTACTGCAGCACGGTTCAGCTGAGGACCGCACCCGGCTGGAACGGCATCGCCGCGCGCTGAGCACCCTGGGCCGGCTGGACGCCATCACCTGGCTGGAAGAAGGCGAAGCGGCCCCGGAAGCTGCCACTGCGCTGGTCGGGGCCATGCAGGTGCTGATCCCCATGTCCGGGCTGATCGACAAAACGGCGGAAATCGCCCGCCTGGACAAGGAGATCGCCAAGCTGCGCAAGGAAACCGAACGCGGCGCCGCCAAGCTGGGCAACGCCGATTTCATCGGTCGCGCCCCGGCGGCGGTGGTCGAGAAGGAACGCGCCCGCCTGGCGGAACTCCAAACAGCCGTAACCAAGCTGGAAGAACAACTGACCCGTATTCAGCGATTGTGAACCGGGCTCACCCACCGCAGACAAGGAAACCCCGATGGAAACTCCCGAATCCGACACCGCGAAGACAGCGAAACTGGGCGCCAAGGTGAGCCAGGTCGTCACCTACTACCATCCGCACACCTGGAAGGAAAAGGGCCTGTGGTGGACGCTCGGTCTGTTCCTGGTCACCTATGTCGTGGTGGTGGTGGTCCTCGGCGTCATCTGGTCGCGCTCGCCCGGCGAATTCAATGTGCGCGAGAACGCCCTGACCCTGGCGCACAACGACCAGAAGAAGCTGGTGCCGGGCTATGTGACCACCGCTACCGCCATCCGCATCGCCGAGACCCTGCTCGACAAGCCAGGCGGTTATCTCAGCAACGATGTCACCCCGCCCGGCGTCTATCTGGACAACATCCCCAACTGGGAATTCGGGGTGCTGACCGAATTGCGCGATCTGGTGCGGGCCATGCGCAACGACTTCAGCCGTTCCCAGACCCAGTCTATCGAGGACAAGGACCTGCGAGTGGCCGATCCGCAGTTCAACTACGACTCGAAATCCTGGATCCTGCCCTCGACCGAATCGGAATACCGCAAGGGCACCGACGCGCTCTACCGTTATCTGGAGCGGATTTCCGACGACAAAACCTATGACGGTCAGTTCTTCACCCGCGCCGACAACCTGGCCTCCTATCTGGCCGTGGTCGAGAAGCGGCTGGGCAACCTGTCGCACCGCCTGGCGGCCAGCGCCGGGCAGGTCCGGATCAACACCGATCTGGCCGGCGATCCCAATGCCCGCCAGTCCACCCCGGTTCCGACCCAGGTCGAGGTCAAGACCCCGTGGCTGCAGATCGACGACATCTTCTTCGAAGCACGCGGCTATTCCTGGGCCTTGCTGCACACCCTGCAGGCCCTGGAGATCGATTTCCGCGATGTCCTGCAGAAAAAGAACGCGCTGGTCTCGCTGCAGCAAATCATCCGTGAGCTGGCCAATACCCAGGAATTCATCTGGAGTCCGATGATTCTCAACGGCACCGGCTTCGGCCTGATGGCCAACCATTCGCTGATCATGGCGTCTTACATCGCCCGCGCCAATGCGGCGATCATCGATCTGCGCAACCTACTGTTGCAGGGTTGAGGGCGCACAGCCCACGGCGCGGTAGATCGCAGATGGCGGATTTCAAAACCCACCTGATAGGGGCGGCGGCGGTCAGCGGGTTGGCCGCCACCGTACTGGTGATGACCGGTCAATTTCCCCATCAGGCGGTGATCGGTTATTTCATGCTCGGAACGATCGGCGGGCTGCTGCCCGACATCGACTCGCCCACCTCGATCCCGATCCGGATTGCCCTGATGGTGATGGCGGTGGTCGCGGGCTTCCTGGTGGTCTTCACCTTCGGCGCGCGTTATTCGCTGGTGGAACTGATCGTGCTATGGCTGGGCTGTTTCCTGCTGATCCGCTACGGTCTACTCAACCTGTTCGACCGGGCCACCGCGCATCGCGGCCTGGTCCATTCCATTCCGGCGGCTGTCGGCTTCGGGCTGATCACCGTTCTCATCGCCTACCACGCCTTCGGCTCGTCCATCACCCATGCCTGGCTGTGCGGTAGCTTCGTGACCCTGGGCTTCATCGTCCACCTGCTGCTGGACGAGTTCTACAGCGTCGATCTGTCGGGCAAGAAGCTGTTGAAAAGCTCCTTCGGCACCGCGCTCAGCCTGGGTAGCCTCAACCAACCCATCGGCACGGCCGCGCTTTATCTGGCAGTCGTCGGCCTGTTCTTCCTCTGCCCTTCGCCCCGGCCTTTCACCGAGCTGGTACTGAACCACGCCACCTACCGCGGCGTGGTTCAGCGGTTGTTGCCGGGCGACACCTGGTTTCCGGGCCTGCTGCGCCGGGTGACGCCCGCCAGCCTGATCGACCCGCGCTAGACGCGCCGGCCGGAACCGCCGTTTCAGCGCTCCAGCGCCAAGCGCCGGGTATGGCGAGCGATCACCAGTTCCTCGTTGGTGGGCAACACCCAGACCGCCACCCGGCTACCGGCGCGATCGATTCGCTGGCTATCGGCGTCGTTGGCCGCCGCATCCAGCTCGATACCGAACCAGGACGACAGGGCGCAAACCCGGGCGCGGATCTCCGCAGCGTGCTCGCCGATGCCACCGGTGAACACCAGCGCATCCAGTCCACCCAGCGCCGCCGCCAGCGAACCGAGTTCGCGGGCGATGCGATAGCAGAAATAATCCACCGCCAGCTGGGCGTTAGGGTCGGCGCTGGCGAGCAGCTCGCGCATATCATTGCTGATGCCCGACAGCCCCAGCAAGCCGGATTGCTTGTACAGCAGATGGGTCAGATCCTTGGCCCCCATACCGTAGCGCTCGATCAGATACAGCAACACACCGGGGTCCACAGCGCCGATGCGGGTTCCCATCGGCAGACCTTCCACCGCGGTGAAGCCCATGGTGGTGGCCAGACTCTGGCCGTCGCGCATGGCGCACATGCTGGCGCCGTTGCCCAGATGGGCGACCACTACTCGACCGGTCGCCGCCGTGCCCATGATCTCGGCCAAGTTTCCGGCGATATATTCGTAGGACAGGCCGTGGAAGCCATAACGCTGGACGCCTTCCTCGCGATAGGCCCGCGGCAGCGCGAACAGACGAGCCAATTCCGGTTGGCCGTGATGGAAAGCAGTGTCGAAACAACCCACCTGCGGCAACTGGGGCCGCACGGCGGTCAGGGCGCGGATGCCGGCCAGATTGTGTGGCTGATGCAGCGGGGCCAACGGCACGAACGCCGCCAGGCGCGCGACCAGATCGGGCGTCAGCAATTGCGGGTCGCTGAACTCCTGGCCGCCATGCACGACCCGATGCCCGGCCGCGACCACTTCGGGCAGATCGGACGCCTGGTCGAGCCATTGCAACAGGTCGTGCAGCGCCGCCTGATGATCGTAGATGTCTTCGGCAGGCGGCGGATCATCGTCGCTGGCCCGGTGATGGGGCGGCGGCGCTGGCTTCCGGTATTGTCCGGACGGTAGGCTCGGGTGAATATCGATCAGGACCCGGCCGGAATGATCGAAGGCTTTGAAATGCGGATTGCTCTCTCCGATGTTTTCCTGGAAGCCGCGACAGACCAAAACCAGCTCGCCCCCGTTCGCTGGCAAGGCGAACACCGAAAACTTGATACTGGACGAACCGGCGTTGATCACCAGTAAACCTTGCGACATCGTACTTTCCTCATGGACTCGAAATTTGGCGGCGTCGATTAAGCAATGGCCATGCCAGCGACCCGAATCGACGCCGTCGCATCACTCCTCGGCGATCGAGGCGGATGGATCGAGTCGATAGGCATTGGCGCGCAGATAGGCTTGGAAACGTTCGCCCAGTTCGGGATGGCGCACGCCATATTCAACGGTGGCGACCAGATAGCCCAGCTTGCTGCCGCAATCGTGGCGTCGCCCGGAAAACTCGTAACCCAACACCTGCTCTTCGCCCAGCAAAGCGGCAATGCCGTCGGTTAGCTGGATTTCGTTGCCAGCGCCCCGTGGGATGGTTTGCAACAAATCGAAGATGCGCGGCGTCAGAATGTAGCGTCCCACCACCGCCAGATTGGAGGGGGCGTTTTCCGGCTTCGGCTTTTCGACGATGCTCTCGACGTTGCTGAGCCGAGTGGCGAACGGTAGCGGCTTGACGATGCCGTACTTGTTGGTCTCTTCCTGGGGCACGCGCTCCACACCCAGGATCGAGCACTGATATTTGTTGAAATGGCGGGCCATCTGGCTCATCGCCCCGCCTTCATTGGCGTCTTCCTCGATCAGGTCGTCGGCCAGAATCACTGCGAACGGTTCGTTGCCAACCACCGGGCGGGCGCACAACACCGCATGGCCCAGCCCCAACGCTTCGGCTTGGCGGACATAGACGCATTCCACGCCGCGCGGCACGATGTTGCGCACGATCTGCAGCAGATCGCTCTTGCCGCGCGTTTCCAGCTCGACTTCCAGTTCGTAAGCCTTGTCGAAGTGATCGGCGATGGCGTTCTTGGTCCGGCCGATAATGAAGATCAGGGTATCCACGCCCGCCGCCACCGCTTCCTCGACCCCGTATTGAATCAGGGGTTTGTCGACGATGGGTAGCATTTCCTTGGGACTGGCCTTGGTTGCCGGGAGAAAACGCGTTCCGAGACCGGCTACGGGGAAAACCGCCTTACGTACTTGCCGCTTCATTTTTTCATACTCCCTTTCATGAACATCACGTTGGATTGCGAGTGGATTTTCCGGCATCGCACCGGGTGGGACAAGCTGAAACCTCATCAGGGGACGCTGGAATACCTACTCGTTGATTTCAGCGCTGCAGGGCGAATTGTTTATCACCGATGAAAATATCAAGATCAGGCAACCCCGCCAGCGGACTCACATCCGTCACCCTTGTGCCTTCGAGGTTAAGCCGCCGCAAGGCGCTCAGCCCCGCCAACGGGCTCAGATCCGCCACCCTCGTTCCGCTGAGGGTGAGCCACTGCAAAGCGCTCAGCCCCGCCAGCGGACTCAGGTCCGTCACTCCCGTGCCGCTGAGGTTGAGCCACTGCAAAGCGCTCAGCTCCGCCAGCAGGCTCAGGTCCGTCACCCTCGTGTTGCTGAGGTCGAGCCACCGTAAAGCGCTCAGCTTCGCCAACGGGCGAAGGTCCGTCACCTCCGTGCTGCTAAAGTAAAGATCCTGCAAGGCGCTCAGCCCCGCCAGCGGGCTCAGGTCCGTCACCCCCGTGTTGCTAAGGTGAAGATTATGCAAAGCACTCAGCTTCGCCAACGGGCGAAGGTCCGTCACCCCCGTGTTGCTGAGATCGAGTATTTCCAGGGCACGCAGCCCCGCCAGCTGGCTTACATCCGTCACCCCCGTGTTGCTGAGATCGAGTATTTCCAGGGCACGCAGCCCCACCAGCGGGCTTACATCCGTCACCCTCGTACCGCTAAGGTCGATTTCCTGCAAGGCACTCAGCCCCGCCAGCGGACTCAGATCCGTCACCCCCGTGCCATTGAGGTCAAGCTCCTGCAAGGCACTCAGCCCCGCCAGCGGGCTCAGGTCCGTCACCCCCGTGCCGCTGAGGTTGAGCACTCGCAAGGCATTCAGCCCCGCCAGCGGGCTCAGGTCCGTCACCCCCGTGCCGCTGAGGTTGAGCACTCGCAAGGCATTCAGCCCCGCCAGCGGGCTCAGGTCCGTCACCCCCGTGCCGCTGATCTCGAGATCCTTCAAGGTGTTCAGCCCCACCAGCGGGCTCAGGTCCGTCACCCCCGTGCCGCTGAGGTTGAGCACTCGCAAGGCGTTCAGCTCCGCCAGCGGGCTCAGGTCCGTCACCCCTGTGCCGCTAAGGTTGAGCACTCGCAAGGCATTCAGCTCCGCCAACGAGCTTACATCGACAACCATGTCACTTTGCACAATGAGGACGCGTAACCGAGTTTCGTGCCGTACTACCCCTAGCGATTCCTCGGTGATAGCGGCGTAGCCCGCATCAACAAGCAAGGCTAATATCTCGCCATGAGGTGACCAAGCAAATCCTATCCAACCACTGCAAAGATCGACCAGAAACTCTTCCCAGGCTTGCCCCAAGCGTACATGCCGATCCGCCAGCAACCGCGCTCCCAAAGTTGCGCAGTCATAACCAAAATCGGCATCTGAACCGAATAGAATTTCCACCAAATTGTCCGTCCAGTCCGTGTCGCGTTCGGCGGAAAGTAACTCGAACAAAAACACCAGCGTCTCTCGCCAGACCGACTCACCGCCCCATTGGCGTAACAAATCCCGATTGACCAAACCATCGCTGCTCGCGCCCTTCTTGACAAAAGTCGGGCTAACAATGCGGTCGGCCAGAAAACAGGCGCAGAAGTACTCCTGGAAACTCAGATGCCCAAAGGCATGGAAACCTTCACCACGCGGCAGCAGCAACCCACTGCGCCGTGCCACCCAACCCAGATAGGCGCGAGCGGTTCGCTCCGGTTGGACTACACCGGAAGTCCGCATCGCGTCGGTTAACCAAGCCAGCACATCGGCCTCTCTAGCTAATACGCCAGCATCGCGATTTATCTCCCCAGGTTCTTCTGCTTCTTCAGTTTCCTCACTCCGGCGTTGCTGCATCTCGAAGCCGACTCGCGCCAACCAAGCTTTGCGCTCCTTCCATCCGAAAGGAGCCAAAGTATCGCCCGGCTCGATCTTGCGCTGGCTGTCGATGGTGTTGATGTAAGCGTTGGCGATTTCGTCGTAGAGCAACGCCTTGCCATCCGGCAGATGGGCGCGCTCCCGGTAGACAATCGCCATCAGAGCCAGTAGGTTGGGTGTGCGCGCCAGCCGTTGGGTGACTTCCGAACGATTCAGCGCGGCCAACAAATCGGCGGCTTTTTCTCGCGCCTCGTGTTCCGTGCCACAACGCTGGCGATACCAGTTTTCGGCAAAGGCAGCGATCTGGTCGGGGTTGAAAGGCATCAGATGGCAGCGTTGCGCCCAAGCAGACTGGTCTGTCTGGGTGTCCGCCGTGATGTTATCCCTACCGATGGACAAGCGCAGATTCCCGAGTTTTTCCGAGAGTCCTTTTCGTAGATCCAGACGCAATGCTGCTTTCTCTCGATCCACCGGCCCGTCCTCGTAGCCCACGATGCGCGAGGTCGCCAGCACGCACGCTTGTTGCGCGGCGGCCTGCCTCACCCAGCCCGCGACGACCTTTCGATGCGATATAGAAATTTCATCCACGCCGTCCAGGATCAGCACATAACTTCCTGTCGCCACACGCTGGCGAAGACTGCCGAGCAACGCGGCATCGACCTTATCTCCCAGCAAGCGCCGGGTAACGCTTTCCGCTAAATCGGGCAATGTGGTTTCTGCGGTGAAAATATCCGCCTTCATCTCCCGCAACACGCACGGCAGCGGCACCCGGTCTTCCAGCACCTTCGGCAATGGCGCGGTCAACCCAGCCGATAGTCGCCAAGCCAACCAATTGGCCAGCGTAGTCTTGCCGCTGCCAGGGTCGCCCAGCACCACCAAGCAAGGATTCCGTTCCAGCGCCGCGAACAGACTTTGACCCTGCGGCCATTGCTTCGGATCGCTGTCGACGCTGACCGGGCCTTCAGCCAACAACGGTGGCACGAACAGGGTTTCGATCCGCATGGGCGGCAAGTCGCGCATGGACGGCAACGCGAGAATTTCGACGATGCCATGCCGCCTTCTGATTTCGCCCAAATAAGGCCGCAAGCTCAAATCGTCCTATAGCGGGGTCAAGGAAACTGGATTCGGCTGGCTCATAAAGTAGCTCCCGATCCTTTCAACAGCGGGACGAAATCACTGGCAACCAGAAAATCGGCATGTGTCCGTATCAGCGAGCTGATCCAGAAGATTTCGATATCGCCAGGATTGACGAAGCCAGGCTTCCAAATCGGTGGACTCTGACTATCCCCGCTATCGACCACTTTATCGATCAGCTTGAGCGCACCCGCCCACTCTGGTCCGCGCAGCGCGATTTTCTCCGCCGTGCTGGACTGAGAGCTTTCCGAGCTAGGCTTTTCTCGCTCGCCCATGCACCACGCCTTAATCTCGTTCCAGAATTCTTTGTTAAAACACCAACGCTCCCAAAGATCGCGGTGAAATTGGTGGATGTAGGTTGCGACCAACACACGCACGGCCCAAACGTTTCGTTGCTGATCCTCGGTGGGGAAAGGCACGCAGGCGGCAAAGCGCGCCCATTGATTAGCCAGCGCCTTCAACCGCCGGGGATTCGGCGGCAGGCAGCAAACGTCGGCCATCGCCACCAACAAGGCTTGCCGTTGCTCTGCGTCTCTAAACCAACCGGTCAGCAATTCATCCGGTTTCGATGGCAAGGACAAGCGGTGAATGTCCGTGCAGATTTTTTCGAGGTAGTGGCTGGCCCGCAATTTGAGTTCATCAACCGATGTGTCCTTCGGCGCGGAAACCTCCTCGCGGATGGCATCGATCAGAATCCGCTCGTTCATGCCCAGCACGAACACACAGTTGGGAATGCTGAGGTAAATCTTCAATCCTTCCAGTAACCGAAACGCTGCCTTGGGGTTGCAGCGGTCAAGGTCGTCGATGAAAACCACCACGCGAGCGACTTTGGAATCCGGCAGCAGGCACTTAATGGTTTCATGCAGATGGCTGCGGATGGAATCGGTCGGCAAGCCCTGGGCATGATGTTCCTTTTCCCAACGCTCACCGAGTTTTTCGATTTTCTCGGCGCTCGGTAAGCCCTCGAAACCGATGGCTTTGCCCACATCCGCCAGGCTGTCGAGCGTGTAGCGCAACGCGATGGTCCCAAACTTCTTGAACTTCTCCACCACCGCTGGAATAGCAGCCATCTGCCGCCGCATTTCCTGGAGCAGCGCCACCACCGGCACCGGCTCGTTCTGATAGCGCCAAGCATCGAACCAGATCGTAGCAATCTCTTTTTGGAGCGCCTCCTGCGGCTCAGACAGTTTGAAATTCTCGGGGCAAAAGACGGAACCATCCTTGTGAGGTGGCTCCCCGCCCAGCCGCCATTGCAGTTGCCGCATGAAGCTGGTCTTGCCGCTGCCCCAGTCACCATGGATTCCCAACACATGAGGAGCGGGACACTGCTGGATGTGCTGGCTCAGACGGTCGAGTTCGGAATTCCAATTCAGCTTGTCGTCAAGCGTGGGCAAATCATCGAGAAACGCTGGATTCGGCATGGCGGCTCTTCCCTATGCAGACGGCGCATCGTTTCAACGCACCGGAACATGCGGATATGGAATGAATCGCCTCATAGTGTTGACGAGAATGAAACCAGCGGCAAGCGGATAGCCAACAGCGCTCCAAAACGACCGAGGCGCCTTAACGGCGCCTCAATGGGTTTTTATTTAGCCAAGCGCACTCGGCTCCCTGGACCGAAGTTCAGACCGTGGCTGTCGGCCTCTACCACCACCGTATCGCCTGGCCCGAATTCGCCGGCCAGGATATGCCGCGCCAGCGGATTTTCCAGCTCCTGCTGGATGGCCCGCTTCAGCGGCCGCGCCCCATACACCGGATCGAAACCGGCTTCGCCGAGCTTGTCCAGCGCGGCCGAAGTGATTTCCAGCTCGATCTGCCGGTCGGCCAACCGCTTGCGCAAGTAACCAATCTGAATGTCGGCGATGGCCCGGATCTGTTCGCGGCCCAGCGGATGGAACACCACCACCTCGTCGATCCGGTTGATGAACTCAGGCCGGAAATGATCGGCCACCTGCGCCATCACCATGCTCTTCATCAGCGGATAGTTATCCTGCGCCGCCATCTCCTGAATCAACTGCGAACCCAGGTTCGAGGTCATCACGATCACGGTATTGCGAAAATCCACCGTGCGCCCCTGGCCATCGGTCAAGCGCCCGTCATCCAACACCTGCAGCAACACGTTGAACACATCCTGATGGGCCTTTTCCACCTCGTCCAGCAGGATCACGCTATAAGGCCGCCGCCGCACCGCTTCGGTCAGATAACCGCCTTCCTCGTAACCGACATAACCGGGCGGCGCACCGATCATCCGCGCCACCGAGTGCTTCTCCATGAATTCGGACATGTCGATGCGGATCATCGCCTCCTCGGTGTCGAACAAGAACTCGGCCAGTGCCTTGCATAGCTCGGTCTTGCCCACCCCGGTAGGCCCCAGGAACAGGAAGGAACCATTGGGCCGGTTGGGATCGGACAGGCCGGCACGCGAGCGGCGAATGGCGTCGCACACCGCCCTGACCGCCTCGTCCTGGCCCACCACCCGGCGTTGAATGGCCTCCTCCATCCGCAACAGCTTGTCGCGCTCGCCTTCCAGCATCTTGGACACCGGAATGCCGGTCCACTTGGACACCACCTCGGCGATTTCCTCGTCGGTGACCTTGTTGCGCAGCAGCTTGAAATCGTCATGCTCGGCGGCACTGACTTGCGCCAGCTTGCGTTCCAACTCCGGAATGCGGCCATAGCTCAACTCGGACATCCGCGCCAGATCGCCGGCTCGGCGGGCGGTTTCCAGATCCAACTTCGCCCGCTCCAGCTCCTCCTTGACCTGCGCCGAACCGTGCAAGGCCAGCTTCTCGGCCTTCCACACCTCTTCCAGATCGTTGTATTCGCGCTCCAACCGACCGATCTCGTCTTCCAGCAGACCCAGACGCTTTTTCGACGCCTCGTCGTCTTCCTTCTTCAGCGCCTCACGTTCGATCTTGAGCTGAATCAAGCGCCGGTCAAGCCGGTCCATCTCCTCCGGTTTGGAATCGATTTCCATCCGGATGCGGCTGGCCGCTTCGTCCACCAGGTCGATGGCCTTGTCCGGCAACTGACGGTCGGTGATGTAGCGATTCGACAGCGTGGCGGCGGCGACAATGGCCGGATCGGTGATATCCACCCCGTGATGGACCTCGTAGCGCTCCTTCAACCCACGCAAGATGGCGATGGTATCCTCGACGCTCGGCTCGTCCACCAACACCTTCTGGAAGCGCCGTTCCAGCGCCGCGTCCTTTTCCACGTACTTGCGATATTCGTCCAGGGTGGTCGCACCGATGCAATGCAGCTCGCCACGAGCCAGCGCCGGCTTGAGCATGTTGCCAGCGTCCATCGCGCCCTCGGCCTTGCCGGCCCCGACCATGGTGTGCAATTCGTCGATGAACAGGATGATCCGCCCTTCCTGCTTGGCCAAATCCTTGAGCACCGATTTCAGCCGCTCCTCGAATTCACCCCGGAACTTGGCCCCGGCGATCAAGGCGCCCATGTCCAAGGACAGCACCCGCTTGCTTTTCAAACCCTCGGGCACTTCGCCATTGACGATGCGCTGGGCCAAACCTTCGACAATGGCGGTCTTACCCACGCCCGGCTCGCCGATCAGCACCGGATTGTTCTTGGTGCGGCGGGCCAACACCTGGATGGTGCGGCGGATTTCGTCGTCGCGACCGATCACCGGATCGAGCTTGCCCTGTTCGGCCCGCTCGGTCAGGTCGATGGTGTATTTTTCCAGCGCCTGCCGTTGATCCTCGGCATTCTGATCATCGACCTTCTGGCCACCGCGCATGGCGTTGATCCCCTGTTCGATCAGACCTTGAGTCGCACCGGCCTTGCGCAGCAGCGCACCCAGCTCGCCCTTGTCCTCCAGCGCCGCCAACACGAACCATTCGGACGAGATATAGGCATCCTTGTGCTGCTGGGCCAGTTTGTCGGTCAGGTTCAGCAGGCGCAACAAGGCGTTGGAAATCTGCACATCGCCGCCGGACCCTTCCACCTGGGGCAGACGGTCCAACATCTGGCCGATCTGGGAGCGCAACAGGTTGACGTTGACATCGGCCTGCGCCAACAAGGGCCGCACCGTGCCGCCCTCCTGGTCGAGCAGGGCGGCCATCACGTGCGCCGGTTCGATGAATTGATGATCGCGACCCACGGCGAGACTTTGGGCGTCGCTCAGAGCCGCTTGAAATTTATTGGTCAGCTTGTCCATTCGCATGGAAGGTATTCCCCCGCAACGATTCGATTTCCATACGATTTAGGGGTGGTTTAGGCAAATTCAAGAGGCGGGCGAATTGTCGGCGATGCCCGCTTGCCGATACCATACGAATCTAGCGTTTCCATGCCGCGGAGCTGCTCCCCATGCACCATCTCATCCGCTTCGGCACCCGCCAGGCCCAGGAACTGGTCGACATCACCGAGCGCGTGCGCGCTGTGGTGCGCGACAGCGGTGTCCGCAACGGTCTGGTCAACCTCTACGCCCAGGGCGCGACCGCCGCAATCATGATTCAGGAAAACTGGGACGACAGCGTGCCGCTGGATGTGGTCGATTTGCTGCGCAGGCTAATCCCGCCGGGGGTCTGGCGACACGACCAGCAGGACGGCAACGGCGACGCCCATCTCAAGGCCGGGCTGGTCGGGCCGTCCGAAACCATCCCGATCATCGACGGCCAGTTGGGCCTGTCCACCTGGCAGGGGATCTTCTTCTGCGAATTCGACGGCCCGCGTTCGACCCGGACCGTGGTCTGCACGGTGCTAGCGGCGGACTGAAGCCCGCTCAGGCTAGCGCCTGGTCCAGATCGGCGATCAGGTCGTCGATCTCTTCGATGCCGACCGACAGCCGCACCAGCCCGTCGTCGATGCCGAGTTCCTGACGCACCGCCGGCGGCACCGAAGCGTGGGTCATGATGGCCGGATGCTCGATCAGGCTTTCCACCCCGCCCAGACTCTCGGCCAGGGTGAACACCTGGCACCGCTCCAGGAAGCGGCTCACTTCCGCCAGACTGCCACGCACCACCAGGCTCAACATGCCGCCGCTGCCGCGCATCTGCCGCCGGGCCAGCGCGTGCTGAGGATGGCTGGGCAGACCGGGATAGATGACCCGTGCAATTTTTGGATGCCGTTCCAGCCAGGTAGCGAGCTGCAGCGCATTGGCGCTGTGCCGCTCCATTCGTAGCGCCAGGGTCTTCATGCCACGCAATGCCAGGAAACTGTCGAAGGGACCGGCGATCGCGCCAATGGCGTTTTGCAGATAGCCCAGCCGCTCCGCCAGTTCCGTCCCGCGGCACACCGCCACCCCGCCGATGATGTCGGAATGGCCGTTCAAATACTTGGTGGCGGAATGGATGACCAGATCGAAACCGGATTCCAGCGGTCGCTGCGCCCACGGTGTGGCGAAGGTGTTGTCGGCTACGGTCAGGATGCCGCGCGCCCGCGCCACGGCGGCGACCATCTCCAGATCCACCAGTTTCAACAACGGGTTGCTGGGCGTTTCCACCCAGATCAGCCGGGTTTGCGGGGTCAGCGCCGCCTCCAGTGCCGCCCGGTCGCGCAGGTCGGAATAGGAGAAGCTCAGGCCGGCGCTGCGCCGCCGCACCTGCTCGAACAGTCGCCGGGTGCCGCCGTAGATATCATCCAGCGCCACCACATGATCGCCCTGATTCAGCAACTCCAACACCGTCGAGCTGGCCGCCAGACCCGAAGCGAAGGCGAAACCGGCGTCGCCGCCTTCCAGATCCGCCACGCACCGCTCGTAGGCGAAACGGGTAGGATTCTGGCTGCGAGCGTATTCGAAGCCCTGATGCACCCCCGGACTGGACTGCACGAAGGTCGAGGTGGCGTAGATCGGGGTGACGATCGCGCCAGTGGCGGGATCGGGTTGCTGCCCGGCGTGAACGGCGCGGGTGGCGAAACTCAGCGGGCGGGATGCGTCGCTCATTTTTGCAGGGGGCGAATGCCGACCGCGTGTCGCAGCTTGTGCAGGAATGGCGCGCTGTATTCGCGTGCCCGCACCGCACCCTGTTTCAGGATCTGCTCGATATAGGTCGGCTGGGCCAGCAGCTCGTGATAACGCTGGCGCGGCTCGCTCAGACGCTCGTTCAGGTATTCGAACAGCATCTGCTTCACTTCGCCCCAGCCGATGCCGCTGGCGTAGCGCGCTCGCAGCGCCGCCGTCTCCTCGGTCGTGGCGAAAGCCTGATAGATCTGGAACAGGGTGCAACCGTCCGGGTCCTTGGGTGCTTCCGGCGGCAGCGAGTTGGTCTTGATCCGCATGATCAGCTTGCGCAGCGCCTTCTCCGGCTCGAACAGCGGGATGGTGTTGCCGTAGCTCTTGCTCATCTTGCGCCCGTCCAGCCCGACCAACACTGCTGTCTTGTCGTCCACCACCGCCTCGGGCAGCACGAAATGCTCGCCATAGAAGTGATTGAAGCGGGCGGCGATATCGCGCGCCATTTCCAGATGCTGAATCTGATCCCGACCGACCGGCACCTTGTGGGCGTTGAACATCAGGATATCGGCCGCCATCAGGATCGGATAGCAGAACAGCCCCATGGTCACCCCCTTGTCGGGGTCCTTGTCGGCCTCGGTCATGTTCTCGGCCACCGCCGCCTTGTAGGCATGGGCGCGGTTCATCAGACCCTTGGCGGTGACGCAGGTCAGAATCCAGCTCAGCTCCAGGATTTCCGGGATGTCGGTCTGGGCGTAGAAGATGACATTTTCCACATCCAGGCCCAGCGCCAGCCAAGTGGCGGCGACCTCCAACCGCGAACGATGGACCAGTGCCGGATCATGGCACTTGACCAGGGCGTGGTAATCAGCCAGGAAGTAGAACGACTGCACGTCGGTGCGGCGACTGGCCTCGATGGCGGGCAGGATGGCGCCGACGTAATTGCCCAGGTGAGGCGTGCCGGTGGTGGTGATGCCGGTGAGGGTGATTTCCATGGTGGCGGCTCAGCGTCGAAAGGGAATCAGGAGAAAAACAGACTCAGGATCAGATGGCGGATGCTCATGACGATGGGCATCAGATTCAGCACTCCGCTGACCAGCAACAACACCAGGATGATCAATCCATAGGGCTCGAGCCGCGCCATCCACAGGCCGACCGAATCGGGCGTCACCCCGGCCAGGACGCGCGAACCGTCCAGCGGCGGAATCGGCACCAGGTTGAGCACCCCCAGCATGACGTTCACGTCCACCCCGACCACGCCCATCGCCATGAGCGGTTCGCCCAGCCACGGCATGGTCATCTGCACATTGTGGCCGATCAGAGCGACCAGCGCCCAGCCCAGCGCCATGATCAGATTCGATCCGGGTCCGGCCAGCGCCACCAGCGCCATGTCGCGCTTGGGCTGGCGCAAGCGGCGGTAGTTGACCGGCACCGGTTTGGCCCAGCCGAAGATGAAACCGCCGAACACCGCCAACACCGCCGGCACCAGCACGGTGCCGATAGGGTCGATATGTCGCAGCGGATTGAGGCTGAGCCGGCCTTGCGCCTTGGCGGTGGTGTCGCCGAACTGCAGGGCTGCCCAACCGTGCGCGACTTCGTGCAGGGTGATCGCCAGAAGCAAAGGCGGGGCCAGCACGATGAGTTGTTGGATCACATTCAATTCGTCCATGGCTGGATTATACGCAGCCCTCCCCGGCGCGGACTAGAACGCGGGCCGGGAATTTCATGCTGCGTATTGAACTTCTCCTTAGTTATAATAACTTAGGTTATTATCTTGGAGCTTAGCCATGGCCCGGACTTTCAGTCATTACGAACGCTGCATCGACACCGTGCGGACCCACCATCCGGACATGCCACGCCAGTCGGTGATACTGATGCGGCTGGGTTATCACGTGTTCCGGGCGATGAACGAGCGGCTCGACGCCTTCTTCGCCGCCCATCAGTTGTCCGCCTCGGCCTGGGCGGTGCTGATGAAGATCTACAGCGCCCCCGACCAGGCGGTCACGCCCTCGGAGATCAGCGTGGCGGTGGTGCAGTCGCGCACTCACATGACCCGCGTCGCCGACGATCTGGCTGCGGCCGGCCTGATCGAACGCAGCCACGACCAGGTAGATCGCCGCCGCGTGGTCCTGCGGCTCACCCCGCACGGAGTGGCGCGCATCCAGCAGCTGGTCCCGTTGGTCTGGGCCGAGTACGAGAAGCTCCTCGCGATCTTCTCGGCCGACGAAGCCACCCAGTTGGAAGGACTGCTGCGGCGCTGGCTGGCGCACCTGGAACCGCATCCCTCGTCTGCGGAGAACGACACTTGAGCGCACAACCCCAAACGCCCGATCGGCCTGCCAATGGCAGGCCGATCGGCAAGCGCTTCCGCGTATTACTGCTGCTGGCCCTGCTGTTCGCCACCATTGGCACCGCGGTCGGCTCCTACTGGTACCTCTACGGTCGCTGGCATGTGACTACCGACAATGCCTACGTCGGCGGCAACGTCGTCCAGGTCACCCCGCAGGTCAGCGGCACGGTAGTCAGCGTACTGGCCGACGACACCGATCTGGTCGAAGAAGGCCAGGCGCTGGTTCGCCTCGACGCCGCCGACGCGCAGGTGCAGTTACAACTGGCCGAAGCCAATCTGGCCGATGCGGTGCGCGCGGTCCGCGGACTCTACGCCAACGACAGTCAGTCGCGGGCCGTGGTCGCCCAGCGCAGCGCCGATCTCGATCGCGCCCGCTTCGACGCCGAACGGGCCGAGACCACCGTGCGCCAGGCCCGGGATGAATACCGGCGGCGCGAAGCCCTGTTCCGGCAGAAGTTCATCTCCAGCGAAACCCTGCAGACGGCGCAAACCGCGCTCGACGCCGCCATCGCCCAGCGCGACGCTGCCCAGGCTGCAGTCGTCCAGGCCCAGGCCGCCGTGCGCCAAGCCCATGAACAGCGCACCGGTGCCGAAGTACTGATCGACCATACCTCGATCGAGACCCATCCACGGGTCGCCGCCGCTGCGGCCAAGGTCAAGGAAGCCTATCTGGCCCTGGCCCGCACCACCATCGTGGCACCGGTGCGCGGCTATGTGGCCAAGCGCAGCGTCCAGGTCGGTCAACGCATCGCACCCGGTACCGCGCTGATGGCGGTGATCCCGCTAGATGCGCTGTGGGTGGACGCCAATTTCAAGGAAAGCGAACTGGAACACGTGCGCATCGGCCAGCCGGTCGCCCTGGAAGCCGATCTCTATGGCCACGATGTCGAATACCACGGCCGGATCGTCGGACTGGCGCCGGGGACCGGCGGGGCCTTCGCCCTGCTGCCGCCGCAGAACGCCACCGGCAACTGGATCAAGATCGTGCAACGGGTGTCGGTGCGGATCACCCTCGATCCCAAGGCGCTGGAACGGCATCCCTTGCGGGTCGGGCTGTCGATGCAGGTCAACGTCGACACCCATCAGCGGCAGGGCGCGGTGCTGGCGGCTGAACCGAATCGACAGGAGCGCTACGCCACGGCGGTGTTCGACGCCCAGGCCCACGAAGCCGATGCCCTGATCGCGCGCGTCATCGACGCCAACCGTCACGGCAGCGACAAATCGTGAGCGCGCCCGCTTCCCCGCCACCTGCCACCCCACCGCCGCTGCGCGGTGGCCTGCTGGCGCTGGCGACGCTCGCGCTCGGCCTCGGTTCGTTCATGAACATCCTGGACCTGACTATTGCTAATGTGTCGGTGCCCAGCATCGCCGGTAATCTGGGGGTCAGCTTCACCCAGGGTACTTGGGTGATCACCTCCTACGCAGTGGCCGAGGCGATCATGCTGCCGCTGACCGGTTGGCTGGCGCTGCGCTTCGGCGCGGTCCACCTGTTCGTCAGCGCCACCCTGCTGTTCACTCTGGCTTCGATGCTGTGCGGGCTATCGCCCAGTTTCCCGGTGTTGCTGACCGCCCGGGTCATGCAGGGCGTGGTGGGCGCTTCGATGATCCCTCTGTCGCAAACCCTGCTGACCAGCGCCTATCCGCCGCAGCGCCGTGGTCTGGCGCTCGGCCTGTGGTCGATGACCACGGTGCTCGGTCCGATCATCGGTCCGCTATCTGGCGGCTGGCTGACCGAAAACCTGTCCTGGCACTGGATCTTCCTGATCAACCTGCCGACGGGGATACTGGTCGCCGTACTGGTCGCCACGCTGTTCCGCGGCCGGGAGACGCCGCGTCGCAAACTGCCGGTGGATTATGTCGGCCTGGGCCTGTTGATCGTCGGCATTGGCGCTTTGCAGATCCTGCTCGACAAGGGCAACGAGCTGGACTGGTTCAGTTCGCCGCTGATCGTCGGGCTGGCCTGCGCCTCGCTGGTGGCCATGAGCTTCTTCGTGGCCTGGGAGCTGACCGACGATCATCCCGTGGTCAATCTGCGGCTGTTCGGACGGCGTAACTTCGCAGTCGGGGTGACCTGCCTGATGTTCGGCTCGATCGCCTTCTTCGGCACCGTGGTGGTATTGCCACTCTGGCTGCAAAGCTATCAGGGCTATACCCCGTTGTGGGCCGGCAAGGTAATCGCGCTCGGCGGGGTGCTGCCACTCATCCTGGGGCCGATCATCGGAGCCAATATCCACCGGGTCGACGCCCGCGCCGTCGCCACCTTCGGCTTTGCCGTGTTCGCCGTAGTCGCCTTCTGGAGCACGCGTTTCACGCCGGACGTCGATTACTGGAGCCTGGCCCTGACTCGCCTGTTCATGGGCATCGGCATCAGCTGTTTCTTCCTGCCGCTGGTGACCATCAATCTGTCGGGACTGGCCCCGACCCAGATCGCCGCCGCGACCGGCCTGCAGAATTTCATGCGCAACCTCGGCTCCAGCTTCGGCACGGCGATCATGACCTCGCTGTGGGATCACCAGGGCATCGAACAACACGCCCGGCTGGCCGAGTTCACCACCGTCTACAATCCACTGACGAACGACTATCTCGACCAGCTGCAAGCTGCCGGACTGGATCTGCAACAGGCCCAGGGACAGCTGGACCACACCCTCACCGTGCAAGCCTATCTGCTGTCGACCGACGCCGTGATGATGATCAGCGGTCTGTTGATGATCGGCTTGATCGTGCTGATCTGGTGGGCCAAACCGCCTTTCACCGTGCGCGTCACCGCCGCCGACTGAACGAACGCGCCGGACGCACCGGCGCTACAGGAACGGGCTGGCGTCGCCCAAACCCTCGCGGATCAGTTGCGGGGCGTCGCCAGTCAAGTCGAGCACGGTGGTCGGTTCATGCTGGCCAGGGCCGCCATCGATGATCAAATCCACTTCATGCGGCAAACGTTCCTCGATAAGTTCGGGATCGGACAGCGGCCAGTCGTCGCCCGGCATGATCAAGGTACAGCTCATGATCGGCTCACCCAGCTCCGCCAACAGGCCGCGGGCGATGAGGTTGTCCGGAACCCGGATGCCGATGGTCTTGCGGCGGGGATGCTGCAGACGGCGCGGCACTTCGTGGGTCGCCTGCAGAATGAAGGTGAACGGTCCCGGCGTTGCGGCCTTCAACAAGCGGTAACGCCGATTGTCTACCTTCGCGTAGGTGGCGATCTCCGACAGATCACGGCACACCAGGGTGAAATTGTGATGGCGATCGGTTTGGCGGATGGCGCGGATGCGCTCCGCCGCCGCCTTGTCGCCGAGCTGACAGCCCAGAGCGTAGCTGGAATCGGTGGGATAGACGATCACCGCACCGTTACGCAATTGCTCTACCGCTTGCGCGATCAGGCGCGGCTGAGGATTGAGGGGATGAATTTGTAAAATGCGGCTCATGGCCTTATATTCTCGACAACACTTATGGATACGGTCGGGTTGGCAAATTGCCAGTCCGGTGCGATCCGGTCAAGTCGGCGGCCGCAGCGCCGTCTTTCTTTTTTACCCCCTCCCTCCCAGCCAGCACGGACCTTCTGCACCTGCATGAAACTGTTGTTCGATTTCCTGCCTATCCTGCTGTTCTTCGTCGCCTACAAAATGGCGGACATCTATGTCGCCACCGGCGTTCTGATCGTCGTCACGCTGGCTCAGGTAGGTTGGACCTGGCTGCGGCAGCGCCAGGTCGAGAAACTGCCCCTGGTCACCGCCGGTCTGGTGCTGGTGCTCGGCGGCGCTACGCTGATCCTGCACGATCCGATATTCGTCAAATGGAAGCCGACCGTCGTGAACTGGCTGTTCGGAGCAGCGTTTCTCGGCAGCTGCTTCATCGGCAAAAAGACCTTGCTGGAGCGGATGCTGGGCCAGCAACTGGAACTTCCCCCGCCGGTCTGGGTCAAGCTGACATTCGCCTGGGCGATCTTCTTCTGTGTCATGGGTTTGGCCAATCTGTACGTGGCCTTCACCTTCGACGAGAACACCTGGGTCAATTTCAAGTTATTCGGCATGATGGGCCTGACCGTGATCTTCGTGCTGGCCCAGGCTTTTTACATGAGCCGCTACCTTAAGACTGACGACACCGATCCGTCCAAGGAGTCCTGATCATGTTGTACGCCATTCTCGGCCACGATGCGCCTGGCACGCTGGAGAAGCGATTGGCGGCCCGTCCCGCCCATCTGGAACGGCTGAACGCCCTGCTGAATGCGGGACGGCTGATCCTGGCGGGACCGCTACCGGCCATCGACAGCCCCGACCCCGGACCGGCCGGGTTCCAGGGCAGCCTGGTGGTGGCCGAATTCGCCTCGCTGGAAGATGCGCGCAGCTGGGCCGACGCCGATCCCTACGTGGCCGCCGGCGTGTATACGGCGGTCGAAATCTATCCCTTCCGCCAGGTATTGCCGACATGACCGACCGGATCGCCTTGATCGAAGCGCGGCTGCAGGCCGCACTAACCCCCGAGTCGTTGGCTATCGCCGACAACAGCGCCGATCATGCCGGTCATGTCGGTGCGCGCGATGGAGGCGGCCATTTCACCGTCCGCATCGTGTCCTCCGCCTTTGTCGGCAAGCCCCTCCTTCAGCGTCACCGCCTCGTTCATCAGGCGGTGGCCGACCTGATGCACCGGGACATTCATGCCTTGAGCATCGAGGCGCGAACCCCGGCCGAAGTTTGATCCCTACACTACCCTAGGCACTTCACCCACTGTCGGAAACAATAGAGATGAAAAATTCGAGTCGACTGATCTTCCCGTTACTAGCCTTATCCTCCGCCCTGCTGCTGTCCGCCCCGGCAATGTCCGCCGAAGACAAGAAGGCCGAAGCGCCGGCGACTGCCACCGCCTCGGTCAAGCCAGCGGCTCCGGCGGCGGCTCCGAAGCCGTCCTTCACCATCCCCGACCCGGTCGCGGTGGTCAACGGCAAGTCGATCTCAAAGGCGGACTTCGATCAGTATGCGCAACAGCTGCGCGGCAAGGCCAAGGTCGATACCCCGGAAGCCAGCCAGTCGCTGATCGATCAGCTGGTGATGGAAGAATTGCTGGTGCAGGAAGCTGAGAAAGAGAAGCTGGCCGACGATCCGCAGGTCAAGCAGCAGCTGCAGATGTTGCAGCGCAGCGTGCTGGCCAGCACCGTGGTGCGGCGGATGCTGAGCGAAAACACCCCCAGCGACGACGCCATCAAGAAAGAATACGAAACCGCCGTCGCCGCCATGAAGGGCAAGGAATACAAGGCCAGCCACATCCTGGTGGACTCGGAGGATAAGGCCAAGGAGATCATCGTCGAGTTGAAGAAGGGCGGCAGCTTCGCCGAACTAGCTAAAACCAAGTCCAGCGACAGCTCGGCGGCCAATGGTGGCGATCTGGGCTGGTTCACCCCCAGCATGATGGTACCGCCGTTCGCGCAGGCAGTCGCCAAGATGGAAAAGGGCAAGTACAGCGAAACGCCGGTGCAAACGCCGTTCGGCTGGCATGTCATCCTGCTGGAAGATGTCCGCGACGCCACCCCGCCGTCCCTGGATGAGCTGAAGCCGCAGATTGCGCAGATGCTGCAAAGCCGGACCGTCAACGACTATCTGGGCAAGTTGAAGTCTGGTGCCAAGATTGAGGTCAAGGAAGTCAAGGTGGACGAGGCCAAGCCCGCCGCCGAACCGGCCAAGTAAAGAGTAAGAAGTAAGCCTCGAGCCGGGATTCGGCGACAGAGTCGAATCCCGGTGGCATCACGCTCCGCACCAAACGCTCAGCTGGCCAGCGTATTCTTGTAGATGCGGCCATCCTTCATGATGATCCGCAGGTTCGCATCCGGTTCAGTCAGGAAATCCAGGTTGACCGTTGGATCGCCATCAGCAATCAGGATATCGGCATAAGCCCCTGGAGCAATAACCCCAAGCGATGCTGGATAGGGATTGCGTGGGCCAGACAGGGCGACCAATTCACCGTTTTGGCCGGTCGCGATCCCCAACAGTTCGAGCGGCTCGTAGAAACGCGGCGTCAGCTTCGCCAGTTGGCGCGCATGATGTTCCAGGTTCTTCGCCGAGAACAGGATATCCGTCCCCCAACCGGTCTTGATCTGATATTGCTTGGCCAACGCGTAGGCACGCTCGGTGCCTTTGGCGACTTCAAGCTGCTTGGCGCGGGCGAAAGGGTCGGACTTGGGGTTGGCGTCCTCGTCGCCCAGAAACGGCTGAAGACTCCACCAAGTCCCTTCGCCCGCCATCATCCGCACCGTTTCCTCGTCGGCCAGCTGGCCGTGTTCGATGCATTTCACGCCAACACGGATCGCTCGCTGGATGCCGCGCGGGATATAGACATGCACCATGACATAGGTGCCCCAGTCTTCTGCAGCCTGCACGGCGGCGCGCATCTCCTGCTCCGTATACTGCGTGCTGTCGAGCGGGTCGTACAAGGAGGACACGCCGCCGCCGGCCATGACCTTGACCTGGCTGGCACCCAGCATCAGCACCTCGCGTACCCGCCGCAGCACTTCTGCCTCGCCATCACCGATCACCGACACCCCGAGATTTTCGACATGGCTCAGCGGGGTCGTGTTGCCACGAGGCACCTCGCTCCGTAACCGGAAATCACCATGGCCGGAGGTCTGGGAAATCATCGCACCGGATGGGTAGATGCGCGGGCCGTTCACCAACCCCTGATCAATGGCGCGCTTGAGAGCGAAGGATGGCCCACCGGCATCGCGCACCGTGGTGAAGCCCTGCATCAGGGTCTGCTCGGCGGCACGCGCGGCGGCTAGATAAATGTAGCCGACATCGGTGGTAAACAGTTCCAGTTCGCTCAACGCGCACAACATGGAATGCCAATGCACGTCGATGAGGCCCGGCATGGCGAGCCGGTCGCCACAGTCGACAATGACGGCGTCATTCACAGTCTCGCACGCGTTGGGCAAAGCTTCGATCCGGTTCCCCTTGACGAGGATGTTGACGCCCTTACGCACGATTCTGCCGACGCCGTCGAACAGACGTAGATTGCTGAACAGGATCGGGCGCTCCGGCGCCTTGGGCTGCGCCGTCAGGCCGGACGCCGTATGCGAGCTAGCCAACAATCCAACGGCTGCCGCAGCACCACCGATGAATTGCCGGCGCGACAAGCCAGCGGCAATACGCGCATTGATGAGCTGCATGCGTGGGCTACAGCAGGCACAGGGATAATGCGATTCATGGGATTTCAGGGCCGTAGATGACGCCAAGGCGGCGATCAGGTCCGCGGCGGGACGGCTCACTTGACGCGGCGCCACGGTCTGACGCACAAAGGATTCCACTGCCTGAGCTTGCAGTGCACACATCGCAGATTTTCCTCGTAATATTGTTCTTCTAGGTTGGCGTTCAGCCGCATTCACGCGCAATGGCCAGCAACGCCGGAGGTTTCTTGGACTTCAGCGCTCCAGCAGCGCCAGCAAGCCCGCTTCGTCCAGCACCGTCACCCCCAGTTCCCGCGCCTTGTCCAACTTGGACCCCGCATCGTGGCCCGCCACCACATAATCGGTTTTCTTCGACACGCTGCCGCTCACCTTAGCACCCAAGCTGCGTAAGCGTTCGGAAGCCTGATCGCGGGTCAAGGACGCCAAAGTGCCAGTCAGGACGAAGGTCTTGCCTGCCAAGGACTGATCGGCAGCGGTTTGCACAGGCAGCACCGGCCATTGAATTCCTGCCGCTCGCAAACGCGTCAACACTTCCTGATTATGCGGCTCTCGAAAGAACGCATGAATAGAGGCCGCAACCACGGGACCGATGTCGGGCACTTGCAACAAACGCGCTTCATCCGCTGCTTCTAGCGCTTCCAAGGTGCCAAAATGCCGCTCCAGCGTCCGTGCCGTGGCTTCGCCGACCTCGCGAATGCCCAGCGAATACAGGAAGCGGGCCAGCGTAGTGGTTTTGCTGTGCGTCAAAGCCTCGACCAGATTGGTAGCCGATTTGACGCCCATCCGCTCCAAATCGGCCAATGCCGCTGCGTCGAGTGCGTACAAATCGGCAGGATCGTGGATCAACCCTCGCTCGATCAATTGATCCACCAATTTATCACCCAATCCCTCGATATCCATCGCCCGCCGTGAGGCAAAGTGACGGATGGCTTCCTTGCGCTGGGCGCGGCAATACAAGCCGCCAATGCAACGGGCGACGGCTTCCCCTTCCGGGCGGATCACCTGCGATCCACAGACCGGGCAGCTCGATGGCATTTGAAACGGCTGGGCATCGGCAGGACGGCGCTCCAACACCACGCCGACGACTTCGGGAATCACATCGCCGGCCCGCCGCACGATCACGGTATCGCCCACCCGCACATCCTTGCGCGCCACCTCATCGGCATTGTGCAAGGTGGCGTTGGTGACGGTCACCCCGCCGACGAAGACGGGCTTGAGCCGAGCAACGGGCGTGATCGCGCCGGTGCGACCGACCTGCACCTCAATGGCTTCGACCGTAGTCAGTTCTTCCTGCGCCGGGAATTTGTGCGCCACCGCCCAGCGCGGTTCGCGGGTGCGAAATCCCAGTTGCCGTTGCCAGTCGAAGCGATTGACCTTATAGACCACTCCATCGATATCGAAGGGCAAGGCGTCGCGTTTGTCGGCGATGGCTTGATGGAAAGCGATCAGCCCCGCCGCACCCCGCGCCACCGTCCGTTCCCGACATACCGGCAAGCCCAATGCGGCCAGCGCGGTCAGCAAGGCATCTTGCGTGGCGGGGAGATCCCAACCCTGCACCTCGCCCAGCCCATAGGCAAAAAAGGACAATGGCCGTTTCGCCGCCAGATTCGGGTCGAGCTGGCGGATGCTGCCGGCCGCGCCGTTACGGGGATTGACCAGGGTCGGCAATCCCGCCGCGCGCTGCCGGGCGTTGTAGCGCTCGAAATCGGCATGGCTCATGTACGCCTCGCCGCGCACTTCCAGCACGGCGGGCGCAGCGCCATGCAAGCGCAGCGGCAACGATTGGATGGTGCGAATGTTTTGGGTGACGTCCTCGCCGGTTTCGCCATCGCCACGGGTCACGGCTTGCATCAGCACGCCCTGTTCGTAGCGCAGCCCGATCGCCAAACCGTCGAATTTCAATTCGCAGTGGTATTCGACCGGTTCCGTCGCGTCGCTCAAGCCCAGCTCACGGCGAATCTGGGCATCGAAAGCGGCCGCACCGCTCGGGCGGGTATCGGTTTCGGTACGGATGGACAGCATCGGGACGCGATGCCGCACTGGCACGAAGGCTTCCAGCGGCTTGCCACCCACCCGCTGGGTCGGAGAATCCGGGGTCTGCAATTCCGGATGGGCCGCTTCCAGCGCCTGAAGCTCCCGAAACAGCCGATCGTATTCGGCGTCGGGAACTTCGGGATCATCCAGCACGTAGTAGCGGTAGCTGTACCGGTTCAGCTGCTCGCGCAGCCAGGCGGCCCGCGCCTGCGCATCGCCGGGAGCCGTCATGGCCAATGGTCCGCTAGGACGAAGGCGTCCATATCCGCCGCCGCCGTTCCAGGTCGGCGACCTGGTTGCGCAGGTGCATCAAGGACTGGTTGGTGATCCGATGCCGGCGCTCGTCGCAGATCGTCCCGCGCAATCGCCGCGCCAGCTGGTCGGCGGCGACCACCATCAGTTCCAGCGCCTTCATCTCCTCCACGGGACCGGGCAGATTCATGAACAGCAGCAACCCCGGCGTGCTCAACTCATCCAGGGTCAGCGGGTCGAAGACGCCGGGTTCGCGCAGATGGGCCATGCTGAACACCGGCCCACCGTCCGCCGTTTCTTCATCGGGAAAGCGTTCGAACAGACCTGCAGCGCTGAGTTGAAATTGCAGATCTTCGGCGACCGGCTGGATTTGGGAGCCCTTGAATGTCTGATCGCGCAACGCCATCACGGTCAAGGCCACGGTCATGCGCGGCGCAGGCGGCACCGCCGGTTCCCGCCGCGACTCGCGCACGGGCAAGGCGGCTGCAGCGTCGGAATCGCCTTCTTCCGGGGGCGTCGGCTCGATCTTGCGGTTGACCGGCAGGATCTCCACATCGACCAGGGCCTTCTCGGCCAGATGATGATCGGGCGTGATGCGGCCCAGATTCATGAAGTCATGCGCGTTCAGCATTGGGTCCGGAGGGGGCTGGTTCGCATCATCGCTCTCCAGAGCCGGCTCATTCTCGAACGACGGCTGACGGCGGCGTTTGCGAATGCCCTCCTTGATGCGGGCCCGAATACCCCATAGATAGATCAGGACCACGATGACGGCGCCAGCGCCGGCCAAAAGCCACTGCAACTGTGTTTTTTCCAATTCCATTAATCGAAAGCCCCAGCTTGCGGCTTGCCCCCGTCGTCGGATCGCGCCGCGCTACGATACTCTAAGCTCAAGTTCCCGGCCCGCCGCGCCGACGGGTCGAGGCGCTACAACTGTTGGCCCGTTTATACTGAAAATACCGTCCTTTCACAAACACCATTTGCCCCGCTGCGGCCAG
>Ga0116181_1000596_pt1 | contig 33014 bp, 30 predicted proteins | sample AD_UKC075_MetaG_FD_89752 | JGI IMG/M metagenome (GOLD analysis project Ga0116181, IMG submission 89752) | Active sludge microbial communities of municipal wastewater-treating anaerobic digesters from USA - AD_UKC075_MetaG | ecosystem: Engineered > Bioreactor > Anaerobic > Digestate | place: USA... | reverse complement strand
CGGCAGCGAGCACTTCGATCGCCAGGACAAGTCCAAGACGATCCGCCGCCTGCTCAAGCGGCTTCAAGACCTCGGCTGCGATGTCCCTGAACTGGCTCATGCGGCGTAGAGCTTCCTAGTAGATCAGGCGATCCGGGCGGATGTCGCGCAGGATGGTGGTCGCGATCTCCTCGATCGACTTGTGCGTGCTGCTGAGCCAGTTGACCCCGCTGCGGCGCATCATGGCCTCGGCCTCGCGCACCTCGTAGCGGCAGTTCTCGATCGCCGCGTACTTGCTGTCGGGCCGGCGCTCGTTGCGGATCTGGCTCAGGCGCTCGGGGTCGATGGTCAGACCGAAGCATTTCTTGATGTACGGCGCCAAAGCGCTCGGCAGCTTGTGGCGCTCGAAGTCTTCGGGAATCAGCGGATAGTTGGCGGCCTTGATGCCATGCTGCATCGCCAGGTACAGGCTGGTCGGCGTCTTGCCGCTGCGGCTGACGCCCAGCAGGATCACGTCGGCGTTGGCCAGGTTGCGCGCGCTCTGGCCATCGTCGTGCGCCAGGCTGAAGTTGATCGCCTCGATGCGCTCGTTGTACTCGCTGCTCTTGGCGGCGTCGGAAAAGCGGCCGACACGGTGGTTGCTCTTGACGCCGAATTCCTGCTCCAGCGGCTCGACGAAGGCCTGCAGGATGTCGAGCACCATGCCGCGGCACTCGGGCCCGGTGATGATCTGCCGCACGGCGTCGTCGACCAGGGTGATGAAGACGATGGGCCGCACGCCCTCGGCGTCGGCCGTGCGGTTGATCTCGGCCAGCACCTCGTGCGCCTTGGCCGTGGTCTCGATGAAGGGCCGCCGCACATGGCGCGGAATCGCCGGGAATTGCGCCAGGATCGAGTTGCCGAAGGTCTCGGCGGTGATGCCGGTGCCATCCGAGACATAGAACACGGTGCGGTTGGGCATGGTGGGCTGGCGGACTTCGGTCATGGGGGTGCGATGCGGCCCATGATAGGCGGCATCCTCCTTAGAATGGCCAGCTTGCAGCAAGCGCCGTGCCCCATTGCCCGCGCTGCTGCCCCAACACCTGCCGCACGCCTCGCCGAGACCCGCGCCTGCCACCCGCCACCTCGCCATGAGCCCCGCCTGCACCGCCAAAGCGCACGCCCCCTGGGCCGGGCTGCGCCCAGCCCACCCCCCGAGGGGGTCAAGCCAAGTGGCAAAGCCACATTGGCTTGAGAGCCAGCGCATTGCCGCTGCGGGCGCAGGCGCGTGGGCGGGCCCGGTTGATGCTCCGGTGGATGGTCAGGCCGCACGTGCCGCCCGCTTTTTCCACCATCCCGGAGTTTTCCCATGTCTTCCCGCACTTTGGCGACCGCCCTGGTCCTGCCCTTCGAGCAACTGAGAATGACCGATGTCGAGGTGGTCGGCGGCAAGAACGCCAGCCTCGGCGAAATGATCAGCCAGCTCGCCGCCTCGGGCGTGCGGGTGCCCGGCGGCTTCGCCACCACGGCCCACGCCTTCCGCCAGTTCCTGGCCTTCGGCGGCCTCACGGACAAGATCAACGCCCGGCTCGACGCGCTGGACACCGATGACGTCAACGCCCTGGCCAAGGCCGGCGCCGAGATCCGCCAATGGGTCACCGACGCGCCGTTCCCGCCTGACTTCGAGGCGGCGGTGCGCACCGCCTTCGCCGAACTGACCGCCGGCAGCCCCGAAGCCAGCTTCGCCGTGCGCTCGTCGGCCACCGCTGAAGACCTGCCCGACGCGTCCTTCGCCGGCCAGCAGGAGACCTTCCTGAACGTGCACGGCATCGACGACGTGCTGCACAAGATGAAGGAGGTCTTCGCCAGCCTCTACAACGACCGGGCGATCAGCTACCGCGTGCACAAGGGCTTCGCCCATGCCGACGTGGCGCTGTCGGCCGGCGTGCAGCGCATGGTGCGCAGCGACGTGGGCGCGGCCGGCGTGATGTTCACCATCGACACCGAGAGCGGCTTCGAGGACGTGGTCTTCATCACCGCCAGCTACGGCCTGGGCGAGACGGTGGTGCAGGGCGCGGTGAACCCTGACGAGTTCTACGTCCACAAGCCGGGGCTGAAGGCCGGCCGGCCGGCGATCATCCGCCGCAACCTGGGCAGCAAGCTGATCCGCATGGAGTTCACGCCCGCGGGCGAGCGCGTGGCCACCGGCAAGCTGGTGCGCACCGTCGACAACCCGCCCGAGCTGCGCAACCGCTACGCCCTGAGCGACGCCGACGTGGCCGAGCTGGCGCAGTACGCCCTGGTCATCGAGCAGCACTACCAGCGGCCGATGGACATCGAGTGGGGCAAGGACGGCGAGGACGGGAAGCTCTACATCCTGCAGGCGCGGCCCGAGACGGTGAAGAGCCAGGCCGCCAACCAGACCGAGCACCGCTACAAGCTCAAAGGCCACAGCGCCGTGCTGGCCGAAGGCCGCGCCATCGGCCAGAAGATCGGCACCGGCCCGGTGCGCCTGGTCTCGCACATCAGCGAGATGGACAAGGTGCAGCCTGGCGACGTGCTGGTCACCGACATGACCGACCCGAACTGGGAGCCGGTGATGAAGAAGGCCAGCGCCATCGTCACCAACCGCGGCGGGCGCACCTGCCACGCAGCCATCATCGCCCGTGAGCTGGGCATTCCCGCGGTGGTGGGTTGCGGCGACGCGACCGAGAAGCTCACCGACGGCCAGCTCGTCACCGTGGTCTGCAGCGAGGGCGACACCGGCTTCATCTACGACGGCCTGCTCGAGACCGAGGTGACCGAGGTGACGCGCGGCGAGCTGCCGTACTGCCCGGTGAAGATCATGATGAACGTCGGCAACCCGACGCTGGCCTTCGACTTCGCGCAGATCCCCAACAGCGGCGTGGGCCTGGCGCGGCTGGAATTCATCATCAACAACAACATCGGGGTGCATCCGAAAGCGATCCTCGACTACCCGAACATCGACCCCGACCTGAAGAAGGCGGTCGAGTCGGTGGCGCGCGGCCATGCCAGCCCGCGGGCCTTCTACATCGACAAGCTGGTCGAGGGCGTGGCGACGATTGCCGCCGCCTTCTGGCCCAAGACGGTGATCGTGCGGCTGTCGGACTTCAAGTCCAACGAGTACAAGAAGCTGATCGGTGGCGGTCGCTACGAGCCGGACGAAGAGAACCCGATGCTGGGCTTCCGTGGCGCCAGCCGCTACATCAGCGGCGACTTCTCCGACGCCTTCGCGATGGAATGCGAGGCCCTCAAGCGCGTGCGCAACGACATGGGCCTGACCAACGTCGAGATCATGGTGCCCTTCGTGCGCACCCTGGGACAGGCCGAGAAGGTCGGCCAGCTGCTGGCCGACCGCGGCCTGGCGCGCGGCCAGAACGGCCTGCGTCTGATCATGATGTGCGAGGTGCCCAGCAACGCCATCCTGGCCGACCAGTTCCTGGCCCACTTCGACGGCATGAGCATCGGCTCGAACGACCTGACCCAGCTGACCCTGGGCCTGGACCGCGACAGCGGCCTGGACCTGCTGGCGCACGACTTCGACGAGCGTGACCCCGCTGTCAAGGCGCTGATCAGCCGGGCGATCGCCGCCTGCCGGGCGCATGGCAAGTACATCGGCATCTGCGGCCAGGGGCCTAGCGACCACCCCGACTTCGCCGACTGGCTGGCCGACGAGGGCATCGTGTCGATCTCGCTGAACCCGGATTCGGTGGTCGACACCTGGACCCGGCTGGCCACGCGCTGAGCCGCCGCCGCAAGCCGGTTTGCCGATGTCCGGCCTGCGCCCCGCCAACCCGTCCGGTGCACAGCCGGCCGCTTCGGCCGGGCTGCCGTCGGGCGTTCCATCCGGCAGCGTCGAGCCCGGGCGCCGCTTCGCCGGCAAGCTGCACCGGCGCTACCTGCTGTTCACGCTGGCGGTGGTGCTGTTCGTGCTGGTGCTGGCCCTGCTGGAGCGTCAGGGCTGGTCGCGGGGCTGGATCGGCGGCAGCTTCCTGATCGGCACGGTGCTGGTCTATGCCGGCATCGGCCTGGCCAGCCGCACCACCGACGAGGCCGAGTACTACGTCGCCGGCCGGCGCGTGCCGGCGGTCTACAACGGCATGGCCACCGCCGCCGACTGGATGAGCGCGGCCAGCTTCATCGGCACCGCCGGCGTGCTGTACCTGCAGGGCTTCGACGGCCTGGCCTACATCCTGGGCTGGACCGGCGGCTACTGCCTGGTGGCCATCCTGCTGGCGCCCTACCTGCGGCGCTTCGGCCAGTACACCATCCCTGACTTCCTGGGCGCGCGCTACGGCGGCCAGGCGGTGCGGCTGATCGCGGTGGCGGCCACGGTGCTGGTCAGCTTTGTCTACGTGGTGGTGCAGGTCCACGGCGTGGGCCTGGTCACCTCGCACCTCACCGGCTTCAGCTTCGAGATCGGCGTCTTCGTCGGCCTGGGCGGCGTGCTGGTGTGCAGCTTCCTCGGCGGCATGCGCGCCGTCACCTGGACCCAGGTGGCGCAGTACATCGTGCTGATCATCGCCTACACGGTGCCGGTGATGTGGCTCAGCCACAAGCAGACCGCGTCCTGGCTGCCGGTGTTCAGCTACGGCCAGCAGTTGCAGGCGGTGAGCGACCGCGAGGTCCAGCTGCTGTCCGACCCCACCGAGCTGGAGGTGCGCCGGCTGCTGGGCGAGCGTGCCGAGGAAGCCGAGCGCAAGCTGCGCGACGTGCCCGCGGCCATGGCCAGCGACACCGAGCTGCTGGGCCGGCAGATCGAGCGCCTGCACGCCGAGAACGCGCCGCTGGCGCAGATCCAGCAGGCGGAGCGGCAGCTCGAGCGCATGCCGCGCAACGAGGCCGACGCCCGTGCGGCCTACATCCGCGATCGTGACCAGGCGCGCGCCCAGGCCCAGCCGCTGGCGGGGCTGGCGCCGCAGGCCGGTCAGATGGCGGGCGACGACGGCAAGGCCGGCCAGGCACGGGCCAACTTCCTGGCCCTGGTGTTCAGCCTGATGCTGGGCACGGCGGCGCTGCCGCATGTGCTGACACGCTACTACACCACGCCCACGGTGTCGGCGGCGCGCCGCTCGGTGGGCTGGTCGCTGAGCTTCATCGTGCTGCTCTACCTCAGCGCGCCGGCGCTGGCGGTGATGGCCAAGTACCAGGTCTTCACCCAGCTGGTGGGCACCAGCTTCGGCAGCCTGCCCGACTGGATCCGCCGCTGGAGCAAGCTCGACCCGTCCCTGGTGTCGGTGCAGGACATCAATGGCGACGGCATCCTGCAGTTCGCCGAGCTGCGCCTGGGCGCCGACATGATCGTGCTGGCCGCGCCCGAGCTGGGCGGCCTGCCGCTGGTCGTCACCTACCTGGTGGCCGCAGGCGGCCTGGCGGCGGCGCTGTCCACCGCCGACGGCCTGCTGCTGACCATCAGCAACGCGCTGTCGCACGACTTCTTCTTCCGCGTCGTGCGGCCCGGCGCGTCGGCGATCAAGCGGGTGATGTTCAGCAAGCTGATGGTGCTGGTCACGGCGGTGGGCGCGGCCTGGGTGGCGTCGCTGCGCATCACGGCCATCCTGCCGTTCGTGTCGGCCGCCTTCTCGCTGGCGGCAGCCACCTTCTTCCCGGCATTGGTGCTGGGCATCTTCTGGAAGCGCGCCAACCGCGCCGGCGCGGTGGCCGGCATGGTCGCCGGCGCCGGCCTGTGTCTCTGGTACATGGCGCGCAACCTGGCCGGCCCGCGCGCCTTCTTCGGCCTGGGCGAGGCGGCCACCGACCTGCGCTGGTTCGGCATCGATCCCGTCGCCGCCGGCGTCTTCGGCGTGCCGCTGGGCTGCGCGGTGCTGGTGGCCGTCAGCCTGCTGACGCCACCGCCGGGGCCCGAGGAACGCGCCATGGCCGAGCGCCTGCGCGAGCCCGAGCCCTGGCCGGGCGATAACCTGCGATCCGGTCCGCCATCCGCGCTATAATCATTGGCTTTTCTCTGCCCGGACACCCGTTGACGCTGGTGACCGGGCGCTTGCTGCACCACCAGGCATTCCGCCCGGTCGGGCAGCTTCCGAGGTCGGTTCTGATTCATCGTCGGGGCAGGGCGCGGAAACCACAAGGAGTGTGCATGCGTCACTACGAGATCGTGCTGCTGATCCATCCGGACCAGAGCGAACAGGTTCCGGCGATGCTGGAGCGTTACAAGGGCATCGTCACCGCCTCCGGCGGCAAGGTGCACCGCGTCGAAGACTGGGGCCGCCGCCAGCTGGCCTACCAGATCCAGAAGCTGGGCAAGGCGCACTACCTGTGCCTGAACATCGAAGTCAGCAAGGAAACGCTGGCCGAGATCGAGACCGGCTTCAAGTTCAACGATGCCGTGCTGCGCCACCTGACGGTGGTCAAGGCCAAGGCCGAGACCAGCCCGTCGGTGATGATGAAGGCGGTCGAGAAGGAAGAAGCCCGCAAGGCCCCGGCCCCGGAGGCCAGCGCCTGATTGTTGGAACGCCGCTGCCGCACCACGGCTGGCGCCGCCGATGAACCGACTGGTTCTGTCGGCCACGCTGGTCGAACGTGGGGCGACGCGCTACACGCCGGCCGGTCTTCCGGCGATCGACTGCCAGCTGCAACACGCCGGCACGGTCACCGAGGACGGGCAGCCACGGCAGGTCTCGCTGGAGATCAAGGCCCTGGCGATCGGCGCGATGGCGCAGCCCCTGGCGGCGCTGGCCCTGGGATCGACCGGCCTCTTCGGCGGTTTCCTCGGGTCGGCCCGCAACGGCCGTGGCCTGCTGTTCCACATCACCGAGCTGACACCGGACGCTCCCCCGTCATCCGAATCCCATTCGCCGGCCGTCTGACGCCATGCGTCACTGCACCGGCACACTTTTGAACGAGGTACACCATGCCCCCGCCCCGTGGTAAAGGTAAGTTTTCCAAGGACCGCAAGCCCAAGCGCAACACGCAATCGCTGCTGTTCAAGCGCAAGCGCTTCTGCCGCTTCACCGTCGCCGGTGTGGAAGAGATCGACTACAAGGACGTCGACACCCTGCGCGACTTCATCGGCGAGAACGGCAAGATCACGCCGGCCCGCCTGACCGGCACCCGCGCGTTCTACCAGCGCCAGCTGACCGTGGCCATCAAGCGTGCGCGCTACCTGGCCCTGGTGCCGTACAGCGACCAGCACCGCGTCTGAAGGAGCAGCCAACATGCAAGTGATCCTGCTCGAGAAGGTCGCCAACCTGGGCAACCTGGGTGACGTGGTCAAGGTCAAGGACGGCTACGCCCGCAACTTCCTGATCCCGACCAAGCAAGCCCGCCGCGCCACCGAGGCCGCCATCAAGGAATTCGAAGCCCGCCGAGCGGAGCTGGAGAAGACCGCCGCCGAGAAGCTGGCCGCCGCCCAGGGCGTCGGCGAGAAGCTGACCGGCAAGACCGTCACCATCGCCCAGAAGGCCGGTGTCGACGGCCGCCTGTTCGGCTCGGTGACCAGCGCCGACGTGGCCGACGCGCTGAAGAAGCTGAGCTTCGACATCGCCAAGGCCCAGGTGCGCATGCCCAACGGCCCGCTGAAGGCCCTGGGCGAGTTCCCGGTGTCGGTGGCGGTGCACAGCGACGTGGTCGTCGAAGTGACCGTGCACGTGGTGGCCCAGGCCGACTGAGGTCTGCGTTCCCGCACGCAAGAAGGCCGGCTGCTGCCGGCCTTTTTTCATGGTGGGCCCCAGGGCGGCCTTCAGCCGAGCGGCAAGCCGGTGGGCTTGACCCAGCCCATGCGCCAGCTCACCAGCACGAACAGGAACAACGCGATCGACAGGCCCACGCGCACCGCCAGCGCCCGCGCCATGCGGGCATCGCGTGTGCCTTTGTCGCCACCCTTGCGCAGCATGAACAATCCGGCACCGGCCAACGCGGCCAGCACCAGCACCAGGGCAATGACGATCACGGTCTTCATCGGCAGGGATTATCCCGGCCGCACCAAGGCATGCTGAAGCCCGGGCCATCGGTGACGCGCCCGCGCAGCCGGCGGCGTGCCGTGGTGCTGGTGGCCGCGGTGCTCGCGGCCGGCGTCACCGCCCGCCTGGGCTGGTGGCAGCTGGACCGCGCACAGCAGAAGCTCGACCTGCAGGCGCGCATCAGCGCCCGCGGCAACCTGCCGCCGCTGCCGCAGGCCGAACTGCCGCGCAGCGAGATCGACGCGGCGGCCGCGCACTACCGCCCGGTGCAGCTGCGCGGGCGCTGGCTCGATGACAAGACCGTCTACCTCGACAACCGGCAGATGCACGCCCGCCAGGGCTTCTTCGTGGTGACGCCGTTGCTGATCGGGCCCGGCGACGCGGTGCTGGTGCAGCGCGGCTGGATGCCGCGCGACTTCAGCGACCGCTCGAAGCTGCAGCCGCTGCCGACGCAGCCGGGCACGGTGCTGGTGACCGGGCGCATGGCCCCGCCGCCGGCCAAGCTGTTCGAGCTGGGCGCGGCCGGGCAGGGGGCGATCCGGCAGAATCTCGACCTCGCGCAGCTGTCGCGCGAACTGGGCCTGGCGCTGCGGCCGCTGTCGGTGCAGCAGACGCAGCCCACGCAGGCGGCGCCGGCCGACACCGGCAGCCCGCAGGCGCTGCCGGACGACGGCCTGCTGCGCGACTGGCCCGCGGTGGCGGTCGACGTCGGCAAGCACCATGGCTACGCGGTCCAGTGGTTTTCGCTCAGCGCCTTGCTCATCGGGCTGACGCTGTGGTTCCAGTTCCTCCGGCCGCAGGCGCGTGCCCGGCATCCCGGGTCGCCCGACGCACCTTCCGCATGAAACAACCCTCCGAACCGCTGGGCCTGACCGTGCACTCGCTGCCGCAGCCCGAGCAGGCCCTGACGCGCCAGCGCGCCGGCGGCCGGCTGAAGATGCTGCTGATCATGGCGGCCTGCGCCGCGCCCGTGATCGCCAGCTACACGCTGTACTACGGCGTGCGGCCCACCGGCGGCGCCACCGCCTACAGCACCCTGATCCAGCCCACGGTGCCGATGCCGGCTGCCCCCGCCCAGCCGCTGGCCGGCGGCGCGCCCATCGCCCTGCGCAGCCTGGCCGGGCAGTGGCTGCTGGTGGTGGTGGACGGCGGCGCCTGCGGCGCGGCGTGCGAAAAGCGGCTGTACATGCAGCGCCAGCTGCGCGAGATGACCGGCCGCGAGCGCGACCGCATCGACAAGCTGTGGCTGATCGTCGACGACGCGCCGGTGGCGCCGGCCCTGCAGCAGGCGCTGGCCGCCACGCCGGGCATGCACCTGCTGCGCGTGCCGCGCGCCACCGTCGCCGCCTGGCTCAAGCCCGCGCCCGGCCAGGCCCTGGAGGACCACCTCTACATCGTCGACCCGCTGGCCGACTGGATGATGCGCGCGCCGGCCGATGCCGACCCGAACAAGCTCAAGCGCGACATCGACCGCCTGCTGCGCGCCTCGGCCAGCTGGGACCAGGCCGGCCGCCAGGCCCTGCGCGAAGCCGCCACGGCGCCGGCCGCCGCAGCCAGCCGCCCCTGAGCCCCGCACTGCCGCCATGCCGACCGACCTGCAAGCCGCCCACGCACTGATCGACTGGAGCCCGCTGTTGCGCCTGCTGGGCCTGGCCGCGGTGGTCGCCCTGGTGCCGCTGTCTTGGTGGTGGCTGCGCCAGCGTGGCGCGCCGCTGCCGCGCAAGCTGGCGGCGCTGACCGCCCTCATCCTGTTCCTGACGCTGGACCTGATCGTCGTCGGTTCGTTCACCCGGCTCACCGATTCCGGCCTGGGCTGCCCCGACTGGCCGGGTTGCTACGGCGAACTGAGCCCCTTTGGGGCCAAGGCACAGATCAGCGCCGCCCAGGCCGCGATGCCCGGCGGCCCGGTGACCCATGGCAAGGCCTGGATCGAGATGCTGCATCGCTATCTGGCGATGACGGTGGGCGCGCTGATCCTGGTGGCCACGGCGATGGCCTGGCGCGCCCGCGCCCAACTGCCGCATTCACCCTGGTGGGCCACGGCCACCCTGGTGTGGGTGCTGCTGCAGGGCGCCTTCGGCAAGTACACGGTGACGCTCAAGCTCTACCCGGCGGTGGTGACGCTGCACCTGCTGGGCGCCCTGGTGCTGCTGGCCCTGCTGGTGCTGCAGCACGAATCCTTCCGCGCCCGGCCGCTGGCCCTGGCCAGCCGCCGTCCGGGGCCGGGCCTGGTGGCCCTGGTGCTGGCCGCGGTGGTGCTGCAGATCGCCCTGGGCGGCTGGGTCAGCACCAACTACGCGGTGCTGGCCTGTCAGGGCTTTCCGCAATGCAACGGCCAGTGGTGGCCGGCGATGGACGCGGCCCACGGCTTCACCCTGCTGCGTCACCTGGGCCAGACCGGGGGTGGCGAGGCCCTGGCCTTCGATGCGCTGGTCGCCATCCACATGGCGCACCGGCTGTTCGCCGTCGTCGTGGTGCTGGCGCTGGGCGGGCTGATCGCTGCGCTGTGGCGCAGCGGCGATGGCGTCGCCCGGCGCTATGCGCTGCTGCTGGCCGGCGGGCTGCTGTGGCAGCTGGCCAGCGGCCTCTCGAACGTGGTGCTGGGCTGGCCCATCGTCGCGGCGCTGGCGCACAGCGCCGGCGCAGCGGGCCTGGTCGGCGTGCTGACCAGCCTGTGGGCGCGGCTGCATGCTGTCCGGGCCGCTGCCGGCGCGCGCGCCGCTGCCGGTCCGGCCAGCCCCGGCATGGCCCCGGCGCGCCACACCCCGGCCTCCTAGAATCCGCAATTCCGCCTGCGATGACCGTCTCCGTCCTTCCCTCCAGCCCCGCGGCCAGCCGTGTGCGGCAGTACCTGGTGCTGACCAAGCCGCGGGTGGTGCAGCTGATCGTCTTCTGCGCCGTGATCGGCATGCTGCTGGCCGAGCCCGGCCTGCCGCCGCTGCGGCTGACCTTGGCCGCCACCGCCGGCATCTGGCTGGTGGCCAGTGCCGCGGCGGCCTTCAACTGCCTGGTCGAGCAGGCCATCGACAGCAAGATGGCGCGCACCGCCTGGCGGCCCACGGCCAAGGGCGAGCTGTCCACCGGCCAGGCACTGGCCTTCTCCGCCGTGCTGTGCAGCCTGGGCAGCGCCCTGCTGTACTGGTGGGTCAACCCGCTGACGATGTGGCTGACCTTCGCCACCTTCGTCGGCTATGCGGTGATCTACACCGTGGTGCTCAAGCCCATGACGCCGCAGAACATCGTCATCGGCGGCGCCTCGGGCGCGATGCCGCCGATGCTGGGCTGGGCGGCGATGCGCAACGACGTCGGCCCCGAGGCGGTGGTGATGGTGCTGATCATCTTCCTGTGGACGCCGCCGCACTTCTGGGCGCTGGCGCTGTACCGGGTCGAGGACTACCGCCGCGCCGGCCTGCCGATGCTGCCCGTCACCCACGGCAGCGACTTCACCCGCCTGAACGTGCTGCTCTACACCCTGGTGCTGTTCGCCGCCACGTTGCTGCCCTTCATCATCGGCATGAGCGGCTGGCTGTACCTGGCCAGCGCGGTGGTGCTGGGCGGCTGGTTCATCGTGCTGGGCTGGCAGCTGTGGCGCAGCTACAGCGACGCCCTGGCGCGCAAGACCTTCCGTTTCTCGCTCTGGCACCTGTCGCTGCTGTTTGCCGCGCTGTTACTCGACCACTACCTGCTGCCATGGCTCTGACCCACCTTCCCGCGCGCCGCGCCCTGCTGCTGGCCGGGGTGGCCAGTCTGACCACGCTCGCCGCCTGCGACGGCGCCCTGCCCGGCGGTGCCGGCAAGCCGGCCTTCAAGGCGGTCGACATCACCGGCGCCGAGTACGCCCGCACGCTGTCGCTGCAGGACCCGGACGGCCGCACCCGCAGCCTGGCCGACTTCAAGGGCAAGGTGGTGGTGGTGTTCTTCGGCTACACCCAATGCCCCGATGTCTGCCCGGCGACCATGGCCGAGCTGGCCGAGGTCAAGCGCAGCCTGGGGGCCGACGGCGCCCGCGTGCAGGGCATCTTCGTCACCATCGACCCGGCCCGCGACAGCGCCGAGCTGCTCAAGGCCTACACCGCCAACTTCGGCCCCGACATCGTCGGCCTGCGCGGCACGCCCGAGCAGACCACTGCCACGGCCAAGGAGTTCAAGGTCTTCTTCAACAAGGTGCCGGGCAAGACCGACACCAGCTACACCATGGACCACACGGCCGGCTCCTACGTGTTCGACGCCAAGGGCAGGGTGCGGCTGTTCACCCGCTACGGCAGCGGTGCGCAAGCACTGGCCGACGACCTGAAGCTGTTACTCGCGGAAACCGCCTGACCCACGCTCGCGGGGGCCGGGCCCTGCGGGGCGCGTGATACGTTCCCGCGAGTTTCAAGAGGGAGGCTCTTCATGACCGTTCGTGCACTGCTGGCCATCACGGCCGCCGCCACTCTAGCGGCCTCGGCACACGCGAATGTGCTGTTTGACTTCAGCACCGATGCCCAGGGCTGGACGGCCACCAACGGCGGCCAGCTCGTCCACGTTGCCAGTGGCGGCAACGGTGGCGGCTTCCTTTCCATCCTGGACGTGTCCGGTGACGACTTCCTGGCAGTGGCACCGGCTGCAGCGCTCGGTGCGCGCGGTGGCTGGCTCGGCGGCGTGTTGTCGTTCGACGCCCGCAACCTCAACAACGACGCGCCCGACTGGGCCGACTTCGGCCGCATCACGCTCACCGGTGGTGGCAGCAGCCTGTCGCTGGACCTGATCCCCGACAACCAGCCGCCGGCTGACGGCCAATGGCACCGCTACAGCGTGGCCCTCACCGAGAACGTCTGGGGTGCGACGCTGCCGGGCCTGCTGGCCAATCTCACCGGGCTCAGCATCAAGGGCGAGTTCCACAACGGCGTCAGCGAGCAGGTGGGCCTGGACAACATCGCCATCACCGCCGTGCCCGAGCCTGCGCAGTGGGCGCTGCTGCTGGCCGGTGGTCTGATGCTGCCTGCGCTGCGCCGTCGCCGCCGCTGATCGCACCGCAGACGCCAGCAAGAAGGCCGCCCGAGGGCGGCCTTTTCACATGCGGTGCAGGCCGGTTCAGGCCGCTTCCAGCGCCTTGCGCATCTTCTTCATCGCCGCCACCTCGATCTGGCGGATGCGCTCGGCGCTGACGCCGTACTCGGCGGCCAGCTCGTGCAGCGTCATGCCGCCCGAGCTGTCGTCGTTGACCTTGAGCCAGCGCTCCTCGACGATGCGACGGCTGCGGGCGTCCAGCACGTCCAGCGCCCGCACCAGGCCGTCGCCGGACAGGCTGTCGCGGCGGCGCGCTTCCAGCACCCGGGTCGGCTCGCTGTTCTCGTCGGCCAGGTAGGCGATCGGGGCGAAGGTCTCCTCGCCGTCGTCGCTGCCCTGCGGTTCCAGCGCCACGTCGCCGCCGGCCATGCGGGTCTCCATCTCGATGACCTCGGCCGGCTTGACGTTCAGCGCCGTGGCCACACGCTCGACCTCGGCGCTGGACAAGGTGCTGCGGTGCAGGTTGGCGTCGCTGGCGTCGCCCTTGAAGCCCTGCTTCATCGAGCGCAGGTTGAAGAACAGCTTGCGCTGGGCCTTGGTCGTGGCCAGCTTGACCATGCGCCAGTTCTTCAGGATGTATTCGTGGATCTCGGCCTTGATCCAGTGCAGCGCGTAGCTCACCAGGCGCACGCCCTGGTCGGGGTCGAAGCGCTTGACGGCCTTCATCAGGCCGACGTTGCCTTCCTGGATCAGGTCGCCATGCGGCAGGCCGTAGCCCAGGTACTGGCGCGACACCGACACCACCAGGCGCAGGTGCGACAGCACCAGGCGGCCGGCGGACTCGACATCACCCTCGTCGCGCAGGCGGCGCGCGAAGCGGCTTTCTTCGTCCTGCGTCAGCATCGGCAGCCGGTTGACGGCGGAGATGTAGGCGTCCAGGTTGCCGAGCGACGGCACCAGGGCCCACGGATCGCGGACAGACAGGGCAGTGGAGGCGGTGGACAGGTTCATGGGCTCTCTGACTAGGGCGGGACGGCCTTGGTTCCACAAATATTAGCACTCCCGGTGGTTGAGTGCTAAAGCCGGAAGGCGGGCAGGGTGGCGGCGTTTCCCGCCGGCGGGCGGGTGCCCACCGCCCACCCGGGTGCCACCGCCGGTGGGCACCCGCCGACCCACTCCCCGGTGGGACAGGCAAGCCGGCCCGGCGTTCCCAGAATCGCTTCCAGCCTGATGGCACAGCCGCCGCAGGCCCTCCGTCAATCACCACCGGGAGCCCACCATGATCCGTCGTCTCGTCACCACCCTGTGCGCCGTCCTCGCCCTGGCCGCCGCGCCCCTGGCCCATGCCGCCGATGCCAACCAGGCTGGCGCGGCCGAGCTCGAGGCGGTCAAGGGCATCGGCCCGGCGCTGTCCGGCAAGATCCTCGCGGCGCGCCAGCAGGGCAGCTTCAAGAGCTGGGCCGACCTGCTGGAGCGGGTGTCCGGCCTGGGCCCGGGCAATGCGGCCCGGCTGTCGCAGAACGGCCTGACCGTGGCCGGCGCCGCCTATGCGCCGGCGGCGACCGACAAGCCGGCGAAGGAGCCGGCGGCCAAGAAGCCGGTCAAGGGTTGAGGCCGGCCACCGCGATTCGCGAAGCGGGGGCGACCGTTGGCCGAGCGGCGCCGAAGCCGGCGCACAGCCTCACCCAAACCGCGAGTCGATGCCTTCCAGCAATTCGTCCAGCATGCCCAGGAAGCTGCCCAGGTTCAGCGGCTTGGTCATGTAGCGGCGGGCGCCGGCGGCCAGCGTCTCCTCGATGCGGGCCGGCGTCGCGTCCGCCGACACCACCACCACCGGGATCGCCGCGCAGTCCGGGTCGCGCTGCAGTTCGTGCAGCAGTTCCAGGCCGTCGACGTCCGGCAGGTTCATGTCCAGCAGGATCAGGTCGGGCGGATGGCGCCGGATCGCCGTCAGGCCATCCAGGCCCAGGGTCGAAACCTCCAGCGTGATCTGCGGGCGCTGCGCCAGCATGCCGCGCATGACCTCGACATTGGTCTCGTTGTCCTCGACGTAGTGCACCCGGCGATGGCGGTAGGGCGCGGCCAGCGGGTCGCCCGCGGCGGTGGGGTCGGCACCGGGCGGCGCGTCGCTGGCCAGCGGCAGGGTCAGCACGAAGGTCGCGCCCTCGCCGGCCATGCTCTCGGCGTGCAGGGTGCCGCCCATCAGCTCGGCCAGCCGGCGGCTAATCACCAGGCCGATGCCGGTGCCCTCGATGTTGCCCTGCTCGCGGCCCAGCCGGTTGAAGGGCTGGAACAGGCTGGCCATCTGGGACTCGCTCAGGCCCAGCCCGGTGTCCTGCACCCGCAGTTCCGCCTGGCCATCGGCCAGCCGTCGTACCTGCAGGTGCACCTGACCGCCGCGGCGGTTGTACTTCACCGCGTTGGACAGCAGGTTGGTCAGCACCTGCTTGAGCCGGGTCTCGTCGCCCAGCACGCGCAGCGCATCGTCCTGCAACTGCAGCGTGATGGTGATGTCGCGCCGGGCGGCGGCGGGTTCCATCATCGCCACGCACTGGTGCACCAGCGGGTTCAGCCGCTGCGGCGCCAGCGTCATGCGCAGCATGCCGGCATCGATGCGCGACAGGTCCAGCGTGTCGTTGATCATCTCCAGCAGGTGCCAGCCGGCCTGCAGGATCTGCGCTGCCCAGGCCCGCTGGTGCGGTGCCAGCTGTGGGCGCACGTCCAGGTCCAGCAACTGTGCGAAGCCCAGCATCGCGTTCAGCGGCGTGCGCAGCTCGTGGCTCATGCGCGAGAGGAATTCGTTCTTCGCCAGATTGGCCGATTCCGCCGCCTGCCGGCCACGCTCGGCGTCCTGCCGGCGCAACTGCTCGGTGATGTCCTCGGCCACCGCCACCAGGCGCTGCGCCTGGCCGTCGGCATCGCGCAGCACGCTCCAGTTCATGCGCACCGACAACAGTTGCCCGTCCCGGCGCAGCAGGCGGGTGTTGCGCTCGAACTCGCTGACCTCGCCGGCCAGCAGGCGCACCAGGCCATCGGCAACGTCTGCCCGGTCGTCCGGATGGGTGAGCTCGCCCAGGCTGCGTTCGGCCAGGTCCTGGCCGCCATAGCCCAGCATCTCGCGCAGGCGCGGGTTGGCGTCGCGCGGGTGGCCCTGCAGGTCGGCATAGAGGATGCCGATCGGCGCATGGTCGAAGATGTTGCGGAAGCGCTCCTCGCTGGCGCGCAGCGCCGACTCGGCCTGGCGGCGGTCGGCGGCCTCGCGCTGCAGGTCGGCGGTGCGCTCCTGCACCGCGGCCTCGATGCGGCGGGCACGGCCGGTCACCGTCAGCAGCAGGGCGGCCAGCATCGCGGCCGGCAGCAGGCCCAGGGTGGAGAACAGCCAGGCGTTGCCGTTGCCGGCGTCGGGCACGGCGCCGGGCTCGGCGTCGATGCGCAGGCGCCACAGGCGCCCGCCCAGGGCGATGTCGGCATCGTGGCGCAGCGGCAGCGCCCGGTCATGTTCGCAGCCGGGCGTTCCGGCCAGGTGCGGCCGCCCGGCGCCGGCATCGTGGTCGGTCAGGCACCAGCGCAGGTAGGGCGGCGCCATCGCCATGCCGGCCTCCACCGACTGCTGCATGCGCATGGTCACGAAGACCACGCCCTGCCAGGCGTCGCGCCGGTGCGCCGGCATCGGGTCGCCCTTGTACAGCGCGCGGTAGATCACCACGCCGGTCTGCTGGCCCGACTCCTGGGTCAGCACGAAGCCGGCGGTGGCGGCCGGCGCGTCGGTGTCGACGGCGCGCAGGATGGCCTCGCGCGCGGCCGGGATCGACAGCGAGTTGACCCCCAGCGCGGCGGCGTTGCCGCGCTGCGGCTCGATCATGCGGATGGCCACCACCTCGGGCCCGGGCGCAATCGGCGCGGCGCCGTTCGGCGGCGGCCGGTCGAACACCTTGTAGGGCAGGCCATGCCGCTCGCGGCTGACCCGGGCCTCGAAGTCCGGCAGGTCGTCCCGCGCCACGCGCTGGCTCACGCCGACGGCCTGCAGCTGGATCGGCAGCGCCAGCCAGGGCTGGCTGGCACGGGCCAGTTCGTCGGGGGACGCCTCGTCCGAGCCGATCATCAGCCCGCGCACCGCTTCCAGGGCCAGCACCGCGTGGCGCATCTGGGCCTCGATGGCCGCCGCCACCGCCGACGCATCGCGGTCGAACACCGCCTGGCTGCGCTGGCGGTCCCAGCGCGCCACCAGCACGGTGGCCGCCGCCAGCAGGGCGGTGGTGGCCAGCATCGGCAGGGCGACGGTGACCCGCCTTGGCCGCCAGTCGGCGGCCGGCTGGGCGATCAGGGTCAGCACCACGGGCGCGCCGATCAGCACACCCAGCGTGTCGCCAGCCCACCAGGTCCACCAGGTGAAGCCGGCCGCGGTGGACGGCACCGCGCCCAGCGCCACCAGCACCGGCACCGACAGGCTGGCATTGACCAGGCAGGCCACCAGCCCGCCCAGCACGCAGAACCAGGCCACCTCGCGTGGCTCGGCCAGTCGCAGCACACCCGGCAGGCGCCAGCGCACCAGGGCGGTGCCCAGGGCGGCCTGCAGCATCGCGCCCAGGCCGGCCAGCAGCGGCAGCCCCAGGGCCGAGAGCTGCGACAGCGTGCGGGGATCGCTGAGCTGCAGGTTGACCAGGAAGGCACCTGCCGCCACACCGGGCAGGGCACGCCGGCCGAAGACCAGGGTGGCCGCCAGGGCCAGGCCCGCACTGGGGTAGATCGGCGCCGCGAAGCCCGGCGGCAGCGCCAGCAGCAGCGCCAGCCGGCCCAGGGCGAAGTAGCTGGCGCCTGTCAGCAGCGCCGGCAGCAGCCAGTGTTTCAGGCCGACCGGCGCGTTCACCCTCACGCGGGCTCCGGCGGCCGCACGGCCAGCAGCCCGGCCGACGCTGCCTCGCAGCCGGCGGCCACCCGCAGCAGGGCGGCGTCGCCCTGCGGCCGGCCGACCAGCTGCAGCCCGGCCGGCCAGCGGCCATTGGCATGGAAGCCCGCCGGCACGCTGATGGCCGGCAGGCCGGCGAAGGTGGCGTACAGCGTCGCTTCCATCCAGCGGTGGTAGGTGTCCATCGTGCGCCCGGCAATGCGGCGCGGCCAGCGCTGCCCGACCGGGAACGGCCAGACCTGGGTCGCCGGCAGGGCCAGCACGTCGAAGCGCTGGAACAGTCCCAGCAGATGCTGCAGGAAGGCGGTGCGCACCTCGCTGGCGGCCATGAAGTCCAGGAAGCCCAGGCTGGCGCCCTGGCGGTGCTCCCACAGGGCCTCGGTCTTGATCGCCTCGCGGGCGCCGGGCAGGGCCAGCAGGGCTGCCACCTTGGGCGCCACCAGGGCCCGCCGCCACACCAGCCAGGCCTGCCACAGCGCCTCGGTCGAAAAACCCAGCGGCGTGGGCTCCACCACCGCGCCATGCGCCGCCATGCGCGCCAGGCCCTGCTCGACCACCGGCAGCAGGCCCTCGTCGGTGGCCAGGTGGCCGCCCAGGTCACCCAGCCAGCCCACGCGCAGGCCGCGCAGGCCGGCGAGCGCGGCCTCGCCCCGGGGCACGGCAAAGTCCTGCGGACCTTCGGCGATGGCCAGCGGCGTGCGAGGGTCGAAGCCGGCCTGGGTCGACAGCAGCTTGGCCAGGTCGGCCACGGTGCGGGCCATCGGGCCCTCGGTGCCCGGCTGCGCCACCCAGGTGTCGGCGGCTGGCCACAGCGGCACCCGGCCCTGGCTGGGCCGCAGGCCGAAGATGTTGGCCCAGGCCGCCGGGTTGCGCAGCGAGCCCATGAAGTCGGAGCCATCGGCCACCGGCAGCAGGCGCTGGGCCAGGGCCACGCCGGCGCCGCCGCTGCTGCCGCCCGCGGTCACCGCCGGGTCCCAGGCGTTCAGCGTGGTGCCGAACAGGTCGTTGAAGCTGTGCGAGCCCAGGCCGAGCTCGGGCATGTTGGTCTTGCCGATGACGATGCAGCCGGCCGCGCGCATGCGCGCGGCCATCAGCCCGTCTTCCTTGGGCATGGCGTCCTTCAGCAGCACGCAGCCCAGCGTGGTCGGAAAGCCCGCCGCGTGGCCGGTGTCCTTGATCGCCTGCGGCATGCCGTGCATCCAGCCGCGTGACTGGCCCGCTGCCAATTCGGCGTCGCAGGCATCGGCCTGGGCCAGCAGCACCTCGTCGGGCGCCAGGTTGACGATGGCATTGAACACCGGGTTCAGCCGGTGGATGCGTGCCAGGTAGGCGCTCATCACCGCGCGGCAGGAGACCTCGCGCGCATGGATGGCCCGCGACAGCGCCAGCCCATCCAGGTCGGTGATCGGGTCGGTGGGCATCTTGGGATGTTCTTGGTGATGGGGGCGTCAGCGCCGGGCGGCGAACCAGGCCCGGGCGTCGGCCGTGTCCTGGGCGATGCCGGCCTGCAAGGCATCGAGCCCGTCGTACTTGCGTTCGTCGTGCAGCTTGTGCAGCAGCTGCACGCTGATGCAGCGGCCGTAGGCGGCGTCGGTGGCCAGCGCCGGCGGCCACTGCAGGCAGTGCACTTCCAGCAGCACGCGGCCGGCGTCTTCCACCGTGGGCCGCACGCCCAGGCTGGCCACGCCTTGCAGCGGCTGGTCGGCCAGGCCCTGCACCTCGACCACGAAGATGCCCATCGCCGCCGGCCGGGCATGGCCGAAGCGCAGGTTCAGCGTGCGGAAGCCCAGCGTGCGGCCCAGCTTGCGGCCATGCACCACATGGCCGCTGATGGCATAGGGCCGGCCGAGCAGGGCCGCAGCGCGCGGCATGTCGCCGCTGCCCAGCGCCTCGCGCACCGCCGAGCTGGACACGCGCAGGCCGTGCACCTCGTAGCTGAGCATGCGCGCCACGTCGAAGCCCTGGGCGTCGCCGGCGGCGTCGAGCATCGCGTAGTCGCCGGCGCGCTTCGCGCCGAAGCGGAAGTCGTCACCCACCAGCACGTAGCGCGCCGCCAGGCCGCGCACCAGCACGGTGTCGATGAAGTCCTGCGGGCTCAGGCCGGCGAAGCGCTCGTCGAAGCGCAGTACCACCACCTGCTGCACGCCGCAGCGGCGCAGCTCGCTGAGCTTGTCGCGCAGCGTGGCGATGCGCCTGGGCGCCAGCTCGGGCTTGGCCGCCCGGCGGGCGAAGAAGTCGCGCGGATGCGGCTCGAAGGTCAGCACGCAGGGCGGCACGCCGCGGTGGCTGGCCTCGCTCTGCAGCAGCGCCAGCATGGCCTGGTGGCCGCGGTGCACGCCATCGAAATTGCCGATGGTGACCGCGCAGCCCCCGGCGATCGCCCCGCTGCGGCGCGCCGCAGCCATGCCTTCCAAGCCTCTGAATACCCGCATCGCCTGATTATGGCGACGCCGCCGGGCATCGCCGCCGCCGGCCGAATCCGCTCGAAGCCAGCGGACGCCGCGGAACCGGCTTTGCCGGGCCGCTGGCGGCGCCCCCCTGGGGGGAGCGCCGAAGGCGCTTCGGGGGGGGGACTTCAGCCGGCGCGGGCGATGGTCTCGGCGGCGTAGCGCTGCGAGGCCGCTTCCACCGCCTGGCTGTGGATGGCGGCCAGTTCGGGCCGGGCGGCGCGGGCGCGGGCCGCGGCGTCCAGCGTGGCCTGCATGTGGCCCTGCCAGCGCGGGAAGACATGGCGCGCCACCAGGTCGTAGCTCTTGCGGGTGGCGTCGAAGTTGGCCCAGTTGTGGGCCAGCATCAGGTAGGCGCCGAAGCCGCCGTTGGACTGGCTCCACAGCCGCTCGATCTGGGCGTTGACCATGTCGGGCGTGCCGATGGCGCCGAAGCCCGAGTCGTTGACGAAGGAGATCATCTCCTTGACGTTGTTGCCCGGCACGGCCATCTGCGGGAAGGCCGCCACCGCCTGGAAGTAGTCGAACCAGTGCGCCATGCCGTACTCGACGTCGCGGTAGGCCTGGTCCATGGTCTCGGCGCAGTGCACCATGCCCACCAGGCGCCACTTGTTGCGGTCGACCCGGGTCTTGTAGTGCGCGGCCTGGGCTTCCATCACGTCCCAGTGCAGGGCCAGGGCGTCGAAGCCGGCGGCGGTGGTCGCGCCGATGGACAGCAGGCCGGCGCCGTAGCGGCCGGCCAGCTTCGGGCCGGTGGGCGAGGCCACGGCCGGAATCGCCACGTCGAACAGCGGGTTGCTGTAGGGGCGCAGGTGCAGGCGGGCGTCGCGCAGGTCCCAGCGGTCGTTCTTGAAGGTGACCGGCTCCTCGGTGGTGAGCAGGCGCATGATGATGTCCAGGCTCTCTTCCAGCAGCGGCCGGGTCTGGGTCTGCGACAGGCCGACCATGATGCCGTCCGACGGCAGAGAGCCCGGGCCCAGGCCCAGCATCACGCGGCCGCGGGTGAGGTGGTCCAGCTGCACGATGCGCTCGGCCACCCACAGCGGGTTGTGGTAGCTGGCGCTGATCACGCCCGAGCCCAGCTTGATGTGCCTGGTGCGCTGCGACGCCACGGCCATGAAGATCTCGGGGCTGGCGCTGATCTCGGTGCCGGCCGAGTGGTGCTCGCCGCACCAGGCCTCGTCGTAGCCGCAGCGGTCCAGCCACTGCACCAGCTCCAGGTCCTGCTCCAGCGCCAGCGTGGGGTTGATGCCGGGCTTGTGGAAGGGGGCCAGGAAGATGCCGAACTTCATGCGATGGCTCATTGCGCTTGTCTCCGGTGTGGCTGGTTGTGGTGGTGGACCGTCAGGCGCTGGCCCGACCGGCCCAACCCTTGTACTGCGCGGCCACGGCCACTGTCCACCCGGGTTGTGCCCGGTCGGCCATGGCGGCGGCGCCGTGCCGCTGTGCAGATTGGCGTGGCACCGGCGGCTAGACTGCGGCGGGTCCGCGACCTTTGTGCAGCCGCTGCCCATGCCCACTGCTCCCTTCATCGTCGGCCTCGGCGGCACCACGCGCCCGGGCTCCACTTCCGAACGTGCGCTGCAGGTGGCGCTGGACCGTGCCGGCGCGCTGGGCTGCGAGACCCTGCTGCTGGGCGGCGCGCAGATGCCGGCCGACATCTTCGACCCCACCCGCCCCGAGCGCAGCGAGGCCGCCCGCCTGCTGGTCGACGCCCTGCGCCGCGCCGACGGCCTGATCGTCGCCACGCCGGCCTACCACGGCGGCGTGTCCGGCCTGGTGAAGAACGCGCTCGATTTCACCGAGGACCTGCGTGGCGACGACCGTGCCTATCTGTCCGGGCGCGCGGTGGGCTGCATCGTCTGCGCCGAGGGTGCGCAGGCCATGGGCAGCACGCTGGCTGCGCTGCGCGCCATGGTGCATGCGCTGCGCGGCTGGCCCACGCCCTTCGGTGCGGCGCTGAACGCGTCGGCCAGGCCCTTCGGCGGGCCCGGGCAGGCGGCCGACCCGGCGGCGCTGCAGGCCTGCGCGATGGTCGCCGACGACGTGGTGCAGTTCGCGCGCTGGCAGCAGGCCGCGCGCTGACGCGCTGCGGCGCCCGGCGCACGCCATGCGAACATCCGCAGCGCGTGCGCCGACCTGCCTTCCACCGATCCCGCTGACGCCAGGGCCGATGCCGTGCCCGACGATGCCAGCCTGGTGGCGCGCTGCCGGCAGGGCGACGGCACGGCCTGGGCGGCCCTGGTGCAGCTCTACCAGCGGCTGGTCTGTGCCATCGTGCGCCGCTTCGGTGACGACGAGCACGCCGCGGCCGACATCTTCCAGACCGTGTTCTCGTGGCTGCTGCAGCACCTGCCCGAGCTCGACGACCCGTCGCGCCTGCAGGCCTGGATCGTCACCACCGCCAAGCGCGAGGCCCTGCTGCAGCGCAAGCGGGCCCAGCGCACGGTGTCGATGCACCGCAGCGGCGCCGACGAGGCCGACGGCGCTGCCGGCACCTGGTCGGCCGACTGGGAGCCGGCCGACGACGCCAGCGGCCCCGAGCGCCAGCTCGACGACCTGCAGCAGCTGCATGCGGTGCGCCAGGCCCTGGACCGGCTGGATGCACGCTGCCGCGACCTGCTGGCGCTGCTGTTCACCGATGACGACCAGCGGGTGCCCTACGAGGAAGTCGGCCGCCGCCTCGGGCTGCCGGTGGGCAGCATCGGGCCCACCCGGGCGCGCTGCCTGGGCAAGCTGCGCGGGCTGATCGCATGAAGCGGCCGGGCCACCGGCCATGCCAGCCATGCCGATTGGTTGAAAAGTCACGCTGCCGGGTGTATTTCGGGCCGGCGGCGCGACTCTGTGCGGTCACAGCCATTCCCGAGCCGCCACCGTGCCACGCCCCAACGCATCCCACGCCATGACGCCCGAGCTTCCGCCGTCCGACGAGGCCCTGGCCCTGCTGGCGCACCGCGCCCGCCAGGCCCTGCCCGATGCACCCCCGGCGCTGCTGCACGCGGCGCTGGACCTGTGGCACGCAGCGCCCATCGTGCCGGCGAGCGCCCCGCTGGCTGCGGCGCTGCGCCGGGTGGCTGCGGTGCTGCGCTTCGACAGCTGGGCCCTGCCGGCGCAGGCCCAGGGCATGCGCGGCGTGGCCGCCGACAGCCGCCACCTGCTGTTCAGCGCCGAGGGCCGCGATGTCGACCTGCGCATCACCCGCGAGCCCGGCGGCGGCTGGTCGCTGGCCGGCCAGGTGCTGGGCCCGGACGAGACCGGCCACATCGTGCTGCAGCCCGCGGACGGTGGCGGTGGCAGCGGCGCCGACCGGCGCACCAGCCTCGACCCGCTGGGCGAGTTCCGCCTCGACGGCGTGGCCTCCGGCCAGTGGTGCCTCAGCCTGGAGACTGCCGACCAGATCGTCGCCCTGCCGGCCATCGATGTCGGAGGCGCGCGTTCTGCCTGACCGGGCATGGCGAGCGCAACCGTCGACGGCGGAGGCCACACCCCGGTGCTCGTGGAGGCGGATGCGGCGCTGGCCAGCGCCTGGGCACTGAAGCAGCAGTGCTACGCCACCTGGACCAGCGAGCCGCAGCGCGCCGCACAGGCGGCCGATGCACTGCAGCAGCTGGCGCGGGACTGGCCCCAGCTGGCCGAGGTGCAGGCGCTGGCGCACTGGACCGCCGGCGTGGTGCGGCTGAACCAGAGCCGCATGGCCGACGCGGTCGCGCAGCTGGATGCCGCCGCGGCGCTGTGGAAGCAGCTCGGCCGGCCGCTGGAGGCGGCGCAGACCCAGGTGCCCAAGGTGATGGCGCTGTCGATGCTGGGCCAGCATGACCAGGCGGTGGCCTGCGGCGCCGAGGCCAGCCGGGTCTTCCTGCAGCTGGGCGACCTGGCGGCGGCCAGCCGGCTGAACCTGAACCTGGGCAGCATGCATATGCGCCGCGACGACCATGCCGACGCCGCGCGCCACTACCGCCAGGCGGCGGTGCTGTTCGCGCGTGCCCGGGACACCGAGCATTCGGTGATGGCCGACATCGGCCTGGGCGATGCCCTGACCGCGCAGGCCGATTTCGCCGAAGCCGCGCGCATCTACAGCCGGGCCCGCATGCGTGCCGGCCAGCACGGCCTGCCGCTGATGCAGGCGCTGGCCGACGAGTCGATGGCCCTGCTCGACCTCGCCCGCGGCGGCTACGACGCCGCGCTGGCCGGTCTGGAGCGGGCCCGCCGCAGCTGCGACCGGCTGCAGCTGCCGCAGCAGCTCGCCATCGCCGAGAAGCAGCTGGCCGACGCCTACCTGGCGCTGCGCCTGCTGCCCGAGGCGCTGGCGCTGTACGACGGCTGCCTGGCGGGCCTGGGCGCCGCCGTGCCGGCGCTGGCCGGCACCGCCGGCGGCAACCTGCCGGGCGAGCTGATGCTGGTGCTGCGCAGCCCCGGCGACCTGCTGGCGCTGCAGGCGCGCTACAGCTTCAGCCTGGCCGGCCGCTTCGGCGCGCGGCCCATCGACCGCATCGCGCTGCCGGCCGGTTCCGACGTCAACGCCACCAGCGCCGCACTGGCGGCCGAGCCCGGCGTGCTGGTGGCCGAGCCGAACCTGCGGCGCGGCGCGCCCGAGTCGGTCAAGAACAACGTCTGGACCATTGGCACCGCCCAGGCCTATGCCGCGCAGTGGGCCGGCGAGGCGATCAACCTGGACAAGGCGCAGGCACAGGCCAGCGGCCAGGGTGTCACGGTGGCGGTGCTCGACACCGGTGTCGATGTCTCCCACCCGGCGCTGGCCGGCCGGCTGCTGCCGGGCTGGGATTTCGTCGACGGCGACGCCGGCCCGTCCGAGGCAGCGGCCACCGGCGCCGGCCACGGCCACGGCACGCATGTGGCCGGCCTGGTGGCCTGGGTGGCGCCGGGCGCGAAGATCCTGCCGCTGCGGGTGCTGGACGCCGAAGGCCAGGGCAATGCCTGGGTGCTGGCCGAGGCCATGCTGCGCGCCATCGACCCCGACGGCAACCCGGCCACGGCCGACGGTGCCCAGGTCATCAACCTGAGCCTGGCCGGCCTGCAGGACAGCAAGCTGATGCGCACCATCGACAAGCTGGTGAACTGCGCGCTGATCGTGCCCGGCGACCCGCCTGACCCGCTGGTGGACACCAGCGATGCCGGCTACGACGCCGACCGCCAGCGCTGCGGCGTGCAGGGCGGCACCCTGGTCGCGGCGGGTGCCGGCAACGATGGCAGCAGCACGCTGCGCACCTGGCCGGCCGCCGAATCGGCCTACAGCCTGCTGGCGGTGGCCGCGAGCAACCCGCAGGGCCGGCTGGCCAGCTTCTCCAACAGCGGCAACTGGATTGCGCTGGCGGCCCCCGGCGATCAGGTGACCAGCACCGTGCCGGGTGGCGGCTACGCGACCTGGAGCGGCACCTCGATGGCCACGCCCCTGGTGGCCTGTGCCGCGGCGCTGCTGCGCGAGCGCTTCCCCCTGCTGCCGGCCAAGGACGTGGCGCGCTGCCTGGTGGCCAGCGGCGGCAAGCTGTCCGGCGCACGCCAGGTGCAGCTCGACGTCGGCCGCGCGATGGGCCTGCTGGCCAGCGACCCCAAGCGCTGCCGGTGAGTCGTCAGCCCGGCTTCGGCCGGGCGACCAGCGCCGCACGCTCGGCGTCGGTGACGAAGCGCCACTGACCGGGCGCCAGGCCGTCGGCCAGGTCCAGCGCACCGAAGGCGCTGCGGTGCAGCCCTTCGCAGTGGTTGCCCACCGCCGCCACCATGCGCTTGACCTGGTGGTACTTGCCCTGCACCAGGGTCAGGCGCAGCGCGTTGGGGCCGGTGGCCTCGCAGCCCTCGGCACGCACCGGCTTCGGGTCGTCGTCCAGCACCACGCCGTCCAGCAGGCGCCGCACCTGCGCATCGTCCACCGGCCGGGCGGTGGTCACCTCGTAGACCTTGGGCACATGGTGCCTGGGCGCCGTCAGCCGGTGCAGCAGGCCGCCGTCGTCGGTCAGCAGCAGCACGCCGGTGGTGTCCTGGTCGAGCCGGCCCACCGGCTGCACGCCGCGGGTGCGCAGCGGCGCGGGCAGCAGCAGCATCACGCTGGGGTGGTGCTTGGGCTTCTGGCTGCATTCGTAGCCGGACGGCTTGTGCAGCAGCACCAGGGCCGTGGCCTGCCAGACCCAGCGCTGGCCACCGACCTCGAATGCCAGGCCCTCGGTGGCGATGTCCAGCGCCGGGTCGGTGACCACCGCGCCGCCGATGCGCACCTGGCCGGCCGCCGCCAGCCCGGCGCAGACGCGCCGGGTGCCGAAGCCCTGGCTGAACAGCAGGTCGTCGAGCCGCATCGCCTGACCTATTCGTGCAGTTCCAGCACCGTCACCCTGCGCTCGCTGGCAGGCCAGGTGCGGCCGGCGACCGTCTCGCTGACGATGCCCGAGCGGAAGTCGCCGCGCACCGGCTGGCCGGCCGCCGCGTACTTTCGTTTGGCGCTGGCGACGCCGGCCACGCCCGGCGGAATGCCCGGCGCGGTCTCGCCGTCCAGCGTCACCACGTCGCGCGGCAGGCCGAAGTAGGCGCGCGGGCGGGTGAAGGTGACGACGGCCGCGGCGTCCTTGTCGGCGTCGGCGATGGCGCGCTCGGGGCGCAGGTTCACGGTGTCCGACGAGCGGGCGAACGGCGCGCGGTAGGTGTGGCTGATCGCGAAGCCCGGCAGCGCGGCCGGCGGCTCCAGCACGAATTCCAGCGGGGTGCGGGGGTCGGTGGCCAGTGGCCCCCAGCGGCCGTCGGCGCCGATCGTCTGGTCGAGCAGGGCCGCGCCGCGGCGGGCGCCAGTGGCGGCATCCGTGGCAAAGACCTGCAGCCGCGCACCCGGCAGCGGCCCATTGGTCGGCCCGCCGGCACTGAAGCCGGTGACCTTGCCCGCCAGTTGCACCCGGTCCTGCGGCACCACGAACATCGGCCCGCCGGCCGTCGGCGCACGGCCGGTCACGAAGCGGAAGGCGGCGGCAAATGCCTCGGGGTGGTAGCTGACCTCGCGGTGGTCGCGCCCCGGCAGCACCACATTGGTGGCGCCCTTGAGCGCCGGGCCGTCGAACGTGACGTTGGTCGGCGTGCCCTTGGCGCCGATCCACACGCCGTCGGGCTGGGCGAACTTGTCGTTGTTGTCGGAGCGGATGGTCATCCACTGCACGCCCGGCGTCACTTCATCACCGTTCGGGCCCTTGGGCGCATTCAGCGCGGTCAGGAAGGGCCCGGCGCCGTTGAACTCGTTGTTCGGCCGGAAGCCGGGGTTGTTCCACACGCCGTGGTTGGGCGTGCCGCCCAGGATGGCGTGCGAGACCTTGGCCGCGCCGCCGCCGTTCTGCACGTAATGGCGGATGGCGTTGCCGCCGCGCGAGTTGCCCATCAGCACCACCTTCACCGCGCCGGTGGCCGCCAGCACGCGGTCGACCTCGGCAGCGAGGTGGCGCATCTGGTCGTCGGCCGAACTGCGGCCGGCCTGCTCGACGCCGTTGTCGTCGCGCGCCAGCGGGTTCGGAAAGTCCACCGCATGCAGGCGCGCGCGCGGCCAGCCGTTGCTCTCCCAGCGCCACAGCGTGGTCGTCCACAGCGCGGCCGTGTCGCCGTTGCCGTGCACGAAGACGATGGGCGGCAGGGCGCCGGCATCGCCGCCGCCGGGCGACGTGGCGCAGGCGCCCAGCAGGGCGGTGGCGGCCAGGGACAGCAGCACACGGCGTCGCGGCAGCAGGATGGTCATGGTCTCTCCAGGAGCTTGGGTTCAGGCCAGGCCCAGTTCACGGGCACTCGGCAAGTTCGGCAGCGACGGGTCGGCCAGGCCATGCGCGGCGCGCACGGCGTTGAGCACGGCGCGGGCGGTGACCTCGGCGGCCAGCGCGCCCAGCACCGTCAGGTGGCCGGGCTTGCCGCTGCCGCCGGTGGCCACGGCGAACAGCGCGTCGCCGTCGGTGGCGGTGTGCACCGGATTGATGCTGCGCGACAGGCCGTCGTGCGCCATGCCGGCCAGCTTGTTGGCCTGGGCCTTGGTGAGCTGCGCATCGGTCGCGACGATGCCGATGGTCGTCGCCATGCCGGCCAGCAGGTGCGCCGGCAACTGGCCGTCGATGATGGCCGCCAGCGTGTCCAGCGGCGTGCGGCCGTCGTCGGCCAGGGCGCCGGCGATCACGCGGCCGGTGGCCGGGTCGACCACGTCGCCGATAGCGTTCACCGCCACCAGGGCGCCCACCGTGATCGCGCCCACCTTCAGCGACGCGGTGCCGATGCCGCCCTTCATCGCCCGGCCGATGCCGAACAGCTTGCCCACGCTGGCGCCGGCGCCGGCGCCCACGCTGCCCTGAGCCGGGTGGGCGCCACTGGCGGCTTCGCATGCCGAATAGCCGGCGGCCGCATCGGGGCGGATGCGGGCATCGCCCACCCACAGGTCGAACAGCACGGCGGCCGGCACGATGGGCACCCGCGCCGGGCCCACCGGCACACCGTGGCCGCGCTCTTCCAGCCAGCGCATCACGCCGCTGGCGGCGTCCAGGCCGAAGGCGCTGCCGCCGGTCAGCAGGATGGCGTGCACCTGCTCCAGCGTGGCCAGCGGGTGCAGCAGGTCGGTCTCGCGGGTGCCAGGCGCGGCGCCGCGCACGTCGACGCCGGCCACCGCGCCTTGCGGGCACAGCAGCACGCTGCAGCCGGTGGGGCGGCGGGCATCGGTGAAGTGGCCGACCGCGAGGCCGGCGATGTCGGTGATCGCGCCGGGAAACATGGGCGGGCTACCGCTTGACCGGCGCAGCGGCCGATGCGGATGCGGCCGGCGCGCTGCCCGCCTTCAGCCTGGCCTCGCGCATCAACACGTTGTGGAAGCGGCTGGCCTTGTCCAGCCAGTCGGTGAACTCCGCGCCGCTCATCGCCTGCTGCTTGTAGGCGCCCCGGGCCATGAAGTCCTTCCACTCGGGCAGGCCGCGCAGCCGCGTCAGCAACTGGTTCCAGAAGGCCACCTGCTCGTCGGTGACACCGGGCGTGGTGAAGATGCCGCGCATCATCAGGTACTGCGCGGGAATGCCCACCGACATGCAGGTCGGCAGGTCGGCCCAGCCCTGGTTGCCGGCGACCTTGACCGCCGACTCCAGCCGCTGGCCGTCGAACACGCACAGCGGCCGCAGCCTGCCCTGGCGCCACAGGGCCTCGGCCTCGATCGGGTTGTTCACCGTCAGGTCGACCTCGCCGTCGGCCAGGGCCTTGGCCACGTCGCCGCCGCCCTTGAGCGGCACATAGCTGATGCGGGTGGCGGCGGCGGTCTCCAGCAGCACGCTCACCAACTGGTCTTCCTGCTTGCTGCCGGTGCCGCCCAGCTTGAACGTGCCCGGCGGCGCGCTGCGCAGCGCCTCCAGCAGATCCTTGGCGGTCTTGTGCGGCGAGGCGGCGTTGACCCACAGCACGAACTGGTCCATCGCCAGCATCTGCACCGGCGTGATGTCGCGCCAGCTGAAGTCCACGCCGGTGGCCAGCGGCGCGGTGAACAGGTTCGACAGCGTGATCACCAGCTTGTGCGGATTGCCCTTGGACGCCTTCACGTCGAGCAGGCCGTCCATGCCCGAGTTGCCGGGCTTGTTGACCACGTTGATCGGCTGGGCCAGCAGCTTCTTGCTACCCGCCAGCTGGGCGATGAAGCGCGCCATCTGGTCAGCCCCGCCGCCAGTGCCGGCCGGCACCACCAGCTCCACTGGTGCGCTGGGTTCCCAGGCGCAGGCCGCGCCGCTGGTCAGCAGGGCCGCGGTGGCCAGCCAGGCCAGCCGCAGCGTGGGGAGGAAGGGCAGACGGTGCGGGTGCTGCGTGCGGGGGGGCTGCATCGGCTTGTCTCTCGTGGTGGTTGGGTGTCGCCTGCCGCTCACCAGCCGTGCAAGGCCGGGGCGGCCCACACTGTAAACGCCACCGACACAGGTGCCACGCACGGTCGCCATGAAAAAGCGGCCCCGCGGGGCCGCTCGGCAAGGCCCGTGCGGGCCGGCGTCAGGCGAAGACGCCGGCCGTGTCGGTCATGCGTGCCGAGACCTCGCCCAGGTGGTGCAGGGTGTCGCCGTAGGCCATCTCCAGCACCGTCAGGCGCTTGAAGTAGTGGCTGCTGATGTACTCGTCGGTCACGCCGATGCCGCCATGGATCTGCGTGCACTGCTGGCCGACGAAGCGCACGCTCTGGCCCAGCTGCACCTTGGCCTGGCTGATGGCGCGGCGGCGCTGCGGTGCCGGCTCGCCCAGCTTCAGGCTGGCGTAGTAGCTCATCGAGCGGCCCAGCTCCTGCTGCATCTTCACGTCGGCGATCTTGTGGCGCAGCGCCTGGAAGGTCGACAGCGTGACGCCGAACTGCTTGCGCGTGTTCATGTAGTCGACGGTGATCGCGACCATCTTGTCCATCGCGCCCACGCCCTCGGCACAGGCGGCGGCGATGCCGATGTCCACCGCCTTTTCCAGCACCTCGAAACCCTCGGCGGTGATCAGCGTGGCCGGCGTGTTCGCCAGCTTCAGCTCGCCGGCACGGGCGCCGTCCTGGGTCGGGTAGCCCTTGACGGTGGCGCCGGCCGCACCCTGGGTGACCAGGAACAGGCCGATGCCGCCCGTGGCGTCGGCCGCGCCGCTGATGCGTGCCGGCACGATGAAGGCGTCGGCCTCGTCGGCCGCGGGCACCACGCCTTTCTGGCCGCTCAGCGTCCAGCCGTTGCCCGACTGGGTGGCGGTGGTGGACACGTGGTTGAGCCGGTAGCGCGCGTTGCGCTCCTGGTGCGCCAGCACCACCAGGGCCTCGGCGCTGGCGATCTTGGGCAGCCACTCGGCCTGCACGGCCTCGGGCGCAGCCGCCAGCAGCGCGGGCGCCACCAGGGCACCGGCGGCGTAGGGGGCGTTGACCAGGCCGCGGCCCAGCTCTTCCATCACCACCATCGCCTCGACCGCGCCGAAGCCCAGGCCGCCATGGGCCTCGGGCACGGCCAGGCCGGTCAGGCCCAGCTCGGCCAGCTGGTTGTAGACGTCACGCGTCTTGCCGCCGGCCTTGGCGATGGCGTGGCGGCGCGAGAAGTCGAAACCCTTCTCCACCCACTTGGCCACCGCATCGCGCAGGCTGATCTGGTCGTCGTTGAAATCGAAATCCATGTTCAGTCTCCTGGCTCAGGCAAGAAGGGTCTGCGCGACGATGTTGCGCTGCACTTCGTTCGAGCCACCGTAGATCGTGGTCTTGCGCATGTTGAAGTAGGTGCCGGCCAGCGGCGCGACGACCGCGGCGTGGGCGAACTCGCCTTGCCAGCCGGCGGCGGCCAGGGCCTCGTGCTCGTAAGGCAGGGCGTACGGACCGGCGGCCAGCATCATCAGCTCGGAGAAGCGCTGCTGGATCTCGCTGCCGCGGATCTTCAGCAGGCCGGCGATGTCCAGGCTGTTCTTGCCGCTCTTCTCGGCCGACAGCACGCGCAGCACCAGCATTTCCAGCGCCACGATCTCGACCTCCAGCTGCGCCACCTGGTCGCGGAAGCGGCTGTCGTCGAGCACGCCCTCCTGGCGGGCGATGCGCTTGACGCGCTCCAGCTCGCGCTTGGCGCGGTTGACGTCGGCGATGTTGGTGCGCTCGTGGCTCAGCAGGTGCTTGGCATAGGTCCAGCCCTTGTTCTCCTCGCCGATCAGGTTCTCGGCGGGCACCTTCACGTTGTCGAAGAAGACTTCGTTGACCTCGTGTTCGCCGTCCAGCGTGATGATCGGCCGCACGGTGATGCCGGGGCTCTTCATGTCGATCAGCAGGAAGCTGATGCCGGTCTGCGGCTTGCCCTCGGTGCTGGTGCGCACCAGGCAGAAGATCCACTCGCCGTACTGGCCCATCGTGGTCCAGGTCTTCTGGCCGTTGACGATGTAGTGGTCGCCCTGGCGTTCTGCCCGCGTCTTCAGGCTGGCCAGGTCCGAGCCAGAGCCCGGCTCGCTGTAGCCCTGGCTCCACCACACCTCGCCGCTGGCGATGCCGGGCAGGAAGCGCTTGTGCTGCTCGGGCGTGCCGAAGGCCATGATCACCGGCGCCACCATCACCGGGCCGAAGGGCATGATGCGCGGCGCGCCGGCCAGGGCGCACTCTTCCTCGAACAGGTGCTTCTGCACGGCGGTCCAGCCCGGGCCGCCGAACTCCTTCGGCCAGCCGTAGCCCAGCCAGCCCTTGCTGCCCAGGATGCGCGCCCAGCGGCGCGTGTCGTCCTCGGTCAGGCGCAGCGAGTTGAACACCTTGTGGCTCAGGTCCTTGGGCAGGTTCTCGGCCACCCATTGCCGAACCTCGGCGCGGAAGGCCAGTTCGTCGGGCGTGAATTGCAGGTCCATGGGGGTCTCCGTGGCAGTGCGCCCGTCATGAAACGTCGGGGCGCGGTCAACCTTCGATTTTTAGCACGACCGTTCGATTTTTCCTTGTCCCAGCAGCGACAAGACCCGGGCGGGTGCCCGTGCTCCGGACAAACCCGATGCCGCGTCCTTTGGCGGGAAAAGCCCGCCGTCTGCGGCGCATTCCGGGCAAGGCAGCGCCTGCCTGGTGAGGAGGACGTTCGCGCCACCTTCGCGCTGGGTGACGCCAGCCGGCTCTCCGTCGTCGAGCAGAACGGCCTGCTGCGCGTGCTGCGCAACGGCGTGCTGGAGAGCGCAGCGGCGCTGGACATGCGCAGCCTGGCGGCGCCACCGCTGGTGCCCACCAATGCCAACGACGAGCGCGGCTGCCTCGGCCTGGCCTTCCACCCCGGCTTCGCCAACCCAACGTGGTGCGCGAGACCGATGCCTACGGCTTCCGCAACCCCTACCGCT
>Ga0116181_1000593_pt1 | contig 33048 bp, 26 predicted proteins | sample AD_UKC075_MetaG_FD_89752 | JGI IMG/M metagenome (GOLD analysis project Ga0116181, IMG submission 89752) | Active sludge microbial communities of municipal wastewater-treating anaerobic digesters from USA - AD_UKC075_MetaG | ecosystem: Engineered > Bioreactor > Anaerobic > Digestate | place: USA... | reverse complement strand
TTCGCCTTGAACTCCGCACTGAATACTTTCCTCTGCATCGCTCGTCTCCACGTCGTCATGCGATCCTACCCGTGCAGAGTCCTACCTTAATTAGCTGTCCAAAATTCGGGGACCATTATAGTTATCGGGACGGATAGTCACGGGCCATGAGCAGGCTAACCGCCTTCAACATCCACCGAGTAGGCGAGTTTAATTGTGGGCGGCTTCCAATGGGTTGGGCTGAAGCGGAGACGAATGGGGCGAGTTTACCCGATGCACGGCTGAAGCGTCGGCTGACCCAGGTACTGGAACAGTTGAGCGCGCAGCCGACGGAGAGTATCGATCGGCAAGCGTGACATGAGCGGACACCAAAACAGCCTATCGGCTATTTGACAATGATCGGATGGACGCGGTGGATATTCTGGATGGGCATCGTCGCGCGACCATGCGGCGTATCGCGGGAGAGCCGATGGTACTCACTAACTTTTATCTGCTGGTCGTGCGTTGGAACCGCACACGGCTCATCAAATAAAATAAGGGGCCAAGAGAATGCTGACCCCTTTTCTCGTTAGCGATAAAAAGGCCGACGTCATGCGCCGGCCTTGGGGTGTTTCAGGATATCGGCAGTACTGCTATCAGCCGACGATGCCCGTGATCGTCAGATAGCCCACGGCGGCGCTGTACTTATCCCGGTAATTAGCCTCTTCGTAGGGTTCCAGGATACCCTTGACGACATCGTGGAGCGGGCTTTCCCAGTCGCCAGGATGCTGGAAGTTGCTCATGATGTAGCTGAAGCCGTTGACGTTGTCCACAGCATGCAAACCGGTGGATTCGGCGCCCGACGGGCAGGACAGAATGCGACTCAATTCCTTGGTATCGACGTTGTAGGCCCAGAGGAAGTTGTTCACATGATTGCCGCTGTCTTCGCCGATGAACAGCGTGCGCATCGCCTCGGAATACTTGAGGTTGTCGGGATTGCCGATCTTGTCGGGATGGGCGCTGTTGCCGAGCGCATCTCGTGTGGCCAGATCCTCGCCGACCAGGGCTTCCGGCGCGTGCATGTAGGTGGACACCCATTCGCTGTCGATGCGATCGCCGTCGGAATCGTATTGGCCGCCTTCCAACACATGTTCGTATACCGCGCCGGCCACCGGACCTTGGACGTGAATGTCGGTGGTCCCATCGGTCATGGACTTGTAGATGTACGACATGGCCGAATAGGCGCGCTTGTCCGCCACGTTGACCGTCGTCCCTTCCATCTTGGTGAAGCCCATGGACGCGCCGATCAGCGCGGCGTAGCGATGGGTTTCCAAAAAGGCGGCGGCCTTCTCCATGCCCGGGACCAGCTTGACCCAGTTGTTGGCGCCGCTGAAGCGGATCTTGGTATAGCTCGAATCGTTCGGATCGCTGGTCTTGACCGACATGATGTCGGTCGACTTGACGCCGCTGTCGATGATGGCTTTGATCTCGGCGCTGGTGGCGTGGCCGATCTTGATCCAGGAGATCTTGCCGGCTCCTGGGCCAGTCCCAGACGTCTGGGTCCACTTGGCGACGTACAGGGTGCCGGCGGACAGATCTTGCTCCTTGTCGGCCACGAACATGAACAGGCCGCCGTTGGTGGCGTCGTCGCCCATCAAGACGGTGCGCTGGTCCGGCATGACCTGCACCAGCTCATGGGAGATGCGGCCCATGCAATAGTGCTTCTGGACGGTGCCGGTGCCGTCGGCCTTGATCGTCACTTCCGGCAGATGGCCATAGTCGTAGGGATTGGCGACGCTGCTGTCGCCGAACAGGTTCTGGCTGAAGCCTTCCAGCTGGGCGTTGCTGGCCAGAGTAGCGTCCGGCTCGTATTCCTCGCTGGACAGATGCGTGTTCCAGGGCGACTTGCTCGCCGCGCAGGTGATCCACAAGCCTTTCACGGCTGAGGTATCGACATTGTAATAGCTCACCAGATCGAGCTTGCCGGTGAGGGTGTTCTGCTTCAGGGTCAGCACGGCGATCGGCGAGGGCAGCAGGCCGTACATGCTGGTGCCAGCGGCATTCTTGGTGGTGTATTCGAACTGCACCACCGCGAACAGCTTGTCCTCCACCCCGTCCAGTTGGATCAGCGAAAGGCCGTCTGGGCAATCGGAGAAGAACTGACGCTGGGTGGCGTCCGTGATATCGACGATTGGGTTGTTGTCGATGTCATAGTAGCCGCCAGCCACGAGCGTACCGCCACCAGTGGCGGGCACTTCGTCGCCAGTGAGGAAGAAGGTCTCGTAACCCAGCGAGTAGGTGGTGGAGCCCTTGGTCAGGGTCGAAGCGACGTAGGTCGTTGCCATCTGCGCCGGATCGGCCAAAGACGGCGCGGCCATCGAGCCGAAGGTGTATTTGACGCGCTTCAGAGCGGGAAGCGAAGGAACTGCCGCCTCCGCCAGGAAAGGCAGACTGGCGACCAGCGAGGAAGCCAGCGGCAGCATGGGCGCGCCCGCCAGAAATTGCAGCACGCGGCGACGGGAAAGGGAGACGGAATCGGACATGATGGACCTCGATCATTGAATGAAATGGTATGAATGGCAGGGCGGAAAGCGCGAAAGGTTATAAATATTTTTTTACACTACCAAGCGGTCATGACTATTCGATGACATGCCCTTGGCGCGCTTCGGTCGCTCCATCGTTCTGAAGCCGGGTCCACCGTTGATAAAGGTCATGCTGGGATTTCAGCGAGCGCGTGTTCTATCATTTCGCGTTCAGTATCAGCACCGCTGGGTCCACTGATCCGCAACCGAATCCGCTCCGAGAGGGAAGGACATGGATATTACTTTTGCAATCAAGTTTTTCGGCGCACTGTTCGCGATCATGAATCCGCTCGCTGGTTTGCCGATCTTTCTGGGCATGACCGAAGACGTCGGTTCGGCGGTTCAACGCAAGATCGCGCTGAAGATGACCTTCTATATTGTCGTCATCGGGGTCGTCGCCGCGTTGGCGGGTACGCAGGTGCTGAAGTTCTTCGGCATCAGCATTCATGATTTGCAGGTGGCCGGCGGATTGGTGGTGTTGGGGCTGGCCTTTAGCATGTTGCATGGCAGTCCCAGCAGCATGCATCACGGTACCGAGCAGGAGCAGTCGGATTTCTCCGATTCGGACTCGCTGGCTTTCTATCCGTTGGCTTTTCCGGTGATGATGGGGCCCGGCTCGCTGACCACCATGATCCTGTTCGCTGGCCAGACGAAAGGACTGGAGAATTGGATTGGCTATTTCGTGGCTTTTGGCGTGGTGGTGTTGATGGTGGCGGTGCTCTTTGCGCTCGGTAGCCGGCTCAGCAAATATTTGACGAGTAGCGCCCGGGTGATCATGAGCCGCGTGATGGGCCTGATCCTGGCCGCGATCGCCATCGAGATGATCTTCGACGGGGCCAAGGCGCTATTGCCGGGGCTGGCCGGTTCCGCCTGACGCGATCACTTGCCGTTGTTACTACCTTTGGATGCTCATGTCTGCTGTCACCCCACTGTTTTCCTATCGTAAATTCTGGGCGGTCCGCTTCGGCCCTGCGCCCTTCCTGCCGATGTCGCGCGCCGAGATGGAGCAACTCGGTTGGGATTCCTGCGACATCATCATCGTCACCGGCGACGCCTATGTTGATCATCCCAGCTTCGGCATGGCGATCATCGGCCGGTTGCTGGAGGCGCAGGGTTTTCGGGTCGGCATCATCGCCCAGCCTGATTGGACCTCAGCGGCGCCGTTCCAGGCGCTGGGCCGGCCCAACCTGTTTTTCGGGGTCACGGCCGGCAACATGGATTCGATGGTCAACCGCTATACCTCGGATCGGCGCTTGCGCCACAACGACGCCTATACGCCTGACGATGTGGGTGGCAAGCGTCCCGACCGCGCGGTGATCGTCTACAGCCAGCGCTGCCGCGAAGCCTACCCCGATGCGGCCGTGATCATCGGCGGCATCGAAGCCAGCCTGCGCCGTATCGCCCATTACGACTACTGGTCGGACCAGGTCCGCCGCTCGGTGCTGTGCGACGCCAAGGCCGATCTGCTGCTGTATGGCAATGCCGAGCGCGCCCTCGTCGAGGTGGCGCATCGGGTCGCAGCTGGCGCGCAGCCCAAGACCCTGCACGATATTCGCGGCACCGTCTTCATCCAGAAAGATCTGCCGGAGGGCTGGCTGGAAATCGACTCGACCGCGCTGGACCGGCCGGGACCGGTGGACGCGCATCCCGATCCCTATGCCCAGCAGCCGGCCACGCCGCGCCCGGTCGGATCGGTAGACGCGGGAAGCGCGACGCCAGTGCTGCGATTTTCACCGCGCGCCCAGCGCCACGACCGTGCCACTACCGTCATTCGTCTGCCCGGTTACGAACAGGTCAAGAGCGATCCGGTGCTGTACGCGCACGCCTCGCGTCTGCTGCATCTGGAGACCAATCCCGGCAATGCCCGCGCCTTGGTCCAGCGCCATGGCGATCGTGACGTATGGCTCAACCCGCCGCCGATTCCATTGACCACGGCGGAATTCGACGCCGTGTTCGATCTACCCTACGCCCGCGCGCCGCATCCCAGTTACGGCAATGCCCGCATTCCGGCCTGGGAGATGATCCGCTTCTCGGTCAACATCATGCGCGGCTGTTTCGGTGGCTGTACCTTCTGCTCGATCACCGAGCACGAGGGCCGCATTATCCAGTCGCGCTCGGAAGGCTCGATCCTGCGCGAGATCGAAGAGATCCGCGATCGAACGCCGGGGTTCACCGGGGTGATTTCCGACCTTGGCGGGCCGACCGCCAACATGTACCGCCTAGCCTGCAAGTCGCGGGAAATCGAACGCAGCTGCCGCAAGCTGTCCTGCGTCTACCCGGACATCTGCTCGAATCTCAATACCGATCATTCCCCCCTGATCCAGTTGTACCGCAAGGCGCGGGAAATCCCAGGGGTGAAGAAGATCCTGATCGGCTCCGGGGTGCGTTACGATCTGGCGGTGCGCGATCCGGCCTATGTCCGCGAACTGGTCACCCATCATGTCGGTGGTTATCTCAAGATTGCCCCCGAACACACCGAAGCCGGGCCGCTGGCGCGGATGATGAAACCGGGCATCGGTGCCTATGACCAGTTCAAAGTCCTATTTGACCGGTTCTCGCAGGAGGCAGGCAAAGAGCAGTATCTGATTCCCTATTTCATCGCCGCCCATCCGGGCACGACCGACGAGGACATGCTCCATCTTGCCTTGTGGTTGAAGCGCAATGGCTTCCGCGCTGATCAGGTCCAGGCTTTCCTGCCGAGTCCGATGGCGCTGGCTACCACCATGTATCACAGCGGCCGCAATCCGTTGAAGGGCATCCACCGCGACCGGGGCGACCTCGTGATGTCGCCCAAGGGCCTGAAGCAACGCCGTCTGCACAAGGCATTCCTGCGTTACCACGACCCGGAAAACTGGCCGCTGCTGCGCGATGCGCTGCGGCAGATGGGCCATGCCGAGCTGATCGGCAACGGCAAGCGTCATCTGATTCCGACTTGGCAACCGCAGGGCACCGGTCACAGTGGCGGCGAAGGGCTGCGGCAGGGGCGTAAGCACGGAGCGCAGACTTTTCTGACCCGACACACTGGCCTGCCGCCGCGTGGTGCTGACGTCAAATCGCCCAGCCCGCCGCCGCAACCGGAGAGCAAGCGGGGGACTTTCACCGATAAGCCCGCATCCACAAACCGTCCGGCGCGCGCCTTTACCCAGGGCAGCCCCTGTGGCAGCGGCAAGCGGCGCGGTGGGCGGTGAGGAACTAGGCCATGCACGAGATGACCGCATTACTGGAATTGATGGCGCGGCTGCGCGATCCAGAACGGGGGTGTCCCTGGGATCGGGCGCAGAGCTACGCCACCCTCGTTCCGCATACCATCGAGGAAGCCTACGAAGTCGCCGACGCCATCGCCCGCACCCACTGGGCGGACTTGCGCGATGAATTGGGCGATCTCTTGTTCCAGATCGTGTTCTATGCCCAGCTGGCCCGGGAAGAAGGCCGCTTCGATTTCGCCGATGTGGCGCATGGCATCGTCGAGAAGATGACCCGCCGACATCCACATGTGTTCGGCGACGATCGCTATGCCACTGCCGCCGAGCAGAGCGCCGCCTGGGAACGGATCAAGGCCGCTGAAACAGCCGACCGGACCCATGGTGTGCTGGATGGGATACCGCTGGCCTTGCCGGCGCTGACTCGCGCGGTCAAGCTGCAACGGAAAGCCAGTCGGATCGGTTTCGATTGGGGGGCGGTGGAGCCGATTCTGGCCAAGATCGAAGAGGAAATCGCCGAGTTACGCCACGAGGTTGCAGTGCAGGCTGCGCCGGAACGGCTGGCCGATGAATTGGGCGATGTGTTGTTCGCAGTTACCAACTTAGCTCGCCATCTCAAGCTCGACCCGGAAGCGGCCTTGCGCGGGACCAACGCCAAGTTCGAACGGCGCTTTCAGCGTATCGAAGCTTGGCTGGCAGAGCAGGGTCGCACGCCAGCGGAATCGACGCTGGCCGAGATGGACGCCCTGTGGGAACGTGCCAAGCGGGAGGAAAGACAGCTGGCGGCGGGGCAGGGCGAACCGAGCCAGCCGGACGAATAGGGTCACCGGTTGACGGATTCGGGAACGTTTTTGCGAAGAGTCGATCTGTCCTGATTTCAAAATCTGGATTGCTGAAGGGGAGAGAGAATGGCCAGTTTTCCGTTGCTTGCGATTATCGTTGCCGCGTACACGCTGTTCGCTTTGGCCGCGCCGGGCTGGCTGGAGACGGCGTTGTTCGGTCTACCGCTGTTGTCCGGAGTGATAGTGCCGTTTCAGGGTGGGGATATCTTGCTGGTCATCGGGTTGATCCTGTTGTGCGTCGAGGTGTACCGCGCCACTAGCAGCTCCGCCAGCGCCATCCTCAATCATGTCCTGTCGCTGATCGTGTTCATCATCGCTTTGATCGAGTTGCTGGTGATGCCGCGCATGGCCAACATGACCTTCTTCCTGATCGTGTTGATGACCTTGAGCGATGTCATCGCTGGCTTCACCGTGACCATTTCCACCGCGCGGCGCGATATGCAGCGCTCCTGAAGCCACTTCGCCGCCTACGCTATTCAGATGCCCGCCGCCGAATTTTCTCTGATCGATCGTTTTTTCGCCGCTCATGGCGGATCTCGTGCCGATGTGGTGTTGGGCATCGGCGATGATTGCGCATTGTTGACGCCGCCACCCGGCCAGCAGTTGGCGGTGACGATCGATACCCTGGTCGCCGATGTGCACTTTTTTGCCGATGTCGATCCGGAAGCGCTCGGTCACAAGGCGTTGGCGGTCAATCTCAGCGATCTGGCCGCGATGGGGGCGACGCCAGCCTGGGCGACCCTGGCGCTGACTTTGCCCAAAGCAGACGAGGATTGGCTGGCGCGGTTTTGCCGTGGGTTGTTCGCGTTGGCCGATCGTTGTCAGGTGCAATTGATCGGTGGCGACACCACCCATGGTCCGACCACGGTGATCACTATTCAGGCCCACGGTTTCGTGCCGCCGGAACAGGCGCTGCGGCGCGACGGTGCGCAACCGGGCGATGGGATTTACCTGACCGGTACGCCCGGCGACGCTGGTTTGGCGCTGGCGGCGGCGTATGGCAAGGTGGATCTCGATCCGGCTTGGCGCGCAGCGGTCCAGACACGGCTGGAGCGCCCACAACCACGCATCGCCCAAGGCGTGGCTTTGCGCGGAATCGCCAGTGCCGCCATCGATATTTCCGATGGCCTGGCCCAGGATTTGGGGCATATCCTCGAACGCAGTCGGGTCGGAGCGCGCGTGGAGTTAGCGCAATTGCCGCTGTCACCGGCGCTGGCAGCCAGTCTCGATGCGGACGCGGCTATCGAGACCGCGTTGACCGGTGGCGACGATTATGAGCTGTGTTTTACCGTGCCGCCGGCGTGTGCGGCGCAGCTGGAGGCTGTGGCCGTGGATTGGGATTGTCGCTGCACCCGCATCGGGGTCATCACGGCGGAGTCGGGTTTGCAGCTGCGCCGTGCGGACGGTTCCGCCTTGCGGCTGACTCGGCAGGGCTATGACCACTTTGCTTGATGGGACCGCTTCGATACGAACTGGGCGGCGATCGTTCATATCTTTAGGATGCGCCCGGTCGATTGGAGCGTGTGGCATACTTGGTTTATATCGCTGAGTGTTTTCTTTAAGATACAATCGCTTGATGGTTTTGACGGTATGGGTTTGCGGTAGTACAGTGGGTCGCGTTTTAACAGCGTATTTGCCTGCAAGCAGGCGTATGTGTTTTCCCTGTCCTGTGCCGCCATGACAAGCCATGCCAACGCTTTCCTGTCAAGCTATTGTGATTCAAGCTGCGCATTGCCATTGCCAAACCCTGGCTGAGCCGCGCCGATGGGTCGTGTTGCTATGGGTTTGTGTGCTGGCGCTATGGCAAGTATTGCCGGCACATGCCCAGACCTATACCTGGAGCGATACGGGCAGCATGGCAATGGCGCGCTTCGACCATACCGCTACGCTGCTGCCCAATGGCCAGGTGCTGGTCGTCGGGGGATACAACAATTCCAAGGGTTCTCTCGCCATCGCGGAACTGTACGATCCGGCCACCGGCAACTGGAGCGCCACCGGTAGCCTGGCGAATACGCACGCTGGACACACGGCTACGTTATTGCCCAATGGTCAGGTGCTGGTGACTGGGTGGGGTTGTTGTGGCAGCGCAGCTGCAGAGTTGTACGACCCGGCCACGGGTGTTTGGAGCGTCACCGGCGAACAAACGCAGGGGGATGAAGACCAAACCGCTACACTGCTGCCCAATGGCCAGGTGTTGGTCGTCGGGGGACATTACACTTCCATCTACGGTAGCTTTCCTCTGAGCGCGGAGCTGTACGATTCGGCCACTGGTAGCTGGAGTGCCACCGGCAGCCCGGCAATATTGCATTACCACCACACCGCTACGCTGCTGCCCAATGGCCAAGTGCTGGTCGTGGGGGGAGATGGTGAGAATGGCAACGGCTTGGCGAGTGCGGAGCTGTACGATCCGGCCACCGGCAGTTGGAGCGCTACCGGCAGTATGATCACCGCGCGCACTGAACACACGGCGACACTGCTACCGAATGGTCAGGTGCTGGTCGTGGGTGGATTGGGAAACGTGCCCTTGGCGAGCGCGGAGCTGTACGATCCGGCCACCGGCAGTTGGAGCGCTACCGGTAGCCCGATCACGCCGCATGCTTACCACACGGCGACGCTGTTACCGAATGGTCATGTCTTGGTCGTGGGGGGATGGGGCAAAACCGCCATCCAGTCGAGTGCGGAATTGTACGATCCGGCCACTGGCAGTTGGAGCGCTGCAGAGAGTCTGGTGGGGTTGCCTCGGATCCGCCACACGGCGACGCTGCTGGCTGATGGCAGGGTGCTGGTGGCCGGTGGATACTACATTGTCGGCAATGGGTTCAGTATCTATAGCACCAGTTTTACGGACGCGGAGTTGTACGACTCCGCCATCATCAGCGCCGTTGCGGTGCCCACGCTCGCGGAGTGGGCGTTGGCCCTGTTGGCTTTGGCCCTGGGGATGCTGATCACCACCACGGCGCGACGCGAGTTACGCTGGCGGTTGTAACCGTGCGGCGGTTGCAATGAAAAAGCCCGCCAGGAACATGTCCTAAGCGGGCTTTATTCGATCAATTGGTCGGGGCGAGAGGATTTGAACCTCCGACCACCTGCACCCCATGCAGGTGCGCTACCAGGCTGCGCTACGCCCCGGCTGCAACCGACCGGTTGCAGAAAGAAGTATTTTAATTAAATAGCCTGGTCTTGCCAAGCATTTCGACACCGGGCGGCTACTGGGCCTCACCCTTGAACTCATCTACCCGAGCCTTGAGCTTCTGCCCTGGGCGGAAGGTTACCACCCGCCGCGCGGTGATCGGGATCTCTTCTCCGGTCTTGGGATTGCGACCTGGCCGCTGATTCTTATCGCGCAGGTCGAAGTTGCCGAACCCGGATAGTTTGACCTGCCGTCCCTGTTCCAGGGCACTGCGGATCTCCTCGAAAAAGATCTCTACCAGATCTTTCGCTTCGCGTTTATTGATCCCGAGTTCCTCGAATAAGCGTTCAGCCATGTCAGCTTTTGTAAGTGCCATGCTCCTAGACCCTAAGCGTTGCGCCAAACCGTTCCGCTAGTCCGGTGATGATGCCGGATACGACCTCATCAACCACACTATCAGTAAGATTGTGCGATAAATCCTGTAAAATCAATCCCAAAGCCAAACTTTTCCGGCCTTCTGGGACCCCCTTGCCACGATAAACGTCGAACAGCCGAACCTCGCGCAGTAATTCGCCACCATGCTGACGAATACAGGACTGAATCGCCCCAGAGGTCACGGTTTCATCCACGATGATGGCAAGATCGCGCCGGCTGGCCGGGAAGCGAGACAGCTCCCTGAACGCCGGCGTCCGCGCCAATTGCAGGTTCGCTAGCCGCAATTCGAAAACAAAGCTGTCACCCTCCACATCCAATGCCCGTGCCACGCGCGGATGCAGAGCACCCAACCAGCCGACCGGTTCGCCAGCGCGTTCGATTCGAGCGCTCTGTCCTGGATGCAGGGCTGGATGCGCAGCGGCGACGAAGGCGAATGCCTCAGGCTCCCCGCTCAGGGCCAGCAAGGCTTCGACATCGGCCTTGAGGTCGAAGAAATCGGCCGTTCGCGCCGGCGCGCCCCACTGTTCCGGCAGCGCTGCGCCGACGATGACACCGCCGATCCAGGCTTCCTGCAACAAGCCGGCCTCGGCAGGAACGAAAATCAGGCCATGCTCGAATAGCCGCACCCGCGCCTGTTGACGCTTCTGATTGTGGACCAGCGCCTTGAGCAAGCCGGGCCACAGGCTGGTGCGCATGACCGCCAGGTCAGCGGAAATCGGATTGGCCAGCGCCAGCGGTTCCCGGTTGGGATCGAGCAGCCGCTGAATGGCTGGATCGACGAAGCTGTAGGTAATAGCTTCCTGAAAGCCGCGCTGTACCAGGACGGTCCGAAACCGGTCCAGAGCCACGCGCCCTTCCGGCTGCGGCGTCATGGCCAGCCGAGTCAGCGGCCGGTTGCTAGGCACCTGACCATAACCATAGATCCGGGCAATCTCTTCGATCAGATCCTCTTCCAGCGTCAGATCGAAGCGGCTGCTAGGCGGCATGATCAACCAGTGGTTACCCTCGCTAGAGATCGCCATGCCCAGCCGCCGCAGGATTTCCTCGACCTCGGCGCCGTCGACCGTCATGCCCAGCAGCTTGTGGATACGCTCCGGCCGCAGACGGATGACAGGTTTGACCGGCACGTGTTCGGTGGACACCGCTTCGATCAGTGGGCCGGGCTGACCACCGGCCATCGCGATCAGCAATTGGGTGGCGCGTTCGGCCGCCCGGCGCTGTAGCTGCGGATCGACGCCGCGCTCGAAGCGATAGGAGGAATCGGTTTGCAGACCGTAGCGGCGAGCGCGGCCGGCGATGCTGGCCGGGGCGAAGAAGGCGCTTTCCAAAAACACATCGCGAGTCGCTTCAGTGCAGGAACTGATCTCGCCGCCCATGATTCCGGCCAGGGCCAGCGGACCCTGGTGATCGGCGATCAGCAAGGTTTCGCTGTCCGGTTCCACCACGACGCCATTCAGCAGTTCCAACTTCTCGCCAGGTCGGGCGCGGCGCACTTCGATGCCGCCGCTCAGGCGATTCAAGTCGAAGGCGTGCATCGGCTGCCCGAGTTCCAGCATCACGTAATTGGTTACGTCCACCAGCGGCCCCAGACTCCGAACGCCCGCGCGCCGCAGCCGCTCCTTCATCCACAGCGGGGTCTCGGCGGTGGGATCGACCCCACGAATCACCCGGCCGATATAACGCGGGCAGTCGGCGGGATCGAGCAGGGCCACTGGGAAGACATCGCTCAATGCAGCGGGTATCTCGGCCACCGGCAACGGTGTGAAGTCGCGGCGATACTGGGTGGCTGCTTCGCGTGCGATACCTTCCATGCTCAGGCAATCGCCGCGGTTGGGCGTCAATTCGATCTCGATGAGCGAATCGTCCAGATCCAGCAGTTGGCGCACGCTCTGGCCAGGGGTGCTGTCGGCGGGGAGGGGCAGCAGACCGTCGGAGCTCTCCGCCAGCCCCAGTTCCTTGGCCGAGCACAACATGCCGAGCGATTCGACGCCGCGCAGCTTGGATTTCTTGATGGTGAAGTCGCCCGGCAATACCGCGCCGATCAGCGCGGTGGGGGCGTACATGCCCACGGCGACATTGGGAGCGCCGCAGACGATCTGCAGTGGCTCCGCCTGCCCGACATCGACGGTCGCCACGCGCAACCGGTCGGCGTTGGGATGGGGGATCAGGTCGACGACCCGGCCCACCACGATGCGATCGAAGGCCGGCGCTGCCGGTTCGACGCTGTCCACTTCCAGACCCGCCATGGTCAGTTGCGCCGCCAGATCGGCGCTGGATACCGCGAGATCGACCCAATCCCGCAGCCACCGTTGACTTACTTTCATGCCGGGTGCCTCACTGAAATTGCCGCAGGAAGCGCAAATCGTTATCGAAGAACAGCCGCAGATCGTTGACGCCGTAGCGCAGCATGGTCAGTCGCTCGACCCCCATGCCGAAGGCGTAGCCGGTGTAACGCTCGCTGTCGATGCCGACTTTTTGGAACACCGCTGGATGGACCATGCCGCAGCCCAGTACTTCCAGCCAGCCGCTTTGTTTGCAGACCCGGCAGCCACTGCCGCCGCAGATCACGCATTGAATGTCCACTTCGGCGGAAGGCTCGGTGAACGGAAAGTAGGACGGTCGGAAACGCACCGCCAGATCGCGCTCGAAGAAGTTGCGCAGGAAATCGTCCAGCACACCTTTCAGATCGGCGAAGCTGACGCCTTCGTCCACCAGCAAACCCTCGACCTGATGGAACATCGGCGAGTGGGTCAAATCCGAATCACAGCGGTAGACCCGACCCGGCGCGATCACCCGCACCGGCGGCGCCTGGGTTTCCATCACCCGAATCTGCACCGGCGAGGTATGGGTGCGCAGTAGGGTATGGGCATCGAAATAGAAAGTGTCGTGCATTGCCCGCGCCGGATGGTGCGGCGGGATGTTGAGGGCCTCGAAGTTGCGGAAATCGTCCTCGACCTCGGGACCTTCGGCGACCGTGAACCCGATCCGGGCGAACAACGCCTCGATCCGGGCCAGGGTGCGGCTCAGCGGATGATGACCACCGGGCTGTTGGCCACGACCGGGCAGGGTCACATCGATGGCCTCGCTGGCCAGTCGAGCATCCAGCGCTACCGTTTCCAGCGCGGCCTTGCGGTCGGTGAGGGCCGATTCCAGGATCTGCTTGGCCTCGTTGATGGCCTGGCCGGCCTGACGCCGTTCTTCGGCCGGCAGGCGACCCAGCTCTTTGAGACGATCGGTGAGAACGCCTTTCTTGCCCAGATAGAACACGCGCACCTGATCCAGGGCCGCGAGATCGCTGGCCCCGGCAATGGCGGTCCGGGCGGACTGGATGAGTTCGGGCAATGCGTCCACGTTGGCGGGCCTCTCAAACCAAACAAAAAGGGAAAGGACTCAAGCCTTTCCCCGTCGAAATCCTGGGTGTCGCCGAACCGGGTTTGGCGGTCCGGCAACGGTTCAGGCAACGCCGAGCGCGGCCTTGGCGCGGTTGGCCAGTTCGGCGAACGCCAGCTTGTCGAACACCGCCAGGTCGGCCAGCACCTTGCGGTCGATCTCGATGGCGGCTAGCTTCAGACCATTGATCAGGCGGCTGTAGGACAGACCGTTTTCGCGGGCGCCGGCGTTGATGCGGGCGATCCACAAGGCGCGAAATTCGCGCTTTTTCTGCCGACGGTCGCGGTAGGCATACTGGCCGGCTTTGATGACGGCCTGCTTGGCGACTCGAAAGACCTTGCTGCGAGCGCCATAGTAGCCTTTGGCTTGGTCCAGAATCTTTTTGTGGCGGGCGTGGGCGGTAACACCGCGTTTCACTCGGGGCATGACATCCTCTCTCCGTTCCGGCGAATCAACTGTACGGCAACATCCGGCGCACGGCCGGGGTGTCCACCGCCGCCAGAGTGGTCGTCCCACGCAAATGGCGTTTCCGCTTGGCCGTCTTCTTGGTCAGGATGTGCCGGAGGTGCGAATGACCGCACTTGAACTTACCGGACCCGGTAGGGGTGAAGCGTTTCGCCGCCCCACGATTGCTTTTCATCTTGGGCATTGCATAACTCCGCGATTAAAAAAGTAAAATATTGGGCCAACCCCGGCATGCGCCAGAGACGGAAAACGCCAATCGCCTAAGGGGAACTATTTCTTTTTGACCGGCGCGATGGTCATGACCATCTGCCGCCCTTCCATCTTGGGCCGCTGTTCCACCGCGCCATAAGGGGCGAGATCGTCTTCAACGCGCTTGAGTAGGGTAGTGCCCAAATCCTGGTGCGCCATCTCGCGGCCCCGAAACCGCAGCGTCACCTTGGCTTTATCGCCATCACTCAGGAAACGGATCAGGTTGCGCAGTTTGACCTGATAGTCCCCTTCATCCGTGCCCGGACGAAACTTGACTTCCTTGACTTGGATCTGCTTTTGCTTCTTCTTCGCTTCCTGCTGTTTCTTGGCCTGTTCAAACCGGAATTTGCCGAAGTCCATGATGCGGCAAACCGGAGGTTTGGCATTCGGGGAAATCTCCACCAGATCCAGTTCGGCTTCTTCGGCCATCCGCTTGGCTTGCAGTACGGAAACGATACCGGCCTGTTCGCCGTTCTGATCGATCAGGCGTACTTCACGCCCGGTGATCTCATCGTTGATCCGAAGTTCATTGGCTGTAGCGATGTTATGATCCTCCCATTCATGGTTCGCTTCGCCCGCGCCGGGCGATATCGGCCTGCAGCAGGTCGACGAAAGCGGCTAACTTCATCGTGCCCAGATCCTGGCCGGTCCGGGTGCGCACGGCGACGGTTTCGGTTGCCATCTCCCGGTCGCCGACGACCAGAAGGTAGGGAACCCGCTGCAAGGTATGTTCTCGAATTTTAAAGCCGATCTTCTCGTTTCTCAAGTCGGCCGCAACCCGGAAACCTTGTTGCATAAGGGTTTTTTCAAGCTGAGCGGCGTATTCGGCCTGATGGTCAGTGATGTCGAGCACCACCGCCTGCACCGGCGACAGCCAAACTGGCAACGCACCGGCGTATTGCTCGATCAGAATGCCGATGAAACGCTCCAGCGAGCCCAGAATTGCTCGATGCAGCATGACTGGCGTCCGCCGACTACCGTCTTCGGCGATGTAGTGGGCATCCAGCCGGCCCGGCATGGAAAAATCGACCTGAATGGTGCCACATTGCCACAGCCGGTCCAGACAGTCGCGCAGTACGAATTCGATTTTCGGTCCGTAGAAAGCGCCTTCGCCCGGCTTGAGCGTCCATGGTAGGCCGCTGTGGTTGAGGGCGATTTCCAATGCCTGCTCGGCTTTGTCCCACACCGCGTCGCTGCCGACCCGCTGGGGCGGTCGGGTGGACAGCGCCAGCTGCACTTCGCTGAAGCCGAAGTCGGCGTAGACGTGGAACAGCAGCTCCATGAACGCCGAGACTTCGCTCTGGATCTGGTCTTCGGTGCAGAAGATGTGGGCGTCGTCCTGGACGAAGTTGCGTACCCGCATCAGCCCGTGCAAGGTGCCGGACGGCTCGTTGCGGTGGCAGGAGCCGAACTCGGCCATGCGTAGCGGCAGATCGCGGTAGCTTCGCAGACCCTGGTTGAAGATCTGGATGTGGCAGGGGCAGTTCATCGGCTTGACCGCGTAGTCGCGGTTTTCCGATGACGTGGTGAACATGTCGTTGCGGAATTTTTCCCAGTGACCGGAGCGTTCCCACAGGACGCGATCCACGATCTGCGGGGTGTGGACTTCCTGATAGTCGTGTTCGCGCAGCAACTGGCGGATGTAGTTTTGCACTTCGACGTAGATGCGCCAGCCGCGATCGTGCCAGAACACCATGCCCGGCGCTTCTTCCTGGACGTGGAACAGATCCAGGGCCTTGCCGACCTTGCGATGATCGCGCTTTTCGGCTTCTTCCAGCCGGTGCAGGTAGGCTTTCAGGGCCTTCTGGTCCAGCCAGGCGGTGCCGTAGATGCGCTGCAACATCTCGTTGCGCGAATCGCCGCGCCAGTAGGCGCCGGCTACCTTCATCAGCTTGAAGGCTTTGAGTTTGCCGGTGGAGGGGACGTGCGGCCCGCGGCACAGATCGATGAAATCGGCCTGCCGATACAGCGAAATGTCTTCGTTGGTCGGAATGTCGGCGATGATCTGCGCCTTGTATTCCTCGCCCATGTTGCGGAAGAAGGCCGCCGCTTCGTCGCGGGGCATCACCGAGCGTTCCAGTGGAATATCCTGGGTCGCCAGTTCTTCCATCCGCGCCTGGATCTGCGCCAGATCGTCGGGCGTGAAGGGGCGCTCGAAGGCGAAGTCGTAATAGAAGCCGTTCTCGATCACCGGGCCGATGGTGACCTGGGCGGACGGATGGAGTTGCTTGACGGCGTGCGCCAGCAGATGGGCGCTGGAGTGGCGGATGATATCCAGCCCTTCCGGATCGCGCTCGGTGATGATGGCCACTTCGGCATCTTCGGTGAGGGTGCGCGAAGTATCGACCAGCCGGCCATTGACCTTACCGGCCAGGGCGACCCTGGCCAAGCCGGGGCCGATGGCCGCGGCGATGTCGTGGACGCTGACGGGTGCATCGAACACCCGCTGGCTGCCGTCTGGGAGCGTGATAACCGGCATCGTGAGCAACTCTCTAAACTATTCGCTGAACTATATGTGATGATTCGCTGGCTGTATTTTCAGGCGCACAAACGATAAAGGGCACGCCTAGATCCCCTCTTTTGGAGGGAAGGCGCGCCCTTTGAAACTGCTCGCTCTGGAACCCAGAAAATCTGGTAGGCGCGATTGGACTCGAACCAACGACCCCCACCATGTCAAGGTGGTGCTCTAACCAACTGAGCTACGCGCCTGAGCGATTAGGCGCGGAAGATTAACCAAAAGAAGCCGAGTTGGCAAGGTAGATGGCGAAAAAATTTCGTGCGCCCGGCAGCCGATTCGTCGCCGCGAATCTGGTCCAGCCTCGGGTCAACGGCGCAGGGCGATGTGGGCCGCGATCATGTCGGGCACTTGTTGACGCCAGTCCACTTCGGGACAACCGGCCAGCAGGTGGTGGAATAGTCCGCAGGCGAAGGCCCAGGTATCCAGCGCGATAGCATGCGGTTCCAGGCCAGCCCGCAGCACGCCGCGTTCCTGGGCGCGACGATAGGCAATCTCCACCTTGTCGAGGAAATCCATGGCTGGCTTGTTCACTTCGACCTGTACTGGGGCGAATTCATCGACGTATTCGCAGCGCGACGCCATGGTTTCGAAGGTCTGCCGGATCTCGGGGTGTTCGTCCAGAGTCCGAAAGAATTCTTTCAGCGCCTGCTCGATGCCCTGCAGAGGATCGGTGGATCCTTCGACCAGCAGCAGATCGTCGAGCCGCGCCATCAAGGGAGTCGAAGCCTGTTCCTGCATGGCAAAGAACAATTCGGCCTTGTTGGCGAAGTGCCAGTACACTGCGCCGCGCGTCACCCCGGCTGCCTTGGCGATATGCTCGAGGGAGGTGCGGCTGACCCCGCATTCGTGGAATACCTGGCGGGCGGCATGAATGATCTGTTGGCGGGTGCGCTCCGCTTCTTCCTTCGTCTTTCGGGCCATGCGATGTCGTTCCAGTCAAACCGTCCTTTTATATACATACATGATTGTATATAATCACGCAACTCTCACCGACACCGATGTGGGGATATCCGTGTTCCGTACTCTAATTCCCTCAGCTCGTTTCCGCAGGCAGCGCTCCTGGCTTCATGGTTTGATCATCCTGGTCGCGTTGCTGTCCGGCTGCTCGAAATTCGGCGGTGAAGCGCCCAAGAGCGCCGCCCCGCCGCCACCCCTGCCGGTGACGGTCGCCACGATGCAGCCGACCCAGGTCCCGATCAGCGTCGAGGTCATGGCACAGACCGAAGGCGCCAAGGAGACCGAGGTGCGCGCTCAGGTCGGCGGTATCCTGGTCAAGCGGCTTTATCAGGAAGGTGCGCCGGTCAAGGCGGGCCAGCCGATGTTCCAGATCGACCGCAAGCCCTATGAAATCGCCTTGGCACAGTCCCGCGCCAATCTGGCCGAGGCCAAGGCCAAGGTCGAACAGGCGGTTCGGGAGGAGGACCGTCTGCGTGGCCTGTTGGGCAAGGGCTACATCAGCCGCAAGGATTACGACGACGCCGTCTCGACCAATGCCATGTCCCAGGCGGCCCGCCAGGTGGCCGAAGCCGCGGTGCGCCAGGCGGAGCTGAATTTGTCCTACACCACCGTGGTCGCGCCGGTGAGCGGTATTTCGGGCCGGGCCGTCAAGTCGGAAGGTAGCCTGATCGCGACCGGCAGCGGCGATGAAAGCCTGTTGACCACGATCCAGCAATCCAACCCGATCTGGGTGCGCTTCAGCCTGTCCGAAAGCGACATGGCTCGCCTGCCGGGAGGGCGGTTGACTCAGCAGAACGTGACCGGGGTCGAGCTGAAATTGCCGGATGGCTCCGCCTATCCGCGCAAGGGCCGGCTCAATTTCCTGGCCAGCAGCATCGATCCGACTCTGGGCACCCAGCAGTTCCGCGCCGAATTCGACAATCCGGACGGCGTGCTGTTGCCGGGCCAGTTCGTCCGTACCCGAATCCTGGTGGGAGAGCGGGATGGGGTGTTCCTGGTGCCGCAGGCGGCAGTGACCCAGACCGAACAGGGTTACCTGGTGTTTCTGGCGGTCGATGGCAAGGTGGCGCCGCGTCCGGTGCAGGTGGGTCCCTGGCAGGGGAAGGACTGGGTAATTCTCAGCGGACTCCAGACCGGTGATCAGGTGATCGTCGACAATCTAATGAAATTGCGACCCGGCGCCCCAGTCGCTCCGCATCCGCCTCAGCCAGCTGCTGGCGTCGCCGCAGATGGCAAGCCCGCGCCGGCCGCGCCGCCGGCGGAACGCAAAGGCTGAGCGGAGCGCGCCATGTCCCGATTCTTCATCCACCGTCCGATCTTCGCCTCGGTCATCTCCATCATCATCGTCATCGCTGGCTTGATGGCGGCGCGGGTGCTGCCCATCGCCCAGTATCCGGACATCACCCCGCCCACTGTCATCATTTCCGCCAGCTATCCGGGCGCTTCCGCCGAAACCCTGACCCGCACCGTCGCCGCACCTATCGAGGAGCAGCTGTCCGGAGTAGAGGGCTTGGCCTACTTTAGTTCTACCTCGACCTCCAATGGCCAGGTTTCGATCACCGCCACCTTCGAGGTGGGGACCGACGTCAACATGGCCACGGTCAACGTCAACAACCGGGTCAAGATCGCCGAGCCGCGTCTGCCGGATGTGGTGCGCCAGTATGGCGTGAGCGTGCAGAAGCGCTCCAACGACATTCTGCTGGTGACCGCGATCATCTCGCCGGATGGCACGCGCAGCCCGCTCTATTTGTCCAACTACGCTTTGGCGAACATCCTCGACGAGTTGCGGCGGCTACCGGGCGTCGGCGACGCTCAGATCTTCGGTGCGTTGGACTATTCCATGCGGGTGTGGCTCAAGCCCGACCGCATGGCCCAGCTGGGTGTCACCGCCACCGACGTCTATCAGGCCATCTCCGCCCAGAACCAGCAGAACGCCGCCGGCAAGATCGGCCAGGAGCCGGCCCCCGATGGTCAGCAGCTGGTCTATACCGTCACTGCCAAGGGCCGACTGATCTCGCCCGAACAGTTCGGCGACATCATCGTGCGGGCCGAAGGCCCCAACGGCATCTTGCGCATCCGAGACATCGCCCGGGTCGAGTTGGGGGCGCAGAACTACGACGCCTCCACCCGCCTGCTGGGTCAGCCGGCGGTCGGCATTGGCATCTTCCTGCAATCCGGCGCCAATGCCCTGCAGGTGGCCGAGCTGGTTCGTGCCAAGCTGGAGGATCTGAAGCAGCGCTTCCCTTCGGGCATGGACTACGTCATTCCCTTTGATACCACCAAATTCGTGGACGCCTCGATCCGGGAGGTCCTCCATACCCTGGTCGAAGCTCTGCTGCTGGTGGTGGCGGTGGTTTATCTGTTCCTGCAGAGCTGGCGCGCCACCCTGATTCCGATGGTCGCGGTGCCGGTGTCGTTGATCGGCACCTTCGCCGGACTGTGGGTATTCGGCTTCTCCATCAATACCCTGACCCTGTTCGCCATGGTGCTGGCGATCGGCATCGTGGTGGACGACGCCATCGTGGTGCTGGAGAACGTCGAGCGGCTGATGTCCGAGCAGCGACTGTCACCGCTGGACGCTGCCATCGAAGCCATGCGCGAGGTGTCCGGGGCCGTGGTCGCCATCGTGCTGGTGCTGTGCTCGGTGTTCATCCCGGTGTCGTTCCTTGGCGGCATCGCCGGCAAGCTCTACCAGCAGTTCGCCGTGACGGTGGCGATGTCGGTGGTGTTGTCCGGCATCGTCGCCCTGACCCTGACTCCAGCTTTGTGTGCGCTGCTGCTCAAGGTCCAGCATGAAGAGTCGCGGCTGTTCCGGCCCTTCAACCGTCTGTTCGAGTGGTTCACCGCCTCCTATACCCGCACGGTGAATCTGACTCTGCACCATCGCATCATCGGCGCGGTGGTCTTCACCCTGATCATCGGTGGGTGCGTCTATATGTTCCGCGCCGTGCCGGGCGGTTTCGTCCCGGCCGAAGACCAGGGCTATCTGATCAGCGCCCTGATGTTGCCGGACGGGGCCAGCCTGCAGCGCACCCGAGCGGCGGGCCAGCAATTCCAACAGATGCTGGTGCAGGATCCGGGGATCGACAAGGTGTTCGTGATCGCCGGCAACGACATCATCGGTGGCGGGCAGAAAACCAATGCCGGCACCGTATTCCTTCCTCTCAAGGACTGGAGCGTGCGAACCGAGGGTGCCGACGATCTGGCCAAGAAATTCATGGGCATGGGCATGCGGCTGCCGGAGGGGCTGGGGCTGGTGTTCAATCCGCCGGCGATCCGGGGACTCGGCGCGGCGGGTGGTTTCGAGGCGTATATCCAGGCCCGCAGCGACGCCGATCCGCGCAAGCTGGCCGGTGTGGTCCAGCAGTTCATGGACGAGCTGAAGAAACGCCCGGAGTTGACCGGCATCAACACCTTTTTCCGGCCCTCTTCGCCACAGCTGTATGTCGAGGTCGACGAAGCCAAGGCGATTTCCCTGGGGGTGCCGGTGGCCGATGTCTACCTGGCGCTGCAAGCCACCATGGGCGCGCTGTACGTGAACGACTTCAACTTCACCAATGGCCGTACTTATCGGGTCCAGCTTCAGGCCGATGCGCCGTTCCGGGCCGATCCGAAGGATCTGGGGCAGGTCTACGTGCGTTCCTCCAAGAACGCGATGATCCCAGTGTCGGCCCTGATCACGGTGCAGTCCGTGGTTGGACCGGAGCAGTTGGACCGCTTCAATGGCTTCCTGGCGGCCAAGGTGATGGGCAATTCGGTGCCGGGGGTCAGCACCGGCACGGCGATCCTGATCGTGGAAGACGTCGCCAAGGCGATATTGCCGGCTGGCTATGACCTGGCCTGGGCCGGTCAGGCGTTTCAGGAAAAACGCACCGGCTCGACCTCGGCGATCGCCTTTAGCTTCGGCATCGTGATGGTGTTCCTGATTCTGGCAGCCCAGTACGAGAAGTGGTCCTTGCCGCTGGCGGTGATCCTGGCGGTGCCGTTTGCCCTGTTCGGCGCGTTGGCGGCGGTGATGATCCGGGGCATGCCGAACGACATCTACTTCCAGATTGGCCTGGTGGTGCTGATCGGCCTAGCGTCCAAGAACGCCATTCTGATCGTGGAATTCGCCGCGCAGAAGCAGGCGGAAGGGATGAGCGTGCTGGATGCGGCGCTGGAAGGCGCTCGCTTGCGGCTACGCCCGATCGTGATGACGTCGATGGCCTTCATCCTGGGCGTGTTCCCGCTGGTGGTGTCCACCGGTGCTGGAGCTGCCGCCCGGCGCTCAATGGGTACGGGGGTGTTCGGCGGCATGTTGGCGGCGACTTTCATCGCCACCATCTTCATCCCGATGTTCTTCAGCTGGTTGTCCGGGCGCAAGTCCAGTCGGCTAGCGGCGGAGCAGCCCCATGCGATTGCGGGTGCGGAGACCGAAGTGGCGCACGAAGCTGGCGGGCGATAGAGGTGGGGTAGGGGCCTGCGCCCTTACCCGCCGTCCGCCGCCCGTCGTCCGCCAACCGGATCGCCCAGCCCGAACTGGCGGATGCGCTGAATCTCGTCGCGCAACTTGGCGGCTTCCTCGAATTCCAGGTCGCGGGCGTGACGGTACATCGCCTGTTCCAGCTGCTTGATTTTCTTTGCCAATAGAGCCGGTGGTTCATGGGCATAGGCCGCCGCCTCTTCGGCCACCTTGGCATAATCCTTCGCCGGCAGCGGCGCACCGGGATGGGCATAGGCCCCTTCCATGATGTCGGTCACGGCCTTCTCGATGCCGCGCGGGGTGATGCCGTGCAGCCGGTTATGGTCCTGCTGCTTGGCGCGGCGGCGTTCGGTTTCGTCCAGCGCCCGCCGCATCGAACCGGTGATCTGGTCGGCGTAGAGAATCGCCTTGCCGTGCAGATGGCGGGCCGCCCGGCCGATGGTCTGGATCAGCGAGCGGTCGGAGCGCAGGAAGCCTTCCTTATCGGCGTCGAGAATCGCCACCAGCGATACTTCCGGCAGGTCCAGACCTTCCCGCAGCAGATTGATGCCGACCAGCACGTCGAACTGGCCCAAGCGCAGGTCGCGGATGATCTCGACCCGCTCCACGGTTTCGATGTCGGCGTGCAGATAGCGCACCTTGACCCCGTTCTCGGCCAGATATTCGGTCAGATCCTCGGCCATGCGCTTGGTCAGAGTGGTCACCAAGACCCGCTCGCGGATCTGGACCCGCTCGCGGATCTCGCCCAACAGATCGTCGACCTGATACTGGGCCGGGCGCACTTCGACCTCGGGATCGACCAGTCCGGTGGGCCGCACCACCTGTTCCACCACCGCCACGCCGGAGTGCTCCAGCTCGAAGGGACCGGGCGTGGCGGAGATGAAGATGGTTTGGCCGCTCAGCCGCTCGAATTCGTCGAAGCGCAACGGTCGGTTGTCCAGCGCCGAGGGCAGGCGGAAGCCGTATTCCACCAGCGTTTCCTTGCGCGAGCGGTCGCCGCGGTACATCCCCCCCAGTTGCGGCACCGTCACGTGGCTTTCGTCGATGAAGATGATCGCTTCCGGCGGTAGATAATCGAGCAGGGTCGGCGGTGGCTCGCCCGCTTCCCGCCCCGACAGATGGCGGGAATAGTTCTCGATGCCGCTGCAATAGCCCAACTCCTGCATCATTTCGAGATCGAAGCGGGTGCGTTGCTCCAGACGCTGCGCTTCCAGCAACTTGTTGGCGGCGTGCAATTCGGCCAGCCGCTCCCGCAGTTCGTCCTTGATCTGATCGACCGCCCGCAGCAGTTGCTCGCGCGGGGTGACGTAGTGCGTCTTGGGATAAACAGTGTAGCGCGGCGTCTTGCGCAGGAGCTTGCCGGTGAGCGGGTCGAACAGGCTGAGCGATTCGATTTGGTCATCGAACAGCTCCACCCGCACCGCTTCGGCATCGGATTCGGCTGGGTGGATGTCGATGATCTCGCCCCGCACCCGGAAAGTACCGCGCGCCAGTTCTAGGTCGTTGCGGGTGTACTGCAGGTCCGCCAACCGCCGCAGGATGGCGCGCTGGTCCACCCGTTCGCCGCGCACCAGGTGCAGCAGCATCTTCATGTACGACTCGGGATCGCCCAAGCCGTAGATGGCCGAGACGGTGGCGACGATGAGGGTGTCAGGCCGCTCCAGGATGGCCTTGGTCGCCGACAGCCGCATCTGTTCGATGTGCTCGTTGATCGAGGCGTCCTTCTCGATGTAGGTATCGGAGGAGGGGACGTAGGCTTCCGGCTGGTAGTAGTCGTAGTAGGAGACGAAGTATTCCACCGCATTGTCAGGGAAGAATTCCTTCATTTCGCCGTAGAGCTGCGCCGCCAGGGTCTTGTTGGGAGCCAGCAGCAGAGCCGGCCGCTGCACGGCGGCGATGACGTTGGCGACACTGTAGGTCTTGCCGCTGCCGGTGACCCCCAACAGGGTTTGATGGGCCAACCCGTCGTGCAGGCCAGCGGCGAGCGCGCGAATGGCTTCCGGTTGATCGCCAGCCGGTTGAAACCGGGCGTGGAGGGTGAAAAGCTGATCGGTGGACATGGCGTTCTGACCGGGTGGGTTTTTCCGCATGATTCTCGTCGTACTTTCTCAGATTTCAAACATTGTCGGGAAAATTTCTTGTTGAACCAAGCGTGAAGGATTGGCCTCTGGGCATAGAATGTTTTGACTAGGGAAAATTTCCAGTATGATCCGTCAGCTCGAAAACCCTAGACGTTCAACTTTTTACTGAGTATCCCAGGAGTTCCCGTGAGTACCCCTCTCTCCGAACGTGTGCAGCGCATCAAGCCCTCTCCGACGTTGGCGGTCACCGCCAAGGCCAATGCCCTGAAAGCTGCGGGCAAGGACGTGATCGGCCTGGGCGCCGGCGAGCCGGATTTCGATACTCCAGATTTCATCAAGGAAGCGGCGATCAAGGCTATCAACGCCGGCTTCACCAAATACACTCCGGTCGGCGGCACGGTCAGCCTGAAGAAGGCTATCATCGCCAAGTTCCAGCGCGACAACGGTCTGAGCTACGAACCCAGCCAGATCCTGGTGTCCTGCGGTGGTAAGCAGAGCTTCTACAACCTGGCCCAGGCACTGCTGAATCCTGGCGACGAGGTCATCATCCCCGCGCCGTACTGGGTGTCGTATCCCGATATGGTGTTGCTGGCCGATGGTGCGCCGGTCATCGTCAGCGCCGGCATCGACCAGCATTTCAAGATCACCCCGGCCCAACTGGAAGCGGCCATCACCTCGCGCACCAAGCTGGTGGTGATCAACAGTCCGTCCAATCCGACCGGTGTGGCCTACAGCGCCGCCGAACTGGCCGCCCTGGGCGAAGTGCTGCGCCGCTATCCACAGGTTTACATCGCCACCGACGATATTTACGAACACATCCTGTGGACCGAGGAGAAGTTCAGCAACATCCTCACCGTCTGCCCGGATCTGTATGACCGCACCGTGGTGCTGAACGGCGTGTCGAAGGTGTATTCGATGACCGGCTGGCGGATCGGCTACTGCGGCGGGGCGAAGGATTTGATCGAGGCGATGACCAACATCCAGTCGCAGAGCACCTCCAACCCGACCTCGATTTCCCAGGTGGCGGCGGAAGCCGGTTTGAATGGCGATCAGTCCTGCATCGGAGTGATGAACCAGGCGTTCAAGGAGCGGCACGATTACGTCTATGCCGCATTGCAGGCCATGGACGGGGTCGAGGTAGCGCCGGCCGATGGCACGTTCTACATCTTCCCCAGCTTCCAACCGGTGATCGAGCGGCTGGGTCTGGCCAACGACATCGCGTTCGCCGAACTGCTGCTCAACGAAGCCGGGGTGGCTCTGGTGCCCGGTTCGGCCTTCGGGGCGGAAGGCTGCGCGCGGATCTCCTTCGCCACCGGCATGTCCAATCTCACCAAGGCGCTGGAGCGCATCGCCAAGGTGGTCGCTGGCTGAACGGGCTGCCCGCTCAGGGCAACTCGATGCGCGGAGCCTCGGGGTTGCGGCGAAACAGCGTGGCGACATGGCCCAAGCGCTGGACGAGCACCGCGGTGGTTTCCGCGCAGATTTCTGCGATCATCTGGGCGCGCGCCTCTCGATCGTCGGCATTGACCCGAAGCTTGACCAGTTCGTGACGGTCGAGCGCCTGGACGATTTCGTACATGACCGCCGGGGTGAGGCCGTTGTCGCCGATGATGACCACGGGCTTGAGGTGGTGGGCCAGCGCCTTGAGCTGACGTTTCTGCGGATGGGTAAGGGTAAACACGGGAGAAGACCGCAACATGGCTAGAGAAGCACACAGTGTAACCGGTCGCAAGAGCCTGTCGGTAGCACCCAGTCCCCTGAACGAAGTCAAACTGGATTTGGGGGTGATCCTGGTCGTCGGGATGTTGCTGCTGCTGGTGCAGGGGCGGGTGGTGGACAGCTTGTCGCTGCAATTGTTGCTGCTGGCGAGTTACGGGTTGCTGGGGCTGATCTGGATCGTGGTGCGCACCCGCCGGGTCATTGCCCGCCTGGCGCGCGAACGGGACCAAAGCCTGCATGGCGCGCAGTAAGAGCAGCGCCCGCTGGTTGCGGGAACATTTCACCGACGAGTACGTCAAGCGCGCCCAGCAGGAAGGCTATCGTTCGCGCGCGGTCTACAAGCTGCTGGAGATTCACGACAAGGATCATCTGCTGCGCCCTGGCTTGACCGTGGTCGATCTCGGCGCCGCGCCGGGCGGCTGGTCGCAACTGGCGGCCCGACATATCGGCGGGCGGGGCGCTGTGATCGCCCTGGATATCCTGCCGATGGAACCGCTGGCCGATGTGGAGTTCATTCAGGGCGATTTTCGCGAGGCAGTGGTGCTGGAGCAGCTGCTGACCGTATTGCAGGGCCGCGCCGTCGATCTGGTGCTGTCCGATATGGCGCCCAACACCAGCGGCATCAAGGCGGTGGATCAGCCACGCGGGATGTATCTGGCCGAGCTGGCGCTGGATTTCGTCCGACAGTGCCTGCGGCCCGGTGGCGACTTCCTGGTCAAGGTGTTTCAAGGCGAAGGTTTCGACAGTTTTCTCAAGGAGTTACGGCTGGCTTTCGCCACCGTCGCACCGCGTAAGCCAGCCGCTTCGCGTGCCCGCAGCGCCGAACGATACCTGTTGGCTCGAAACTATCGCGGGTAAGCGAGTCTAAAAAATCGTGGCGTTTTCATACATTGCACTGGAAATCCAATTATTCGTCCCCAGATCTTCAGCATTATTATTACTAAACCATTACTAAGTCTTGGCTCGTTGAGGTATCTGCCTTGAATGACATGGTCAAAAATATTCTCCTGTGGGTGGTCATTGCCGTCGTCCTGATGTCCGTTTTCAACAGCTTTGGGCCGAAAGTCGCGCCCTCTGCGCAAATGTCCTACTCGCAGTTCCTGCAGGATGCCAAACAGGGGCGGATCGCGCAGGTGACCATCGACGGTCGCGCCATTCAGGGCCGGTCCAATAGTGGAGAGCGTTTTACCACCTACAGTCCGGAAACCGATAACAGCGCGATGATTGGCGAGCTGCTCAATCACAACGTGGATATCGAAGGGCAACCGCCCGAGAAACAGGGTCTGCTGATGCAGATCTTCATCTCCTGGTTCCCGATGTTGTTGCTGATCGGCATCTGGGTGTTCTTCCTGCGCCAGATGCAAGGCGGCGGAGCCGGCCGAGGAGCGATGTCGTTTGGCAAGTCGCGCGCCCGGATGATGAGCGAGGACCAGATCAAGGTCACCTTCGCCGATGTGGCGGGGGTCGACGAGGCCAAGGAGGAAGTGGCCGAACTGGTGGAATTCCTGCGCGATCCCGGCAAGTTCCAGAAGCTGGGCGGCAAGATTCCGCGCGGTGTGCTGATGGTCGGTTCGCCGGGTACCGGCAAGACCCTGCTGGCCAAGGCCATCGCCGGCGAGGCCAAGGTGCCGTTCTTCTCGATCTCCGGTTCCGATTTCGTGGAGATGTTCGTCGGCGTCGGCGCGTCTCGGGTGCGCGATATGTTCGAGCAGGCCAAGAAACATGCGCCCTGCATCATCTTCATCGACGAGATCGACGCGGTCGGTCGCCATCGCGGCGCCGGCCTGGGCGGCGGTCACGACGAGCGCGAGCAGACCCTGAACCAGCTGCTGGTCGAGATGGACGGTTTCGAAGGCAACGAAGGCATCATCGTCATCGCCGCCACCAACCGTCCCGACGTGCTCGATCCGGCATTGCTGCGGCCTGGTCGTTTCGACCGGCAGGTGGTGGTGCCATTGCCCGACGTGCGCGGCCGCGAGCAAATCCTCAAGGTCCACATGCGCAAGATCCCGGTGTCCGACAACGTCAAGCCCTCGGTGATCGCTCGCGGCACGCCGGGTTTCTCCGGGGCCGATCTGGCCAACTTGGTCAACGAAGCTGCCCTGTTCGCCGCCCGCGCCAACAAGCGCGACGTCGATATGGACGACTTCGAAAAGGCCAAGGACAAGATCATGATGGGCGCCGAGCGCAAGTCGATGGTCATGAACGAGGAGGAAAAGAAGCTCACCGCCTATCACGAAGCCGGCCACGCCATCGTTGGGCGGCTGGTGCCGGCCCACGACCCGGTCTACAAGGTCAGCATCATCCCGCGTGGACGGGCGCTGGGCGTGACCATGTTCCTGCCGGAAGGTGATCGCTACAGCTTCAGCAAACAGCGGCTGGAAAGCCAGATTTCCAGTCTGTTCGGGGGACGGATCGCCGAGTCCTTGATCTTCGGCTCGGAGTTCGTCACCACCGGCGCGCAGAACGACATCGAGCGCGCCACCGACATCGCCCGCAACATGGTGACCAAGTGGGGGCTATCCGAACGGCTGGGGCCGTTGACCTACAGCGAAGAAGACGGCGAAGTCTTCCTCGGCCGCAGCGTGACCCGGCACAAGAACGTCTCGGACGAGACCGCCCACGTCATCGACGAGGAAATCCGCCTGATCATCGACCGTAACTACTATCGGTCCGAGCAGCTGCTGCGGGAGCATCTCGACAAGCTGCACGCCATGGCCGATGCGCTGATCAAGTACGAAACCATCGATTCGGATCAGATCGACGACATCATGGCCGGAAAGCCGCCACGCGAGCCGGCCAGCGCCAACGCCGATTCGGAACCGCCGTCGGCGGGCTCCCCGGTCAGCCTCGACAAGGATCGGCGCGGCGAACAGCCACCGATCGGTGGTCCGGCTCAGCAGCACTGACAACGGGGTTTTCTCCATCGACCCCTCTCTCGCTGGCCAGCGAGAGAGGGGTTTTTATTGTGGGAGCGTACGGCGATGTGGATGGATTGTGCAGGCAAGAAGCTGGATCTGCGCCAGCCGGCGATCATGGGTGTGTTGAACGTAACGCCCGATTCGTTTTCCGATGGCGGCCGCTATCGGCAATTGGATGCGGCCGTGCGCCATGCCGTGGCCATGGCCAGCGAGGGTGCGACTCTGATCGATGTCGGCGGCGAGTCGACCCGACCGGGCGCACCGGCAGTTTCGGTGCAGGAGGAGTTGGACCGAGTCGTGCCCGTCGTCGAGCGCCTGGCGCGGGAGTTGCCGGACGCCATCATTTCGGTCGATACCAGCAAGCCCGAGGTCATACGCGAAGTGGCGCGGGCTGGGGCCGGGCTGATCAACGACATCCGGGCGCTGACCCTGCCCGGCGCGCTGGAAGCTGCCGCCGCCAGCGGTCTGGCGGTATGCCTGATGCACATGCAGGGCGCGCCGGCGACCATGCAGTATCAGCCTCGCTATGACGATGTGGTGGGCGAGGTGCATGCCTTCCTGGCGGAACGGGTTGGCGTCTGCGAAGCGGCCGGCATTCCGCGCCAGCGCATCCTGGTCGATCCCGGCTTCGGCTTCGGCAAGACCCTGGAGCACAATCTGACCCTGCTGCGCCATTTGAACCGGTTCGCCGATCTAGCCGCCGGTGTACTGGCGGGGATGTCACGCAAGAGCATGATCGGTGCACTGCTGGATGTACCGGTTGGCGAACGGCTGAGCGGCAGTCTGGCGGCGGCGGTCATTGCCGTTTGGCAGGGCGCCTGCGTCGTCCGCGCCCACGATGTGCGGGAAACGGTGCAGGCGGTGCGGGTGTGCGCGGCGGTGCGGGGCGTGGCCACGGTTCGCGCGGCGTAGCGCCAGCCGGACCGGTCGGTTCAGGCGGTGTGCTGGCGAGGCCGGCTGCGTTTGAGGTGGATCAGCAACAGCGAAACCGCCGCGGGCGTCATGCCTGGAATGCGGCTGGCTTGTCCCAGGGTTTGCGGCTGGTGGCGACTGAGCTTTTCCCGCACTTCGCGGGACAGGCCGTGCACTTCGGTATAGTCGAGGTTCGCCGGCAGGATCAGTTGTTCGTGGCGGCGCTGCCGTTCAATCTCCTCGCGCTGCCGTTCGATGTAACCGGCGTACTTGATCTGGATCTCCACCTGTTCGGCGACCTGCGGATCGGTTTCGCCCGGTCCGACGCCGGGTAGGCTCATCAGTCCGGTGTAGCTGACCTCGGGGCGGCGCAGCAGCTCGCTGGCCCGGCTTTCCCGCGCCAGCGGACCCTGCAGCACCCGTTCGGTTTCGACCGCGTTCAATGCGCCCGGCCGCACCCAAACATCGCGCAGCCGCTGGCTTTCCCGTTCGATTGCTTCGCGCTTGCTTTCGAAGACGCGCCAGCGTTCGTCATCCACCAGTCCCAGGCGTCGGCCGATCTCGGTCAAACGCAGGTCGGCATTGTCTTCGCGCAGCAGCAGGCGGTGTTCGGCCCGGCTGGTGAACATGCGGTACGGTTCGCTGGTGCCGCGAGTGATGAGATCGTCGATCAACACGCCGAGATAGGCTTCGTCGCGCTGTGGCCACCACGGCGCCTCGCCCCGCACCAGCAGACCGGCATTGAGTCCGGCCAGCAGTCCTTGCGCCGCTGCTTCTTCGTAGCCGGTGGTACCGTTGATCTGGCCGGCGAAGAACAAGCCTTGGATGGGCCGGGTTTGCAGGGAATAGCCCAGGTCGCGCGGATCGAAGAAATCGTATTCGATGGCGTAGCCGGGCCGGGTGATATGCGCCTGCTCCAAGCCGCGCATCGACCGCACCAGAGCCAGTTGGATGTCGAACGGCAAGCTGGTGGAAATGCCGTTGGGGTAGAACTCGTGGGTGTGCAGCCCCTCCGGTTCCAGGAAAATCTGGTGGGAATGCTTGTCGGCGAAACGATGGATCTTGTCCTCGATCGACGGGCAGTAGCGCGGGCCAACCCCTTCGATCACCCCGGTGTACATCGGCGAGCGATCCAGGCCGCCGCGGATGATGTCATGGGTGCGATCGTTGGTGTGGGTGATCCAGCAGGAGACCTGCGGCGGATGTTCGGCGACCGAGCCCAGATAGGAAAACACCGGGCAAGGGTCGTCGCCCGGCTGCTCGGTCAGCTGCGCGAAATCGATGCTGCGGCCATCCAGTCGGGGCGGGGTGCCGGTCTTGAGCCGTCCCACTCGCAGCGGCAGTTCCCGCAGGCGGGCGGCCAGGGCATTGGCCGGTGGATCGCCAGCGCGGCCACCTTCGTAGTGGGACAGCCCAACGTGAATGCGTCCAGCCAGGAAGGTGCCGGCAGTCAGTACCACGGCACCGGCGGAGAACTGCACCCCGGTCTGGGTTACCACGCCGGTCACCCGTTCGCCCTCGACGACCAGATCGGCCGCCGCCTGCTGGAACACCTGCAGGCAGGGTTGGTTCTCGATCAGGGTCCGCACCGCCGCCCGATACAGCGCCCGATCGGCCTGGCAGCGGGTGGCGCGCACCGCCGGTCCCTTGCGGCTGTTGAGCATGCGGAACTGGATGCCAGCCTGGTCGGCGGCGCGGGCCATGATTCCACCGAGCGCGTCGACTTCCTTGACCAGATGGCCCTTGCCGATGCCGCCGATGGCCGGATTGCAACTCATCGCACCCACGGTTTCGATGGTATGGGTCAGCAACAGGGTGCGCAGGCCCATGCGCGCCGCGGCCATGCAGGCTTCGGCACCGGCATGGCCGCCGCCGATGACGATCACATCGAAAGGTTCCGGGTAGCGCATGATGTTCGGGCCGCTCATTCGGGCAAGGGGAGCTGTACGGCGTAGTTGGACACCGGCAGGGCCACGGTGATCACGCCCTGCTTGGCGAGGAACTGGGCGAACCGCTTGTAGCGGGCTTCGTCCAGCGCGGCCGGACGGCGCGCCAGGCGCGGCAGGGTGTCGCGCCAGGCGCGGCGGTTCAATTCGTCGTCCAGATCCGGATGCTTGGCGATGAACGCTTTCCAGGCATCGTCGGGATGGTTGATGATGTACAGCGTGGCTTGTTCCAGCGCGGCCAGGAATCGTCCCAGGCGCGGATCGTTGAGTTTGTCGCGATTCGCCACCAGCACCAGTTCGTCATAGGGGGGCACGCCTTCTTCTTCCGGGAAGAACGCCAGGCCCGGTTTCTTGGCCAGCTCCAGCTGATTCAGCTCGAAGTTGCGAAAAGCGCCGATGGCCGCGTCCACTTGCTTCGACAGCAGGGCAGGCGATAGCGAGAAGTTGACGTTGACCAGGGTGACGTCTTCCAGCTTGAGCCCGGCCTTGCCCAGCATGGTCTTGAGCAGAGCCTCCTCGAATCCGCCGACCGAATAGCCGATCTTCTGGCCTTTGAGATCGGCCAGGGATTTCACCGGGCCGCCCTGGAGCACCACCAGCGAATTGAGCGGGGTAGCGACCAGGGTGCCGATGCGCTTGATCGGCAGGCCAGCGTTGACCTGGATGTGCAGCTGCGGTTGATAGCTGACCGCCAGATCCGCCTGACCGGCCCCGACCAGCTTGGGCGGATCGTTGGGATCGGCCGGGGTCTGCAGCTCGACCGCTACGTTCTGGGCGGCGAAGAAGCCCTTTTCCTGGGCCACGATCAGGGCGGCGTGATCGGGATTCACGAACCAGTCGAGCATGACGATGAGGGGTTTGTCCTTCTTGTCCTTGGCGGCGACAGGGGCATCGTCGGCCCAGACGCCCGGCGTCAGCACGGCCCAGCTCAGCAGGATCAGAAATGCGCGCGATAGCTTCGACATCATGGTTCATTCCATTTTTCGTTGCGGATTCGGGGTTTCAGTCTGGTTCGACAGTTTCGGGGTGACGGGGTTGCCATGGCAAGAGCCGTCGGAGTCCGGCATCCACGGTGAAATACAAACCGACCGCCAGCGTGGCCAACACCAACAAAGCTGCGAACATCAGGTCGATCTGCATCCGGCTGTTGGCGTGCAACATCAGGTAGCCCAGGCCGGCGCTGGAGCCGACCCATTCGCCCAGCACCGCGCCGATGGGTGCGATGGCGGCCGCCACCCGCAACCCGGAAGCCAACGCCGGCAACGCGGCGGGAATGGCGAT
>Ga0116181_1000585_pt1 | contig 33363 bp, 31 predicted proteins | sample AD_UKC075_MetaG_FD_89752 | JGI IMG/M metagenome (GOLD analysis project Ga0116181, IMG submission 89752) | Active sludge microbial communities of municipal wastewater-treating anaerobic digesters from USA - AD_UKC075_MetaG | ecosystem: Engineered > Bioreactor > Anaerobic > Digestate | place: USA... | reverse complement strand
CTCTCAGGGGGCCGGAAGGTACCTACATTCCAACCCGGAACGCAAGCCCCTCCCCCAACAACTTCCCTCTCTTTTAACGATCTCTCTCTAAACCTTCAAAGCCTCAATGGCTGCGAAGGATGTCCATTATAGCCTGCCAGATCGGCTTTGCAATACCCTTTACCGAAAAAATTCTGGCCTTCCTTATCGCAATTTCCGTGGCACTCGCTTTACCAAAGTCCGCCTCGAAAACTCCGAGTTTTATATGTTAACCTTTTATTACCGTTTTATGCAAGGGCTGGATGAACAAATCGGTAAGCGTCCGCTCCAGGGCAGCAGGCAAGGTGCGCGTCAAGTCGGGCTTGCTTACAATGGCAATCCCATGAAGCATCCTACCGTTGCGAACCCGCCCACCCGCCTTTGGAATTGGCGTTTTCTAGCTCCGCGCTATTGGCCCATCTGGCTGGGACTAGGGCTGATGAAAATCATGGCGGCGCTGCCGTTTCGATGGCAACTGACGGCAGGCGGACAAATCGGCCGCCTGCTGGGCCGCATCGGTCGCCGCCGCCGCAAAATTGCCGCTGCCAACCTGGCGCTGTGTTTCCCGGAACGGTCGCCAGCGGAACGGGCCGAGCTGCTGGACCAGCACTTCACCGCACTAGGCATCGGCCTGTTCGAAACGGCCATGGCATGGTGGGCACCGGACGAGCAGTTGCACGATCTGGCCGAAATCAAAGGCGCGGAACATCTGGAAGAGGCTCTGGCTCGCGGCAAGGGCGTGATCCTTCTGACCGGACATTTTACCACGCTGGAGCTGGGTGCTCGCTTCATCACCTGGCGACAACCGCTTCACGCCATGTATCGGCCGCACAAGAATCCGCTCTACGAAACCGTCATGCGCCGCGAACGCGAACGCCGATCACGGCTCCCGCCGCTGCCGCACGATGATCTGCGTGGCCTGTTGCGCGCCTTCAGAAAAGGCCAGGCCGTCTGGTACGCGCCCGATCAGAACCATGGGTTGCGCAATAGCGCATTCGTCCCGTTCTTCGGCATTCCCACCTGCACCATCACCGCTACCTCGCGGCTGGCGGCGCTGAGCGGGGCGGCAGTCGTGCCGTATTTTCCCCGACGATTGCCTGGCGCGGCCGGCTACGTAGTAGATATTCTCCCTGCGCTGGATCACTTTCCCAGTGGAGATGTGCTGGCCGACACCCAACGCATCAACGCACTGCTGGAAACCCATATCCGCCAGGTTCCCGAACAATATCTTTGGGTCCATCGCCGCTTCAAGACCCGGCCGCCGGGCAGCCCCAATGTCTACCCGCTCTAAATCCGATCCGGTTCCGATGCGCTATTGCCGCGATTTGCCTGCCGATCCCGCCATCCGCCGTATCCTAGTGCTGAAGTGGAGCGCGATGGGCGATGTGATCATCGCCACCGCCTTGTTCGAGGACATCGCCCGCGCTTTTCCAGGTCGGGAAATTCATCTCAACACCCTGCCGGCCTGGCGGATCCTGTTCGAACAGGATCCGCGCTTCCAGCGCCTGCTCATGGTGGACCTGCGCGACCGCCGACGCCGAATCCGCTCAGCGCTGGAATGGCTCCGACAGGTTCGGGCAGGGCGCTATGACCTCGTCATCGACCTGCAGTGCAATGACCGATCGCGCCTGCTGATCGGCTTGCTGGGCCTGACCGGCCAGCGGATTCCCTATCGCCTTGGCAATAAACGACAGTTTCCCTATAACATCGCGCCGGCGACGCTGCCGAGACCGATACACACCATCACGCTCGGCCGGGCGGCGCTGCAAGCCGGCGGTATTCCGGCCACCACGCCTCGACCGGTGTTGCACATTCCGGATCGCCATCGCGCCCGCGCGCGGGAACTACAAACAACGTATGGCCTGACGCCCGACCATTACGCGATTTTTCTGCCTGGCTGCAATGCCAATGGTCATCTGAAGCGCTGGGGAGCCGCTCGCTACGCCGCGCTGGCCAAATTGCTGCATGCGGAAGGGCTGGAGCGGATCGTATTGATCGGCGGACCGGACGAAGTGGACGAATGCCAGCGCATCGCCCAAGCCTGCGATGCCTGGCTGGTGAATCTGTGCGGACAGACGGCGATCCTCGACATCCCGCCCTTGTGCCAGTCGGCGCGCTTCATCGTTGCCAACGACACCGGCACCGCCCATCTGGCGTCCGTCACCCCGACCCCGATGCTGGTGTTGTGCGGCCCCACCGATCCGCGCCGGGTCAAGCCGCTGGGCGACAACGTCCGCACCCTGCAAGCCGATCTGCCCTGCATCAACTGCTATCGCAAGACCTGCTCCCATCACAGCTGCATGGCGCTGCTGACGCCGCCGCTGGTGTTGCAACAGCTGCGCGGCTGGCTCGATCCGCCGCGCGACGAGACCGCCGCCACCGTCACGCCGGATCAGGGGGGATCGACGGGACGCGCTTGATGGTCGCTGGGCAGGGGCGGCGCATTGTCCGGCAACAACCGGGTCCCGTACTTGGCAAACTGGTGGTGCTCGTACAGCTTGGCGTATTTGAGAAAGACATAGAACGCCGCGATGGCCGAATTGATGAAGCCGGCCCAGCCGTTCAAGAAATTGCGCTTGAACAGATAGCTGCGAACGAAGAACAGCGGTGGATACAGCAGCATGATCAGCGGAATTCCCCAACGCTGCCGCTTGAGTTTGTCCATCACCAGACCGGTCGAATAGGCGTTGATCTTTTCGACCTTGGTATGGATGTCGGTTTCGCCGTAGTGGTAGAGCGGCGCTTTCAGCCGGACAATGGCGCCATGCACCTTGGGAGCGGCGTGGATCGGCATCTGGTCGATTTCGCCCTTGCGCTTGTCGAACAGGCGCAGGTAGTGGTTCATGCGAGTCGCCGGATTGTACATGCGCCAGAACATCTGTTCCTGGCGGGGAATTTCATAGCCGTCCGCCGCTGGTCCACGTTCCAGCAATTGGCGGATCTCGGTCTGCAGCATCGGAGACAGCGCCTCGTCGGCATCCAGCAGCAAAACCCAGTGATGGGTAGTCGCCGCCAACGCCATCCGCTTTTGCGGCCCGTATCCCATGAACTTGTGCTGGCTGACCCTGGCCCCATAACGCTGGGCGATAGCCAGAGTATCATCGGTGCTGAACGAATCCAGCAGGATGATTTCATCGGCCCACTTGATGCTTTCCAGGCAGGCCGTCAAAGTACGGCCATTATTGTAGGTGGTGATGAATACCGAAAGCCGGGTTCGGTCTGTCATGAATCAGCCTATCGACCACAAAATTTTCATTTACAGTAGCAGTATGCGCCATAACGTTCGTCAAGAATGCCATCGATGGGAGATCGCAGCCATGCCCGGCAGGCGTTCATGATCGCGTCGGCTCACATCATCGGCGGCAATGCGCTGGGCGGAGCCGAGCTATTCTATGTCCGATTGGTGACCGCCTTGCAGGCGCGCCATCATCCGGTGCTGGCCATCAATGTAGCCGGTAGCCAGATCGCCGCGCGCTTGCCAGCGGAAACGGCCCAGCATCATGTCGCCATGTGGGGGATCTGGGACCTGTTATCGCGCTGGCGCATCGATCGAATCGTTCGCCAGCGCCAGCTCGACATCGTACAAACCTACATGGGCCGGGCTACGCGCCTGACCCACCTGCCCCTGGGCCGACGACCGATCCACATCGCCCGTCTGGGCGGGTATTACGCGCCGCATGGTTACCGCCACGCCCATGCCTGGGTCGCCAACAGCCCCGGCATCCGCGATCATCTCATTCAGCACGGCTTTCCTCCGAACCGGATCTTTCTCATCAGCAACTTCGTCGCGCCCTGCACCCCCAGTTCCACCGCTACCTTGCAACGGCTGCGCCAGGAACTGGCCATCCCTGCCGACGGATTGATCGTCGTGGCGGTCGGACGCCTGCACCCGATCAAGGGCTTCGATGATCTGCTCAAGGCGTTTGCTGCACTCCCGAGTCATATTCACGCGCGACCGGTTCATCTGGTCATCGTCGGCGATGGCCCGTTGGCTGCGCCACTTCGACATTATGCCGCACAACTGGGCATCGACAACCGCATTCACTGGCCCGGCTGGCGCGACGACGCTGGATCCTTCCAGGAGCTGGCCGATCTCTGTGTCTGTTCATCGGTGCAGGAAGGCGTGGGCAACGTCATTCTGGAAGCCTGGGCTCGCGGCCGGGCCGTGCTCTCCACCCGCGCCAAGGGCTTGCAAAACATCATCACCGACCGCGAAAACGGCTGGTTGACGCCGGTGAGCGATCCTCCGGCGCTGACAGCCGCGATGGATCTGCTGTTGCGGGACGAAGCCCTGCGCCGCGAACTGGCCACCAACGGCCAACACACCCTGCTGACGCGACACGGCGAGGAAACCATCGTCAACGCCTACCTGGATCTGTACGACCATTTGCTGGCGACCCGCTAAAGGCGATCAGACCGGCCAGACACACGAACAAATAACACGCCAATTGCCGTGAGGTATAGGAAAAACTCAGCAGGCCGGACGTCATCAGCGCCAGCGTCGCCGCCAGCAACACCCCCGAACGCTGGCGATCCTCGGTCGTCAACCGCTGCCAGATCCACAGCAAACGGCCCAGCGCCGTAGCGATCAGAATCACCAGCAGGCCGCTGCCCAGAATCCCCGTCTCGTACCAGGCATCCAGCAGGAAGTTGTGCAGATGCTTGACCTGCACCGGCACCCCACCGACGGTAAAACTCAGCATCTCGACCACATGGCTTTCATTACCCATCCCGACGCCCAGCCAGGGTCGAACCGGTGGATGCTCCAAAGCCTGTCGCCACAGGATGCTGCGGCCCGTGGTAAACGCATCCAGGGGATTGGCGAATCCCGACGCCATCTTTTGGAATGCACCGACATTGGCGGCGATCGCGATCGCCCCGATCAACGCCACCACAGGAATCACCCACCGCAACCGCCAGCCGAGCACCACCCAGCCGAACACCGCCAACCCTACGCTCATCCCGAGCAGGGCCGCTCGTCCTTCGGACAGCACCACATAGACCAACACCGCCACGGTCACCGCCGCCATCGCTGCATAGCGCCAGCGCCGGCCACCGCGCCACCAGAGCCATCCCAGCTGGAACATGAGCAAAAACGGTAAGTTGTCCTCCCGCAGCTGCGAGCTTGGATCGAAGGGCTCACCGGACCAGCCCAGGGCGTAATAGGGCAGTTGCGCGTACATGATGAGAAGATGAATCGTGCCGCAAAGGGCAAAGGCGGCGAACAGCCGATCCGGTTGCGCGGACGATTCCCATAGCGCTACCTGCAGCAACAACAAGGTCATGCTTTGCAGCGCGAATTGCACCCAAACTCGTAAGCCGCCTTCCGGATCGACCGATCCCGACAAGCCATACAGCGTCACGCTGAGCAACGCCAGATAGAGCCCGGTCGTCGCGCGATCCAACCGATCCCGCCGGCTCCACAGGCCCGGCAATCCCCACAGCGCGTAGAGGCTGACCAGCACGGTATACAGCGCCCGGCCGCCGATCTGCGCCAGCGGCAGGACAGCGACCACGAGCCAGCCCCATTGGAAAAAGGCGGTCTGAAGCGGCTTGCCGAAAGCAGCGATTCGCATGGGGTCAGCTTTGTCGCAAGAACGCCTCGAACACCTGAGGCACGGTGATCGCCGCCATGCCATGTTCACCGGACGGCGGCGACAACGGATGGATGAAGCGCGAATGCCACAAGGGCTGGGAGCCGCCGAACAGGCCGATGGCGGGCACGCTCAAGGCCGCCGCCATGTTCAACACACCGGTGTCGTTACCGATATAGCAACGGCAACGCGCCAGCAAGGCGGCGGTTTGTTCCAAGGGCAAGGCTACGGCATCGACCGCCTGACCCTGGTCAGCGGCGATCAGGGCCAGGATCTCATCGGCCAGGGCTCGCTCGGCCGGACCGCCCACGATGAAGACCGAACCGGCCTGCCGGCGCTCCAGCGTCAGCGCCAGCTCGGCGAAGCGCACCGCACCCCATTGTTTCCACGGTTCGCTGCTACCGATTCCCAGGGCGATCCATGGCGTCGGCCAGGCGGCAAAACGCGTCGCGACGGCCTGAGCATCCTCCGCAGCGAGCGTCAGTTGCGGTTCCGGCTCGGGGCAAGGGATATCGAGCCACTCCAACAAGGCATCGGCCCGCAGAATCGGATGGGCATGGCGACGCTCCGACGGCAACCGCACCGGCACGCTGAGCAACAGGGATTGCAGCCCCACTCCGTAACCGATCCGTTCCGGAATTCCAGCCAGCCGGGACGCCAAGGCATAGCGGGCGCTACCGTGCAGAATCCACACCCGCTGGTAGGCCGCTTGGCGCAGCAATCCTACCAATCGCCACAGTCCACGCCAGCCGGCATGGCGGCCCGCTTCCCGCTCCAACCATAGCACCCGCTCGACCGTGGGATCGGCCCGTAGCAACCGATCGGCCTGCGAGCGCGGTTTGGTCAACAGATCGACTCGGCCACTGTGGGTGGTGGCGGCGATGGCGTGGATATGCGGTAAATGCCAGACCATGTCGCCGATACCAGGCAGCGGCTGCACGATCAGGGTCCGACTGGAAGAAGCCAGTCTCACGGCCTGCGCTCCGAAGTCCGGCACAGGGTTTGATAGAGCGCCAGGGTCTCATCCAGCATCCGTTGCAAGGGAAAGACCGGTTCCGCCGGCACCGGCGGGGCATCGGCCAGCACGGCCATGACCTTGGCGGTCAACGTATCCAGATCGCCAACCGGAACCCGGCCAACCGGATAGATCCGGGCCAGGATCTCGCCGACCCCGCCGTGATCATAGCCGACCACTGGCGTTCCCAAACTCAGCGCCTCCAACACCGTGCGCCCGAACGACTCCGGCTGCACCGACAACGACAGCACCAGGCTGGAAACCGCATCGATCTCGCGGATATCGCTACGATGACCGGTGAACAGGATGACATCGTCCAGTTTCCGCGCCCGAACCTTTTCCTGCAATGCATCGGCATAACGGCGACGGCGCGGTTCGGCCCCGCCGACGATCAAGCCGCGCACCGGCACGCCATGGGTTCGTAGCCGTGCGATCAGCTCGATGAAGTCCTCATGACCCTTGAGTCGGCTCAAGCGCGCCGGCAGGGTCAGGATCGGATCATCCTGCAACTGGGGATAGCATCGACGCCAGTCGGCCAGCCAATCCGCCGTCGGGCGATAGCCATAAGGGAAAGCGGCGGGATCGACGCCGCGCGCGATCACCTGGATGCGCTCTGCCGGCAATTCGGGATAATGACGCTGCAAATACTGGCGCACCGTTTCGGACACTGCGATCACCCGTTCGCCGCGGGTCATGATGGCACTGTAGCGGGAAACCGAATACAGCCCGTGCACCGTGGTGACGAAATGCGGCCGAGTCGCGGGATCCATGCCGCGCCATGCCAGCCAGGCCATCCAGGCCGGCAGGCGCGAGCGCGCGTGCAAAATATCGATATTCTGTTCAGTCAGCCAGCGCCGCAAAGGCCGAACCCAGCGCAGGGTCAGCGGCGACTTGCCCCCCAGCGGCCAGGCCAGATGCTCGCTCCCACTCTCCACCAGCTCCGAAACCAGGCGCCCGCCAGCGGAAATCACCACCGAGCGGTGCCCATGCCGAACCAGTTCCCGGGCCACTTCCAAGGTGCCGCGTTCCACACCGCCGCCGTTCAACGCCGGCAGCAGTTGCGCCACACTCAGACGAACCATTGCTCGCTCATCCAACGCGCGCAACGTTCTGCTTCGTTGAAGACAACATCAGGCCGGGACAGCCGTTGGCTTCGTTGCCAGTCGGTAAACGGCGTGACCCAACCTTGCGCCGCCAATTGCCGGAGACCCCAGCCTACCCGGCTGGGATGCTTGGACGGCACATCCAACACCCCCACGGCTGCGCCGGCGGTCAGCGCCTCGTAGACCATGGATACGCTGTCGGCGCTCGCCCAGACCCGACTCGCCCGCGCCAATTGCGCCGGCAACCAGTCCGGACCGGTCTCCGTCACCGGCACGACGGTCAGACCCGGTTCCGCTGACACGGTCAAGGTCTCCAGAAAGCTTGGCGGGGTGCGGCGGGATGTAGTCAAGACCCAGCGGATGGTCGGGTCGGCGGCGACGATGCGCGTGATTTGCCGTTGCAACCCGACATCGTCCCAATCGAAATGGCTGGACGGCCCTCCGATCAGCAACAAACCCCGATCGGGCTCCAGTGCGGCGGAAGGTTGAATCCGATTGAGCACGCCACGGGTGACGAGCACGCCCGGTCGCCGTGGCGGCGCATCGTGTTCCGGAATCAGACAGAGATCGAAACAGCGCAGCGGTAGGCTCGGTCGCATCAACACCACGGCTCTACCGCCCTGGCTGCGGCGGGCAGCCAGCAACGAAAGATGGGTACCGTGGCCGGTGCCCAATAGCAGATCGGGTGCGGGCAGATCGCGCCAAGCGGATACCCGACCACGCAGCAACGTCAACAGCGCCGCGCCAGACGGCAACGGCGCCAGGGTGACGACATCGACCGGCCGCAACCGCGCCAGCGCCTCGCACAAGCCGCGGCTCTGGTTGTCATGGCCGGCCTTGCCGTCGCTGAACCGCCAGATGACGAGCGAGCTCACCCGCGGTTCCGTCCGCGCCCGGCGCGGAAGATCAATCCACCAGGACGAAATCGGCGCCGCAATACGGGCACTTGGCTTTGCCAGTAGTTTCGAGCGGCAGATAGACCTTGGGATGGGAATTCCACAGCATCATGTCCGGCATCGGGCAGGATACCGGCAAATCGCGGCGGCTGACTTCATAGACCTTCTGGGCATTGGGCATGGCCTTGGCGGAAACGGCGGCGGAAGCAACAGCCATGGCGTCATTCTCCTCGTTCTATTTCGTTGTATGCGTTGGTAGGTCCAGCAATGGGGGTAACAGCTCGAACGCCAGGCGCGCGGCATGGCGTTGCGAACGAGCGCTCAGGCCGGCGTCAGCCACTCGGGATATTCATCGCGGCGGCCATGCACCTGGTCGAAGTAGAGTTCCTGCAAACGCTGAGTGATCGGACCGCGCCGACCGGTGCCGATGGCCCGGCCATCCACTTCGCGAATCGGCGTCACTTCGGCCGCAGTACCGGTGAAGAACGCTTCGTCGGCGATATAGACCTCGTCGCGGGTGATGCGCTTTTCCTTGACCACGATGCCAAGTTCGGTAGCGAAGCGGATGATGGTGTCGCGGGTAATGCCTTCCAGCGCCGAGGTCAGATCGGGGGTATAGAGCACCCCATCGCGGATGACGAAGATGTTCTCGCCGCTGCCTTCGGCGACATAGCCCTCGGTATCCAGCAACATGGCTTCGTCGTAGCCGTCACGCACGGCTTCCGCCAGAGCCAGCATGGAATTCATGTAATTGCCGTTGGCCTTGGCCTTGCACATGATGATGTTGACGTGGTGACGGCTGAACGAGGACGTGCGGATACGAATGCCGCGCTCCAGGTTCTCCGCGCCCAGATAGGCCCCCCACTCCCAAGCCGCGACGATCACATGCACCTTGAGGTTGTCGGCGCGAATCCCCATTCCTTCCGGGCCGTAAAAACACATCGGACGGATGTAGGCGCTGGCGAGATCGTTGGCACGGACCGCTTGCCGGCAAGCTTCGTTGATCTCGGCCTTGGTGAAGGGCATCGGCATACCGACGATGTGCGCCGAACGGAACAACCGATCGGTGTGAGCCTCGAGCCGAAAGATCGCAGCGCCCCTGTCGGTGGCGTAAGCACGGACCCCTTCGAAGACGCCCATGCCATAGTGCAAGGTATGGGTCAGCACATGGGTCTTGGCGTCGCGCCAAGGCACCAGTTTGCCATCGTACCAGATCAGACCATCACGGTCGGCCATCGTCATCGTTTGAATCTCCAACTCATTCTCATGCCTACATCGGCGGCTTCCGCATCCCGCGCCATATCGGTTCAACCATCTTCCATCCGACGCCGCCAGATCCGGACGACGCTTTCCCGCGCTTCCCGCGTTTCCTCCACGGGCGCGCGCGCAGGTCGCTCTTGCAACCTCAGTCGGTGAATGCGTCGGCGCAGCCCGCGATAGGCATTGCGCAGCCGGGCGGCGTCAGCAACGGGTAGGATGCCATGCCGTTCCAGACCATCCAGCTGGCGGATATTGTCGGTGAAGGCCAACAGATCCGGGTAGCGGTAGGCGTTCGCTAAAATTTCATATTGCACCATAAATTCGATATCGGCGATACCACCTTGGCCCTGCTTGAGATCGAACAGTTCCGCCGTGCTGGCATCCAGCTCGGTGCGCATCCGTTCGCGCATCTCGCGCACTTCCTGGCGCAGCGCGACCGGATCGCGCGGCTGTTGCAAGACCGTCTGACGAATCATTCGATAGCGCTCGGCCAGCTCGGCCGGTCCCGCCACCACCCGACTGCGCACCAAGGACTGATGTTCCCAGGTCCAGGCGTGATGGTGCTGGTATTCGACAAACGCATCGAATGAGCTGACCAACAGGCCAGCGCGTCCACTGGGCCGCAACCGGGTATCCACTTCGTACAGATCGCCGGCCCCGGTACGGGTGGTGATCAGATGGATGATGCGCTGCGTCAGCTTGGCGAAGAAGGTGGGATTATCGATCTGACGCGGTCCATCGGTGACCTGGCGATCGCCGGCGCTGTCGTGCAGGAACACAAGATCCAGATCGGAGCCGTAGTTCAGCTCGATCCCGCCCAACTTGCCGTAGGCGACGATGGCGAAACACGCGTCCCGCGCCTCCCCATCGACCACACAGCGGGGTCGGCCAAATTTCGGCAGTAGGTCAGCCCAAGCCAGGTCCAGCACCTTGCGCAGCAGCACCTCGGCGATCTCGGTCAGATGGTCGCTGACGACCATCAACGGCATGACGCCGCTGACATCGGCGGCGGCAACCCGCAACACGTTGGTCTGCTTGAAATAGCGCAAGGCGTTCAACAGCTCTTCGGGATCGCCCGCCGGCACTTTCGCCAGATGGCGGTCCAGCTCCAGGGCCAGCTTCTCGCGATCCAGGGGCGCGTACAAGACGCCCGGATTCAACAAATCGTCCAGCAACAGCGGATAGCGCACCAGATGCTGCGCGATCCAGCCGCTGGCCGCGAACAGCTTGATCAGTTGCGCCAGAACCTGAGGATGGTCGGCCAACAGCGCCAGATACACCGAGCGGCGCGCGACCGCTTCCAACAGCCTGAGCACCCGTTCCAGGGTCACCGCCGGCTGGGGGGTGGCGACGACGGCGTCCAGCACCCGCGGCACCAGATGATCCAGCCGCTCGCGCCCACGCGGACTCATCGCCCGATAGCTGAAGCCATTCTTCAAGGACTGCAGGCGGCTCCAGGCCAGCGGCGGGTCGTCGAAACCATGGCGGGCCAGCAGGCGCAGAGCGCTTTCCTCGCTGGGCTCGCCCCGCCACAATGCCGCCAAGCCTTCCCGACCGGGGTCGGGCTCCGGCTCGGCCGCAGCGCCGAAGACTTGGGCGAATTGCTGGCTCACGACTTCGACATGCCGCGCCAGTTCCTGGCTGAAGGTCGCCCAGCTCCCATACCCCATCGCGAAGGCCAGCCGCAGCCGGGCCAGATCGTCCTCGGGCAGATGGTGAGTTTGCTGATCGGCCCAGGCTTGCAGCCGGTTTTCGGTCCGGCGCAGGAACTCGTAGGCGTGCTTCAGCCCTTGCACGGCTGTCTGCGGTAAGCGCCCGCTGGCTCCCAGGGTGTCGAGCACCTGCAGGATGCCGCGTTCGCGCAGCGCCGGTTCGCGACCACCGTAGACCAGCTGAAAAGCCTGGCCGATGAATTCGACTTCGCGAATGCCGCCCGGCCCCAACTTGACATTGCGCTGCATGCCCTTGCGTTCGACTTCCCGGGCGATCAGCGTCTTCATCTCGCGCAACGCGGTAAAAGCGCCGTAGTCCAGATAACGCCGATAGATGAAGGGCCGCAACTCGTTCAGCAGGCGCTCGCCGGCCTCCAGATCGCCGGCAATGGCGCGCGCCTTGATCATGGCGTAGCGTTCCCAGTCGCGCCCATGATGCTGGTAATAATCCTCGAACGCAGCGAAGGACATCACCAGCGGTCCGGACTCGCCGAACGGCCGCAGGCGCAAATCGACGCGAAACACGAAACCGTCGGCGGTCGTCTCCGCCAGGACCTTGCCCAACCGCTGGCCGAGACGGCGGAAAAATTCTTCGTTGCTGATGGCGCGCGCGCCGTCGGTTTCGCCCTGGCTGGGATAGGCGAAGATCAGATCGATGTCGGAGGAGAAATTGAGCTCGCGTCCACCGAGCTTGCCCATGCCCAGCACCACCATGCGCTGCGGCTGGCCGTCAGCGCCACGCGGCGCGCCGTAGCGCTGGCATTGCCAGGCGTACAAACGATCCAGCGCCGCGCTGACCGCGACATCCGCCAGATCGCTCAGATCGCCCAGTGTTTCCACCAATCCCGCCAATCCCGCCAGATCGCGCCAGGCGATACGGACCATCTCCCGGCGGCGGAACTGGCGCAGCGCCGTCATCAGCCGGCCTTCGTCGCCAACATCGATCAGGCGCTGCGCCAACCGCGCGGCGCAGTCACCGGGGCCATTCACGGTGGCCAGATCGCTGCTGACGGTCAGATCCGTCAGCAGCGCCGGTTCGCGGATACAGGCGCGGGCGACAAACTCGCTGCCTCCCCATACCGGAACCAGTTGAGCCAACAGAGCATCCGGCGGCATTTCCCGGTTTCCGGCGCCAACCGCCTCGCCAAACGCCTGCCAGTACCGGGCCACCTCGCTTCGCAAGGCTTGCGGCAGGCGATTCAGTTCCTTTTCGAACGCGGTCATCAATGCTGCTTCCCGCTCCTTCCGTCGATCATGGTTTGGGCGTTGCCGCATCCCCGGCGTCGGCGTCTTCGCCGCCATCGACCCCGCTCTCTTCCAGCGTCGTCTCATCCCCGCCGAGATCTTGTTCGCCCACCGTCGCCGTCAACGGAATTTCCTTGTCGTTCACATACAGCTTGCCGCCTTCGAATTTGGCGGTAGAGCGATAGCGATCCCCTTCCAGCCGGACGAAGCCCAGATCCGTCACGCTTTTCAGCTGTGCGGTGGCTTGCTGCGCCGCTAGGGTCTGCACAGCCTGATCGCTCGCTTCCTGGCCCTGTTCGGTCAGCTGCCCCTTCAACTCCTCCTTGATCGCATCGGTCAGCGCGGTTTCCAGCAAGCCCTTGGAAATCGCTAGTTCGGCCAAGCCTTTTTCCAGCGCCCCCAGCAGTCCGATCGGGCTCTGCAACAGATTGACATCGCCGAAATCCTGGAAATTCAGGCTGAGCTTGCCCTGCCACTCGCCGTTGCTCAGCGTCGCCTGGCTATCGAGCACGAATTCCGGTTTGCCGCGCAACAAGACGTGCACCAGCTTCAACAACTCATCCAGCATCTGCGGATCATCGGTGTTGCCGGCCGCTTTCTGCTGCCACTGCTCCAGCTGGTTCACCGTAGCGCCGTCCAGATTGCGCAACGCCAGCTTGAGGCTGCCGGTGCCGCTTTGCCCTTCCACCGTGACCTTGCCGGCCTTCATCATCACCTCGCCGCCAACCTGCTGCGGGCTCTGCTGGCTGACCGAACCGGTGACATTCAGGTTTTCGACGACGAGCGGCGTTTCGATCCCCGGCTCATGCACGCTCAGCTGGCCGAGGGTGAAATTGGAATCGCCGAACTGCAGATCGAAAGCGCCCTTGTGCTGCTTGGCCGTCATGGCCAGATCGCGCAGCTTGATCTGCGCTCCGCCGCTGGCGGGCTGACCCTCGGTTGCCGCCACCGGCTTGCCGACCGCATCCAGGCTATCCATCTTCAGGCTGCCCTGGGCCGCCGCGTTGCCCGCCGTGACCTGGAACTGACCCTGCAGGCCCGAGAACTGCAGGCTTTGCAAATCCTCGACATCGCTCACAGTCAGCGGCGGCATGGTGATGCGGGTATCGCTGGCGCCATCGAAGCCGATCTGTGAAACGATCACCAGCGGCTCCTGATGGCCGTACCATTTGGCCAGGGCGCGGGTCCAGGCGCTGCTGTCCGGATCCAGCGTGACGCGCACCACTCCGCCGGTCCAGCCCATCGCCACGCCGGGTACGCCCCAGCCGGCCAGCGGCAACGGGCCATGATAGATGTCCTGTCGCACCGAGAAGGACGGATCGGGCGTCTCGGAACCCTGGTCCTCCGGCATCACGAACTGAACGCGGGTCACCGCCTGCGACGAGAACACCCCACGGTGGTAATAGGTCGTGCTGAATTTGATGTTGGGGTTCTTGGCTGCTGCCGCCAGCGATTCCTGATACCAATGTTCCGCCTGTCGACCCGACCAGTATGCCGCGCCCGCCAGGCCGGCTGCCGCCACCACGAGAATGATTACCAACGCACCGACCAGTTTTTTCATGCGTATTGTCCTTGGAAATATCAACCGGAGCTTTGCTTTGACGATGGCCAACGGCAGTAAACCGTCAGGGGATCGGACTGGGAATCCGAACGGGGGATCCAGGCTGCGCGCCTGATCCCGAGTAACATACCATGATAGCCGAACGGTCGGCAGATCCAACCGCCATGTCTCCGCTCCGCGTCAGCGGTCCAGCGGCGAGACGAGTGGAAATGCGTCGCCCTTTCCACACAGCGTAGTCGGAATTGTCCATGCCGCAACGAAAAAGCCCTACCGAAGTAGGGCTTCTTGTCGGACAGCGCGACGGGGAGACGCGATTACATCATGTCGCCCATGCCGCCCATGCCGCCCATGCCGCCCGGCATGGCGGGCTCATTCTTCTTGGGCAGCTCAGCCACCATCGCTTCGGTGGTGATCAGCAAGCCGGCCACGGAAGCGGCGTTCTGCAGCGCGGAACGCGTTACCTTGGTCGGGTCCAGGATGCCCATCTCGACCATGTCGCCGTACTCGCCAGTCGCGGCGTTGTAGCCATAGTTGCCGCTGTTCTCCAACACCTTGTTCATGATCACGGAGGGCTCTTCGCCGGCATTGGAAACGATCTCGCGCAGCGGCGCTTCCATGGCGCGCAAGGCGATGGCGATGCCATGGCTCTGATCTTCGTTGATGCCTTTCAGATCCTTGACGGTCTGCAGCGCGCGGATCAAGGCCACGCCGCCGCCGGCCACCACGCCTTCCTCGACCGCCGCACGGGTCGCGTGCAACGCATCTTCGACGCGGGCCTTCTTCTCTTTCATCTCGACTTCGGTCGCAGCGCCGACCTTGATGACCGCCACACCGCCGGCCAACTTGGCAACGCGCTCCTGCAGTTTCTCGCGGTCGTAATCGGAGGTGGCTTCCTCGATCTGGCGACGGATCTGCTCGACCCGGCTCTTGATCTCATCGACCCGGCCCGCGCCGTCGATGACGGTGGTGTTTTCCTTGGCGACCACGATCTTGCGGGCGGAGCCCAGATCGGCCAGCGTGGTCTTTTCCAGGGTCAGGCCCACTTCCTCGGAAACCACCTGGCCGCCGGTCAGAATGGCGATATCCTGCAGCATGGCCTTGCGCCGGTCACCGAAGCCCGGCGCCTTGACCGCCGCGACCTTGACGATGCCGCGAATGGTGTTGACCACCAGGGTGGCCAGCGCCTCGCCTTCGACGTCCTCGGCGATGATCAGCAGCGGACGGCTGGCCTTGGCGACGCCTTCCAGCACCGGCAGCAAGTCGCGAACGTTGGAGATCTTCTTGTCGTACAGCAGGATGTACGGGGCTTCCAGCTCGGCGCACATGCTCTGCTGGTTGTTGATGAAATAGGGCGAAATGTAGCCGCGGTCGAACTGCATGCCTTCGACGACATCCAGCTCGTTCTCCAGGCCCTTGCCTTCCTCGACGGTGATCACGCCTTCCTTGCCGACCTTCTTCATGGCGTCGGCGATGATCCGGCCGATGGCCTCGTCGGCGTTGGCGGAAATGGTGCCGACCTGGGCGATCGACTTGTCATCGGTGCAGGGGGTGGACAGCTTGCGCAGCTCTTCGATAGTGGCGGTCACCGCCTTGTCGATGCCGCGCTTCAGATCCATCGGGTTCATGCCGGCAGCGATGGCCTTCATGCCCTCACGGACGATGGCCTGGGCCAGCACGGTGGCGGTGGTGGTGCCGTCGCCGGCGACGTCGGAGGTCTTGGAAGCGACTTCCTTGACCATCTGCGCGCCCATGTTCTCGAACTTGTCTTCCAGCTCGATCTCCTTGGCGACGCTGACGCCGTCCTTGGTGACGGTGGGCGCGCCGAAGGCTTTGTCCAGCAACACGTTGCGGCCCTTGGGACCGAGGGTCACCTTGACGGCGTTGGCCAGAACGTTGATGCCGCGCACCATGCGCGAACGGGCGTCATCACCAAATTTGACATCTTTTGCAGCCATGGGGGAATTCCTCTACGAATTTGAAATAGTCGGATCAGCGGTGCGAATGGATGACGGGGGCTTACTTCTCGATAACCGCCATGATTTCGTCTTCGCGCATGATGATCAGCTCTTCGCCGTCCACCTTGACTTCGCTGCCCGAATACTTGCCGAACAGGATGTGATCGCCGGCCTTGACGTCCAGGGGACGCACGTCGCCGTTATCCAGCAACTTACCGCGTCCCACCGCCTGGACGGTGCCGCGCGACGGCTTCTCGGCGGCGCTGCCGGGCAGAACGATGCCGCCGGGGCTCTTGGTTTCTTCTTCAACGCGCTTGACCAGCACCCGATCATGCAGGGGTCGAATGTTCATCGATCATCTCCTTAAAAGCTAATGGCTTGTATTCAGTGACCAGAGAAGTTGGCGCCTGCTTTTGTTAGCACTCACCCTAATTGAGTGCCAATAATAGCCAGCGAAAACCCCTTGTCAAGAGGTTGGCCAAGAGGTGGGGTGGGCCGGAAAATTTTCAAGAGGGAGCGACGAAGAAAAACGGACGGAACAGGGTCTATGTAGCTGCGTAGCGGCCCGCCCCTTCGATGCGGGCCTTGCTTGACAATCCGCATGGCTAAAAGAGGAACGATCGTGGACAGTCCATCGCTGGTGGTCTTTTGCACCTGCCCGGATCAGGCGGTGGCCGAGCGCCTCGCCGCCGCTCTGGTCGACGAGCGCCTCGCCGCCTGCGTCAACCTGGTGGCGGGCATCACCTCGATCTACCGCTGGGAGGACCAAGTGCAACGCGATAGCGAGTGCCTGCTGATCATCAAGACGCGGCAGGTCATCTATCCCCTGCTGGAAACTCGCCTGCAAGAACTGCATCCCTACGAGACGCCCGAAATCATTGCCCTGCCCATTCAGGCGGGGGCGGCGCCCTATCTGAACTGGCTTGCCGCCAACACGGAAACCTCTCGATGAAACATCTCGTCCGCGCCGGGTTTGGGCTGTTGTGGCTGGTGCTGGTCGCCATGCCGGCGATGGCTGGCCTATTCGACCGGTTGGGCGGTTCGCCGCGAGACAAGATTCTGGAAGCCGACCAAGCCTTCCAATTGACCCTCAGCGCGACCGACCCACAGACGCTCGAAGCCCGCTGGCTGATTGCGCCCGGCTATTACCTCTATCGCGATAAATTCCAGCTGAGCATCCCGAACGCACCGGGCATCCAGATCGTCGGCACCGACATCGCCGCCGGCGAGCCCAAGGATGACCCCCACTTCGGCCGCCAGGAAATCTATCACAACGAAGCCGTGCTGGTGGCCCATCTGCAACGCGATGCGGCCAGCGCCGGCGCGCAGGACATCAGCGTCAAGGCCGATTACCAAGGCTGCGCCGAAGTCGGGGTGTGCTATCCGCCGCTGAGTCAGACCGTCACCGTCAGCCTGCCGGCGCTCGCCGCCGCCTCTACGGCCTCCACGCCACCCACCGCATCCCCGGCAGTCGACGCTACCCAAGCGACGGCGACACCGAAACCGGCCGGCGGCGACGCTGAGCAGGATCGGCTGGCCCGGCTGCTGGACGAACAGCGCTTCCTGGCCATTCCCGCCTTCTTCGGTTTCGGTCTGTTGTTGGCCTTTACTCCCTGCATCTTCCCGATGATCCCGATCCTGTCCAGCCTGATCGCCGGACAGGGCGCCAACCTGACCCGCCGCCGGGCGATCCTGCTGTCGCTGACCTACGTACTGGCCATGGCGGTGACCTATACCATCGCTGGCGTGCTGGCGGCGTTGTTGGGGCAAAACGTCCAGGCATGGTTCCAAAATCCCTGGGTGATCGGCGCGTTCAGCGGTCTCTTCCTCCTGCTGGCCTTGTCGATGTTCGGGCTGTACGACCTGCAATTGCCGGGCGCACTGCAGAATCGGCTGGTGGCCTGGAGCAACCGCCAGCGCGGCGGCCATCATGCCGGGGTGGCGGTGATGGGCCTGTTGTCGGCGTTGATCGTCGGTCCCTGCGTCGCACCGCCGCTGATCGGCGCGCTGAGCTTCATCGCCGTCACCGGCAATGTGACGCTGGGCGCGGCAGCGCTGTTCGCCCTGAGCCTGGGCATGGGCGCGCCCCTGCTGATCATCGGCGCTTCGGCCGGCCACTGGCTGCCACGCGCCGGCCACTGGATGGAGCGCACCAAGTCGGTCTTCGGGGTGCTGTTGCTGGGGGTGGCGCTGTGGTTGCTGGAACGCATCCTGCCAGCGGCCCTGACCATGGTGTTGTGGGCGACTCTGCTGATCGTGACTGCCACCTACATGGGCGCGCTGCAACCGGCAGTGCACGGCGCGCCAGCTTGGCGCACGCTGATCAAGGGTCTGGGGCTGGTGTTGCTGATCTACGGCATCTTGCTGCTGGTGGGCGTAGCGGCCGGCGGACGCGATCCCTGGCAACCGCTACGCGGGATCGGCCTGGTCGCCCAAGCCTCCAACGCAGCCCAGCAACCCCGCTTCCGAACCGTCAAGACCGTAGCCGAGGTGGAACAGGCGGTGGGCGCGGCCAACGGCCGGCCGGTGATGCTGGATTTCTATGCCGACTGGTGCGTGAGCTGCAAGGAAATGGAGCGCTATACCTTCGCCGATCCCACCGTCCAGGCGGCGCTAGCCGACATGGTCACCCTACGCGCCGACGTGACCGCCAACGACGCCGCCGACCAGGCTCTGCTCAAGCGCTTCGGCCTCATCGGTCCACCGGCCATTCTGTTCTTCGGCCCCGATGGTCGGGAACGCAGCGGACATCGAGTGGTCGGTTTCGTGGAAGCCGCGCCGTTCGCCGCCCATCTGCGCACCCTGCCGGCAGGAAAAAATTGAACGGGCGACCAAGACGCTTTGGTCGACATCTGCCGCCAACATGCGGCTATCGGCGGGAATTTTGCGGTTTCATGTCGCTGGACACCCAACCGGGCATGATGCAGAATCGCGCCCTTCAAATGGTAAGGATCTCCGCTTCACCCATGGCAAAACTGCTGTTACTCAACGGCCCGAATCTCAACCTGCTGGGCACCCGCGAACCGGGCATCTATGGTGCCGACACCCTCGCCAGCATCGAACGACGCTGCCAGGAACTGGCGCAAACCCTGGGATCGCACCAGCTGGCCTGTTTCCAGAGCAACGCCGAACACGCCCTGATCGAACGCATCCACGCGGCGCGCGAGGACGAAGTCGCCTTCATCCTCATCAACCCAGCCGCCTTCACCCATACCAGCGTGGCGCTGCGGGATGCCTTGCTCGGGGTGCGCATTCCATTCATCGAGATCCACCTGTCCAACGTGTTCGCCCGCGAACCGTTCCGCCATCATTCCTATCTGTCCGATATTGCCGTTGGCGTCATCAGCGGCTTGGGCGCGCACGGCTACGAGCTGGCGCTGCGCGCCGCCGACCATTACCTCGCTACGCCACGCCGGTGACCGCCATGCCGATGGATATCCGCAAGATCAAGAAACTGATCGAATTGCTCGAAAGTTCGGGCGTCGCCGAAATCGAAATCAAGGAGGGCGAGGATTCGGTCCGAATCAGTCGCCACCCCGGTGGCGGCGCTCCGGCCGTCATGTCGCCACAAGCCCTGTGGGCCGCGCCCGCCTATGGCTTGCCACCCGCACTGTCCACCCAGGCTCCTGCGATACCAACGCCACCCCCCACAGCGGCGGAACCCGCGGCGGAGCCCCTCAAGGGCAATGTGTTGCGCTCGCCAATGGTGGGCACCTTCTACCGTTCGGCCTCGCCCGGTTCCAAGCCATTCGTCGAAATCGGCCAGCACGTCAATGTCGGCGACCCGGTTTGCATCATCGAAGCCATGAAGATGTTCAATCAGATCGAGGCCGATCACGCCGGCACGATCACCCGCATCCTGGCCGAGAACGGTCAGCCGGTTGAATACGACCAGCCGCTGCTGGTGATCGAATAGTCCGCCCGCCATGCTGGAAAAAGTCGTCATTGCCAATCGCGGGGAAATCGCCCTGCGCATCCTGCGTGCCTGTCGGGAACTGGGCATTCGTACGGTCGCGGTGCATTCCACCGTCGATCGCGACCTCAAGCATGTGCGTCTGGCCGACGAAACCGTCTGCATCGGCCCACCGCCCGCCGCCGACAGCTATCTGAACATGCCAGCGATCATCAGCGCTGCCGAGGTCACCGATGCCGTGGCGATCCATCCCGGCTACGGCTTCCTGTCGGAAAACGCCGATTTCGCCGAGCGAGTCGAACAGAGCGGCTTCATCTTCATCGGACCCCGTCCGGAGACCATCCGCCTGATGGGCGACAAGGTGTCCGCCATCCGCACCATGAAGGAGGCCGGCGTTCCCTGCGTGCCCGGTTCGGACGGACCGCTGGGTGACGATGACCAGGAAAATCTGCGCATCGCCCACCAGATCGGCTATCCGATCATCATCAAAGCCGCCGGTGGTGGCGGTGGACGTGGCATGCGGGTGGTCAACGGCGAAGCCGCGCTGCTCACCACGCTCGATCTGACCCGCAGCGAAGCCAACGCCGCCTTCGGCAACCCGACGGTGTACATGGAAAAATACCTGGACCACCCCCGTCACGTGGAAATCCAGGTGCTGGCCGACACCCTCGGCAACGCCATCCATCTGGGCGAGCGCGACTGTTCGATGCAGCGCCGCCATCAGAAAGTCATCGAGGAAGCGCCGGCCCCCGGCATCAGTGCCGAGCAACGCCAGCGCATCGGCCAGATTTGCGTGGAAGCCTGCCAACGCATCGGTTACCGGGGCGCGGGTACCTTCGAGTTCCTGTACCAGGATGACCAGTTCTACTTCATCGAGATGAACACCCGGGTGCAGGTCGAACACCCGGTGACCGAGCTGATTACCGGAGTGGACATCGTCAAGGCGCAATTACGCATCGCAGCCGGGGAAGAACTCGGTTACCGGCAAGACCAGATCCGCATCCAAGGCCACGCCATCGAATGCCGGCTGAACGCCGAAGACCCGGATAAATTCGTGCCTTCGCCCGGTACAGTGGTCCAGTATCACCCGCCGGGCGGACCGGGCATCCGAGTGGATTCCCATCTTTACAACGGCTATCGGGTTCCTCCCAACTACGATTCGATGATCGGCAAGCTGATCGCGCATGGCGAAACTCGCCAGGCAGCCATCGCTCGGATGCGCAACGCTCTGGCCGAACTGGTGATCGAGGGGATCAAGACCAACGCCCCCCTGCACCGGCGCATCCTGAGCGACGCCCGCTTCATCACCGGCGGCACCGATATCCACTATCTGGAAAAGCAGTTACTCGAAAGCCGCTGACAGCGCGCGCGCCCGGATTGGGCAGGGCGGGATGCGATGCGCTAGGCTTTATTCACTGGAACCGGTAAAGGCCACGATCCCCATGAGCGACGATGCGACCGCACCCTGGCTGCAACTGACTCTCGAAGCCATCGACCACAGTCCCGAACAACTGGAAGACGCTCTGCTGCAGGCGGGGGCGCTGGCCGTCACGCTGGAGGATGCCGGCGACCAGCCGGTGCTGGAGCCAGGACCGGGCGAAACCCCGCTCTGGAGCCAAACCCGGGTGACCGGACTGTTCGACGCCCATACCGACATCGAGGTCACCAAGAAACAGTTGCAGCGGTTCCTACACGCCCCAATCCTGCCGGAATGCCGGCTAACGACTCTGGAGGAACGGGACTGGGTGCGGGCCTGGATGGACAATTTCCATCCGATGCGCTTCGGTCAACGGCTGTGGATCTGCCCAACCTGCCAGACACCGCCCGATCCGACCGGCATCCACATCCGGCTGGACCCCGGCCTGGCCTTCGGCACCGGCACCCATCCGACCACAGCGCTCTGCCTGGAATGGCTGGAGGGCCGCGAGTTGGCCGATCGCACCGTGCTGGATTACGGCTGCGGCTCCGGTATTCTGGCCATCGCCGCCGCCAAACTGGGGGCGCGACGGGTATGGGCGGTCGACATCGATCCCCAGGCTCTGCTGGCCAGCGACGCCAACGCTGCGGAAAACGAGGTCGAAGATCATATCGAACTGAGTCATCCGACCGAACTGCCCGGCGCGCTGACCGTCGATATCCTGGTCGCCAATATCCTGGCCGGGGTGCTGGTGCGGCTGGCCCCGGAACTGGCGCGACGGGTCAAGCCGGGCGGTCATCTGGTACTGTCCGGCATCCTCGCACAACACGCCGATGCGGTGCAGATGGCGTTCGCCCACGATTTTGCCTTCGGCCCGCTGCAACAACGCGAGGACTGGGTTCTGCTGGACGGGGTGCGGCGCAGTCCCTAGCTGTCCCACTGCTGGAGCCGCCTCGTTCGCTTCATCCCCGGACGGCATTCCGGTACAATATTGCCCCTTTTCCCAGGTCACTGGTCCCCATGCAGATCGGCCCCTACGCCTTGTTTCCGCCCGTGTTTCTGGCGCCAATGGCCGGCGTCAGCGATCGGCCGTTTCGGCAATTGTGTCGGCGGCTGGGCGCAGGATTGACGGTCTCGGAGATGGTGAGTACCAACCGACGGTTGTGGGATAGCCGCAAGACTCGCCTGCGCCTGGATCACAGCGGCGAACCGGGTCCGCGCAGCGTGCAGCTGCTCGGGACCGACCCGCAGACCATGGCCGAAGCCGCCCGGCTGAACGTCGAGCATGGCGCTCAGATCATCGACATCAACATGGGCTGTCCCGCCAAGAAGGTGTGCGGTGCGCTGGCCGGAGCGGCGCTGTTGCGCGACGAAGCCCTGGTCGGCCGCATCCTCGACACGGTGGTCAAAGCGGCAACCGTCCCGGTCACTCTGAAGATCCGGCTTGGCTGGGATGCCGCGCACCGCAACGGCGTCACCATCGCCCGCATCGCCGAACAGGCCGGCATCCAGGCGCTGGCAGTCCATGGCCGCACCCGGGACAGCGGTTATACCGGTCCGGTCGATTACGCTGGCATCCGCGCCATCCGGCAGGCGGTCGCCATTCCGGTCATTGCCAACGGCGACATTACCCGTCCCGAACAGGCCCGCCGAGTGCTGGACGAGACCGGGGCGGCGGCGGTGATGATCGGCCGCGGCGCACAGGGCCGGCCCTGGATTTTCCGCGAAATCGCCCATTATCTGGCCACCGGTGAACAGCTACCCCCGCCCTCGCCGACGGACATCGGCCAGTGGGTCGCGGCGCACCTGGAAAGTCTGTACGCGTTTTACGGCGAGACCGCCGGCGTCCGCATCGCCCGCAAACATCTGGCCTGGTACAGCCAGCCCTGGCGCGAAGGGGCTGCATTCCGGGCACAGGTGAACCTGATCGACCACTCCCTCGGGCAATTCGCGCTGGCCCGGGCCTTTTTCGAACATCTGGCGCATAAGGAACCGTTAGCCGCATGAGCATTTATCATCAGGACCCGCCGATCGATCTGCTGCCCGCCACGCCCCTGCGCGATCACGTTCAGGAGACCTTGCGCATCTACTTCCACAATCTTGGCGGCCAGGCACCCAGCAACCTGTACGATCTGGTGTTGCAGGAAGTGGAGCCGCCGCTGTTGGAAAGCGTGATGAAATTCACCCAAGGCAACCAGAGCCGGGCGGCCCTGATCCTCGGCATCAACCGGGGCACGCTGCGCAAGAAACTACGCCAGTACGGTCTCGGCTGAATCGACGCCATGACCCCATTTCGCTTGCAGGCTACGAGGAACGAGGATATGAGTCTGGCGCTTTTCGATCTCGATAATACCCTGCTGGAGGGAGACAGCGATTATCTGTGGGGCCGGTTTCTGATCGAGCAGGGCATCGTCGACGGCGAATACTACGAACGCGAGAATCAGCGCTTTTACGACGAGTACCGCAACGGTGTGCTGGATATCTACCAGTTTTTGGCGTTCATGCTCCAGCCGCTGGCGGAACACCCGCTGGAACAGCTGCTGGCTTGGCGGGAACGTTTCCTGGCCGAGAAGATCGAGCCGATCCTGTTGCCCAAGGCGGTAGCCTTGCTGGAACGGCACCGGACCGCCGGCGACACCCTGCTGATCATCACCGCCACCAACCGTTTCATCACCGCCCCCATCGCCGAACGCCTGGGCGTCGCCCATCTGTTGGCGACCGAGGTGGAATTCGTCGACGGTCGTTACACCGGTCGGCCGCTCGGTATCCCCTGTTTCCAGCAGGGCAAGGTAGAACGGCTGAACGCCTGGCTGGCGGAAACCGGCCACGACCTCGCCGACAGCTGGTTCTACAGCGATTCCCACAACGACCTGCCCTTGCTGGGCCAAGTTACCCATCCGGTAGTGGTAGACCCCGATCCGATCCTGCATGAACAGGCCCAGGCCCGAGGTTGGCCGATCATCAGCCTGCGCGAGACGGCGGCGGCATAGTGCGCCCCGCGACCGTCGGACCTGGGACCCCGCGGTGGCTTGCACCTACCGACCGTTTCCCTTAGGTTGCTCCCGATCGATCACCCACTCCACCATCCAATCGACCCGACAGGGCTTCATGAATCTGCAGGAATCACCATGCCATCGAATCAGATCAACAATATCAACGTCTCCGCGCAGGATGTGCTGCTGACCCCCGACGACATCAAACAGCGCCTGCCGTTGAGCGCAACGGCTGAAGCCACGGTCCTCAACGGCCGCCAGACCGTGCAACGCATCCTCGACCGCCAGGACTCCCGCCTGTTCGTCGTGGTCGGCCCCTGCTCGATCCACGATCTCGACGCCGCCCGCGATTACGCCCGACGTCTGAAGGCGTTGGCCGACGAAGTGCAGGACACCATGCTGGTCATCATGCGGGTCTATTTCGAGAAACCGCGCACCACGGTCGGCTGGAAAGGACTGATCAACGATCCGCGCATGGACGACACTTTCGATATCGGCGAAGGTCTGCAGGTCGCCCGCGGCCTGTTGCTGGAACTGGCCGACATGGGCCTGCCATCCGGCACCGAGGCGCTGGACCCGATCATCCCGCAGTACATTTCCGATCTGATCACCTGGACCGCCATCGGCGCCCGCACCACCGAATCCCAGACCCACCGCGAAATCGCCAGTGGCCTGTCCACGCCGGTCGGGTTCAAGAACGGCACCAACGGCAGCCTGGAAGTGGCGATCAACGCCCTGCAGTCGGCCGCCCGCTCGCATAGCTTCCTCGGTATCAATCAGCTGGGTCAGTCGGCGGTGATCCGCACCCTGGGCAACCGCTACGGTCATGTAGTCCTGCGCGGCGGCGATCGGCCCAACTACGATTCGGTGTCGATCGCCCTGTGCGAAAAGGCGCTGCGCGACAAGAAGCTGCCCGTCAACATCGTGGTCGATTGCAGCCACGCCAATTCCTTCAAGGATCCGGCCATGCAACCGCTGGTCATGCGCGATTGCGTCCATCAGATCATCGAAGGCAACCAATCGATCGTCGGGCTGATGATCGAGAGCAACATCGGCTGGGGCAATCAGTCCATTCCGGCCGACCGCAGCCAGATCAAATACGGCGTCTCGATCACCGACGCCTGCGTGGACTGGGACACCACCGAAAAGATGTTGCGCGAAGCTCACGCCAAATTGAAGACCGTGTTGCCGGGCCGACTCGCCGGCTGAACGACAATCCACCCGATCCCCACGGCGGGAAGCGTTTCTTGAGGAGATCCCCATGACGACCACGACCCTGGGCGAACCCCGGTTCGCTTCCCCCTTCCGCCGCACGGTCAGCGACCTGGCCCGCATCCCCGCCCATATCGTCCAGTCACCGGACGGGCCACCGGCGGAGGAGCTGCTGTTCGAACTGGCTGGGCCGCGCGACCGGCTGTTTTTCGACCCGCAGCAGACTCGCGCCGGCATCGTCACCTGCGGTGGTCTGTGTCCCGGCATGAACAACGTGATCCGCTCGCTGTATCTGGAGCTGCATCATGGCTACGGGGTGCGAGAAGTGCTCGGCTTTCGCGGAGGCTATCAGGGGCTCGATCCCACCCGCGGGCCGGAACCGCTGGCGCTCAGCTCGGATGTCGTCCGCGACATCCAGAATACCGGCGGCACCGTGTTGGGCACTTCGCGCGGCCCGGTCGATGTCGAAATGGCGGTCGACAACCTGATCCGGCGCGGGGTGAACATCCTGTTCACCATCGGCGGTGACGGGACCCAACGTGGCGGCAACGCTCTGTTTCAGGAAGCCCAGCGCCGCGGTCATCCGCTGGCGGTGGTCGGCATCCCCAAGACCATCGACAACGATGTGGCCTTCGTCTCGCGCACCTTCGGCTATCTGACTGCGGTCGAAGAAGCCGCCAAGGTGCTGGACTGCGCCCACATCGAAGCGCACAGCGTTCACAACGGCATTGCCCTGGTGAAGCTGATGGGTCGCCACGCCGGCTTCATCGCCGCCGGCGCCGCCATCGCCAGCCAGGATGTGAATTTCGCCTTCGTGCCGGAAGCGCCGCTGCAACTCGATGGTGCGGATGGCTTTCTTGCTGCCCTGAAGCAGCGCATCCAGCGCCGAGCGCACGCGGTGATCGTGGTGGCCGAGGGCGCAGGCCAGGAGTTGCTGGCCGGCGAGGCCGAAGAACGCGATGCCTCGGGTAACGTCAAGCTACACGATATCGGTCTGTTCCTGCGCGAGCGGATCGAGCGTTATTTCAAGGCGGAGGGCATACCGGTCACGCTGCGCTATTTCGACCCTAGCTATCTGATCCGCAGCGTTCCCGCCGACGCCGAGGACGCCATCCTCTGCGACTTTTTCGCCCGCAACGCCGTCCATGCCGCCATGGCGGGCAAGACCGGGCTGGTGATTGGTCTGTTACACGACAATTTCATCCATGTTCCGATCGAATTGTTGGTAAGCCGCAAAAAACGCCTGGATCTGAATGGCCCGGCCTGGCACGCCGTGCTGGCCGCAACCGGTCAGGAAGCGCTCAAGAGCGCCGGTTCCGATTGAACGCATCCGGTCGCGGGAAGCGGATGCAACTGCGTTAATGATCTGAAAATAAATAATTTTCTGAATTCAACCCTCCCGCGCTGATTCCCTCCCCCGCCACCGTCAGTCGGCGGCGGGCGATTCCTTCTTGGCAAGCACGGCATTTGGAACTATTCTTGCTGTATATAGCACCAATATGGTACTGATTACTCCCTCGACGCGGAGCGCCTATGATTCGCATCACCCGGGAAGCCGACTACGGCATCTTGCTGATGACCATCCTGGCCCAGGCCAACGGTCAGCCGCGCAGCGCTGCCACCCTGGCGGAGCAGCGCCGCCTGCCGCTACCGATGGTCAGCAAGATCCTCAAGACCCTGGCGCGGGCAGGTCTGTTGATCTCACAGCGTGGTGCACAGGGCGGCTATAGCCTGGCCCGTGCATCGGCGGAAATTTCGGCTGCCGATATCATCAGCGCCCTGGATGGTCCCATCGCCATCACCGAATGCCTGACCGATGCGCACGACGGTTGTTCTCGGCAAGATTATTGCGAGGTCAGCAGCCACTGGCCGCGGATCAATCACGCCATCTACACCGCGTTGCAAAGTATCAGCCTGGAAGCCATGAGCCGTCCCGACCCGTCGCGACCGGTGCGCTTCCATTCTCTCCATCGGGCAATGACCGCCAGCATCGTCGAGCGACCGGTCTGAGATGCCTTCTGTATCAGGAATCCTGCCATGACCGACAGTTCCCAAACGCTGGAAACCCTCGCTAACAGCGACTACAAGTACGGTTTCGTGACCGACATCGAGCAAGACACCGTACCACCGGGTCTGAACGAGGACGTCATCCGTCTGATCTCGGCCAAGAAGCAGGAACCGGACTGGTTGCTGGAGTGGCGGCTGAACGCCTATCGCCACTGGCTGACCATGACCGAACCGACCTGGGCGCGGGTGCACTTCCCGCCGGTCGACTACCAGTCCATCTCCTACTACTCCGCGCCCAAGCAAAAGGGCGATGGCCCCAAGAGCCTCGATGAGATCGACCCGGAGCTGCGCCGCACCTACGACAAGCTCGGCATCCCGCTGGCGGAACAGGCCGTCCTGGCTGGCGTGGCGGTCGACGCCGTATTCGATTCGGTCTCAGTCGCCACCAGCTACAAGGGCAAATTGGCGGAAAAGGGCATCATCTTCTGCTCCTTCTCGGAAGCAGTGCGCGAATATCCCGAACTGGTGCGCAAGTACCTGGGAACGGTGGTGTCCTACCGCGACAATTACTACGCCACCCTCAATTCGGCGGTGTTCTCCGATGGCTCTTTCGTCTACATCCCGCCGGGCGTTCGCTGCCCGATGGAGCTGTCCACCTATTTCCGCATCAACGCCAGCAACACCGGACAATTCGAGCGGACGCTGATCGTCGCCGACGCCGGGGCCTACGTGTCCTACCTCGAAGGCTGCACCGCTCCACAGCGCGATGAAAATCAACTGCATGCCGCGGTGGTCGAGCTGGTGGCGCTGGACAACGCCTCGATCAAATATTCTACGGTGCAGAACTGGTATCCCGGCGACGCCGAGGGTAAGGGTGGCATCTACAACTTCGTGACCAAGCGCGGGTTGTGCCAGGGTCGGGATTCCAAGATCTCCTGGACCCAAGTCGAAACCGGCTCGGCCATCACCTGGAAATATCCCAGTTGCATCCTGCGCGGCGAAAATTCGGTGGGCGAGTTTTACTCGGTGGCCCTGACCCGCGACTATCAGCAGGCCGACACCGGCACCAAGATGATCCACATCGGTAAGAACACCCGCAGCACCATCGTCTCCAAGGGTATTTCCGCCGGCCATGGCCAGAATGCCTACCGCGGGCTAGTGAAGATCCTGCCGACCGCCGAAAACGCCCGCAACTACTCTCAGTGCGACTCGCTGCTGATGGGGGACCAGTGCGGTGCCCACACTTTCCCTTACATCGACGTGCACAACCCCAGCGCCCAGATCGCGCACGAGGCCAGCACCTCCAAGATCAGCGAAGAGCAACTTTTTTACTGCAAGCAGCGCGGCATCGGCGCGGAAGATGCAGTGAGCCTGATCGTCAACGGCTTCTGCAAGGACGTGTTCAAGGAATTGCCGATGGAATTCGCCGTCGAGGCGCAGAAGCTGATCGAATTGAAGCTGGAAGGCAGCGTCGGCTGACAAGATCACGCAAGATTTCGATTTCATAAGGTTTCGGGGAATCTCAACATGCTGGAAATCCGCAATCTGCACGTTACGGTCGAGGGCCGGGAAATCCTCCAGGGCATCGACCTCACCATCGGTCCGGGCGAAGTGCACGCCATCATGGGACCGAACGGCTCGGGCAAGAGCACGCTGGCCAATGTCATCGCTGGCCGCGAGGGTTATACCGTCACCGCCGGCGAGGTCCTGTTCCAGGGCAAGAACCTGCTGGAGATGCCGCCGGAAGTCCGCGCCTGCGAAGGGCTGTTTCTCGCCTTCCAGTATCCGGTGGAAATTCCCGGCGTCGCCAATCTGTATTTCCTCAAGGCGGCGGTCAACGCCGTGCGCAAATACCGCGGCGAACCGCCGGTGGACGCCATGGATTTCTGGGATCTGATCCACGAGCGCATGGAGCTGGTGAAGATGGACGAATCCATGCTCAAGCGTTCGGTCAACGAAGGCTTCTCCGGCGGCGAAAAAAAGCGCAACGAAGTGTTCCAGATGGCGGTCCTGCAACCGTATTTCGCCGTGCTGGACGAGACCGATTCCGGGCTGGACATCGACGCCCTGAAAGTAGTGGCTGACGGCGTCAACGCCCTGCGCAACGCCGAGCGCGGTTTTCTGGTCATCACCCATTACCAACGTCTGCTGGACTACATCGTCCCGGATGTGGTCCACGTGCTGGTCAACGGCAGGATCGCCCGTTCCGGCAGCAAGGAGCTGGCGCTGGAGCTGGAGGAGCAGGGTTACGCGCTGTACAACGAGGAACCGGGCCGGGCGCGCCGGGCCGCAGCCTGAGAGATCCGCATCATGACCGCCACCGCGCCATCGATTGCCGATCCCTACCGCCAGCGCTTCGCCGAATTCCTGGCCAACCGGCGCGAACCGGACAGCCTGACCGGCCTGCGCCGCGCCGCCTTCGCCCGCTTCGAAAGCCTGGGGCTACCGACCCGTCGGCAGGAAGCCTGGCGCTCGACCGACCTCGGCCCGCTCCAGGCCGGCGCCTGGAACCTGCCAACCACCGCGCCGGTCGAGGTGGGCTCTCTGCCCGATCTGGGTCAAGCTGCTCATCGACTGGTCTTCGTCAACGGTCGCTACGCGCCCGCCCTGTCGCAAGGGCCGGCGTTGCCGGACGGCGTAACGGTGACCTGCCTCAGCCAAGCGGCCGCCAGCCAGACCACCCTGGTCGAGTCGTCTCTGGACCAGGCACCGGGTCTGGATCGACACCCGTTCGCCGCGCTCAACGCTGCGTTCTGGGAAGATGGCGCTTTCGTCCATCTGCCGCGCGGCGCTGTGCTGGAAACCCCGATTCACCTGATCTTCGTCGCCACCGGCCACGACGCCCTCATCCATCCCCGCCTGCTGGCAGTGCTGGAAGACGGCGCGCAGGCGACGGTGGTGGTCGAATACCGGGGTCAAGGGCGCTATCTGAACGCGCCGGTCGCCGAACTGACCATCGGCGATGGGGCCGTGCTGCACTACCACCAGATTCAGGACGAATCTCCGCAAGCCTTCCATCTCGGCGCCATCGGCCTGCGGCAGGGACGCGACAGTCAGGCTCAGGCGCACCTGTTCGCCGATGGCGGACAGGTGACCCGCACCGACCTGACGGCGCTGCTCGATGGTGAAGGCGCTCATTGCGCGCTCGACGGCCTGACCCTGGGGCACGACAGCCAGTACGGCGACTTTCACGTGCGGGTCGAGCACGCCTACCCGCACGGGACCAGCGAGCAGCTGTTCAAGAGCGTGCTGGACGGCAAGGCCCAGGCGATGTTCGACGGCATGATCCATGTCCGCCCCCACGCCCAGAAGTCCGACGCACGCCAGCTCAGCCGCAATCTGCTGCTGTCCCGGCAAGCCCAGGCCCATTCCATCCCACGGCTGGAAATCCTGGCCGATGACGTCAAATGCGGCCACGGCTCCAGCACCGGCTTCCTCGATCCCGACGCCGAGTTCTACCTGCGCGCGCGCGGTATTCCAGCCTCCGCCGCCCGCGCCCTGCTGGTCTATGCCTTCGCCAACGACAACCTGAATCGCATCGGCCTAACGCCGCTGCGCGAGCGGCTCGGTCAGGTGTTGGCCGATCGTCTGGCCCTGCTCGATGGAGACGCCCGATGAGCCTGCATTCCGCAACCGCCCCGCTGCCGCTGACGCCATTGACGTCAGCAACGACCCGTTCGACCCTGGACATCGCCCGCATCCGCGCCGAATTCCCGATCCTGCGCCGCAAGGTGCACGACAAACCGCTGGTCTATCTGGACAACGCCGCCTCGGTCCAGAAACCCAAGGCGGTGATCGACGCCATCAGCGAGTGCTACACCGGCTACTACGCCAACATCCATCGTGGCGTCCATCTGCTGTCGGAACGATCGACCCTCGCCTACGAAGGGACGCGCGAAAAGGTGCGGGCCTTCCTGAACGCTGCCAGCACCCAGGAAATCATCTTCACCCGCAACGCCACCGAGAGCATCAACCTGGTGGCCAGCAGCTTCGGCAGCGACTTCAAGCCTGGTGACGAGGTCGTAATCACCGGCATGGAGCATCACTCCAACATCGTACCCTGGCAGCTGCTGTGCCAACGAACCGGGGCAATATTGAAGGTCGCGCCGTTCACTGAAACCGGCGAATTGATCCTGGAGGAATACGAGCGCCTGCTGGACAGCGGGCGGGTCAAGCTCGCTGCCTTCGTCCATATCTCCAATGCCCTCGGCACGGTCAATCCGGTCAAGCGCATGACCGAGCTGGCCCATGCCCGCGGCATCCCGGTGCTGATCGACGGTGCCCAGTCGGTTCCTCATCTGGCGGTGGACGTGCAGGCGCTGGACTGCGATTTCTACGCCTTCTCCAGCCACAAGGTGTATGGACCGAGTGGCGTCGGCGTGTTGTACGGCAAGAAAGCGCTGCTGCAGGCGATGCCGCCCTACCAGGGCGGTGGCGACATGATCTCGGTAGTGACCTTCGAAAAGACCGAATACGCCGACCTACCGAACAAGTTCGAAGCCGGCACGCCCAACATCGCCGACGTGATCGGATTGGGGGTGGCGCTGGACTGGCTGACGGCCATCGGTCTCGACCAGGTCGCCGCCCATGAGCACGCCCTGCTGGAGCACGCCACCCGTCAACTGCGCGAAATTCCCGGCCTGCGCATCATGGGCACGGCCCGCGATAAAGCCGCACTGGTGGCGTTCACCCTGCAAGGCGTCCATCCCCACGATATCGGCACCATCCTGGATCGGGAAGGCGTCGCCATCCGCGCCGGCCATCACTGCGCCCAGCCGGTCATGCAGCATTACGGCGTTCCCGCCACCGCCCGAGCCTCGTTCGCCGTCTACAACACTCACGACGAAATCGATGCTCTGATCAAAGCCCTCTGGAAAGTCAAGGAGATGTTCGAGCTATGAGCGACCTGCGCGATCTCTACCAAGAAGTGATCATGGATCACAACAAGCGGCCTCGCAATTTCCGCATCATCCCGCAACCCACTCACCACGCCGATGGCCTCAATCCGTTGTGCGGAGATCGGATCAGCGTATATCTGGACGTCAAGGATGGCGTGATTCAGGACATTTCCTTTCAGGGCGCCGGCTGCGCGATCTCCAGCGCCTCGGCCTCGCTGATGACCGAAGCCCTGAAGGGCAAGCCAGTGTCCGAAGTCGAATACCTGGTCGACGCCTTCCACACCGTCGTGACCAACGACGGCGAATGCCCCAAGAACCTGGGCAAGCTCAACGTGCTGGCCGGGGTGCGCGACTACCCCAGCCGGGTCAAATGCGCCACCCTGGCCTGGCACGCGGTGCGCGCGGCGCTGGAGCAACACAAGGATCCCGTGGCGACCGAGTGATCCGAGACTCCGTTCCCGCTTCGCAGCGCAACAGAATCATCATAGCCACATTCCTGGAGGCGACGCATGAGCAGCACCGACCTTCCCGACGTCGGCGAGATGGAATCCAGGGTCATCGCGG
>Ga0116181_1000584_pt1 | contig 33419 bp, 30 predicted proteins | sample AD_UKC075_MetaG_FD_89752 | JGI IMG/M metagenome (GOLD analysis project Ga0116181, IMG submission 89752) | Active sludge microbial communities of municipal wastewater-treating anaerobic digesters from USA - AD_UKC075_MetaG | ecosystem: Engineered > Bioreactor > Anaerobic > Digestate | place: USA... | reverse complement strand
GGCTTTGAACTCCGCCAGCGACGACGCGTAGAGGAGCAGGAACCCGCCGAAGGTGGTGTAGGCGACGATGCGGCCGCGCACCGCATCGCCGAAGGCGCGCTGCAGAATTCGGATCAGCGCGACCAGTCGCAGGAAGCGCAGCGGTTGCAGGAACGGCAACGTGACCACCGCCAGGTCCAGCGGATGGGTCCAGAACCAGCGCCACTTCCGCTCGGCCAGTCCCAGTCGGACGAGGTAGTCGATCAGGAACGGCACGTACAGCGCGGTCATCAGTCCGGACACCAGTCGGCCGGTCTCACCGCGAGGTTCACCGAACACGTCCACGGTGTACAGCGCGAGGAAGGCGACCGCGCACCCGGCCAGCGGCCACTCCGCCCGGGTCGCCCATCGTTGGGCTCTGCTCTCGTCTGCGGTCGGTGCGGTGATTGTCATCGTGCTTGCCCGTCCTTCCTCGGATCGCGGCAGACTACTCGAGCGAGGTGCTCGGGCTTGAGGTCGCCCGTGCATGCAGGGTTTGATGTCGGTATGCAGCTTTCGACGTGGTGCCGAGACTCCGTGTATGCCGGCCTTGTCGTGGTGGTTGCCGCGGGCACCATGGCCGTCCCCGCGCTGGCCAATCCCGGCCCGGGTATGGACGTCGAGGATGACAGCGGCTCCTGCACAGCAGGATTCGCCGCCGAAGACGGTGACGGAAACTATTACCTGATCACCGCGGGGCACTGCGACTCCGGCGACGGCTCGGGATGGACCGATGCCGATCAGGATTCCATTGGCGAGATCGTGGTCAGCGAATACGACGGCTCCGATCGCGATGCGGCGCTGATCCAACTCGATCCCGGAGTCGGCCGCCCGACCGGCACCATCGGAGGTCGGTATCCGATCCGCGGTGTTCTGGGAGCAGACCAGATTCAGATCGGAATGCCGCTGTGCAAAGTCGGCGCGGTATCCGGGGAGACCTGCGGAGAGGTCACCGACCTCGACGGCAACATGGTCGAGGCCAGCGTGTTCAGCCTCCATGGCGACAGCGGCAGCCCGGCGTTCGTCAAGAATGCGGACGGGACGGTCAGCGCCGTCGGCATCCTGTCCTCGTCACCGGATGGCGATGACTACACGACGTACTTCGCTCTTGTCGACCCGATACTCGATCAGTGGGGCCTGCGCATCCTGTCCTGAATCTGTCGGTACCCGGGGCTACCGTCCGCCTCACGTTCAGTTTCTGATGGCGGGGGGCATGGTGGTTCGACTGATAGTGGCGGTGGCGATAGCCCTGGCGGTCGCGGTGCTCGGCGCACCGACCGCTCAAGCGGGCCCGATGTGTGTCGGGGTGCTCAGTCAGGACGGGTGCACACCGGGGCCGTGGAACGGTCAGCTCATGGAGACCTGGAACACCCCGGGTTATTACGGCGGCTGGACCAACGGGCCGGTGATGTGCGACCCGTTCACCCGGCAGTGCCGGGGTTTTGTGCAGCCGTGACACGGCCGCCCGGGGGCACGGTGAGCGGCTACAGGTTCAGCGATGCGCCGGCTTCGCGCAGCGTCCGCGCCGAGCCCTGCAGGCCCAGCAGTTCGTGCACCGCCAGCGGGACCTCGAGGACCTGGCCGGCTCCCGTCCGCGAGACCAGCGTCGGCAGGGACAGCGCGACATCGGTGAGCTGGTAGGCGCCCTGCTGCACCGTCGAGACCGGCAGCACCCGGTGCTGGTCGCCCAGCACCGCTTCGATGATCCGCGCACTGGACAACCCGATCGCCAGGTTGGTCGCGCCTTTGCCCTCGATGATTTCGTAGGCGGCGTTGACCACGCCGGATCCGATCGCCGTGCGCGCGGACTCGTCGAACACCGGCACCCCGCCGGACCGCCACTCGGCCGCCGGAACCCCGCCGATCGACACGCTCGACCACAGCGGGATCTCGGAGTCACCGTGCTCACCGACGATGAACCCGTGCACGTTGCCGACGTCCACCCCGGCGCGGCGGGCGATGAGATAGCGGAACCGGCTGGAGTCGAGGACCGTGCCGGACCCGAAGACCCGCCCGGGTGGGGCGTCGACCGACCGGGCCCCGGCGTAGGTCACCAGGTCCACCGGGTTGGTGACGAACACCACCACGGCGTCGGGGGAGTGTTCGAGCAACTGCGGGGTCAGGCTCTGGGCCATCGCGACATTGGTGGCGGCCAGGTCCAGCCGGCTCTGTCCCGGCTTCTGCTTGGCCCCCGCGGTGACCACGACGATCGACGACCCGGCCGTCACCTCGATCGAGTCCGACCCGGTGACGACGCAGTTGGGGACGAACTGGCTGCCGTGGTTGAGGTCGAGGACCTCGGCCTGCACCTTCTTGGCGTTGATGTCGTAGAGCGCCAGCGCCCCCGAGGACCCGCGGATCAGGCAGGCGTAGGCGATCGCCGTGCCGACGCTGCCCATTCCGACGATCGAGACCTTGCCGCCGCGCTGTTCGGACACCTCAGCAGTATGGGGTAGGTTCGCCGTCCGTGACCGCCGATCCGCACGTCGCCGCCGCGGCGATCGCCTCGGCGCCGATGTTCGACGGGCTGGACAGCGCGCACGCGGAGTTCCTCGCCGCCCAGAGCCGCCCGATCGTGCTGCCGGCCGGTCAGGTGTTGTTCCGCAGGGGTACCCCGTCGACCGGTTTCTACGTGGTGCGCGACGGGCGCATCCAACTGTCGGTGTCGAACTCCGAGGGCATGGTCAAGGTGCTGGAGATCGTGAGCCCCGGCGGCGCGTTCGGGCACGCGGTGATGTTCCTGCGGGAGCCCTACCCGGTGGATGCCACCGCCCTGGTCGACACCCACCTGGTGTTCGTCCCGGCCTCTGCCGTCGACCACATCCTCGACGGCGATCCAGCGATGGCCCGGCTGATGCTGGCGTCGATGGCCCGCAGGCTGCAGGCGAAGGTCCAGGACATCGCCATGCTCTCGCTGCAATCGGCCAGCCAGCGCATCGTCGCCTACATTCTGGGCGCCATGCGCGATTCGGCCAACGACGCACCCGACCCGGGTCCGTCGGCGAGCGTGGAGTTACCGGCGCTCAAGCAGGTACTGGCATCGCGGCTGGGGATGACCCCGGAGACGTTCTCGCGTGCGATGCGCACGCTGTCCGGTGCGGGGTTGTTGTCGGTGGACGGTTCGACTGTGCACATTCCGGACGTGGATGCGCTGGACGCCTACGTCAGCGGTGGGCCGCAGATGTGACCCGGGCCACTGGGGCGGCTTGACATAGATCAATGGCACGGCCGCGATGGGCTCGTAGCGTCGGTCGCGACAACGCCGATCGAGGAGAGCCATGTTCTGTTACCAGTGCGAGCAGACCGACCGCACGCCCCAGCCCGACCGCCCCAACCTGCTCAGCTTCGGCTGCTCGGCGACCAAGGGCAACTGCGGCAAGGACGCCACCACGGCGGCCCTGCAGGACGTCCTGGTGGAGGTCAATCTGGGCATCGGCCAGTACGCACAGAAGCTGCGTGAACTGGGCGCGCCAGACCCGCGGTTCGCCGCGCACGCCTCGTTCGACCTGTTCACCACACTGACGAACGTCAACTTCAACGCCACCCGGTTCATGGCGCTGATCGCCGATGCGGTCGGGGTGCGCGAGGAGGCCAAGGCCGCCTATGAGGCCGCCGCCCGCGCGGCCGGCGTCGAGCCCGAAACCCTCACCGGCGCAGCCCAGTTCATGCCCGCCACCAAGATTTCCGAGGTGGTCGCGCAGGCGGAGACCGTCGGGGTGGATGCCGATCTCGACGTGCTCGGCGCCGATATCGTGGGTCTGCGCAACCTCAATCTCTACGGGCTCAAGGGTGTGTGCGCCTACGCCCACCACGCGCACGCGCTGGGATACCGCACCGACGACACCGACGCCGGCATCGAAAACGGCCTGGCCTTCCTCGGCGCCGGCCCCACCGAGGCCGACGCCCTGCTCGGTCACGCCCTGGAACTGGGCACCGTGAACTTCAAGGTGATGGAGATGCTCGACGCCGCCAACACCGGTAGCTTCGGCGACCCCGTGCCGACTCCGGTGCGGGTCACGCCGGTGGTGGGCAAGGCCATCCTGGTCTCCGGCCACGATCTGCACGACCTGGCTGCGATCCTGGAGGCCACCGCCGACACCGGCATCAACGTCTACACCCATGGCGAGCTGCTGCCCGCGCACGGCTATCCGGAGCTGCACAAGCACAGCCACCTGGTCGGCAACTACGGTGGCGCGTGGCAGGACCAGCAGCGCGACTTCACCGCGTTCCCGGGTCCGATCCTGATGACCTCGAACTGCCTGATCGAACCGCAGCCCGCCTACCGCAACCGCATCTTCACCACCGGTCCGGTCGGCTGGCCCGGTATCCGCCATGTCGAGAACACCGATCTGTCGCTGGTGATCAAGGCCGCTCAGTCGCTGCCCGGTTTCACCGAGGAGGTGCCGGCCGAGACCGTCACCACCGGCTTCGCCCACAGCGCCGTGCTGTCGGTGGCCGACAAGGTGATCGAAGCGGTCAAGGCCGGTGATATCTCCCGGTTCCTGCTGATCGGCGGCTGCGACGGTGCCGCCCCGGGCCGCAACTACTACACCGATGTGGCCGACCACGCCCCGAGCGACACGGTGCTGATGACGTTGGGCTGCAACAAGTACCGGTTCAACAGCCACGAGTTCGGCGAGATCGGCGGCATCCCGCGTCTGCTCGACGTGGGCCAGTGCAATGACAGCTACTCGGCCATCCGCATCGCGCTGGCTCTGGCGGATGCCTTCGACTGCGGTGTCAACGACCTGCCGCTGAGCCTGTTCGTCTCCTGGTTCGAGCAGAAGGCGGCCGCGGTGCTGCTCACCCTGCTCTCGCTGGGCATTCGCAACATCCGGCTCGGGCCGACCCTGCCCGCCTTCCTCACCCCGGCGGTGGTGGACATCCTGGTGGAGAAGTTCGCGCTCAAGCCCATCGGCGACCCGGCGGAGGATCTCGCCGCCGCGATGGCGGGTGCCTGATGAGCGGTGCCATCGGGCAAGCTGTCCCGGTGCAGACCGATGCGGCGGTGGGATACGACGTCACCCTGGTGACCGCTGACGGACAGGAGTCGACGCTGCACTGCGGCGCCGGCACCTCCGTTCTGGCGGCCGCCGAGCAGGCCGACTTGGTGCTCAAGTCGGCCTGCCAGGGGGGCGGCTGCGGAGCCTGCTCCGCAGTGCTCACCGGCGGCCGGGTCGAGATGGGCGACCACGACCCCGATGTCATCGAGGTGCCCGAGGACGAGGGCGGAATCCTGTTGTGCAGCAGCTTCCCCCGGGAGGACTGCCGTATCGAACTGCCCTACGACGCGGCGAAGATCGTCACCGCCCCGCCCCGCACCCACGAGGCCGAGATCACCGCGCTGGACCGGGTCGCCGACGGGGTGATGCGGGTGATGCTGACGCTGCGGCCTGCGGAGGACGGCTCGTCGTCGGCGGATTTCGAGTCCGGCCAGTTCTTCCGCATCACGGTGCCGGGCACCGACGCCCGCCGGGCCTACTCACCGGCCAACGTCGCCAACTGGGACGGTCAACTGGAGTTCTTCATCCGACTGCTGCCCGGCGGCGCCATGTCCGATTACCTGGCGGAACGCGCCGGGGTGGGCGATATCGTGACCGTATCGAGCGCGGACGGCGAGTTCGTGCTCGCGGAGAACGGACTTCGGCCGCGCTGGTTCCTGGCCGGCGGCACCGGGCTGTCGCCGCTGCTGTCGATGCTGCGCAAGATGGCGGAGTGGGGCGATCCGCAGCCGGCCCGGCTGTTCTTCGGTGTCACCCGGCACGGCGAGGTCTTCGCGCAGGACGAGATCGTCGCTCTCGAGGGGGCGCTGCTCGACTTCCACGCCGACACCGTGGTGTGGAACGCGGATCCGGCCTGGTCGGGTCCGGTGGGCAACCCGGTAGAGATGGCCGCCGCCGAGTTGGCCATGCTCGACGAGATGCCCGACGTCTACATCTGCGGACCCCCGCCGATGACGGATGCTGCCGTCGCCGCGCTCACCGCCGGCGGTGTGCCCGCCGATCAGATTCACCTGGAGCGGTTCTCGCCGTCAGCGTGACGCTGATCGGCAACCCGGCGTGATCGGCCGCACCGGGCGTCAGTCCTCGATACTGAGCGCTTGAGTGGGGCAGTTCTCGCAGGCCTGCTCGAGATCGAGTCGCCGGTCCGCGGGGACGTCATCCATCAGGATGTTCAGCACACCGTCGGGGCCGACCTCGAAGATGTCCGGTGCGGTCGCCTCGCACAACCCGATCGACGAACACTTCGTCCGGTCGACGACGATCCTCATCGCGCTCAGGCCTTCGACTTCTCGGGGGTGAACCGCACCGTCATGGACATCACGGTATGGAAGAAGTTTCCGTTGCCCAACTCCGGCTCACCGACCACCCGGATGTCGGGCAGTCGGGTCAGCAGTTCCCGGAAGGTGGCGGCGATCTGCCGGCGGGCCAACTGGGCGCCCAGGCAGTGGTGGATGCCGCCGCCGCCGAACGCGACATGCTTGTTCGGCGACCGGGACAGGTCCAGGCGCTCGGGATGGTCGAACACCTCGGTGTCCATATTGGCCGAGGAGTAGAACATGATCACCTTGTCGCCCTCGGTGATGTGCTGCCCGCCCAGTTCGGTGTCGTGGGCGGCGGTGCGGCGGAAGGTCATGATCGGCGTGGCGTACCGGACGATCTCCTCGACGGCCAGCGGCATCCGTCCCGCCAGATCCTCCATCAGCCAGGCGCGCTGGTCGGGGAAGTCGGTGAGCGCCTTCATACCGTGGGCGATGGACTGCCGGGTGGTGTCGTTGCCGGCGATGATCAGCAGGTTGAAGATGGACGAGATTTCGTCGTCGGTGAGTTGTTCGCCGTCGACCTCGGCCTGAACCAGCGCCGTGAGCAGGTCGTCCTTCGGAGCGCGGCGGCGATCGGCGATCAGCTCGTCGGCGATCCCGCGCATCGTGAAGATGGTCTGTGCCAGTCGGGCCAAGGGCTCGGCGCCCTGCAGCAGCCGCGGATCGCGCCAGCCGTCGGCGAACTGGGACTCGTAGGCGACGGTGCGGCGGTGCTCCTCGGGGATGCCGACCATGTCGCAGATGTTGTGCATCGGAACCAGGGCGGCCACCTCTTTGACGAAGTCCACCTCACCCTTGTCGGCGATGGCGTCCACGACGCGACGGGCGTTGGCGACGATGTGGTCGTCGATGCGGGTCAGCTGTTTAGGAGTGAACGCCGCGGCGTGCAATCGGCGGATCTTGGTGTGCCGCGGCGGGTCGGATGCGATGAAACCCTGTGCGGCGTCGAGCATTTCAGGCGGGAAGGACTCGAAGGTGATGCCCATGCCGGACAGGAAGTCCTGTGGCCGCCGGGTCACCTCGATCAGGTCGGCGTGCCGGACGACGGCCCAGAACCCCTGATCGTTGGGATCCTCGAACATCCCGTTCTTGACCGGTCGGTGCCAGGACACCGGCCGGTTCGCCCGCAGTTCGGCGAACACCTTCTCGCGGTCCTTGGCGGTTCCCGACCAGAACTCCCGCGACGAGATGTCGGCGGGGTCGTAGGGGCGTTCGGCGCGGGTGAGGGCGGCGGTCATCGAGTCTTCTCCTGCGGGCTGAGTCACCCCAAGGGTCTGTCGAAAATAGCAAAATGTCAAGCAGTTATGACAAATGCTGTTCGACTGTCGTACCCGGCGTTAGGATTGTGGGCGTGAACACCGTCGACTTGCGCGCTGAAACCCGGGCCTATGCGCGTTCCCGGCTGCGGGAGCTGGCTCTCGACGCCGCCCGCCGGGTGGTTCTCGAACGCGGGTGGGCGGCGGTGCGGATGGGGGCCATCGCCACCGAGATCGGCATCAGCCGCCAGAGCCTGCACGCCGAGTTCGGCACCAAGGACGATCTCGGCAACGCCCTCGTCCTGCGGGAGACCGAGGAGTTCTTCACCGGTGTCCAGGACCGTTTCGCCGAGCACCCCGGTGACCTGGCCGGTGCGGTGTCCGACGCCGCGGAGTACCTGGTGTCAGTGGCCCGGGAGAATCCGTTGGTGGGCACGATCCTGACCGGAACGCCGGCCGGGGGAGACGTGTCGTTCCTGTCGCTGTTGACCGTGCGCGGTGAGACGTTGATCGCCAACGCCAGCGCTGTCGTGCGCGCGTGGGTGACCGAGCAGTGGCCGGCCGCAGACCCCGAGGACGTGCGGCTGATGGTGGAAACGATTGTGCGCCTGAGCCTGAGTCACGTCCTGACACCGACGAAGACCCCCGAGGAGGTCGGGGCGGACCTGGCGGTGGTGGCGTGCCGGTGCCTGCCGCTTCCCGACCTCAGTGAGAACCCTGACCCTGCCGGAGGGTGGAACCCTTCTGCGCCTTGATGCTGAACTCCTGTTCGGGTCGGCCGGTGGCGCCGTAGCGCAGTCCCACCGCGACCTCGCCCGAGGTCGCCAGGCCGGCGAGATAGCGCTGGGCGGTGGCCCGGGACACCCCGGTCGCGGTCGCCACCTCGGCGGCCGACATGGGCGCCTCGGCGCCGGCCAGTGCCTGCAGCACCACCTGTTTGGTGGGTGACGGCGCGGCCGGTGAACGCTGCTCGGGAATCCGCGGCCGCAGGGCGTCGAGGGCGGCGTCGACGTCCGCGGCGGCGAGATTGTTACCGGACAGGATGCGGCGGTAGCGGGCGTAGCCGGACAGCCGAGCGGCCAGTTCCGCCGGTCCGAACGGTTTGACGAGGTAGCTCAGCGCGCCGGCGCTGAGCGCGGCCCGGATCGTCTCCGCCTCGGTGGAGGCGCTCAACACGATGCTGTCGCAACGGGATTCGTGAACGAAGTCGATACCGGACCCATCGGGCAGGTAGACATCCACCAGCGCCAGATCGAACGGTGGGGCTTTCCGCGCCGCGGCAACCGTGTTGGCGGTGCCGACGACGGTGAAACCCGGCATCGCCTCGACGATTCCGGCGTGCATGTTGGCCACCCGGAAGTCGTCTTCGACGATCAGAACTCGCAGATTCGTGGTGTTGACCATTGTTGCTTCTCCGGCCTCTACTCCGCCATGACACCCGGAAGCCGGGCAATGAATTCCGCGCCGCACAACTCCGACTCGGGGTTTGCGGGACTCGACAGCCAGATCTCTCCGCCGAGTGTCCGGGAGATCTGGCGGGACAGCGTCAGCCCGATACCCCGGCCGCCGGGCAGGTCGGAGTCCGGTTTGGTCGAGGTGCCCTCGATGAAGATCCGGTCGACGAGGTCGTCGGCCACCCCGTCGCCGCTGTCGGCCACCGTGATGTGCAGGGTGGTCTCGATCTGCAGCAGCTCGACCTCCACCAGCTTGGCCGGACTGCTCCCGGTCCGGGCCGCCTCGATGGCGTTGTCCAGCAGATTGCCCAGCACGGTCGTCACCTCGACCGGCAACGCGAGACGGCCAGGCACCCAGGTGTTCTCGCCGATGCGCAACGTCACCCCGGCCTCGCGCACACCGGCCGCCTTGGCCGCCAGCAGTGCCTGCAGATAGGAGTCGCGGACCGTGTCGATGCCCGGCAGCGCCGAACCGAGGGGGCCCGCGCCGAGCAACTCCTCCAGGTAGGTCGCGGCCTCCTGGGTGTGGCCGCTGTGCAACAGCCCGTTGAGCAGGTGCAGGCGGTTGGCGTACTCGTGGCGCTGCGCCCGCAGCACGGTGCTCATCAGCTGGACCGCGTCGAGTTGGCGGGTCAGCGACTCGACGTCGGTTCGGTCGCGGACGACCAGCACGGAGCCCAGTTCGCGTCCTTCGCGCGAGACCGGCCGGGCGGAGACGACCAGAATCCGATCCCCGACGTTGGCCAGCGTCGGCGTCGGGTTGCAGGACCGCAGAACATCCAGCACGCGCGGGGTCAGGCCGATCTGATCGACGGGATGCCCGGTGGCGGAGTCGATCTGGAGCAGTCGGCAGGCCTCGTCGTTGACGAAGGTGGTGTTGCCCTCGGTGTCGGTGGCCAGCACCCCCTCGCCGATCCCGTGCAGTACTGCTTCCTGGGTGCGCACCAGTTCGGTCATCTCGGTCGGCTGCAGGTCGAGTGTCTGCCTGCGCCACCGCCGGGCCAGCAGCACACACAGCACGGTCCCCGCGACGAGCGCGGGCCCGGCGGTCAGGGCGCCCAGTCGCTGCTCGTTGCGCAGGATGCCGTACACCGTCGAGGTGGACATCCCGACGCTGACCTCGCCGACGACGCGGTCGGAATCCGGCGCATAAATCGGCACCTTGGCGCGGATGGACGGGCCCATGGTGCCGGTTTGTTGAACGATCTCCTCCCGGCCGGCCAAGGCGCCGGACGGGTCGGTGCTGACGGGTTTGCCCAACTCCGCGGCATTCGGGTGGCTCAACCGTATTCCGCGGTCATTGGTGATCACCACGAACAGGACTCCGGTGCCCTGCCGAACCTGGTTGGCGAGTCGTTGGAGTTGACCGTGGGCCAGTTCGGCGGGCGGTGGCACCCGGCCCGCGTAGGAGGTGACGTCGGTTCGCACATACGGCGCGGTGGCCAGCACCCGAGCGATGTCGTGGCAGCGGTTGCCGTATTCGTTGATCAGGCGGCCGTGATAGATCACCGCCAGCAGGGCGAACGCGATGCCCAGGGTCAGGGCCACCACGGCAAGCTGCAACAGCAGAACCTGCGTTGCCAGCCGAACGTCGATCCGGCGCTTGCCTGCCACCGGGGCAGCTTAGCGGGCGGACTAAGCAGAATGAGCAAAAGCGCGCTTTGCCCGGGCTGCCGCCTCGAGGAACACGCTGCGCAGCACGCCGACGTAGTGGTGGACGGAGTGCCGGGCCTCGGGGGTGTCGGGCAGCGACACGGTGACGATGGTCTGGTCCGGGTTGCGGCTGACCCACATGTTGATCCCGCCGTGGGACAGCTCGTCGATGTAGATGCCGAGCCGGTTGGCCTCGGCGTCGGCGACCCGGCGGAAGTCCATCAGGGACACCATCATCGACGGCCGGCGGGGGACGGACTGACCGAGATCGTCCCGGGCGAGGTCCAGCACCCGGTCGAACGGAACACCCGACAGGTGCCGGTTGGCGTCGAACGACTTCTGCGCCGCGCGCGCCAGTTCGGCGAAGTCACCGTTGCCGATCGGCACCGAGACCGGGAACAGGCTGGCGTACCACCCGGCACTGAGCGACTCGGTCTCACCGGCACGGCAATCGGACGGGGTGAAGGTGTGGAAGGCGTCGGCACCGGTGAGCCGATGATCGGCCAGAGCCGCGCAGGCCATCACGCCGCCGCTGAAACGGGCCCCGGCGCTGCGGCAGGCGAGGTCGAAGGCCTCGGTGTCGTCGCCGTCGAGCAGTTCCACGGTGATGGCCCGGCCCGCGCTGTGCGCCGAGGTGTCGCCCAACTCCAGCGGGAAGCTCGGCCAGGCGCTGCCGGCGGTGCGGGCGAAGTCCACCCAGTCCCGTACCGGCCGGGAGTCCAACGTCATGGACTCGACATGCAGACGCTGCCGCGCGGCGAAGTCCCGGTACCCGGCGGGATCCGGCAGGGGGTTGGGGACGTCGCACATCAGCGCCTGATAGGTCAGGTGGATGTCGGTGTAGACCAGCGCCGCCGACGACCCGTCGGTGTGCAGGTGGTCGATGATCGCGTAGACGGTGAAGTGGTCCGGTTTCTGTACGACGCCGAAGGTGAAGCAGTCCCAGTCCAGGGTGTCCGGCGTCGTGGTGACCACGTGCGCGCGGATCTCATCGGCTTCCATGAAGCCCACCGGGGCGGGGACGAACTCGATGAGGCCGGGGTCCGCGACGGTTCGACGGATCATCGTCTCGGCTTCGGCGCCCTCGACCTCGAAGCGGCTGTGATAGGTGTCGTGGCGGCGGATATGGGTGTTGATCGCCTCGGTCATCGACGCCACATCGCACCAGCCGTCGACATCCCAGGACACCATGATCAGGCGGGGCACCTCCCGCTTCAGGGTCCGGGCGAAATTTGCCGTCCGCAGGTGCTGGGCCTGTTGGAAGCTGGGAGGGAGCACGTCGACGTCCGCGCGCGCCATGGCTTCACGGCTGGCGGTCGACGCCGTCCAGGTGATCACCGGCCCGCGCCCTGGCTGCCAGGACTTGATGGAACCAATGGCCACCATTCTGGGTAACTCCTCACTGACGATGCGGTCGAGGCGGGCGCCGACGCAATCCGGCACCGTGGGGAACTGACACCGATGAAATTAGGTGTCGCTGCCCTCGCCTGTCGTGGTTGTGCTCGCTACTCGCGAAGTGTTCATAACGAGCAGTTGTGCGCATTGTGCTCAGCTGTTCTGATACTTCGATAACACTGGCCTGATACTTCGGTAACACTGTCTGTACTTCGGCAACACTGGGCAACGCTGTCTGTTCTGTCGCAGGCCGGCACCGGTGCGTTACCGGCCGTCGGCGACTAAAGAGGACGTGCCCGGATCAGGGCACCGCGGTGCGGCTGCTGAATGACACCGCGTGGCCGGGGGCGCTCCCCGGCAGCGCTCGTCGGGACCAGTTCGACCCGGCACAGCACCTCCCGCAGCACCACCCGCATCTCGGTGAGGGCCAGGTTCGCGCCCAGGCACCGGCGGTTACCGCCGCCGAACGGCAGCCATCGCTGGGCGTGGGGAACGCGACCGGGGGGAGCGTCGTCCTGGTTCGTGGCCAGCATTCGCTCGGGGCGGAACTCTTCAGGGTCGTCATACTGCGCGGCGTCGGCGTGTACCAGTCCGATCGCCGGGATGACGGTCACCCCGGCCGGCAGCCGATAGCCGGCGACCTCGACCGGTTCGGTGAGCAGGCGGCCGACGTCGAAGACCACCGGCCGGATGCGCAGCGTCTCCCGGGCCACCGCGTCGAGGTACTCGTCACCGGCCGGGTCGCCGGAAGCCGAGGCGCGGGCGGCCGCGACCGCCGCCGCCAACACCCGCGGATGCCGGGTCAGCCGCTCGAGGGCCCAGGCCAGCGCCGTGGCGGTGGTGTCGTGGCCGGCCAGCAGCAGGGTCATCAACTGGTCGCGCAGTTCCCGGTCGGTCATCTGCCGGCCGTCCTCGTCGGCGGCGCGAACCAGCATGGCCAGGGCGTCGGTGCGGTCGGCGAGGTTCGGATCGGCGCGCCGGTCGGTGATCTCCGCGTAGAGCAGGGAGTCGGCCTCGGCGATCCGCCGGCGCAGGGAGCGCCACGGCCAACGGCGCTGCAACCGCGGCCGGGCGACCGCCAGGGTGTCCCACGGTCCGAGTTGCAGCAGCCGCGGCATCACCGAACGCAGTGCGGCCAGCCGGTCGACGTCGGTGGCGCCGATCGCGGTGCGCAGGATCACCTCCAGGGTGATCTGGGACATCCGTTCCACGACCGGGAACTCGGTACCCGTCGGCCAGCCGGCGATATTGGCCGCGGCGATTTCGGCGATCAGCGGCTCCTGGCGGGCCACCGCCTCGCGATGGAACGGCGCGAGCATGAGCCGACGGCGGTCGCGGTGCAGATCCTCGTCGAGCACCAGCACCGAACTTCTTCCCAGTACCCCGCTGAGCACGGAATTCGCCTCGCCGGCGTGGAAGATCCGGGGATCCCCGGCGAACACGGCCTTGATGTGGTCGGGGTTGGCGAGGTAGACCCCCGTGCCGAAGCCGGCGAGTCGGATCGTGAACACATCGCCGTAGCGCCGGCGGCAGGCGAAGGCGACCGCCGACCACCACCGCAGCATCAGGGCGGTCTGAACGGACGCGGGCAGCGGCGGTCCGGGCGGCAGCGCGTCCGGACCGGTCATGAGCCGAGACTATCGGCCCGGTGGTCGCGCGGACGCCGACCGTTGGGGTCGGAGAGCGCGCCTCAGCCGGCTCGCCCGGGGTATTTCTCCCACGCGCTGTGGCCGACGATGACCGCGGCGAAGAGCAGCAGGGCGGCGGTGATCCAGCGGCCGTGGACCTTCATCACCCGCTCGTAGCCGTCCTTGATTCGGATCGACGCGCCGGGGCTGACCATCTCGATCACCGCGGGGAGGACGGCGGGCACCACCGCGATGACCGCGAACAGCACGACGGCCAGCGTGCGCTGGTCGCCACTGGTGATCTGGCTGATCTGGTGGCCGGCGGCGATCGCGATGGGGAAGACCTTCGGGTGCAGCCCGCAGATGGCGAAGCCCGCCAGCAGCGCGCGGATCAGCCGCTGGCGAGGGCTCAGGTCGGCGTCCGGCTGGAACTGCTTCATCACCGTCGGAAAGCGCCGGCTCAGTTCGGCGCGCACCCGGCCGGGCTTCTGTTCGGTCTTGGTGACGTCGGGAATCGGCTTGTGCCGCACCGCGTTGACCGCGCGGGTGAGCCCGATGGCCAGCAGCACCCCGGCGATCGTCACCCGGACGGCGAATCCCGCCCAGGAGTCGTGGTGTGCCGCGGTGGTGTCCGTCCGGGAGGCGTGCGCGATCATCAACCCGATACTCGTGGCGAAGGTGATGCCGGTCATCCCGCCGAGCGCGAAGGCGAACGCCGCGAATCGGGGGTTCTTCTTGTTCCCGGCGATGATCAGTCCGAGGACCAGCGTTTCCGGGCTGAAGAAGATGGCCAGTGCCAGGGTGGCCACCGCGGCCAGGTGCGAGCTCACGGGGTGGGCAGGGCCGTACAGCGGTACGGCCCCCTGTCGGTGAAGTGCACGGCGGGCATCCCGTCGACGTAGGTCATTGCGGGGAATGCTAATCCCTCGGCCGGAACCGGCTCAGTCGATCAGGCCCAGTTCGGCGAGCAACTCCCAGCTGGCCACCAGAGCGGCGAAGCGGGGCCAGCGGTGCTCGAGATTGGGGATGGCCACTCGCATGGCGACCGGGAACGGCGCGTACGCGATGTCCCAGTGGTGGGCGTGCGCCATCGCGACGTGGGCGTTCATCCCGATCGGCAGGATGGCCTGCTTCTGCGTCAGCTGCATGTCGTTGTTGGCGTCGAAGGCGCTGAGTCGCACGGCATCCATGAACTGGATGCTGGGCACCTCCAGCGGGGTGGTGGCGCCGGTGAGCGCGAAGAACGGAATCCCGAGGCTGTCCAGGTACTCCGCATGTTCGGCGTTGAAACGTTCCCGCACCTCGGTGCGGAGGTCGTTCATCGCGCCCTTGATGTCGTACTCGTCGAAGCGGCGCAGGCCCGCCTTGCTCAGCATGGTGCCGGTGATCACCGCGAGCAGCGTGCTGATGTACTCGAAGGATCCCTCGGTGGGCAGATTCTTGATCTGCTCGTACACCCCGTCGGCGGTGTACGAGCCGCCCATGGCGCCGCCCCAGGTGAAGACGCCCTTGATCTGCTTCTGGTACTCGGGATGGTGGACCAGGAACGAGAGGATGTCCGGGGCGCCCTTGCTGTAGCCCAGCATGAACACCTTGTCCGGCGGGACCGGGTCCACGATCGGCTTCATCTGGGCGTCGAGGCCCTCACCGCGGAAGGCCGCCTCGATATCCGCCTCATTGGCCTGGCAGGACCGCATCGGGTGCACGTCGGCGCGCAGGGTGCGCCAGCCCCGCTCCCGGTAGAGCTTGTCGGCTTCCACCGGGAAGGAGTGGGCATCGGCGTGCAGCAGTCCGGTGAGCAGGCCGCCGCACAGGATCAGGGTGGTGTTGTCGATCGAGTCATACTGTGCCGCGGGCATTTCCGTCTGCCACTCGCTGGCGGGGGCGTCCTTGAGGAAGCGCTCGGCGATGGCGCGGCGCGGGTTGGAGTTCTTCAGGAACGACGGCAGCGGCACCGGCGCCAGCAGCGGGGGTTTGGAGGCGTATTCGACGGCGTCGGGATCCTTGACGGCCTCCTGCAGGAACAGATCGCGCCAGCGCCGTCCGACCCAGCCCTTGATCCAGGGGTCCTTGAAGGCCGCCGGGTCAGCCGAGAGCCGTTCCCGCACCCCGGCGATGACGGTCAGATAGTCGCCGGCGGTCTCCCGGCTGGCGAGTTCGCGGCTGAGTTCGGTGATCTGCATGACTGCGAATCATGGCTCACCGGACGTCTCGGCATGGCCGGTTCGGCCGAAGGGCTCCCCGATTCGATGGGCATGTGACCCCGGCCGCGGCTAATGTCCATTTCACGAGCAGCAGTCCCGCACCCCAGCCCTCCGGTACTCACGCGCTCACGCACCCATGCGCTCAAGCACTCGACAGCGAGGCGGAAGGATTCACCATGGCCAGTCCCACTTCAGGTGACCGCCGGCACCTCCCCGGCACGGGCGCCAGCCGACACCTCCCCGGCACGGGCGCCCGCCGGCACCGCGTCGTCGTCATCGGTTCCGGCTTCGGCGGGCTCAACGCCGCCAAAGCGCTCAGGCGGGCCGACGTCGACGTCACCCTGGTGGCCAAGACCACCAGCCATCTTTTCCAACCGCTGCTCTACCAGCTGGCCACCGGAATCCTCTCGGCCGGCGACATCGCCCCCACCACGCGGCTGATCCTGAAGCGGAACAAGAACTGCAAGGTGCTCCTCGGCGAGGTCGAGGACATCGACCTGACGGCCCGCACGGTGACCTCCCGGCTGATGGCGATGCGCACCGTCCTGGAGTACGACAGCCTGGTCGTGGCCGCGGGCGCGCAGCAGAACTACTTCGGCAACGACCGGTTCGCCACCTTCGCCCCCGGGATGAAGACCATCGACGACGCACTGGAACTGCGTGGCCGCATCATGGGCGCCTTCGAGGCGGCCGAGGTGACCACCGACCCGGCCGAGCGGGCCCGGCGGCTGACGTTCGTGGTCGTCGGAGGGGGGCCGACCGGGGTGGAGTTGGCCGGCCAGATCGCCGAACTCGCTCGGCGCACCCTGCCGGGGGCGTTTCGCACCATCGACCCGACCGAATGCCGGGTGATGTTGTTCGACGGTGCGCCGTTCGTGCTTTCGCCGATGGGCGAGAACCTCGGCCGCAAGGCGCAGCGGAGGCTGGAGAAGATGGGTGTGGAGGTGCACCCCAACTCCGTCGTCACCGATGTCGACTACATGGGAATCACGGTCAAGGACAAGGCGACCGGGGCGTCCCGTCGCATCGAGTGCGCCTGCAAGGTGTGGTCGGCCGGCGTGCAGGCCAGCCCGCTGGGAGCGATGATCGCGGAGCGGTGCGAGGGCGTCGAGGTGGACCGCTCGGGACGGGTGGTGGTCGAACCCGACCTGACCGTCAAGGGCCATCCGAATGTGTTCGTCGTCGGGGACATGGCCGCGGTGCCCGGGGTCCCCGGGGTGGCCCAGGGGGCGATCCAGGGTGCCCGGTACGCGGCCGACATCATCAAGAAGATGGTCAAGGGGTCCGACAACCCCGCCGCCCGCGAGCCGTTCAAGTACTGGGACAAGGGGAGTATGGCGACGATTTCCCGGCACCACGCGGTGGCCAAGATCGGCAAGCTGGAGTTCGGCGGTTACCTGGCCTGGTTGTCCTGGCTGGTGCTGCATCTGGTCTACCTGGTCGGCTTCAAGAACCGGGTGTCCACGCTGCTCAGCTGGGTCATCACCTTCAACTCGCACAGCCGGGGCCAGTTGGCCACCACCAGCCAGATGGTCTACGCCCGGTTGGCCCTCGAAGCGGTCGAGAAGCAGATGCAGCACGCCGTCGACGATGCCGAACGGGAGGCCGAGCAACTCGACCGTGCCTAACGGCCCACCCGCGCCCCGGCGGCCGGGCCCACCGGGTGCGCCGGCAGCACGGCCAGCACGAAGAACGCGCCCGCGAGGCAGACCGCGGCGGCGGTCAGGCAGCCCGCGCTCATCCCGGCCAGGAACGCCTCGCCGACCGATTCGCGGACGGCGCCGGCCACCGCATCGGGGGACTGCGCCGCGACCGCCAGGCCCTGGGCCAGACCCTCCTGGGCGGTCGACCGGGCTGGTTCCGGCAGACCCTGCAGCACCGCGCTGTCCGCGAGTCGGCCGATGTAGAGGGTGGAGAAGATGCTGCCGATGACCGCGACGCCGAGCGTGCCGCCCACCTGCCGGGTGGCGTCGTTGACCGCCGATCCGGCTCCGGCCTGCTCGGGCCGGACGACGCCCATGATCGAGTCGGTGGCCGGGGCGCTGGTCAATCCCAGGCCGGTACCGAGGAGCACCATCTGCGCCGCCATCTCCGGGTAGCCGACACCGAGGTCGACGGTGCTGATCCAGGCGAATGAGCCGGCCATCATCAACAGCCCCACGAACACAACGACTTTGGTGCCGATTCGGCTCACCGCGAGTCTGGTGCCGAGCACCGACCCGACGACGATCGACAGTGCCACCGGCAGGATGCGCACCCCGGTGTCCAGCGGTCCGAAACCCTGCAGTTGCTGCATGAACTGGGTGATCAGGAAGATGAACCCGAAGAGCGCGAAGAAGGCGACGGTGACCGCCCCGCTCGCCGCGCTGAACCGCAGATTGGCGAACAGCCGGACATCGATGAGCGGGTCCTGCCGGCGGCGCTCCCACCACGCGAAGCCGCCGACCGCCAGGGCCGCCACCGCGAAGCCGGCCAGCGTCCGCGCCGATGTCCAGCCGTGTTCGGGAGCCTCGATGATCGTGTACACCAGCGTACCCAGCATGGTCACCGAGAGCACCAGACCGCCGCGATCCAGCCGGGAGGTCCGGTCGGGGGAGGACGCGGGGATGACAACCGGCGCGGCGACGGCCGCGACCAGGGTGATGGGGGCCAGGGCGAGGAACAGGCTGCCCCACCAGAACACCTCGAGCAGCGCACCGCCGAGGATCGGTCCGACGGCCACTCCCAGTCCGGTGACCGCTCCCCACAGGCCGATGGCCGCCGCACGTTGCCGGGGATCGCGGAAGGTGTCGGTGATGATGGCCAGCGTGGTGGGGAAGATCAGTGCCGCCGCCACCCCCATCACGAGGCGCATGACGATCAACGCCCCGGTCGTGGTGCACAGCGCGGCACCGACGGAGCTCAGCGCGAAGAGCACCAGGCCGGCGATCAGCGTTCCGCGCCGGCCGAACTTGTCGCCGATCGTGCCGCCCGCCAGCACCAGGGCGGCGAAGGCCAGGTTGTAGGAGTCGACGATCCACTGCAGGCCGCGGGTGGTGGCGCCCAGTTCCGAGTTCAACGTCGGCAGTGCCACGTTGACGATGGTGGTTTCGACGTTGATCGTCAGCGAGGCGACCAGCACGACGGCCAGGACCGCGGCGGGCCGTATCGGTTTCGCCGGGCCGGCGTGGGAGTGGGGTCGGTGCGGGGCGTCGATGGTCATGACGTCCGCCTTATGTTGACAGCAATAACATCTGCGAGCATGCCAGTGGAAGTTGACGCTGTCAACATGGGTCTCGGTGCCTAGCGGATACCGTCGTTGATCACCGTCAGCAGGCGACCGGTGATCAACTGTTTGCGCGCATCGCCCGCGGCCGCGAGTGGTCCGTCGAGGTACAACACCGCGAGGCCGTGGACGGCCGCCCAGGCCGCCTCGTCGAGACCATCCCGCCGGTCCTGGGTCAACACGCCTGCATCGACCAGATCGTCGATACATCCGCTGAGGATCCGAAAGGGGTGGCGCTCCGGTGACACGGCGGTGTCGGTGTGGCGGATCCCGCCCGGGGCGAAGGCCGTTCGGAACAGCCCGGGTTCCGCCAGCGCGAAGTCGACGTACGCCTCGCCGGTGGCGCGCAGTCGGGCCAGCGCCCGGCGGTCCCGCGGACCGCGGTTGGTGACGGCGTCCAGCGACTCCGCCATCGCCTCGCCGAGCAGGTTCATCGCGTGGATCTGCACGGCCGTCAACAGGGCCTGCCGGTCGGCATAGTGCCGGTAGGCCGCCGAATTGCTGACCCCCGCGGCCCGTTGGACGTCCCGGAGCACCACCGCGTCCGGCCCGCCGGACCGCGCCAACGCGACGGCGTGATCCAGCAGTGCCTGCCGCAGATTGCCGTGGTGGTAGGACGCCGACGCCATGGTGGCCAGTCTTCCATCACCGTCGCGGCCTCAGCACGGGCGACCGCGACTGCCGGCGCGCGGATCAGCTCGGTGGCGGGAGGTTCTGCTTCTCGCGTCGGGTCCGCTCGCGCCGCAGCGTCTCACCGCGGAAGAAGGCCGGCGACTTCATGTTCCACAGGGCCATCAGCAGGACGCCGAATCCCAGGCTGGCGACACCGATGATGAAGACCACCCCGACCCCGGCAAGCGAGGCGCTGGTGGCGTTATTGTCCGGTTGCGCCATCTCGTACGCCTCGATGATGCCGACCGGGATGAGGATCAGCGCCGCGATACCCGGCAGGATCACCTGCCCGAAGGCCGTCCGCCACGAATGGAAGGCGGTGTCCCAGAAGTAGAGCACCGAGGACACCGCGACCACGCTGTAGTAGGTGATGATCGCGATGCCCACGCTGTAGACGCAGTCCTCGACGATGCTTTCGCTGACGAATGACAGCCCGCCGTAGATCGCCAGTGTGGTCAGCCCGATGAACCAGGTGCCGAACTTCGGGGTCTGCACCACCTCGTCCACCGAGGCGAACCGATCCGGCAGCGCCTTGTAGGTCGCCATCGCCAGCACCCCGCGCACGGTGGCCATGACCGTCGACAACGTCGCGGAGAATGCCGACAGGCCGATGATCAGCGCGGCGGCCACCGCGCCCTGTGGACCGACGGCGGCGCGGGCCAGCGAGGCGAACACGTCGTCGATATTGGCCTCGTGGGTCAGGCTCATCTCGCTGTTGGGGTCGGTTCCGGCGAAGGCCAGTGCTGCCACGCCGATCACCACGTAGGTGATGACGGTGATGAGGATGGCGGTGACGCCGCTCTTTCCGGATTGTCCGGGCGTGCCGGACGTCTCCTCCGACATCGACAGTGACGCGTCGAATCCCCAGAAGATGAACACCGCGACCAGGAAGCCCCCGAGCAGGGCGGCGAAACTGTCGATCGCGAACGGGTTGAACCATTCCCAGGAGAACGGCTCGGCCGTCGGGTTCTTCTCCCGCCGGATCACGTTGATCAGCAGGATCGCCGCGAAGAGGATCAGGCCGCCGTACTGAATGATGGTGAGCAGCACGGTGGTTCGTGACGATTCCTCGGCTCCGCGGGCGACGAGCCAGGTGGTGATGAGGATGAAGGTCGCGGCGATGGCCAGATTCAGCCACGGCGACGTGTCGTCGAGGCCGAGTGCCACGGTGACGGCGTTGACGGTGATCCCGGCGGCACCGACCCCCGCCAGCACGCTGGACAGCAGCAGGGCGTAACCGCCGATCCAGCCGAAGCGCGGTCCGATCGCCTTGGAGCCCCAGGTGAACACGGTGCCGGCGTCGGGTGCCGCGTCGGTCAGGTGCTTGTACGCCAGCGCCACGAAGTACATCGGGACGACCGCGATGATGAAGATGACCGGCAACTGGTAGCCGGCTTGCGCGGCGCCTTGACCGAGGGCTCCGGTGAGCGAATACGCCGGTGCGGTGGCCGCCAGGCCGATCGAGACCGCCCCGATCAGCGACACCGAGCCCTTCTTCAACCCCTTGGACTTCAGGTCGTGCATTGGAGGATCAACAACCTCGTCTTCCGCCATGCGCGGATTGTGTCACGGGTTCGGCCCGACCGCCGGTCGGTTTGTGGATCGGAAACCTTCTCGGACGGCCGGTGCGCACGGCGGATGTGCCCTACGATTCCGGGCATGCGCATCCTCCAGATCGGCGCCGGTGGCGTCGGATCCTCAGCTGCCCTGATCGCCGCTCGCCGGGACTTCTTCGAGCACTATCTGATTGCCGACTACGACGGTGCCCGTGCCTCGGATCTGGTCGCCCAGATCGGCGACGCCCGGTTCACCGGTATCGGTCTGGACGCCTCCAGCGAGGAGGCCGTCGCCGAGGCCTGCCGGGCCAACGGAATCACCCACGTGCTCAACGTGGTCGACCCGCGATTCGTCATGCCGATCTTCAACGGAGCGTTCGCCGCCGGTGCCGGCTACCTGGACACCGCGATGAGCCTCTCGCACCGCCATCCGGAGAAGCCCTACGAGTTGGCCCACGTCAAACTCGGTGACGATCAGTTCGCCAAGGCGGCCGAGTGGGAGGCTGCCGGTCAGCTCGCACTGGTCGGCATCGGCGTGGAGCCCGGCCTGGCGGACGTGTTCGCCCGCTACGCCGCCGACCACCTGTTCTCCGAGATCGACGAGATGGGTGTGCGCGACGCCTCCAACCTGGTGGTCGAGGGCTATGACTTCGCCCCGTCGTTCTCGATCTGGACGGTCATCGAGGAATGCCTGAACCCACCGGTGATCTGGGAGAAGGACCGTGGTTGGTTCACCACCGAACCGTTCAGCGAGCCGGAGGTGTTCGACTTCCCGGAGGGCATCGGCCCGGTCGAGTGCGTCAACGTCGAGCACGAAGAAGTGCTGCTGATGCCGCGCTGGGTCGACGCCAAACGGGTCACCTTCAAGTTCGGTCTCGGTGACGAGTTCATCGAGGTGCTGCAGGTGCTGAACAAGCTCGGCCTGGACAAGACCGAACCGGTCAAGGTGCGGGACGTCTCGGTCAGCCCCCGCGATGTGGTCGCCGCCTGCCTGCCCGATCCGCTGGCGCTCGGACCCAAGATGACCGGCAAGACCTGCGCAGGGCTGTGGGTGACCGGCACCGGCAAGGACGGCAAGCCCCGTGACGTGTACCTCTACCATGTCGCGGACAACGCCTGGACCATGAAGGAATACAAGGCCCAGGCGGTGGTGTGGCAGACGGCGATGAATCCCGTTGTCGCGCTGGAACTTCTGGCGACCGGCGCCTGGTCCGGTGCCGGCGTGCTCGGTCCGGAGGCCTTCGACGCCGTTCCGTTCCTGGATCTGCTGCGCGACGGCTACGGCCAGGAGTGGAAGATTCAGGAGCGCACGCCCGCCGCCGGGTAGCGGCCGCGTCCTCATGTCATGACCCGACGCCAGTTGGCGGCACTGTTTGTGCTGAGCCTGGCGGTGTTCATGGTGGCCATCGACGGCACCGTGGTCAGCGTCGCCGTACCGTCCATCACCGAGCAACTGCAGCCGAGCTACAACCAGGTCCTCTGGATCGGTGACATCTACTCCTTCGTGCTCGCCGGTCTGCTCGTCACGATGGGCAACATCGGGGACCGGTGGGGGCGCAAACGGCTGCTGCTGATCGCCGCCGTCGGATTCGGCATCGCCTCCGCGGCGGCGGCGCTGGCACCGAATGCCGAGTTGCTGATCGCCGCCCGCGTGCTGCAGGGGGTCGCCGGCGCCGGGCTGATGCCGCCGACCCTGGCCCTGCTGCGAACCGTCTTCACCGACTCCCGGCAGCGCACCCGGGCGGTGGGGATCTGGAGCGCGAGCGGGGCGGGTGGCGCCGCCCTGGGCCCGGCGGTGGCCGGGCTGCTTCTGGAGCACTTCTACTGGGGCTCCGTGCTTCTGGTGAATCTGCCGGTGGTGGCCTTGATCGTGGGGGTCGGCGCCTGGGTGCTGCCTGAGGCCCGCAGCGAGTCGGATCACCCTCTGGATCCGTTGTCGGTGGTCTACTCCACGGTCGGCATCCTCGGGGTGGTTTACGGGATCACCGAGCTGGCGCATGTCGGTCTGACGTTCTGGCCCGCCTACCCGGCGCTGGTCTTCGGTGCCGGGTTGCTGTGGGTGTTCCTGCGTCGGCAGCGGCGGATGCCGGTCCCACTGCTGGATATCGGGTTGTTCCGGGAGCCGAAGTTCAGCGCCGCGATCGCCGCCCAACTGCTGACGGTGTTCGCCAACGTCGGCGCCTTGTTCTTCATCCCGATCTATCTGCGTCAGGTCAGCGACTTCTCGCCGCTGCAGTCCGGTATGGCACTGCTGCCGGACTCCCTGGTCGCCATGGTCACCGCCCCCAACACCGGGCGGCTCATCAGGAGATGGGGCCATCGGGCGGTGCTGCTCCTGGGACTTGGCGTGGGTGCCGCCGGCCTGGTGCTGCTGGGTCTGACCATCGGAGTGTCCTATCCGGCGATGGTGCTGCCGCTGATGATGATCGGGTTCTCCTTCGCGCTGGTGAACACCAGCGCCAACGACCTGGTCCTGACCAGCGCCAGTGGGGACCGGGTCGGCGCGGCGACCGGCATCGCCGAGACGGCGTTCGAACTCGGCAACGCCTTGGGCATCGCGATCAGCGGCAGCCTGGTCTCGATCATCTACCTGGTGGCGACCGGGGCGTCGGCGAATCTGACCGCTGCCGTCGACGCCGGCGGTTTCACCACGGCGATGACCGGGACGGCGATCATCACCGGATTGCTCCTGGCGGCGACGACGGTCGGGGTGGCGCGGGCCGTGCGGTCGCCCTAGCAGTACGTCGTGCGGCTTTCCGGTGCTGTTACCCGGTTCAGCGGGGCAGCGGCACACCCTGATGGTGGGAGAGAACGCCGTCGGGATCCCAGTCCGCCTTGAGGCCCTGCAGCCGAACGAGGTTGTCGCCGTAGTAGGCGTGGGCCCAGTCCTGCAGTTCGGGATCGGGGAAGTTCTGGTAGGAGCGGCCGGTGGTGTGCGGCCGCAGGGTCTGCCACAGTTCGTCCTCCCAGTCCATGATGTCGGCCGGGATGGGACTCACCGGCGAGTCCGGCTGCGCCGGGGTTGGCCACTGCGAGGTCATCTCGACCAGCAGACGGGCACCGCGATGGACGTAGGCGGTGTCTGCGGGCCCGATGTCGTCGACCGCCCCGCCGACCCACCCGAGCAGGCTCATCGCCCCGCTGCGGCCCGGACCCGCACCGGCGGGGAACCGGCGCAGGACGTCCATCGCCGCGGACAGGACGTCGCCAGACAGTGGCTCGTCGGCGTAGAGCGAGCGATCCCAGAATGAGTACGCCGGCTTCGGATCGGTGACGTACCAGCGGTAGGCGTCCCACCAATCCTGTTCGGCGATATCGGCTTTCGCCCCGGGGATCGCCAACAGTCCGGAGAGCAGGCCGCGTGTGTCGGATTCGCCGGCCAGTGCCTGAACCGTCACCACGGCGGTGACATCCCCGGCAGCGGTGGCGAGGTGGAGGTCGCCGGTCGCGATGCGCTCGGCCTCGGCACGCAGTTTCTGGAATGCCAGCACGGCGGCCACCGCGGCGTCGCGGCCGGTGACGGTCACCTCGGAGGTCGTCGCCCGGGTGACCGGAATCTCCACCAACTCGTATTCCAGATCGGTCACCACCCCGAAGTTGCCGCCCGCGCCACCGCGCAGACCCCAGAACAAGTCCGGGTTCTCCGCGGTGCTGGCGGTGACCACGTCGCCGTCGGCGGTCACCATCGTCGCCGCGCGTAGTCGGTCGGCGGTGAGCCCGGCCCACGGCGCGTTGGGCCCGATGCCTCCGCCGAGGGTCAGGCCGGTCACGCCGACCCCGGGACAGGTGCCGCCGGGCAGCAGCAGACGGCCGCTGCCGTCCTGGGGGAGTAGCGCGGCGAGGTCGGCGTTGCGCACCCCGGCCTGAGCCCGCAGGGTGGTGCCGTCGATCGTGCCGACGTTCATCCGCCGGGTGCTGATGAGGACGCCGCGCGTCGCCGATCCATCGGCGTAGTTGTGACCGCCGCCCCGAACGGCGAAGGGCGTGTTGGTGTCTCGCGCCCAGGTGATCGTTGCGGAGACGTCCGCGGCATCGGCGCAGAGCGCCACGGCCTCGGGCATGGTCGCCGCGAAACGCAGGTTGCGCGGCGTCGCCAGGGCGGCGTACTCGGCACTCCCCGGGCGCACCAGGGACCCGCGTAACCGTCGGGCGAGGTCGTTCCACGCGCCGGCTGTCGGTCCGGGTGCGGGGTTGGGGGCGGCACAGGATGCGGTGATTCCCGCGGCAGCAAGTCCGGCGGCGGCGAGGAGTCGCCGTCGGCTCAGTTGGGGCATGTGTCGCAGTCAATCACGCCGGCCCGGCCGGCTGCCCGGATAGCCTGGCCCGGTGCCCTCGTTCGCCGTGCCCCACACCGACGATCAGCTCGAGGTGGATCCCGAACGGGCGGTGGTGATGGTGTTCCGCAACGCCTGGAACCGCGACTCATCCGGGACGCCCGACGAAATCCACACCTTCGCGGCGTTGCGGGGGGAAGCCGCACTGATGAACAGGTTCACCGCGATGCTGGCGGGCGCCGATGCCGCCGAACTCCGCAGGCTGGTCGGCTAGGACCCCTCGTTCGGGTCGCCGAACCACTTTCTGGTGATCAGGTCGTAGTCGCCGTCCTCCTGCATGCGCAACAGTGCCTCGTCGAAGTGCTTGCGCAGATCGCTGCCGTTGCGGAAGGCGATGCCGTAGTCCTCCCGTTCGAAGATCGGCCCGGCGATGGCGACGGTTCCGGCGCCGTCCTGTCTCAGGTAGTACCGCAGCACGGCGGAGTCGTACACGACGGCGTCGACGGTGTCATCCCGCAGTCCCGCGTAGCAGTCGTCGATGGTGGGCACGGCTCCGAAGTTCACGCCGAGTTCCGCGAGATAGGTGGCCGATGTGGTGCCGGCCACGGTGCAGACGCGTTTGCCGAACAGATCCGCCGGGGAGGCGATCTTGGCGTCGAACTTCGCCACCGTCAGGTTGGCGGCCAGCGTGGCGGTGTAGTACGCCACGAAGACGACGCCGACGGCTGCCCACACCACCGCCAGTGCGCGGACCGGCCAGGAGCGCACCGCCGGCGTATCGGGGCGTCGGCGCCGCAGCAGTCCGATGAATAGCGCCGGAATGAACACACCCGCCAGGGCGGCAGCCAGCCAGATCAGCGTGGGCGTGGAGAACAGCAGCGACAGGAACTCCACCGGTCCGGCCCGCGACGGTTCGCCGAGTTCTGCGGGCACCATGATCTGCAGGCCGCCGTTGAAAGTGGGCTGGGAGAAGTCGAAGTCCGACGAGCGGTCGGCGGTGATCGACAGCCCACCGGCCGCACCGTCGGCGCGGCCGTCGGTCACCGCCTGGAGTTGGTCGGCGACGGTGCCGAATTCGAGATAGTTGATCGTCCAGTCGGTGTGCTTGCTGATCCGGTCGAGGATGTCGATGGTGAAACCGGATTTCACCGAACCCTGCGTCATGATGAAGGGCGCCGTGTCGTGGACGGCGATCGTCACCACACGCGAGGAACCCCGCGGATCCGACGACGCCGACGGCGCCACTCCCGGAAGTCCCGCGATCGTCGCCATGAGCAGGATCACGATCCCCAACGCCGACAGTCGAGACCTCACGTCACAAAGGGTAAGTCGGCGTCGTGGCGTGGAGCGCCAAACCGGCTGAGCCGGGCGCGCGGCGGGCGCGCCCGGCTCAGCACGGGGCTCAGTAGCAGGGCATGGCGCCCGGGGTGTAGTACGGCAGTCCGCTGGGCGAGATGCACGGGGCTTCGCCGGGGAACGCGGGGACCAGGGAGAATGGATAGTCCTGCGCGAATCCGTAGCGCTGCCAGTCGGCGACGCCCGCGACGGCCGCACCTGCCACCGCGGCGTCCACGGCGGCCCCGGCGATACCCGGGGTGCATCCGCCGACACTGACGTGACGTCCGCCGACCTCGCCGCAGATATCCGCCTGGGCGGCAGGGGCGATCACGAACGGAACCGCGGCGGCCGCGGCCGCGGCCAGCAGTGAGGCTGCAAATTTCTTGGTCATGCCCTCAGTATCGCTGCCACGCCGGGGCGGCGTTACCTCCGCGGCGATCGCCACGTCAGCCATGTGGCCGTCTACTTCATCGTGACGGTTTCGATGAAACCGCCGGTGCCGTCGTTGAGCCAGCTGATGGTGCCGTTCTCGAACTCGACGATCCAGCCGCCGTCGGTGAGCCGGGGGCCGCCGCCGGTTTCGGCCTCGTCGGAAACCGGCCATCCCAGCTCGCCGGCAGGGCCGCCGCTGCCGTTGTAGATCCGCAGGATCTCGCCCCGAAGGAGCTTCGGCCCGTGCTCGGGTGACTCGAAGATCGTCCCGCCGGTGAAGGCGTAAACGGTGCCCTCCTTGCCCCCCCGGCCGGCCGTGACCTTCTGCGGCGCGGCGGTCGGAGCGCCGAGGGTCGCCGCCCCGCCCGCCTTCCCGTAGACCGCCGCCGCGGGGCCGTCGAGTGTCACCGGCCCGATCCCCGGAGCCTCGATCGTCGTCGGCGTGCCGTCGAGTACCGAGGAGACCGCACTCGAGGCGACACTGCTTGCGCTGCTGGCCGCGCTTTCCGCCGCGCTGGCGGCGCTGCTGGCCACGCTGCCGGCCACACCGGCCGCGCTGCTGGCGGCGCTGCCCGCTGCGCTCGCCGCCGAGGAGCCGATGCTCGAGGCGCTCGAGGCGATCTCCTTGCCCTTTTCGGTGGCGGCCGCGCAGCTGACGGCGAGCACGGCGGTGACGGCCAGACCGCCGGCCATCACAGCAGTCCGAGTGCGGTGTGTGTTCATGTTCGGAGATTTCCCCTCAAACAGTCCAATTGGCGGTTTTGCCGCACCGAAGTGCCGACGGACGTGGCGCGGCCAGCAAATGGCCGGTGGCACCAGCGGATTCTCCCACGTGGGGGTATCGCTTCACCGGCTACCGATCGGAAAACTATCGGATGGAGACGAAAATATTATCGGACGGATGCGAAAATTAATGTCCGGAAAGCCCCTACGCCAGCCTAAGAAGGGTTACGCTCCCACCCCGGGACGGCAACGTCGCCGTCCGGTGAGGAGCGGTCATGGCATCAGCACCAGCAGCCCAGCGCGGACCCAGTCTGCCGCCGAGCAAGACCATCATCGTGCACTCCGCGGACGGAACCCGGTTGCACACCGAGGTCTTCGGGCCCGCGGGGGGCGATCCGATCGTGCTGGCTCACGGGATCACCTGCTCGCTGCGGGTCTGGCACGAGCAGATCAACGACCTCTCCCGGGATTTCCGGGTCATCGCCTATGACCACCGCGGTCACGGCCGTAGTGGGGTGCCCGGCCCCAAGCACTACAGCCTCGACCACCTGGCCGCCGACCTCGACGCGGTGCTGGCCGCCACGGTGCGCCCCGGTGAGCGTGCGGTGGTGGCCGGCCACTCGATGGGCGGGATCGCGATCAGCGCCTGGGCCGACCGGTTCCGCCATCGCGTGCCGGAGCGGGCGGCGGCGGTCGCGCTGATCAACACCACCACCGGCGATCTGCTCGACAAGATCCAGTTGCTGCGGGTGCCCGGGATGCTGCGGGCCGCCCGGGTCAACGCCGCGCGCACCATGATCCGCTCTCTGGGCGGCGCCCCCCTGGTCCACGGCACCCAGCCGGGCAGCCGGATGTTCCTGCAGATGATGGCCGTCGGCGCCGGCGCCGACCCGTCCATCACGCACTTCCTGCACGACCTGTTCTCGTCGACCCCGGCTGCCGGCCGCGGGGCCTGGGCGCGGGTGCTGGTCGACGAGGTGGGCTCCCGCGAGCACATCGACCTGACGGGTCTGTGCGTCCCGGCCCTGGTGATCGGCAGCTCGAAGGATCGGCTGCTGCCGATGTCGCAGGCCCGCAAGATCGCCGAATCGGTACCGCACCTGGCCGACCTGGTGGAGATGCCCGGCGGACACTGCGCACCGCTGGAGCACCCCACCGAGGTCAACCGGCACCTTCGCGAGTTGGCCGTCGCCGCTGTGCCCGCCCAGCGGATCAGTTCCTGAGCGGCACTACTTGCGCAGCCCCTCACCGCGGAGCGCGGCGCTGACCTCGGCGGCCGCCCGCTGGCCGGAGCGCACCGCCCCGTCCATGAACCCGGTCCACTCGTCGGCCGTTTCGGTGCCCGCCCAGTGCAACGGTCCGACCGGAGTCCGCAACAGACGCCCGAACTCGGTCCAGGATCCCGGCGGGACCGCGGCGGTCGGGCCGCCGGGGGCGAATTCCTCGGCCCCCCAACGCTGATCGAGGTAGTCGATCGGGTTGGCCGCCTCGTCGCCGAACAACGCGGTGAAACACCGCAGCACCTGTTCGCGCCGCTGTTCTTCGGGGAGGGCGTCGAACCCCCGCGGATCGGTGAAGCCGAGCAGGATGCCCGGACCGCCCCCCTCGGGACTGACGTCGAAGGTGATGAACACCGGACCTTGATCGGAAAGCGCTTGTCCGGAAAGCCCTTTCGCGCGCCAGAACGGGGTCGGATAGGCGGCGTAGGACTTCGTCAGCGCACCCTGCGGCCAGCGCTGGGCGAGCTGCTGGTACTCGATCGGCGGGGCGGGGGCGATGTCGATGTCGAGCCGGTGGGCGGGTGGGACGGCCACGATGGCCCGGCGGGCCTCGAACGTCCCGGCCGATGAGGCGACGGCGACGGCGTCGTCGGACCACTCGATGCGTGTCACCACGGCACCCAGGCGGACGCGGTCGCCCAGTTCGGCGGCGATCCTGGCCGACATCTCATGACTGCCGTCGGCGAAGTGATCCTGCTGCGCCCCGCCCGCGGTGTCGAGCATGCGGTTCAGCCCGCCGGAGGTCTTGACGTAGCGCAGGGCGTGCAACAGGGAAACGTCATCGGGTTCGGCGCCCCAGGTCACTCGGGACACGATCGCCATCAGATCCTGCGAACCGGTGGTCGCCCGGACCGAGCGCAACCAAGCGCCCAGGCTGATGGCGTCGAACTCGGCAGCGCGCTTGGAGTTCCAGGGTGCGGTGATGTCGACGTCGCGGGCCAGCCGTTCGAACTGCCATTGGATCCGCCCGATGTCGAGCAGGCCGAGAATCCCCAGCTTCGGGATGGTTCCCTGGTAGCGGTGCACCCGGCCGCGCCAGCGGATCAGGTTCGCGCCGGTGTTATAGGTCGGTGCGGTCTCGCAGCCCAGATCGGCGGCGAGTTTGAGGACGGCGTCCTGGGTGGGGCCGACGAAGGACGCTCCGCGGTCCACCGGCACACCGGCCAGGGTGGCCGGGCAGGTGCGGCCGCCGACCCGGTCCCGGCCCTCGAGCACCACAACCTCGAACCCCTGGCCGGTCAGTTCGCGCGCCGCCGTCAGTCCGGCCAGCCCCGCGCCGATCACCACTACGTCGTAAGCCATGGGTTCAGTCTTCCCGACGTGGGCCCGGAAACGTGCGCTGACCGCCGGATGGCGCGCCGAGATCGCTAGGGTTCCTCGGGTGAAGGTCCTGACGGCCCTGTTCGGGCCCGCAGACGCCGTGGCCCGGGCCGGTGTGCTGAGTGAGGCCGGCGCCGCCGGGGTGTTCACCTTCGAGGGCCCGCACGACGTATTCGCGCCGTTGACGCTGGCTTCGACCGTCGGTGGGCTGGACCTGTTGACCAACGTGGCGATCGCCCTCCCGCGCAACCCGATTCAGCTCGCGCACCAGGCCTATGACCATCAGTTGCTGTCCGGGGGCCGGTTCACGCTCGGATTGGGCACCCAGGTGCGCACCCAGATCGAGAAGCGCTACGGGGCGTCCTTCGACCACCCGGTCGCGCGGATGCGCGAACTGGTCGCCGCGTTGCGCGCCATCTTCGCGGCCTGGCAGGACGGCGTGGCGCTGGACTTCCGCGGTGAGTTCTACCGCCACACCCTGATGACGCCCACTTTCAATCCCGGGCCCAACCCCTTCGGGCCGCCCCCGGTCTACATCGGCGCGCTGGGGCCGAGGCTGACCCGGGCCGCCGCGGAGGTCGCCGACGGCCTGCTGGTGATGCCGTTCTCCTCCGCCCGGTTCCTGGCGGAGGCCACGATGCCGGCCGTACGCGCGGGGCTGGCGGCCGCGGGACGCGGGCCGGGTGACGTCGCGGTGGTGCCCGAGGTGATCGTGTCGGCGGGGGAGGGCCACCGGGCCGCCCGGCGGTTGCTCGCGTTCTACGGGTCCACCCCGGCCTACCGGCCGGTGCTCGACTGCCACGGGTGGGGGGAACTGCAACCGCAGTTGAACGCGCTCTCCAAGCAGGGCCGATGGGCCGAGATGGGTGACCTGATCAGTGACGACATGCTGCACGCCATCGCCGCGTGCGGCACCCCGAAACAGATCGCCGACCACATCCGGGCCCGGGTGGCCGCCACCGGGGAGACCGCCGACACGGTCTGCCTCTACCAGCCGGGCCCGATCGGCACCGAGACGCTGGCCGGCATCATCGACGAGCTGGGCTGACGATGCGGGCCTGGACCGTCTGGGCCGCGGGGCTGCTGGCCTACATCGTCGCGGTGCTGGACCGCACCACGTTCGGGGTGGCCGGGCTCGACGCCGCCGAGCGTTTCCACGCCAGCCCGTCGCAGCTGTCGATTTTCGTCGTTCTCCAGTTGGTGGTCTACGCCGGGGCGCAGATCCCGGCCGGGGTGCTGCTGGACCGGTTCGGTTCCCGGGCGATGATCCTGACGGGCGGTGCCCTCATGGTCATTGGGCAGCTCACCCTGGCATTCACCACCTCGCTGCCGGTGGCCGTCGCCGCGCGGGCGGTCGTCGGACTCGGCGACGCGTTCACCTTCATCTCCGTGCTGCGACTGGTGCCGCACTGGTTTCCGGCCCGGCAGGTGCCACTGGTCAGCCAGCTCACCGGGATCTCCGGCCAGTTGGGCCAGGTGCTGTCGGCGGTGCCGTTCCTCGGGCTGCTGACCGGTCCGGGCTGGACCCACGCGTTCGCCGCGGTCTCCGCGTTCGGTGTGCTGTCGCTGATGCTCACCGTCGCGCTGGTCCGCAACACCCCGCCGGGAACCCTCACCGATGACCCGGTGACCAGGCCGGGTGAGGTCCTGCGTGGCGTGCGGACGGTGTGGCTGCGCCCCGGCACCCGGCTCGGGTTCTTCACCCACATGGGCACCCAGTTCTCGGTGACGGTCTTCACGTTGATGTGGGGTATGCCCTATCTGACTGCCGCACAGGGGGTTTCGCGGGAAGTAGCGGGCGGCCTGCTGATCGTCTCAGTGGTCACCGCGGTGGTCGCGGGGGTGGTCATCGGGGTCTTCACCGGCCGTCAACCGCACCGTCGGTCCTGGCTGGTGCTCGGCATCATCGGCAGCAGTGCTGCAGTCTGGACCGCGGTGCTGGCGCTGCCCGGCCCGGCGCCGTACTGGCTGCTGGTGGTGCTGGTGATGGTGATCTCGGTCGGCGGTCCCGGTTCGGTCGTGGGGTTCGACTTCGCCCGAACCTTCAACCCGCGGGCCACCCTCGGGACTGCGCAGGGCGCGGTGAACGTCGGCGGGTTCCTGGCGTCACTGCTGGTGATGCAGGCGATGGGCCTGGTGATCGGCGCGGCCGGGGGGTACTCGTTCGAGTCCTTCCGGTTGGCCTGGTGCCTGCAGTACGTGGTGTGGGCCGTTGCGGTGGTGGGCATCCTGGTGACCCGGGCCAAGGCCCGCCGCACCCTCGGCGATGTGGAGGAGAGCAGGTTTCTGCTGGCGTACTTCGGCGCGCCGCCCGGTCACGACGCTGATGGCGATGGCGATGGCGATGGCGATGGCGATGGCGCCAGCTTTACGACGCGGTCGAGAGCCAGTCGGCGAAGCCGGACGGCTCGTGACGGCCCAGCGTCCCGTGCTCGAACAGCCCCCACCCCTCCCGTTCCCAGCCGCCCTCATGGCAGATCGCCCGGCCGACGTGGTCGATGACCCCGAACCCGGACCGGGCGATGATCGCCGGGTCGGCCATGTCGTAGATGAGCCGCTCGGTGAACGACGGGCCCTTCCACATGCCGTGCAGCCAGTCCGGGTCACCGCCGTAGCCCCCGCCGACGTG
>Ga0116181_1000583_pt1 | contig 33465 bp, 32 predicted proteins | sample AD_UKC075_MetaG_FD_89752 | JGI IMG/M metagenome (GOLD analysis project Ga0116181, IMG submission 89752) | Active sludge microbial communities of municipal wastewater-treating anaerobic digesters from USA - AD_UKC075_MetaG | ecosystem: Engineered > Bioreactor > Anaerobic > Digestate | place: USA... | reverse complement strand
CGACCTCAGGGCCAACTGCAAGCAGATGAAGAAGGACGCCGGCGACATGCTGAAAGCCCGGCTGGTCACTGTGGCACCGCAAGCACATGAAAAAGCCTTGCATCTCGGCGCCGATCTCATGTTCTTCTACGAAGGCGGATGCAAACGCCGGCGAGACGCCCGATCCGTCTATCACCTTTGAAAACGGGCCACGATACCGTAGCCTGAGATCACGTGAATGGCAGCCAGGCATATCGATCTGCTTATTCCGCAAGATTAGATCGAAGGGCGCGGATTTCCGTGCCTCCCGGACGTTATCTTCCAAAACGCGGGCGCCTTACCTTGCGAAATGCGAAATCGGCCTTCCCGCTGTAAAAGGCAAATAGTGACCTGGGAGAGGCCACCTGATCCCCTGCAACGCCCCCTATTCCGGTAAAGTCGAATCAAAGGTTTTCCTTTGAGATTTCGAAATAGAAAAGGCGACGATCATTGCAATTCACGATCATGTCAGGACGTATTCGAAGATAAATTGGCCGATTGTCGTTACAATTTACATTAAAATTATGCAATGGTTAATTTTTCACTTGACTTGTGGCCGCATTCCCGTCTATAATCCCCGTCGACACACAGAGATCAGCTTGCCGGGCGGTGGGCGTTACAGGGTGTCATTTCCTAACCACCGCTACGAGCCGGGCCTGTGGGAGAACTGGTTCGGAGTAGATCCGGGCAGCGATTGCCTGCCGCTCATTCCTGACCTGTTTGCGGACGACAAGGATCCGCGCTGGCGGCGGTTCAAGGCCAGCGGCCTTTCCGAGTGGCCGCCGCGGCTTGATCCGACCGCCGCGGACCCGACGGCTCCCCAACCCTGAGGAGGGTGCGGTCAGGGCTGTGATCCTGGGTGTGCGACCAGCCCAGGGTCACAACCCGTAGCCATCCAGATCTTGCCCGGTGAAATTCGGCTGGGCAGGCCGCCGTCCTCCACGCTATCCAAACCATCCCACCAGGGAGCAGGCCATGACCAACGAGACGATCTTCGGAACCCTTGTCGATGTGCCCCTGCGCGAGGCCTGGACTCACGAAGCTCATCGGGTGCTCGGCGAACCGGGCTGACCGGCTAACCGATCCCGAAGGCGCCCGCCGAAAAGACGAACCGCTCATCGGACGGAAAGGCAGCGAGCGCAACGAGCTGGCCTGCCTCGAAGCGCAGATGCCAGGTCTTGCCGCGCCGCGGACTCCGTTCGGCAAAGGCGACGGGATCGAGCAGCACGACGTTGCAGCCATGTGCCGGGTCACGAACCGAAACAGTACGGATCGCCTGGGTGCCAGCTTCCCGCGCCGCGCTGGCGAGCTCCTGGCAGGCGGTATAGTCCGCCGGATCGGTCCACAGATCAGATGAAGCCGCGAACGGCGGAGCCGTCAGGTCGAGCGCCTGCTCGGTGCGCACCTTGACCGAGAAGCTCGTGTATTCGGTCGTGGTCGATGGCGGCGTGAAGCCCGGTGAGCGGGAAAAGAACCGCAAGCGCCAATAGGCAGTTTCTGCAATCGCGGTGTTCTCGCGTTCGCTGGCATAGAAAATGCCCGGCCGCTCGCCGGCCCGGCGGAACCGGCTGGCTTGGCGGTGGCCATAGCGAAAGGGCGAGGCGAGCAGGAAATCGAGGTGCTGGGCGCTTTCCGGCATCGGGGGTTTGACTTCCTCCGCCAGCAGTTCGAGCATGTGCTGGTCGTCGGAATTGGTCGCCAGCCGGTTCGTCGATATCCGGTGCTGGGCCTCGACCACGCGCCAGACCCGCCCGGCATAGGCGATATGTTCAGACGCGAGCGCGGTAGAAGTCCACATAGTCGCAGACCTCGATCAGCCCCCTCATCGTGTCGATCCGTTCGATCGGTTTGCCACCGAGATCGAGGTTGTCGGTCGCCAGCCACTGCCTGGCGGCGGTATCGTCGCTGCCGAGCAAGGCGTCCAGGCTGCGGAACAACCGCAGCAGGAACTGGCCGGCCTCGAACGACTTGCTCGCCGGATCGAGGCGCGCCTGGCCGCTGCGCAGCCGCGAGGCCGTCGCCATCGACACGCCCAGGACCGTGCCGAGCTTGGCATTGCTCAGCCCCCAGAGCTGGGCGATCCGGGCGATCGCCCCAGTCAGGATATCGGCCCTGCTACGCTGGGCAGCAGCGAGTGCAACCATGGGAGATCTCCTTTCGCATGAACATTTTTACTGCATTGCGCTCATATGATCAATGGAAACCTAGGAGGCAACACCCGTTAAGTGCAGAAAAATCGCAAATCGGCCAGCTGCTTTCAGTGCGCCGAGATTAACTATTAATCAGCATTATCATGGGTATACATGCTCGTTCAATCGAACTGAGAGAGCCGAACCGTGAAGAATCCCGCTATCCTTATTGGCCTCATTCTCACAGTTATGGCTCCTGTTGCAGCTCAAGCACAAAACCAGGACCACCCTCCGCGCCGACAAACGGTGAAATTCGATCGCATTTCAGCCGAACTGCCAATGGGTCAGGTTTTTGCACGAGGAAAGCTCGGACTGCTGTGTGTTCAGCATGAAGCCTGGACCTGGAACGGCGCATCACAATGGATAAACCGCGACATGTTCGTGCGAGCATTCCATGAAACCGCTCTCGCCTATGGCCTGCCGGTTGCCGGCGATCCGACAAGCCTGTTTGGAGACCAGGGCTACCAAGATTCGGATTTCCTAATCGGTGCTCAGATTCGCGAACTTCAACTCGATGCCTGTGCTCCCATGGGAGGTTTCGGAAACACCTCTTCGATCAAGGGGCGCGCTACCATGACGGTAGAATGGCAGGTTTATTCGAAGCGCGCGCAGCGTCTCGTCTATCGCACCACTACGCGTTCGGCGATAGATATCCCAAAAGCTCAGCCTGGTGGTATGTACACGCTGGTCCTGGCTCCATTTCGGGATAATATTAGGCAACTTGCCGATGACAAAATGTTTCAATTTTCCATCACGAATTAATCGGGCTGTCGGTGCCTCTCTACAATTTCTGCGCGCCTCAGGTCTCGTTGATCGCAGCCGGTATATGACGGTAGCTGCGCGAGCACTAGAACTACTTTGGCAGAAATCTGATTTATGGGATTCCCATTGCGCGGATTGCGTGATTCATGGGGAGCCAGCTTTGATGGAGGCTGGCCATGGACGAGGACTGGCAGGTGGATCTGGAGCGGTGGCTTGCCCCGTATCTGGAAGGTCTGGGCAACAAGACACGGCGACGGATGTGCCCGGCCTATATTGCCGGCTTGATTGGGCCGGGTGATCGCAAAAGCATCCAGCCCATGGCGGCCCGGTCGGACGCCATTTCCTATGACCGGCTGCATCATTTCATCGGGGCCGGCCTGTGGGACAGCGCACCGCTGGAAGCGACCTTGTGGGAGCAGGCGGATCAATTGGTTGGTGGTGATGAAGCTTGGCTGATCATCGACGACGCCGCCTTGCCCGTCATGTGCCCGACGTCAAATCCATGGCGGCACACGCGATGCTCGAAGGCGCGAAGTGGCGGCAGGTCAGTTGGCGCAAGGGGACGAAGGGACGTCTGACAGCCCGCTTTGCCGCCATGAGGGTGCGCATTGCTGATGGCGCGCCCCAGCGAATCGGCTCTGCCGGGGCCCAGCACATGCCGGGAGAGGAAGCCTGGCTGGTGGGTGAGCATCGCTCGAATGGCGAACGAAAATACTATCTCTCGAACCTGCCTGCCGACACCCCGATCAGGCCTCTGGCTGGCGCGATCAAGGCGCGCTGGATCTGCGAGCAGGCCCATCAGCAACTCAAGGAGGAACTCGGCCTGGACCACTTCGAGGGCCGATCCTGGACTGGCCTCCACCGACATGCGCTGATGACGATGATGGCCTACGCCTTCCTGCAATCTCGAAGGCTCGACCAGGCGGGACGGAAAAAAAGAGTCCTCGGTCCGCCTCCCAAACCCACATTGCCAGCAGTGCGCCAAGCCATACATTGATCGTCTGTTTCGCTCACCACCGGGGCTTTGCCCTCACTGCCGGTGTAGGCTCATCAGGCATCCCAACGAACTTCTGCCAAAGTAGTGCTAGGTAGCTCCCTAGGTAGCAGCGGATCCGGCGACAGTTGATCAAGGCAGTGCGATGAAAAGCTGGATCCATCGTTTGCTTGAGCGCCTCTTGCTCGATCAACACTTGGTGTTCTGCGACACGGATTGAGAATCGCGGCGTTTTTCCGCAGCGCTCGATCCGCTGCTCGACACGTTGCGGCCATTGCTTTCTGGTGTCAGACCCCGTTCGTGGCGATGTGCACGATGAACAGCCTGTCGGTCGCACCAACGGTTCGTCACCTCGATTTCCTCCTGTTCGCGGTGGAGACTTGGCTCGACGTCGTCCAGGCCGATCCGTCGATGTGGCATTCACTCGGTATCGGGCGAAAGGTCGCCCAATGGTTCGAAAAGGTTGCCGAAGAGGATGAGACCCTGTTGCGGCGCGACCATCCCGAACGCGCGCGCATCGACGCCGTGCTCGGCCGACTGGTCAGCCTGGGTGTGACCGAAGCTCAGGAAATAGAGCAGCGGATCGCTGCTGAACAAGCGGGAACCATGCTATCTAACATTGAAGTTGATATTTAACATCACTGCTGTTAGATGGCCGACACGATGTTAGATGAATTTCCTGACCTGAGATTACGCGCGCTGGCGAACGCATCGGAAACTTATGCGCACGAGGCTTTCGGCGCGCATCTCCATCTCGATCCCATTAAGCCGCTCGGGCTCCCGCACTTCTTGTATGATCGCTATGCCTTGTGGCGCGGGGAACTGCTCGACAGCCCGACCGTGTTCATCGTTCCGCAAAGCGGCGGAATAGGCGGTGTTGACGAGTTCCTGAAGCATCGGGACCAGATGCGACGCCATATCGATGCCCGCCTGTTCGTGCTGTTGCTCGAAGCTGTACCGGCGGCATTGCGTCGGCGCCTCGTGGAGAAGCGCGTCGCGTTCATCTCACCGGGTGCACAATTCTATGTGCCCGAAGCGTTTGTCGACTTGCGCGAGACCTATTCCAGCGAACCGGGACCGTCGTCCGAGCAGGTGTCTCCCACGACTCAGGTCGTAATTCTGGCCGCGCTGCTTGGGCACGATGTGAACGATGCCAGCCTGACCCAGCTCGCAGAGCGCTACCAAGTCGCGATCATGAGCATGAGCCGGGCGTTCGATGAGCTGGAAGCGCTCGAACTGGCGCGGCCGCACCGCGTCGGCCGCCAACGTCGGCTCAGCCTTCGCTTTGGTGGCGGCGACCTTTGGCGCGCGGCCAAGGGGCACTTGCAATCACCGGTGCGCAAGACTCGTTGTGTCACCGGCGATCTACCCCTGAACGAGGCGGTTTTGGCGGGCGAAAGCGCCCTTGCCCGATATACGATGCTCAACGAACCGCGAATTGAATGCAGGGCGGCGCCGGCTGCCGCATGGAAGCGGATGGCGCGACAACACGGATTAGAAACTGCCTGGGCCTATGACGAACGCCGGATCGAGGTCCAGACATGGGCCTATGATCCCCAAGTCCTTAGCGACAACGAGGTTGCCGACCGACTTTCGCTCTATCTGAGCGTACGGCATGACGCCGACGAACGAGTCGCGCAGGCAGCCGATCACCTTTTGGAGCCCTTTGGATGGTAGCTGGCGTCGACCGATTTCGCGCACATTTTTCCGGCCATGAGCACCAATATGTGCTGATCGGCGGAGCGGCATGCGAGCTGATCATGGAGGAAGCCGGTCTCGATTTCCGCGCGACCAAGGATCTCGATATTGTCCTCATCGTCGAGGCGCTTGACCCGGCATTCTCCGAGACGTTCATGGCCTTTGTCGAGGCAGGCGGATACGAGATCCGGCAGCGGAGCGAAGGCGAACGGATTCTCTATCGATTCGCCAAACCGTCGACCGAGGGCTACCCGGCGATGTTGGAGCTGTTCTCCAATGCGCCGGAAGGATTTGAGCTGTCGTCCGGTAGCCAGCTCACGCGGATCCCGGTCGCCGAGGAAGCTGCGAGCCTATCGGCCATCCTGCTCGACGCCGACTATTATGCGTTTCTCAAGACGATGGGGCGGTCGCTGGACGGCGTGCCGGTTCTCGACGAAGCCGGCCTTATTCCCTTCAAGGCGCGCGCCTGGGTTGATCTCAGCCGCCGTCGTGCGGAGGGCGAGAAAGTAGACGACAGAGACGTGAAGAAGCACCGCAACGATGTGGCGCGCCTGCTCCAGCTCCTGAGCGCGGAGGCGACGTTCGACCTGCCCGAGAAGATCAAGGCCGATATGCAGGCGTTCATTGACGCCCTCGCCGGACAGGACGATTTCACGCCGAAGCAGTTTGGCGTCGCGATGACGAGAGAAGTCGTTATCGATCGGCTGCGCCATGCCTATAATCTCTGAGACTTACGGGGTCGTAACAGCACCCGGGCCGACTGCGGTGTTGGCCAACACGATTGGCCGGCTGACGTGCTCCCCTGATTGTTACCACTCAGAGGTAAAGTCCGGCTCCTTCTGAGCTGCTACCCGTTTCTGGACCGCTCTGCTGGCGGCTTTCCAGCGCGCCGACTACCTTAAAGGTCGCCAGTCTAGGTACAACAACAGCGCTCAGCTTTCACACAGTATGCGCTCTGGTGGCTTAGCCTGGATTAGCAGGACAATCCGTCTATCAATCCCCCAGCCACAATTCGTGACTGTCGATCCTGACTCTGGTCACAGCTCGGTAGGCCTCCACCGTGATCAGGGCTTCCGCCCGGAATGCCTCGCCCACCAACCGTTCGGCAGCGAGCAGGTCGACTAAGTCGACTTCACCCAGTTCGTAACCCCGGCGCAGTTTGGTAAGTGCCGCCATCTGCGATCCCAGCGCATCGCGCGCCCGCTGCCATGCAGCCAGTCGGTACTCTGCATCGGCAATGTCAGTCGCGGCAACTTCGGCGACATTGGCTTCGACCGCCCGCACGTCCGCCGCGGCCGCTGAAGCCTCCGCTGCAGCCCGGTCGGCGAGGGCTGAACGGTGTCCGCCGCCAAACGGGATGGACAGGACCAAGCCGCCGCCCTTCTCCATGCCGCCGCGTTCCGAAAACACCCGCACCCCGATCGAAGGGTCTGCCGTGCGATCGCGCCGCGCCTTTGCGGCTAGGCTGCTGCTGCGGGCAGCTTCGGCGCGGGCAGCGCCGATTTCGTGGCTGTTGGCCACAATCATCTGCTGATAGGCATCCCAGCCCGCCTCTGGCGCCGCAGGGATCGACGCTTCAGGGGCCTCGGCCGGCAGCGGTAGATCCGGGAACTGGGTTTCCAGCCGCACCCGCGCACGCCGGGCGCGGCCCTGAGAGTGCTCGAGCCCGATCCGCACCGTGGCCAGCGCGGCTTCGGCCTGGTCCACTTCCAACCGCGAGGCATCGCCCAGACTTTCGCGGCGCTGCACCGCTGCAACCAACCGGACGTGATTATCGACAATGACTTGATCGACCCGCGCTTCGGCCGAGGTGGCCACCCAGTCCCACCAGGCGTCGGCCAGCAGAAGCGCGGCCTGGTGCTTGGCATCTTCCGCCCGGTTGCTGGCGGCATCCAGCCCGTGGCGCCCGATGTCGCGGTCAAGCGCGCCCTTGCCGGGGAGTCGGATCGGACGAGTCAGCTGCGCATCGTATTCGACATACTGGCCATCGAAATCGACCGACCGGCGGGTCACGCTGGTGGTCAAGGTGACTTCGTGCGGGCCGGTGGAATGGACCCGCGCTTCCGCTTCGGCCGCACCGACCCGGGCGCGGGCGGCAACCACCGTGGGGTGCCGGTCAAGCGCTTCGGCCACCGCGGCCGGGTCGGGCAAGGCATCCGATGCCATCGCGGTCGAGCCCGCACCCAGCGACAGGAGAAGGAGGATTGTCTTGCGCATCGGATCAGCTCTCCTGTCCGGCATAGTCACGATCGCCGGCGATCCGCTCGGCCGCATTCTCGCCAAAGCGCTCATAGAGGATCGGCAGCAGGATCAGCGTCAACAGGGTCGAAGTGATCAGTCCGCCGATCACCACGATCGCTAGCGGCTTCTGGATTTCCGATCCCGGCCCGGTCGCGAACAGCAGCGGCACGAGGCCGAAGGCGGCAATCGTCGCGGTCATCAGCACCGGACGCAGGCGCCGTTCCGCGCCGCGCCGGACTGCTTCGGCCAGGGTCATGCCCTGTTCGCGCAGCTGGCGGAAGTAACTGACCATGACGAGGCCGTTGAGCACCGCAATGCCCAGCAGGGCGATGAACCCGACCGAAGCCGGGACGGAGAGGTACTCGCCGGAAACCGCCAGAGCGATGATCCCGCCGACCATGGCAAAGGGAATGTTGGCCAGGATCAGCAGCGAGGCCCGCACCGAACCCAGCGTGCCAAAGAGCATGCCGAAGATCAGCAGCACCGCAATGGGCAGGACGATGGAAAGCCGGGCAGAAGCGCGCTGCTGGTTCTCGAACTGACCGCCCCACACCAGCCGGTAACCCGGCGGCAGCTTGACGTTGGCGGCGATGTCCGCCCTTGCTTCCTCGACATAGCCGACCAGATCGCGTCCGGTGACGAAGGCCTGAACCATGGCAAAGCGCGATCCGCCTTCGTGCTCCAGCTTCACCGGGCCCGCGGTGCGGCGCACCGATGCCACATCGCTGGCCCGGATCAGATTGCCGGAAGGGGTGCGGTAAAGCTGGTCGGCAAAGCCCTGGGCTGACAAACCGCCAGCCGCAGCGCTGCCCTTCAGCATGATCGGCACGCGCCGGTTGCCATCGGTGGAAACTCCGGCCGGGACCCCCTCAATCTGGGCCCGCATCGAATCCTGCAGCAGATCAACCGGCATCCCGGCCCGGCCCGCGGCCACCGGATCGATATCGAACTGCAGGTAATCAACCTTGTCGTCGGCCACGGTCAGCGCTTCGGCCGTGCCGGGAATTTTCAAAAGACGGCCCTGGATCTGACCGGACAGGCGGCCCAGTTCACCAAGGTCCGGGCCGAACACCCGGACCACAAGATCGCCTCGCGCACCGGTCAGCATTTCGGCAATGCGCATTTCGATCGGCTGGGTGAAGGTTGGCTCCACCCCCGGGATTCCCTGCAGGACCTTGCGAAGCTGCTCGATCAGCCAGTCCTTGTCCGCCACGCGCCACTGATCTCGCGGCTTGAGCTTGAGGAAGCTGTCAGTATCGTTCAGGCCCATCGGGTCGAGGCCCAGTTCGTCCGAACCAAGCCGGGCGATGATGTGATCGATTTCCGGTACGTCCTTGATCAGGGCCTGCTGGACTTTCAGATCGACATCGCGGCTGCGCTCCAGCGAAATCGTCGGGTGTTTGGCGAGCTGGACGATAGTCGAACCCTCATCCATCGTCGGCAGGAAGGTCTTGCCGGTCAGGCCATAGGCGACGCCGGCCATGGCGAGCGCGATACCGGCACCGGCAAAAACCCGGCGGGGATGGGCAAACGCCCGTTCGAGCAAGGTGCGGTAGCGCGGCCCGAGTTGCTGCATGAGCCAGGGCTCATGATGCCCCAGCCGCACTTTCAGCAGGTAGAAGGCCAGCACCGGAACCAGCGTCAGCGACAGGGCCAGCGCACCCAGCAGAGCCAGCACGATGGTCAGGGCAACCGGGCCGAACAGTTTGCCCTCAAGCCCTTCCAGGGTCAGCAGCGGCAGGAACACGATGGCGATGATCGCCAGACCCGACGCCACTGGCGCGGCCACTTCGGCCGAAGCGACAAATACGTTGTGAAGCTTGCCGGACGAGGCATGTCTGGGGTCGGACAGGCGCTCGACCACGTTCTCCACCACCACCACGGCTCCGTCGACCAGGATGCCGACGGCAATCGCCAGGCCGCCCAGGCTCATCAGGTTGGCGGTGAGGCCGATCGATCCCATCATGATGAAAGTCAGCAGGGCAGCCATCGGCAGCGCCAGCGCAACAATGATCGAGGCACGGAGATCGCCAAGGAACAGCAGCAGCAGCACAACCACCAGGATCGTGGCCTCCAGCAGGGCCTTCTCGACCGTGCCAACAGCCCTGGCGATCAGATCGGACCGGTCATAGAACGGCACCACGCTCATCCCGGCGGGCAGGCTCGGCTTGATGTCTTCGAGCCGCTGCTTAACCCCCTTGACCACCTGGCTGGCATCGGCCCCGCGCAGGCCGATGACCAGCCCCTGCACGGCCTCGCCCTTGCCGTCCTTGGTAACCGCGCCATAGCGGGTCAGGCTGCCGCTGCGCACGCTTGCCACGTCCCCTACCCTGACGATCCGCCCACCATCGGCGCGGACTACGATCGAGGCCAGGTCCTGCAGGCTGCGGATTGCACCGGTGGAGCGAACGATCAGCGCCTCTTCCCCGGTGACCAGGCGGCCGGCGCCGTCGTTGCGGTTGCTGCGCTCTATTGCTCCGGCCAAATCCGTGACGGTCAGCCCGGCGGCGGCAAGCGCCGGATTGTCGGGAGCGACCTCGAAAGTCTCGACAAAGCCGCCCAGGGCATTGACGTCGGCCACACCGGGAACGGTGCGCAGTGCCGGACGAACGATCCAGTCCAGCACCCGGCGCTTCTCGGCAAGGCTTTGCGGGCCTTCCAGCGTAAACATGTACATGTCGGACAGGGGCGTGGAGATCGGTGCCATGCCGCCGCTGACGGTGGCGGGCAGGCTGTCCTTCACATTGGCGAGCCGTTCGGACACCTGACTGCGGGCCCAGTAAATGTCGGTCCCGTCCTTGAAATCAATCGTGATGTCGGCAATCGCATACTTGGCAACCGAGCGCAGCACGGCCTGGTTCGGGATGCCCAGCATTTCCATCTCGATCGGGGTAATGACCCGGCTTTCGACCTCTTCCGGGGTCATGCCGGGGGCCTTCATGATGATCTTGACCTGGGTCGAGCTGATATCGGGAAAGGCATCGATCGGCAGTTTGAAGAAGGACCATGCCCCCAGTGCGGCAAGGACGGCTGCCAGCCCGAGGACCAGCAGGCGCAGCGACAGCGCGCGTTCGACCAGTTTGCGCAGCATCCCCGTTACTCCGCCGTCAGTGCCTTGATTTCGGTAATCCCGCTCACGGCCACCTGCTCACCCGGACGGAGGCCACCGGCAATGACTGCGCGGCCTCCGACTTCGGCTGCCAGGCTGACCTTGCGCCGGACGAAGCGCTGCCCTTCGCGCACGAACACATGGGGCTGCCCGTCGATCCGTGTGACCGCTCCGGTTGGGACCGCGATCCCGCTGGTGGTTCCGGCATCGCGGATTGTCACCGTCACGCCTTTGCCCGAAACCAGCCCGGGCACGGGCTCGATGCTGGCGCGGGCCATGACCGAGCGGGTTGCCGGATCGAGCGAGGGAGCCACCGTCAGGAGCTTGCCGCGGGCGATCACGGGGGCTTCGCCCGCCACGCCCGCGGGCACTTCGACTTCTATGCCCATGCCGGGTTGGACACGCCGGGCCAGCGCTTCTGGCAATTGCAGTTCGATCTGGAAGGCGCTGGGATTTTCGATCACGATCGGCGCCACCAGCGGATCGACCGGTCCGCCGGTTTCCACCGCGATATGGGCCACCCGCCCCGCAATTGGCGCGCGCAGGGTGATCGAGCCATCACCGCCCGCCCCGCCTGATGCCAGCTGACGCTGGCTTTCCGCGGCTGTGGCGCGGGCCTGCTGCAGGCGAGCCTCGGCCTCGTCAAGCCGGGCGCGGGCGACAATCCCTTCCTTGTGCAGTTGGCGCATCCGGCTCGCCTGGGCTTCGGCCAGGGCCAAGTCGGCGCGGGCGCGGGCCAGGTCGCCGCCATAGCGGATCGCATCGGGCGCGCGGACCACGGCCAGCGGCTGACTCTGGCGCACGGGCTGCCCTTCGATCGCGAGCAGTCGCACGAGGACCCCGCCATAGGGCACCGTCACTGCCACGCGCCCGTCTGGCGAGAAGACAATTTGGCCCGGGACCGAGCCAAGCGGCAGATTATTAACCTGCTGCGCGGCTTCCAGCTGGATTCCCAGTTTGGCCATCTGCTCTGCATCGACCGTGCCGGCCGCCGAGGCAGCGGCGCTGGGTGCGGGGGCACCTTGGTCGCTTCCGGCGAAGAAGTACCATCCGGCAAGGGCGGACACTGTAAGAGCGGCGGCTATCGGGATGCGTTTGTCCATGACGGAGCGCTCTATCCCTTCAACCTGACAGTTGCCTGCCAATCTGGCAGGATTTCGTCAGCTTCATCTGCCAGGGAAGAATCCGGCCGACGCAAGGAAGAGAACACGGTGCGATTGTTGGTGGTCGAAGATGATGCCGAACTGGGTCCACGCCTGGCCGAGCGGCTGCGCGCGGTCGGCTTTGCCGTCGATCTGGCGCGCAGCGCCGAAGAGGCTGAGGCATGGCCGGAACTGGACCGGATCGACGTGATCCTGCTCGATCTCGGCTTGCCCGATGGCGATGGCCTTAACCTGCTGCGCGGTTGGCGGGCGGCCAGGCTGGCCACCCCGATCCTGATCCTGACCGCCCGCGGCGGCTGGGAGGAAAAGGTCGAAGGCCTGAATGCCGGGGCCGACGATTTCGTAGTCAAGCCGGTCCGTTTCGAGGAACTGCTGGCCCGGCTCCACGCGCTGATGCGGCGGCACGGCGGCGCCCGGTTTCCCCGCCTTGAAAGCGACGGGATTGTGCTCGACCCGATCCAGCACACGGTTGAACTTTCCGGCACGCCCGCCCGGTTGAGCAAGCAGGAATTCCGGCTGCTCCACTTGTTCATGCGCCGGCGCGGAGAGGTGCTGTCGCAGGACCGGATCCTTGAGCATCTTTACGACCTCGATACGCTGCGCGACATCAATACAATTGAAGTGCTGGTTGGCCGGCTTCGGCGGCGGATCGGCGCAGGCCGGATCATCACAGTGCGAGGCTTCGGGTACAGGTTCGGAGGTGAGGCATGACCGGCCCCTTCGCCCGCCTTTCCAAACTGAGCATGCGCGCCCGGCTGGTTATTGCCGTGCTGGCCTGGACCAGCCTCGGCACGGCGGCAATCTGGCTGGCGGCGACGCGGATCTATGCCGCTCATGTTGAAGAGCACTTCAATGCCGAACTTGCAGTGCATGTCGAGGAACTGTCCCGCCTGGCGAGGCTGCGGGTGGACGGTCAGCCCGAACTGGTGCGCCCTCTGTCCGATCCCCGCTATGAGGTGCCGAGATCGGGCTATTACTGGCAGATCAGCGTCGATGGACGCCCACCGCTCGGTTCTGCCTCATTGGCCGGACAGCAGCTTGATCCCGCCATCGCCCACTCGCAATCTGTTCAGCATGTCGATGCGGCAGGACCGACCGGTCCGGCCATCACCTATGGCTTGGTCCGGCGCGAAGCCGACGGCACCGAACTGCATTTCGTCATCGCCACCGATCATTCGGAACTGGACGGCCTGGTCGAACGCTTCACCCGTGATCTGACCGTCTGGTTCGCACTGATCGGGGCCGGGCTGCTGGCGGCCGGAGTGGCGATGGCAGGGATCACGCTGCGCCCGCTGGCCGGCCTGCGCCTGGCCCTGGTGCGCTTTCGCCGCGGCGCAGCCGACAAGCTGGAAGGTGCGTTTCCGGCGGAGGTTGAGCCACTGGTCGATGAACTCAATGCCTTTATCCGCCACAATGCGGAAAAGGTTGCGGCGGCCCGGGTGGAGGCCGGCAACCTGGCCCATTCTTTGCGCACCCCGCTGGCCGTGATCACCGATGAGGCCGAGCGCAGCGCGCGCGATGGCCCCCGCCCTGGGACCGCGCAGGTCCTGCTCGATCAAGCCGGGACCATGCAGGTGCAGATCGATTACCACCTCGCGCGGGTCCGCGCGCGTGGCGGGGCTGGCTTGCCCGGGGCTACGACTGCCCTGTCATCGCTGGTCGAACCGGTGATGCAGGCCTTCCAGCGGCTTTATCCTGACAAGGTGTTCGTTGTGGACAGCAAGCTGGATGACGATCCGGTGGTCGTGGGGGACCGGGTCGATCTGCTCGAAGTGCTATCCGTGCTGCTCGACAATGCGGCCAAGTGGGCCGATCGGCAGATTGACGTCACTCTGGAACAGGCCGGCGAACGGCTGCTTATCGCCGTCGCTGACGATGGGCCCGGAATGCGCGATGCGGACCTTGAGGCCGCTTTCGGCATTGGGGTGCGGCTCGATCCTGACAAGCCCGGCTCCGGCCTCGGCCTCGCCATTGCTCGCTCGATCTGCGCCGACCTCGGGGCTGCACTAACCCTGACCCAACGAACGTGGCCGGCAACCGGCCTAATTGCGAGCCTGCTGATCAGGGCAGTTCCGTTGAATCACGCTAGTTCATATAGGGAATAATGAAATCCGATTGATATCATTTGAAAATCGCAAGGTTCTAACCGCAAAAAATGTCAAATTATGAACCTTTAACATGAAGCCTTCCGACGCATCGATGACGCCGCGCTAGAATGGACCATCAGCGAAACACTTGGCGAGGCTGCAGAAAGGTGGCGTCGGTTCTCGTCTACTTTTCCGACATGGTGTTAACGAAATAGCGAAAGTGGCTGAAGATGGCTGCCCACTTATCGGCCTCATGTTCACATCCGTGACTCATACGAACTAAAATAGTGGGACCGATTTTCCAAACATAGCAATCTAACAGCCTAACCAATTTTAATCCTTCGAATAGTCGTTCATACCTTGCTTAAGACGGCAAGCGAGCCAGAGGCGCTCAATCGAACCTCATAAACAAATCCGCAGAGTGCCCGAAGCCATTCCAGCCGATGTCCCGGCCGGTTTCAGCGCAATGCGACATCTTCTTAACGCCATCGAAACGGCGTATATTTGTCGACTGCTGCCGGTTTCCCTTAAGGGCGCGAATTAGGCCGTAGACTCATAAGCGCGCAGCCACAGTCGCATTGAGGCGAGTTGGACCATGGCGAGGAAGTTCTCGGCCAGTTTGTCGTAGCGGGTGGCAACCCGGCGGAAGTGCTTGAGTTTGGAGAAGAAGCGCTCGATGAGGTTCCGCTCCCGGTAGAGCCAAGTGCTGAAGTACGGCTTTGACCGACGATTGACCTTGGGCGGGATATTGGCGAACGCCCCTTTCTCGCGGAGAGACGCCCGGATGCGATCAGCATCGTAGGCCTTGTCCGCCAATACGATTGTTCCAGCGCCGACATGATCGAGCAGATCGTCAGCGGTTTGGCCGTCATGGGCTTGACCAGCGGTCAGGCTCAGCCGGATCGGGAGACCTCGCGCATCGACGACCGCGTGGATTTTGGTCGTGAGCCCACCTCGGGAACGACCGAGACAATAATCTCGATCCCCCTTTTTGCCGTCGCAGCCTGTTGGTGCGCCCGGATGGAAGTGCTGTCGATCATCTGGATGTCGCCATCATGCGCGGCGGTGATGGCGTCCATCATTCGATCCCACACACCGGCTTTCCGCCAACGAACGAAGCGATTGTAGCAGGTGGTGCGCGGACCATAGCGTTCCGGCAGGTCGCGCCCGCGAAACGCAACATCCTTGTCGTCTTATGCCTTATGCGCCGTGCGGTAGAAAAGTGCGCGCCCAGTCGGAACAAGCTGAAGCAGGAAATCGAACTCGACGATGTTGCGCGTCAACACCGTAAATCCCAGCTTTTGGGTTTGCAGGAAGAGCGTGCAGTCTTGCAGCGCCTTAAACTTCGCGTCCTGAGCATAGCCCTGCAGCCGGCAGAGCATACCAGCGAGCAGCGCTGCCCTTCCGAGCACGTCGGCATCGGGCGTAAACACGCGGTGATCGGGCATCGCCGCAATCTGCGCCCGCACCGCGCCGACAACACTGGCCGTCCTGCCATCCTCTGGACGCAGCACACCGACCGTGTGCATCAGTTCCTGGATTGCGACAGTCGAGTGATGGACGTGCCGCGTATCGACGAGCTGCTCGACAAGACCGGGCGCACGGCCCTGCATCTGGTCGATATAAACGCACGTATCGAGCAGGAGCGCTTGGCCTGCGACTTCTTCCGCGCTGACGAACGGAAGCTCGGAATCGTTGCGGCGCGCGAGCGTGTGGCCTGGGTCGAAGCGCGCCCAACGGCGCGCGGCGTCGATGTCAAACCCCGGCACGTCAGAAGCCGAGCTTCAGGTCCGGATCGACGGTGCCGCGCACGGCTTTAAAGCTCTCGGCGAACCTGTCTTCGAGCGCGACGCTAGCGAGCGCGAACTCGATGAGGTCGGTATCGGTCTTGATGCCGGTTTGCGCCTTCGCCTGGCGGACAAGCGCCGGACTGACGCGACCGCCGATCCGTCCTCCCTTCTCATGGAGGAGGCCGGAGCGCTCAGCCGCGGCCATAACCGCCTCTACCATCGTTCCGTGCACGCCGAGAAACTGGCCGGTACCCGCACCACGCAGGACCCGGTTCTTCCGGCCGACGCCGCTTGGTCCCTTGGCGCGGCTCTTCGCCGCGTCCTTGATACTGCTGCCTTGCTTGGCCATTGGGCTTTGTCCAACAAAATTAGATCTTGTCTAACATATGCTAATTGACCTTTTTCCGCAAGGGGCCGGACGTAAAACGATGACCCAACGCGGCGCGTCCGACATTCCACAAGTCCGGAGGTCCGAGATAGGGGACGTCGATATGGCCGAGCTCGGCGACACGCTCACCCGCAAAAGACCTGTCTGGTCAACATTGAGCGCCAAGCCGAAAGGGGCATGGCGGCGCCAGACGTTCCGTATGGCCATCCCGATCGACCAGTTTTGGTCGACTGCTGCCGGATTCCCTTAAGGGCGCGAATTGGGACATAGCCGCCGTAAGCACGCACTATGTCGAACGGCAGCTCCGGTCAGGAGCGACCGTTCAACACACGTCCGCGCACATTACAGACCGACTGGATCTAGGCCGATTGCTGAATAGTAGCTTTTAGCCCTTTAGGGCTCAAACAGCTGCCCTTCGTTCACCTTAAGGAGGAACCTAGGAAGGCTGAGCGCGCTACCCTGTCAAACGGCACGCAAACGGGACCCCATATCGGCGTTGAAGAGGGACCCCTTTCCGGGATTTAGCGGAGGGATCTGAGGAGCGCTCTGCGCTAGATGCCGCGGAGCTCGGGCGTAGCCCGGCGGAGGTGCGCACAGCGAAAGTCGGTTTTGAAGATGGGGAGAGAGTAGGGGCTAACTGCGGTTTTTGAAACGCCAGCTGTCATGGCCGGTCTCAACGATGCTCACCTCAGCGGCGAGAGGGGGCATGATTGCCCTACGGAGGGAATGACCGACAGAGCTTGGACAATCCAGCTTGTAGGCTACTAGCAGCCTGAGCAGTCAGGCGGTCAGCCGCTGGGTCAGAATCCGCATGAAAGCCCGGGTGTTGTCGTAGATCATCTTCGCCTCTTCAGCGGAAAAACTGCGCTCCGGATGCATCGCCGGGTTCCGAAAGGCGTCCTTGACGAAATTCAGGTAGCTGCCCGTCTCGGAAGCCCAAGCGCGGAGCTGCGGGTCTCCCTTCATGCGGGTCGCATCCTTGAGGGCATCGTTGATATTGGCGATTGTTCCTCCCCAAGTCGTGCCACGTTTGACGGATAGATGATCGGCCAATGCTCCCACTCCGACCTCTGCAACCCGCATCATATGCATGACCGATGCCGTCCAGAGCTCATAGGCCCGACACTGAGCTCCTGCCGAGATGTCCTGCCGCGTATCTGGAAAATGCTGAACGACATCCAGTCCGAACAAAGAGACGCCGCTATCAATCAAATCTCCTTCGGCGGGCGCTACAACATAAGTGTGGTGTCGAGCGAGTTCGTCACCGAGCGCTGTGGCGATCTGATAGCAGTTCGTCGTAAGTTGCTCGCCGCGATCGCGGCTGACGAGAATCCGCTCGCCCTGCCGCCAGTTTTTTATGAGGTCGTGGCAGCGCTCACAGGCGGCGGCTGTCGCCGGCAAACCCAGCCATTGAGCAGTGTCACTCACATAAGCCAGACTTGTCACGAAAGTGGCAACCGAACGGTCGCCAGGGAGTTCGGCCAGGGCGTGCTGGCCAAGCCCGCGCGTCCGGGTGACGAGCTTTTCCGTAAACATGCTAATGTTCGTCGAGGACGCCAGCAGGTTGGCGAGATCGATGCGCTTCACGCTAAATCCCCTATCAAGCGGGACCGCCTGGTCCGGCGGCAACGGCCACCTCCGCAGCGATCCGTGCCTCGATCTCCGCTGAAATCTCGGCATAGAGATCGACATCCTGATCTGGAGCCGTGATCGAGATGCCGAGCGCGTATCGAGCAACATCGCTCATGCGGCGTTGACCGATATGCGATTTCCACCACCCACCAACGGGGTAAATCGCAATCAGATCATGGCGGGCAAGATCGATGGCGGGACCACGCCAGAGATCGCAATGCAGCGACCCCGCCTGAACCGCCTGAGGCCCGAGCAGCCAATAGTCCGTTTCCTTTCCGGCCTCCTCGCGCTCGCCTTCGAAAGTGCTGAGCCGGCGACGAAACTCATTGGCGGTTTCAGTCCGCTTCTTCATCGCGAAACGCAGGCCAAAGGACCGATAGGTATCAGGCCGTGTGCTGGCACGTCCCGTGAGGTTCGGCTCAATAAAGTAGGACAAGGTGATCCGCATCGTCACCGACGCATTCTCGAGCGCTTCGAGCGCGGCCCGAGGCCATGGCAGCGCATAGAAATGCACTTCATTGAACACGGCCGACCGGCCGTCGGCAGACGCCACATAAGGCTGGATTGCAGACTCGACGAAAAGCGTCACGTCATTCTTTGCTGAAGCGATCGCTCTGGTGAGGTCAGGTACGCCATAGCCCACATCGCGGAGCAACTGCTGCTTCGCGCCCTTGGTCAGCGTCTTCCAGCTCCGTCCGCGCCCTATAAGTTTCGAGCGGATCGGCGCCGGCCATTCCGCGGAATGGACGGTCAGCGCCCGGTAGGTCTCGGGCCAGAGGTCAGGAAGCGCAGCATTTAGTCGGCCGACGAAGTTGCCCGCCATACCCGTCGCCGCGCTGGTCGCCCAGAATGGCGTGAGCGGCTCATTGGCGACATCCTTGCCCGTTGTCACGAGCGAGACGGCTGCGTGCCAATCGCAATTATCCGCGCCATCGACCATCATGTTTCCGGCTTCGAACAGAACCTCCGGCTTGATGGGGGTCAGATCGGGCGGAAGGAGCTGCGATCCACAGCTGAAGGGACTCTTCTCGTTGGCGCCCGCCAAAGGCACGAGATGCGGCTCCTTGACCGAAAGATCGACCTTGGCGGTGAAACCACCGATCGAGAGCGCATTCCAGCTTTGCGATGGGTCTTCCAGCGAGTGGTGCTGCAGGACTTCGGCCTTGGCCCCACCAATCATATTGCCGGTCGCGACGACGACGAGCCTTTTCGGATGGTCCTTGGCTGACACATCCGCAAGGCGCTCCCCGACCATCGATCCGGCACAGATCTGATCGAGGGCGCCGCTCCAGCTCGACGGCGCTTCCGGACTGAAATGGCCGGACGACGTTGCAATGCAAAAGCTGCGCGCGACGTTTGGCCGCTCGGTCTCGGCGACGGCGATAGCCGACTGGGTGATGATGCCCCACCGCGCTGGCTCGGTCGCCGGAAAACCCTGCGGCGGCAAAAACTTGACGGACTCGGCCGCATGGCTGAGCGCGACCTCACGATTGTCGCTCAAGGGTCCGACGAGATCGCCGTGAAGCACGAGACCGGCCATGCCCGTCCCATGCCCACCAAAGGGGGCGTGATCGTCAACGTTCCAATTCTCGTCCACCGCCCACGCGCCTGCTAGCCCCGGTGCGATCAAAGGATGAGCAGCGGAGACGCCCGTGTCGAGAATGCAGACGACCGGGGCATTGTCCTCGACCGCAATCACGCGGTCAGCATAATGTTCGACGAGATCGTGCTGACCGAGGCCTCCCTCCTGGTCCAGCAGCAGCTCGATATTGCCGGCGGCCTGGCGAATATCCGTGATCGCGCCGTGGACACGGTTCGCCATGGCGAGAACGGTCGTGGATGTCCCGCGAACAAAGACAATGACGGTGTCTGGGAAGCGCAAGCGGTCGGCGTGGACCGCGAGACCTGCTTGGTTGATGGCACCAATAACCGCGTTCGCGATTGCGTCAGGCTGCTGATTGTCTGATCGCCGGAGCCAGAGCTCCCACCATCTCTCCGGATCGTCCTCGGATAGCTGCGAGGACAGGAGCGACCGGCTGTCGGCATCCTGAATAGTTTCGATGACCTCGAACTTGTCGACATCCGGACGCGGATGGTTGCCGAGGTTCTCGCTGCCATAGGCAGCTAGGCGGCTATTGAGAAAGCCGCGCGCATCATCGGGGACAAAAAGGATGGCCTTCTCGGTCCGGTCCTCCATGCGCTCAGACTTCAAGACCGCGATCCCCTGACCAGGGAAATCGAGCGCTGGCACCTTCGTCGCTTTGGCCCGTTCGCCAGGCGTCATCGTGTCGAGTTCGACGAGGACACCGCGTTTCAATCCGTTGATTGCCACCCGGTCGTCGGCCCCGGCCGCCGGAACAACTCCGAGAGCAGCGGCGAGCTGATCCAGCAGGCTCTGGGCATGCGCCGGATAGTCGTCGCGCCGCTCACGATGATTGCGACGGGTCTTCGGATAGGTGTATTTCGCGCTTTCGCGCCAACGAGTGATGGAAATATGCGGCAGATCGCGCGCCGCGCCTTCTACATTGCCGGGCATAATCCCCTCACACTTTATCCGCCACTCCCCCGAGCGGCCCTATCGCTTCACCTTATTCTGTGGAATGCCGCTAGCGATGGAAGCGCTGGCGAAAGGCTTGCCGGTCCTCGAGTGCCTGAACGAGACGATCGGCGGACGCTGACTTCGCACCCTCAAGGATCGCATCCTTCACGACCATGTCGGCGGCGCGAACCAGTTCGCCCTGACTTAGCCCTTCGGCAAGCGGTGCGACATGCGTCCATGCCTTCGCCGTCAGCTTGAATTTCCCCAGACGCCGCGAGAGGAGCGATCGCGCTGCATCCGCATCGGGCGGACCATATTCGATCACCTCATCAAAGCGGCGGGCGAGTGCCTTGTCGAGGATCTCGACATGGTTGGTCGCCGCGATCACGAGGCTGTCAGTCGCGTTAGGCTCCTCCATGAACGCGAGCACGGAGTTGAGCACGCGCCGGATCTCGCCGACATCATGGGGATCGCCGCGCCGTGCGCCGATGGCGTCAAATTCGTCGAGCAGATAGACGCCGCGCGTCTGCGCGATCTGATCGAACAGCAGCCGCAGCTTGCCGGCCGTCTCGCCGAAGAAGCGGCTGAACAAAGAGTCCAGTCGCACCGTGAATAGCGGCATGCGCAGCTCACCGGCAAGCGCAGACGCGGTCATCGTTTTGCCGGTGCCGGGCGGGCCCACCAGAAGGAGGTGGGTGGCCGGAATTTGACCATGCTCGCGCAGGCGCGCCCGCTCGACCTGCTGCCGCACGACCCGGGACAACCGTTCGCGTACGGGCTCGGCCAGCACCATGCTGTCGAGCTTGGTTTTGGGGTAGCCGCTTTCGACGAGCCCCTGCAGCTCGCTGCGCGGGCGCGCCAGCGGAATGGGGGTCTGGGGGGCCGGTGCACCAGCGGCGCGGTCGCGCGCTTTCTGCACGAGCCGCTTCAGTTTGGCCGCGTCCTCCGCATGCCCCTGGCGGGCCTGCTGCGCAGCATATTGCAGAGCGATCGAGAGGAACTGCTCTTCGTCACCCTCGATATGGGAGTTGAGAAGGGCGAAAATCTGATTCGTGGACATCAGCCCTCCTTTCCAAGCGCGGATCCTGGGCATCGTCCGAACGCGGTTCGAACCTGTTCCCCCTTCGTCCTGCTTACAAGATGACCCACCTGGGCGCTACTTCTGATTGCCGCGAGACTGTCACACCCCCACCCCTCCCTGATCGATGACGGTGCTGATTTCGCACAGCGTCTTAACGAATGTCGCAATGAGCTGGCGGCCTTGCTCGACCAGCGGCACCTCCCGATCGACGCGCGCCCGCTCGAAGCCGCTTTCTGCCAAGCTCGAACCGAGATGCGAATCGGCGTTGCGTAGGTCGTATATGCCGAACAGCGGTGCCATCATCGCTTTCGCGTCCGATTGACCAATCGATTGCTCGATAAGGCGCTCTAGCGCCTTGAGCGAGCCGATTTTTTCCTTGGGCGGGATCGACGCCGGGCCGCGAAGGAGGTCTATGTCGACGCGCTCCATCAGCAGCCGGTTCAGCTCCTTGGAGAGCGCCAGTAGTTCATCATGCTCGACAGCGCGGAACCGGTGGGTGCGACGAAGAATGCTGTCGACAGCGCCATTCTCGCGAAGCAGCGGCGCTGCCGTACCGCGCTTGGAAAGCGGAATCGAGGGCGCCCAATGCAGCAAGTATCTGAGTTTCCGGCGCCACCGTGTCGGCAGGCTTGCAGTTCATCTGCGCGTCGAGCAACTCGCGCGAGGCGCCGCCGTCGATCGGCGTGCTGTGGGCCGCCCAGGCGCGCTGCTCCCAACCGTCAAGATTCGCGATATCTTTGGCGAAGATCGTGACGAGCCCGAGCGCATTGATACCGAAATGGATACCCGTGTCCGCAGCGGCGATGGCGCCGGTATCGCCGGTGTACCATCCGAGTCTCCCGCTGCGGAAGTGGAGCAAGGCCGGGACCAGGGTGGGCTTGAATGCGAGATAGGTCATTGCGCCGATGCATTGGCCTGCGGTTTTGCGTTCCCCGCTTGGACCGACCGCAAAAGTCACCTCGTCAGGATCGGCATCACCGCGAACCCTGATGCTCCTGTTTCCGGGTTCAAACCATTCCGTGCGCCAGAGCGCGCCGAGTCCCCGAAAGCTAAAATCGGGCTCGGGCGAGAACTCCGCTTCGGTGATGTACGCTTCATGCTGGTCGCGGTCAGAAGACCATTCGCGGTGCTCATCGACCCGGGGATAAGGCGGCTTCTCGGCAAAATAAGCTGCACGCTCATGATAGCTCGACAGGAACAGCGCCATACCACGCGCCGCAAGATAATCCGAGAGCATCTCCGCCCGCATCTCGAGCAGCACCGGCCGGTCTTCCTCATTGCGTCTAAGCCGGGCGACGTCTGCCCAGCCCTCATCTGGCCGAAACCAGACATCGCCTTCGCGCACCAGTTTGAGCGCGATCACGAGATCCTGGTGAAGATGCCATGTCTCGCTGTCGAAGCCGCCCATCGCCTGGGCTAGGACGAGCCGGACGCCGACGATATTGCGTTCCGGGCTCCAGTCGCAATGCACATCGGCCGGCCGGTACAGGCCGCCATCGAAGCTGCGGTCATGCGTCGATTGATCGACATCGCTCCAGGTAAAGCCGTCAACAACCGCCCGATCGGCCTCGAGCACGGCAAGGCTCGCGACCCCGGAATATTCGCGAATCCCGCCAACACCTTGGAACGGACTTTCTCGTTCAACCTCTTGGTCAAGGCGCAGGGGAATCCAACTCCGGCCTTGGACGGCTCGAATGTCGGTAAGCTCAAAGTAGTGCGGGGCGAGTGTCTTGGTGACGGTCATGACGACCATATAGAATATTCGTCACGTCGCGTGGCGACGAAATCAAGAGGATGAACCCGTATATCGGACAAGCGCAGTGGATGCTCTGGGAAGCGCAAGCGGCGGCGCCTCGGATGCATCTTCGCCTTCGTCTGAAGCGGTATCACCGCCCAGTCCTAGCGTGAGATCCAAGGCGAGGTCCGCAAGCGCTTTCGCGCCATCATATTTGCGATTGAACCGGGCAATCGGATGGTCGAGATAATGTTCGTCAAACATCTTGGCCATGCCAGGCGACTGAAGGCGACCGATCTCTTGCCGCACCTCTCGGCCCGTTCGCCAACCAATCGAATAGCGTTTGGTATTGATCTTTGCTGTTTCCAAAAGTGCGATCGCCTCCGCGCTGAACCCACCGCTGGTCCAGAATTCGAAGTGAATTTCCGCGTTCTGGAAACGCTGCTCGGCGCGCGTCGCCTTATAGAGACCCGGTACGCGGCTTTTGAGCCAATGCTCGATCTCCTCGGCGCTGATCAGATGATCGGGCTGATAGCCTTTGCACTCGTAGATCCAGACTTCACCTGCGATCACACGCCTGACATCGATCTCGGCCTGAAAGCCATCGAAGTCGACAAGCCGGCCGATGTCGATGGATCCGCCGAACCGCGCCTGGACGACATGGCCCACCACCAACTCGAACAGCGAGCCGCGAAGGTTGCGATCAGCGCCCTCGATGCCGCCGAGTTTGTCGAACAACTCGCCAATGACCTCGGGCCGCGCAACAGCAACCGCGGCCGCTTTCGCCATCGTCTCCAGCAATGTGGTGAGACCGACCGCAATATCGCGACCGAAAAGGTTCTTTGGTGTCGCCAACATCAGCCCGTGGGACCTACCCAGTCGGAACCCTTCCCGAGTGAACCCGTCGGCCATGAGCACGGGCATGAACGGCGGCAGGTTCCGCAAAGCCGCCGAGAGCTTGTATTTCCGGACGAAGGCGGCGACCGCATGTTCGTCCAATGCCGCACCCGCAACCACGTCGGCCACAAGAAAACCGGGCAGCGGCGCCCCTTCCTTTCCGCGGCGAACGATCGGGACGAGATAGGACGGACCGACCAGATCCCATTTGAACGTGCCGAATTCCGGAAGCTCTGCCTCGCCGCGGATCGCGATCTTGTCGTGGCTCGCGACGCCAAGCCGACGCGCCCAGTCTCGAAGCGCGAGCAGCAGCATCTTCTCGACCAGCAGCCGGGCCCTCAAACGATCGAAATTCGGCGAGCCCAGGTAGCCATCCGCGCGCAATGCGACGACCGAACCTACACCTTGGAGATTGCCTCGGCGGACGAGATGGACGGCCTCCAGACGTTCAAGGACGGTGTCGCTTGAGATCTGTCCACGCTGCCGAATGGGGGAGCCTGAAATGATCGAGAAGCAGTCGAGCGGGACAACGCCATCGCGCGCCTGCAGGGCTGCCAAGGCAGGACCATAGGCGGGGCTCGCTTGAGTAAGATCTCGTGCGAGAGCGCTCCAATAGGCGTCCGAACCAGCTTGCTTCTCATGATAAAGGAAACGTGCGTTGCGCGGGAAGACGAGCCCCTTGAGCCGGTGGACATTTGGGCCGGCACGCGAGATACGCTGTCGTGCGACATCTGGGCTCAGGCCGGTCGCTTCCAGCCTGCGGGCAATATCCGACGAGAGGGCCGGACCATGCTGGAGGAGAAGTGATTCGACAACATTCATGAGCGCGATTCCGGGATGTCACACTGCGCTATTTATAATGTTACTAGGAGCGCACGTCTCGTTTTTTCATCTACACGCAGATGCGGTTTTTTCAGCCATTTTTCAGCTAGTTAGAAATCGGCCTGAGCGTCTGTTCGGCCCGGCCATGTCACGGTCGTCCGTCACACGAGTTCCGCGGGGGGCTTCGAACGGGCCCGCCGTTTGATTTCACGGCTCGTCGCAACGGACGATTTGTCGGCCTTGGCGTCCGCCGCTTCCCGGCCTTCACGCGCGTGCTTAACGAGACAATTCGTGCGTGGCTCCTGGCCGGGATGAACCCGTATCGAGCGATAGAGTTCTGCCAAGTGGAAATGGATGATCTCAAGGCTCAGTATCTCAGCGCCAAGTATATCACGTCGTTAAAGATATGAGCCGCAGCTAAATCGCCAAACTGAAGCGCGGCATCGGACAGAAATGTCGGCTTCGCCCGAAATCTGACATTCACCCGTGAACTGGGAACTGCGGTGGTTGGTCGAATGGCGCCCCCGCATCCGGCACTGGTTCGGCGGCAGGGGGCAAAAGCCTCATCAGCCCTTTGACTAGGCGGCGTGGACAAATTTGAGCCAGTATCTGACGGTGGCGAGATGGACCATGCCGAGGAAGCTGTTGGCGAGTTGGTCGTAGCGGGTGGCGATGGCGCGGTTGATCTTGAGATGGCCGAACATGCGCTCGATGCGATTGCGTTGCTTGTAGAGCGCCCGGTCATGTTCGATTTTCACGCGACGGTTTGACCGACCGGGAATGACGGCCTCGATTTTTCGTTCTGCGAGGTCCGCACGGATGGCATCAGCATCGTAGCCCCTGTCGGCGAGCAAAGCGTTAGGCGCGCGCTCGGGCAGGTCGATCAGGGCGTCATAGGCTTTGCAATCTGCCGCCTCACCGACCGTCAGATGGAATGCGAGCGGTCGTCCGAGGGCATCAGCCAGGCAGTGAAGCTTACTGGTGAACCCGCCCCGCGAGCGGCCAAGAGCGCATCGATGAGTCCCCCTTTTCCGCCCGCTGCCGAGACATGGGCGCGGACGGTGGTGCTGTCGATGCTGTAGTGGCCGCTGTCTGCCATGATCTCCGCGAGTGTCACCGCCACGGTTTCCCAGACCCCAGCTTCGCTCCATCGTCGGAAGCGGCGATAGATGGTATTCCAACTCCCATACTTGGTCGGAACGTCGCGCCATGGTGCTCCGCACCGAAGCCGCCAGAGTATGCCATTGATGATCGAGCGGTTCTGCTCGGGAGGCCTGCCTCGCCCACGGTTTTCTGGCTCGATTGGCAGCAAGTCCTTCAGAACGCGCCATTCCGCTTCGGTGAGATCGCCTCGGCTCAAGCCTGCCTCCAAAAAGCAGCCTTGAATCAACCCGGACGCATTTCGTCAATCGCGTTCGCCGCCCTGCTGCACGACGATTGCAGCCACTGGAAAGCTCGCGCATATGTGCCTCATGGTTTCACGATCTCAATTGATGTCGGTGCTGGCAGGCGCAGTCTTCTTGGCTGGTTGTGCTTACGTTGGATATGCCAACGAACTGCTGAAAGAAGCCATTCCGCCGATGCATCGCGCCATCCTAATGATTGGATTTATACTCGGTGCAGGAGCAGCGTCGCGGTGGATTATGGGCCTCGACATCAAGCGCAACATGACAAAAATAAAGCGCATCCGGTCAAACCGAAAGTCGAACACCACCGCTCGCCGTTAAGTGCTGAGCTAGGCGGCTCCCCACGCAGCCGAATTTGTCCACGCCGCCTAGTATGATTCCGCCAAACTGAGATATTCGGATAGCCGTTCGTCAGTAAGGCCATAAATGCCGGTCCAATGGAAACAGTGACTTTCGATGACTGTGTTGCCAGCTGCTCGACCCACTTCTGCGACGAGCTTCACGCACCACCAGAACGTCTCGCGGCAGAACTCCTCGTTCTCGAACACAACCTGAAAATTCTGTGCCAACCCGGAGATTGCAATAGACACGTCCCCGACGAGGCATATCGATGTCGGTTCCCAGCGCGGATGCACGATGTTGTTGCGAAGTCCATAAAGCCGCCCGATGCGTTGCATTAAGGCATCCTGCGCTGGGATAGGATCAGCAAAAGCAACCGTGAGGCATTTTTCTATCCTCTTCACCAGTGGACCGGACTGCTTGGAAACAACTGTCAAGAGTTCGGGGTGGTTGCGCTCTAGCGCGAGTTGCTGAAAAAATATGTTAGTGAAGGCTTCGACGCCCGTCAGGCTCGTCAAGAAGGCCTGCAACCCACGATGGCGGCGCAGCTCGCCGTCCGCGTCTTTCATCCCTGCTAGGTTGCCGGCTGCCATTTTGAAGTAGGTGCTAACAATCTGGTTCGCTGGCTCCAGCGTCACGGATTCATGATGCACAGTTCCGTCACGCACGATTTGTGCGACGCTGCCATCCTCATTCGTAATGATGTCAAAATGCGGCATGATCTCATTTCAAGGAAGAAATGGCATCGTGCAAGCTGACTACCACATTCGCTTGCCATTAAACGAAGGACTTGCACGCCGGCGTCGATAATCGGGAACTACGACCTAATCGCTTGCCACTTTTGCAAAACCACCCTGTCGAATGGTCGACTTGATGGACCCGACCGGACTGCCTGCCGAACTTAAGCTCCAGTGAGTGCGATAGTCCGCTTTCAGGGGAACTAGACGTCAACAGATCCGACCAAAACCGACCAAGTCTGGTCGATTGCTCCCGGTTTTTCCCGAGTGGGACATAGCTGCCAATTGCCGCGGATCCTGACCGAAAAGAACGCAGCTCGATCAGTTTGGCATTCGCGATACTGCTCGGATCCACTCGTCAATTTCGGCCTCTACCCATACTGCGCATTTGGGGCCGAGCGATCGCGACCTTGGGAATCGCCCCTCGCTCATGCGCTGGTAAATGGCGGAGCGGCGCAAACCGACACGCGCGATGACCTCCGGCAGGCGGAGAAGCCGGGTCGGCGGCATCGCTTCAGCTAGTTGTGGGGTGTGCGTTTCATCTTGAGTTGCATGCGGCATTGCTGATCTCATTCGCTTGGGTTCGGTCCCGTCCGAACTCAGGGATTTACCGTGACAGCGACGTTGCGATGTCGCGGCCCACAAAATCGTCGATGTGCCTGGCGAGCATTCGCGCCACAAGCTGCGCCGTGCCGCCCGCCCACCGAGGCCGCAGATCCTCGATCCGGCGGCCCAGGGTGCGCTGCAGATGGACGGGCAGGCTGGTAAAGAACTCTTCGAGAAATTCACCCATCTCGCCATGCATCCACTCGCAAGCCAGGTCCTCCTGCCCGGCGAGCGCGAGGATCATGCTGGCGCGGGGGTGCGCTCCACAAGCGGCGAGCACACGTGCTGCTTCGTCGAGCCCGATAGGCCGCTCGCCGCGCGCAACGCGAAGCAGGGTCTCGCGGTGCATCCCGCATTCATTGGCAATCCTGTGGCGGGGTTTGCCTGCGGCTTCGATCGCATGGGTGATCATTGCGCCCTTGGTGACGTGCTCGGCGACGCTCTTGCCGACACCATTGAAGCAGGTGATGCGGTGCCATTCGGTCTCGGTCTGGCGGTTGCCATTGGCGTCCTTGAAGCTGCGGGTGGTGGCGAGCGAGAGGTTGGTGATCGAGGCTCCAGACTGGGCGTTGCGGACTTCCGGATTGTTGCCAACGAAGCCGACGAGAGTGACGGTGTTCTTCATGATGCTGACCTTTCGAAGCTGTTCTTCCGTCCAAGGGACCATCCCTTTGACTGAGCCCCGAAGAGGCCGGGCACGGACAGGTCTGCACCGAACGCAGAGAGGGAAACGTCGCTCGAAGGAGTGGTGCGGGCAGGCATGCAAAGCATGACAACACGGTCCGCATGAGCGCACGTTGCAGCGCCTGGCCGGGTTCGGTCAGGGGCGTGGATTAGTCATGAAAGGGGATGGCCATCGGACGAATTGTCCGGTGGCGAGGTCAAAACTGTGACCACCGAGCTTGCCCCAGTTCGCGAAAGGCAGTGCTAGCAGAAGCTGCAACGGAGAGGAGCCGCGGCGTAGTGCAGGACGAATATACACACAAATTCGATAATTAAGCGGTTGCAATCACCATGAATTATGGGTTCACTCCGAACTTCGAATCGTTTGATTCGAATAGGGTCACGGGCGTTACTTTGCTGCATGGAACACATTCCGATCTGAGGCGGTCCACTCTGCAGGGCGCTTCCGTTATCAGCGACACAGCTGACAGCGGTTTGATTGCTTTGGCAACGCTTTTGGCCGTCCACCGGATTGCAATTGATCCCTCTCAATTGCAGCACGAACTTGGCCATCGGGATCCGGTCTCCGCCCAAGAACTGCTCAGGCTGGCCAAGCGTCAGGAAGATGTTCGCGCTCGACAGGTCGTAGCCAGCATTGCTGATCTTGAGCATACGCCGATGCCGGCGCTCGCCAATGGAGCGATGGGATGGTTTCTGATCGGTAAGTCGGCTGCAAACGAGTTCTTGATCCAGATTCCTGGCCAGCCGCCGGAGCGCGCGACAGCCCAAAAATTGGCTGCCATCTGGTCGGGTGAATTGGTTCTGGTGACAACCCGCGAGGGCGTCGCGGGTCCTGGCGGCCGGTTCGACGTAACCTGGTTCATTCCGCAGATCGTCAAGTACCGCCGGTTGATCTGGGAAGTGCTTGCTATCACCCTGGCGTTGAACCTCTTGGGCCTTGCTGCACCACTTTTTTTCCAAAATGTCATCGACAAGGTTCTCGTACACAACACGCTCGCGACCCTTCAAGTCCTTGCTTTCGGATTCGTGGCGGTCAGCTTGTGGGAAGTAGCCTTTGGCTGGCTCAGAACCCGGCTGTATTCGCAGACTTGCCAGAAGATTGATGTCGAGCTCGGCGCAAAGCTCTTTCGCCACCTGCTAAGCCTACCAATTGCTTATTTCGAGGGGCGACGAGTCGGTGATACCGCGATGCGCGTCCGTCAGCTTGAGACGATCCGGGAGTTCCTCACCAACGCTTCGATGTCAATCTTGATCGATCCGGTGTTCGTGGTCGTATTCCTGGTGGCAATGTGGCTCTATTCGCCGACTTTATTCATCGTTACAGCGCTGACTCTGCCCGCCTATATCGTGGTTGCTGCCCTGCTGACCCGCCCAATCCGCGCCCGGATCGACGAGAAGTTCGAACGCGGATCGGCAAACAATGCTCTGCTGATCGAAAGCATCGGCGGCATTCAGACCGTCAAGGCATCTGCGGTCGAGCCGCAGTGGCAAGACCGCTGGGAGCGGCAGCTTGCTGGGTATAGTGCGGCCAGCCAGCAGGTAATCAATCTCGGCAATACCGGTAGCCAGGCGATCCAGCTGATCTCGAAGCTCAACCTTGCCGCAATTCTATATTTCGGGGCCGAAGCAGTGATCGCGGGGGATTTGAGCGTTGGGGGGTTGGTAGCGTTCAACATGTTCGCCCAGCGCGTATCGGGGCCGGTGATCCGCATGGCGCAGCTGTGGCAAGACTTCCAGCAGGTGCGGATTGCAATCGACCGGTTGGGAGACGTTCTCAACCAGGCGACCGAGCCGGGTTCGGGCAGCCGTGTGGCGCTCCCTGCGATCCGAGGGCATGTCCGTTTCGAAGGCGTCAAATTCCGCTATGGCCTGGACGGTCCGTGGACGCTGGAGGACATCGACATCGATCTGAAGCCGGGATCGACACTGGGAATTGTCGGTTCATCCGGTTCAGGCAAGTCGACGCTCACGAAGCTTTTGCAGCGGCTCTACGTCCCTGCTTCGGGGCGAGTTTTGATCGACGGGGTTGACATCGGTCAGATCGACCCGGCCTGGCTGCGCCGCCAGATTGGTGTGGTCCTCCAAGAAAATCTGCTGTTCAACCGCTCGATCCGGGAAAACATCGCACTTGCCAATCCCGCTATGCCGCTTGAACAGGTCATGGCCGCGGCCGAACTGTCGGGCGCGCACGAGTTCATTGTCCGATTGGCACAAGGATATGACACGATTGTCGAAGAGCGCGGCGTCAACCTGTCAGGTGGCCAGCGTCAGCGTCTGGCAATTGCTCGCGCACTGGTTACCCAGCCCCGTATCCTCATCCTCGATGAAGCGACCTCTGCGCTCGACGCCGAGAGCGAGACGATAATCCAAAAAAACCTCAAGGCCATGGCGCAAGGTCGTACTGTCCTGATCATCGCCCATCGCCTGTCCGCGATACGCCAATGCCAACGCATCATTGCTCTGGAGCAAGGCCGCATTCTTGAGTCAGGAACGCACGACGAACTCCTCAAGTCGGGTGGGCGTTACGCCGATCTTTACCGTCAGCAAATGGGCCTCGCCGATGGCGGCGTAGCGGCATGAACGCGTTCAGCCGGCATTGGGAAATCGCAAAGGCAGCATTGGCCGACGACCGCGAACGCGTAAGGTCCCGGATCAATCGCGATCATAATGAGTTCCTCCCTGCGGCACTTGAGATCGTCGAGCAGCCGGTATCTCCTACTGCACGGCTCAGCGCCTATCTACTGGCAGGAGGGTTGGCTTTGGCGCTGGGCTGGGCATTTTTCGGTAAGCTCGATGTCGTGTCGTCGGCACAGGGCCGGCTGATCCCGGTCGACAATATCAAGCTGATACAGTCAAGCGACGCCGGTGTCGTGCGCGCGATCCTGGTCCACGACGGTGAGCAGGTGCACAAAGGCCAAGTCCTGGTCGAACTGGATCCAACGGCGACGGCTGCGGATACGGCACAAGCTCGCAGCGCGCTGCAAACCGCCCAGCTCGAGGTTGCGCGCGCCAATGCCGTCTTGGGCGCCCTAGACAACAAAGGCTTGGTGTTTTTGCCGCCCGCGGGCACTCCGCTCGACATTGCAAGAACCCAGCAGGCTTTGGCCCAGGCCGAGTGGCGCGCGCTTGAAGCGTCGATAGCGGGTCGGGGCTCTGATCGGTCCGCAGCGAGTGCGACGCGCGATGAGGCTGCGACGCAAGCTGCCAAACTCGATGAGACGCTTCCCCTGATTGACGAACAACTCGATGCTTACGAGGCCCTGCTGGCAAAGGGTTATGCTCCAAAGCTCAAGGTGATCGAACTTCGCCGCCAGCGGTTGGCGGCAATCAAGGACCGCGACGCGGCCTTGCAGACCGAACGCAAGGCGAGCGCGCAACTTGCATCCGCTGGGTCAACGGTAATTCAAAGCCGCGCAGAGGCGCGCGCAAAAATTCTGGGCGCCCTTGCGAAGGCGCAGGCCGATGCCGTGCTACGCCAGGAAGAACTCGTCAAGACCGAGCAGCGCAGCCGACTGCAGCAATTGCTTGCGCCGGTTGACGGCACAGTCGCGCAGCTTAGCATCCACACCATCGGCGGGGTAGTCGAACCGGCAAAGCCGATCATGGTGATCGTTCCCAGAGGCGGCATTCTGGTTGCCGAGGTCAAGCTGCTCAACAAGGATGCGGGATTTGTACGTCAGGGTCAAAGTGTAGCTGTCAAGCTCGAGGCCTTTCCCTTTACTCGCTATGGAACCGTGCCGGGACAAGTCGAAACGATCGGCTCTGATGCCATCGAAGATGAGAAGCTTGGGCTCGTTTACACAGCCCGCATCAAATTGGACCGAGATGTGATTGACCAGGAAAAAGCAGCGATTAGGCTCAGTCCCGGGATGGCACTTACAGCTGATATTCGGACAGGAACCCGCAGCATCGCCAGCTATTTGATCAGTCCGATCGATCAGGCCAGGCAGGAAGCAGGGAGAGAGCGGTGAAGACGAGTTGGTTAGTTTGGCGATTCGGGCTTGTAGCACTTGCCGCTCTTTCTGCTTGCGGGCTTGGACGGAACAAAGCCGAAAGCGCGATAATCAACGCTTGTCCACCGGTATCGACGCCGTACCTCGATAGTCTGCAACTTGATTTCGATAAGTGCATAAAGACAAAATTCGGCATAGGATCGAAAATGTCTGACTTGAGATTGTATACATCGGCGAATGATTTTGTTGCTTGGCGCATTGAGCAGTCGAGCGGTGTCACATCTGTAGAATACATATGGTCAAAAAATATCGGGGAAAAAGATGCGATATTAAAAAGAAACATAATCGTCGACGAAAAGAACGACAGGATAATTAATATCGAATCTTATTTTTCTAAGTATGAAAATCTACCTGATTTGCATACTAGAAATTATAATTTAGCGGGGCAGGTGAAATAAAATGGGAAAAATTTAGAGGCTGACTCATAAAGAAGCGGCCTGATTACCGGCATTTGCGATGCGGCGGGTGATCTGGTTGACAGAGGCGATGAAGAGCCACGTGGTGGCGCTTTCCACGGTTCTCTCGAAGTCCTTGG
>Ga0116181_1000578_pt1 | contig 33582 bp, 27 predicted proteins | sample AD_UKC075_MetaG_FD_89752 | JGI IMG/M metagenome (GOLD analysis project Ga0116181, IMG submission 89752) | Active sludge microbial communities of municipal wastewater-treating anaerobic digesters from USA - AD_UKC075_MetaG | ecosystem: Engineered > Bioreactor > Anaerobic > Digestate | place: USA... | reverse complement strand
TCCTGAACGGCGACGGCCTGCTCTGGACATTGCCCGCCGACGGCTCCGCTCCCCCGACCGAGATTCCACTAGTGGGCGCCCCTGAGCTGAACAACGATCACGTACTGGCCCCGGACGGCGAGACCATCTACCTATCCGGCAACGACCGGCACCTCTACGTGGCACCGCTGGCCGGCGGCGAGGCCCGCCGCGTGACTCGCGATCGCGGCAGCCTGATGCACTTCCTGCACGGAGTCAGCCCGGACGGCACCACGCTCGCCTATGTCAACATCGATCCGACCCAGGGCTGGGGCTGCGTCAACCTCCACACCGTTGGCGTCGACGGATCGGATGATCGCGAGGTGCTGCCCGGCTGGGGCCCGGACGACGGCCCCGAGTACTCAGTCGACGGGGAATGGCTGTACTTCAACACCGAGCGGTTCTCCACGACTCCCGGGCATGCACAGATCGCGCGCGTGCGCCCGGACGGAACCGAGTTCACCCAGCTCACCTTCGATGAGCGCGTGAACTGGTTCCCGCACACCGCCCCGGGCGGCCGGCACTGGGTCTACCTGAGCTTCCCTGCCGGGACTCTCGGACACCCGGCCGACCTGACCGTGCAACTGCGGCTGGTCGTCCGCGACGCCTGGGCGGACGCGGTCACCGTCGCCGAGCTACCCGGCGGTCAGGGCACCATCAACGTCAACAGTTGGTCGCCGGACGGGACGCGGTTCGCCTACGTGGCTTATCCGTTCCGCTAGGCCCCTAGGATCAGTCTCGACCTTCCCAGCGGGCTTGGGCACGGGCGTGATCCGGTCGGCCAACTCGACATGGACGGACGCGCGGGCGCGGATGTCCCGCGAGGACGCGCCCACGCGCACTTTGAATTCACCGGCTTCCACCCTCGGACTGGATGCCACGCACCAGCGCGGCGGCCGCCTTGCCGGAGAGCAGCGGGTCTTCGGAGAAGTACTCGAAGTTGCGTCCGCCGGCCGGATGGCGCTTGAGGTTCAGGCTCGGTCCGAGCAGCACCCCGACGTTCTCGGGGCCGCTTTCGCGGGCCTTGCCTGGATCCAGGCTGAGCCGGTCGCATCCCGTCCACCGTTCGAACGTCGGAGACCGCCCATCAACCCGCGTAGGCTTGGCGCACGTGGCTGACACCCGGGAACCGACCTTCGACGAGCACTTCCATGAGGACGCCCTGGAGCCCAAGCACCTGGTCCGGCGAGCGAACGTGGTGCTGCGGGCCGGCATCCTGATGCTCGGCGCCGGCACCTCCGGGCTGCGGGTACGCGAAGTGATGCAGGCGGTCGCCCGGACGGTCGGCATCGGCAACATCAGAGCACAGGTCACGTTCACCGACATAGTGCTCACCGTGCAGCGACGCGGCACTTTCCGCACGCAGGTGGGCGAGGTCCGCAAGCCGGGCGTCAACGCCCACCGCATCGACCTGATGCAGCGCCTCGGCCAAAACCTTCCCGAGCGGGCCACCGTCGCCGAAGTTGACGCGATGCTCGACGACATCGAGCACACCCCGCGGCTCTATCCGGCGTGGGCGCTGATCCTGCTGGTCGCGCTGGCGTGCGGCTCGGTCACCATCCTCGGCAACGGCGGCTGGCGCGAGGTGCTGGCGGTGCTGCCGGCGTCCGCACTCGCCTACTGGTTGCACCGGACGCTGACCGGCCTGCAACTCAACCATCTCGCCGTCGTGCTCACCTCCGCCGCCACGGCCACCGGCCTTTATGCCGTGTTTACCAGGGGCCTCGATCTCGCCCTCGGCAGCCCCAGCCCGCGCATGGCCGCCGGATTGATCTGTGCGGCCATCTTCCTGATTCCCGGTTTCCCGCTGGTCACCGCCGGTCTCGACCTCACCCGAATCGACCTGCTGGCCGGAGTGCCGCGGTTGTTCTACGCCGCGATGGTGCTGCTGTCGATCACGATCGGGGTATGGCTGGTGGTCACCCCCACCGGGGTTTCACCGGACGCCGTCCCGCCACTCGCGATCCAGCCGGCGCTGCTCTGGCCGGTGCAACTGGCCGCCAGCTTCTTCGCGGTCTTCGGTTGGGCGACGATGTTCAACTCGCCGCTGTCGGCCGCGGTCATGTCCGGGGTGGTGGCGCTGCTGGGCAACATCCCGCGCCTCCTGCTGCTGCAGAACGGCGTGAAGGCCCACATCGCCACCTTCGTGTGCTGCTTCGTGATGGGCCTGCTGTGCGCGCTCGCCGCTCGGCTGTTCGACCTCAACAAGATCATCATGACCGTGCCCACGGTGCTGGTCGCGATCCCCGGCGCCTCCGCCCTGCGGGCGCTGATCTACTTCGATCAGGCCGACGTTGTGTCCGCGCTGCAGCAGGGCGTCGCGACAGTGCTCGCGGTAATCGCCATGGTGGCCGGACTGTCCGGTGCCCGCATGCTGACCGACCCGGAGTGGGCGTTCACGACCGACGATCCGCCCGGCACCGCCTGGCACCTGGTGCAGCGGCTATTCCGGCGCAGCTGAGCCTCGCCGTTCACGCGTCGGGGACCAACTCACCAGCCGCGAGCTTCCCACTCGGCCAGGTGCGGACGCTCGCTGGAGAGCGTGGTCGCCGCGCCGTGGCCGGGGTGCACGATCGAGTCTCCGCGGTAGACCTCGAAGATGCGCTGGACCACGTCCGAGAACAGGCTGTTGAACCGCTCCGCATCCCGGTTGGTGTTGCCCACGCCGCCGGGGAACAGCGAGTCGCCGGTGAACACGTGCGTCTGCTGGTCGGGCTCGCTGTACGCCACCGCGACCGAGCCGGGCGTGTGTCCGCGCAAACCGATCACTTGCAGTTCCAGGTCGCCGAGCGCGATGGCGTCGCCGTGTTCCAGACGCCGCGCGATCGGGACGCCGGTGGCTGCCGTGATCGCGCCGGCGTCCGCTGCCCCGGCAAGCGTCTGCGCCTCGGGGTGAGCGGACGCGACCGCGGCCAACGCCCCGAGGTGGTCGTGGTGGGAGTGCGTGGTCAGGATCAGTTCGAGCCGCGGCGGTACGTCCGCGTCCCCCGCAGCGGACGCGAGTAGATCCGCGATCGCGTCCGGCTCGTTGGCAGCGTCGATCAACAACTGACGACCGCCCGTGCGGGTGGTGAGTAGATAGACGTTGTTGTCCATACTCGACACCGAAATCCGGCGAATCGTGAGCCGGGATTGCTCGATCAGTTCACTCATGGTGTGCCAAGTGTGCCCGTATGGACCAGTCGCGAGCACCTTTCCGCGAACGGGGGGCGGCGGTGTGGAGCATGCTTGACCAGAAGGAGGTGGCCGATGCCGACAGTGCCAGCCAACGAGGATTCGCGGCGCGAGCTTGCGTCCACGGTGAAGCGGCTCCGCGTCGCGGTCACCTCGGACCCGTCGCGGACGGCGGAACTGGCGGACGCGATGGTCGCCCTGAACGCGACCAGACTCCAGGCGTGGGCCTTCTCCGAGGCGGCCGCGGACGCACCGGACGCCGTCGTGCAGGCGGCGCGCATCCTGGCCCAGGGCGGCGCGTCCGGTCCGTACACCTCGCTACCGGACGGCGTCCGCTTCTTCACTGCGTCGGCACAGCTCGCTGCCGTCCAGGGGTTCCTCGGGCTGGCGGAGGCCGCCGCCCGCACGCTTGACGGGCTCGACGCGTGGCGCAACCAGCTGGGCCGACTCCCGCTGGTCGATCACCTGAGCGCCGCTGCTGTGGTCTGGTCGCTGCTCGCTCGGGCGCGGGCCTACGTCGACGACCCAGCGCTGGCGAACGCTTATGCGGACGCCGCCAGCGCGTGGCGATTCGTTACCCCGATGCCGGCAGCGCAGACCATCGCCGTGCACCTGACCGCGGCCGACTGCCGCTGGGCCGGCGGCCATCCCGACCAGGCGCTGGCGCAACACCGGCTGGCGCTGACCGCGCACGAGTCGCTGTTGGCCGAATTGCCGGCACGACCGCGTCCGGCACTGGTGGCGACCGCTGCCGCCACCGCGGCCGCGACCTACGAACCGTATGCGTCGCGGCTGGAGTCGGCCGGCCAGGTCGATTTCGCGCTGGGCGTGCGCCGCGCCCACCTCGCCCTCCTGGACCGTCTGGGTGCCGAGCACGCCGAAGGCCAACGTTGGCTGGCGGCTGCCCTGCGCCGGGCTGGGCGCGCCGCTGAAGCGGACGAGTTCGCGTCCGCCGACGGGGTCGCCACGGCCCCGCCAACACCAGGCCGGCCGGTGACGTGGACGCGGCTCGATGCGTCCGCTGAGCTCAGCAATCGCGATCTGACCAGCGGCTATGCCGCGTCCGAGCGTGCGGCCCAGGAGTCCACCCAGACCGCTGCAACCGCGCGACGGGACGCCGAAGCCGCGGAAACCCGCCATCGTGATCAAGCTGCCGAACGCGCCCGACAGCTCGCAGAGGACGAACTGGCCGCGGCGACCGCGGCTGCGCGAGCGGCTCAGCAGGAGGCAGCCGCCCGCCAGGAGCGGGAACGGACGGAAGCCGCCGCAGCGGCCGAGCGTAGGGCCAAGGCGGAGAGGGCCGCCCGGCAGGCCGCCGAACAGCACCGACAGCAGGCCGAACTTCAGGCGCGCCTGGCCGCGCGGGCAGCGGCCGAAGTGCAGGACGAGCTGACCCTGGCCCGCTCCGCGGCAAACGCCGCGGCCGAATCCCCGGCCGACCGAGCCCACAACCTGGACCGGCTGGCCGGGTTGCTGCGTCCGCTGACCGCGCTGGAGGCATACCGGGACGAACTCGCCACGACGCTGGAAGCGCTGGTCGGGCTGCGCTGGCAACTCGGCGAAGCGGACGCGTCCCGCGAGGCGGCCCGGGAACTGAAGGCGCTCACCGGGTCGCGCTGACGAGCTGGCATGGCAGGCTGGGCGCATGCCAGCCAAGGCCACGTCATCCCATTGTCCACAGGCCACGTCATCCGGGCGTTGGCCGGGATCTCGAACCGTCCGAGCTCGTACGCTTGACCCAGGAGGCGACATGGTCCGGGCTGCGCTGGTCAGCACGATGGCAGTGCTGCTGTGCGGCTGCGCGAGCCGAGGCGAGATGGGCGAAAGACCACCACTGCAGACCATGTCCCCGCTGCCGTCGGTGACGCCGAGCGCCGGGACGGTCGCCACCCCGTCCCCACAGCAGTGGGACGCGATCCTCGCTGATCTGGCCGCCCGTCAGGTTCCGACGACGGACGTCCGGGTGGTGACTTCGCGCCGGGTCACCTGGAATGACGGTTCCCTGGGCTGTCCCAAGCCCGGCCAGCTGTACACCCAGGCTCAGGTGCCCGGCATGCAGGTGGTCGTCAGCGTGGCCGGAGTCGAATACGACTACCGCTTCGGACGCTCGGGCGAGCCGAGGCTCTGCCGGCCGGCCTGAGCCACCGCCCCTTCGTCGGGCTCGGGGAGCGTGGGTGGGCTCGGGGAGCGTGGGTCAGCGGGCCTTCAGCAGCAGGGCCTCCGAAGCACCGGACTGGTTGTCGAAGGCCACCACCATGACGCCCAGTGGCCGCTGCGTGCCCAGGGCCACCGGGTCCACCTCGACCGGCACCTTCAGCGTCCGATTGCGCCGGACGGTGACGTAGGCCGAATCGCCAATGGCCTTCGCCCACGGGTTGTAGTTCGCCCACGCGCCGAAGCTGTCACCGGCCACTGGATCCAGGATGCTGTAGCTGTCGACGGTGTAGCTGAAGTCGCCGGCGTCCGCGCTCAACCCCAGCGCGGACGCGTTCACCGGCAGCAGGATCGTGCTCGAGTCGGTCGGCGCCACCGCGTTGTAGCCGCTCGCGGACATCGCTCCGGCGGCCACGTCGTAGACGAACACCCCGGTCAGTCCGTTGTAGGTGCCGGTGGCGATGTAGCCCGAGTCATAACTGAGCACCACGTAGTCGGCAGCGCCGTCACCGTTGGTGTCCACCGACACGTCGAACTCCTGAGTGGCCGCGGTCGACCACCGGGAGTGATTGTTCACCGCGAACAGCAACAGCGTGTCCGCGCCGTTCGCATAGGACTGGACGCCGGCCGCGCGCAGGTCGTACCCCCCGCGGGCGGACGGATCCTTCGGGTCGGTGAGCCCCCAGGTGTAGAAATCCGCGGACGCGTCCACCGCACCGAGCGGGTTGCGCAGCGACACCCGCACCGTCGTGGTCTGCGCCGTGCTGTTGGGCGCGGTCGGTGCGGTCGGCGCGATCTCTTCCACGGCTTCCACGGCTTCCGCCACCGGCTCTTCGATCGGATCGTCGGTCACCTGTTGGGCGGCCTCGGCGACGCCGTCCGCACCAGCGGAGGATTCCGGCTCACCGGCAGCTACCTCTGCGTCCGGGTCTGCACCCAGGTCTTCCACGGGCTCGACGACGTTGACCGACTCCGCCGGTGAGTTGGCCTCGACCTCGGCTGCTGACTCGTCCGCTGCGTCTGCTGCGTCCGCTGCCAGGTATTCGGGGGCAGCGACCGGCTTGGGGAACCTGTCCAGCGCCTTGGCGCTGACCTGAGCGCGTGCGCGCGGCACGAGCAGGTAGGGCACCCGCAACTCGTCACCACCCGTGGTCAGCACGATGTTGCCGGAAACCTCACGGAAGCCGGCCTGAGTGTCGGTCAGCGACGATCCGATCTTGGCCGCGTTGACCAGCAGCGTCACCGGCACCATCACCTTGCTTCGCGCCGGAACCTTCACCTTCTTTGCGCCGAACTTCAGGCTCGCCGGGCGCGAGGCCGCGCTGGCTTCGGCGCCGAGCTTGTAGGTGATCGCCTCGCAGCCGCGGTTGTGGATCGTGATCCACTTGGTGCCCAGGAAGGTGAGCGAGGGCTCGGCGAAGCCGAAGCTGAGCGACGGCTCGGCCATAACGCCGGAACTGGTCCGGTACCGGTCGCCCGTGACCAAGGACTCGGTGGTCACGGTCTGGGCAGCGTCCACCAGGCCGGAGCCGGCGAGGGTGAGCGAATAGCCGCTGACCTTCGCCGGGTCGGCGGTATTCACCAGGGTCGCGGCGATGTCCTGCGCGGACCACTTCGGATGCGCCTGCACGCCGAGCGCCGCCACGCCGGTGACGTGCGGGGCGGCCTGCGACGTGCCCGACATCGCCGTCGTGCCGTCACCGGTGCCGATGCCGGCGGACGTGATCGAGACCCCTGGCGCGGCCAGGCTCGGGCTCACCTCTGAGCTGCCGTTGACCGGACCGGCTGAGCTGAAGGCCGCGATCTCGCCCAGCGCGGGGTTGGCCACCGTGGTCGCGGTCATCGTCATCGCGGCGCCCTCCGCGCCGGCCAGTGCCGCCGCTGCCGTGTTGGGTACCCCGAGGAACGGAATGGTCACCTGATAAGGCATCCCGTCGTCCGGGTTGTAGGTGATCTCACCCTCCAGCGGCGGGTATCCGTCCGCGATCGTGTTGATCATCACCACTGCGGCCGCGCCGGCCTGCTGGCCGAAGATGGCTTTCGCCGGACGCGAGCAGCCGTCCCGCTCGACGACCGCGATCTGGTGCCCGTCCGGCACGATGCCGGCCTGGGTGAAGGCTGCGACCGAACAACCGAGCGATTCGACCTCCGCGGTGTCCGGGTCGTCCGTGACGTTCACCACGGTGAGAGCCGTGCCCGGCAGATCGGCCGCGTTCGCGTTTATCGCGGTCAACTGCTGCCCAGCGAAGCTAAGCGAAGCTCCCGGGAAGCTGGGCGTGCTGTCGACGGCAGCCACCGAGATGACGCCCTCACCAACTCCGGGCGAACCGGCCAGGTAGGGGTTCGGGCCCTCGTTGCCGGCGGACGTCACCACGACCACGCCCGCGCCGACCGCGTTGCTGGCCGCGACCGCATCTGGGTCATCCGCGCGGCCGAAGGTGCTGCCCATGGAGAGGTTGATTACGTCCATGCCCCGCTCGACCGCCCAGTCGATCGCCTCCGCGACCACTTCGCTGGACCCTTCACAGCCGAAGGCGCGGACGGCGTACAGGTCGACCTGCGGCGCGACGCCCGGGCCGATCGAGAATTGTGTCTTCGCGGTCTTGGCGTTGTAGGCGCCCGTGTAGACATCACCGGATGCGGTCACGCCCGAGCCGCCGGCGATACCGGCGACATGGGTGCCGTGGCCGTTGCAGTCCAGCGGGTTGGGGTCGGGGACGGGCGTGGCTGCCGGACTGCCCGGCTCGGCGTCCGAGTCGTAGGCGTCGCCGACCAGATCCCAGCCGCCCTTCACCCGCGGGGCGTCGGGCCCGAACCACTCCGGATTCGCGGCTTGGGTGGCAGTGGCTGCAGCCGCCTCGAACGCCGCAACCGTGCCCGGACCGCCGAAAACGGCGTGGGTGTAGTCGATCCCGGAGTCGATGATGGCGACCTTCACGCCCTTGCCGGTGAAGCCGGTGTCCTGCCAGACCGACGGCACACCGAGGTAAGGCACCGAGACCGAGGTGTCCAGGGTCTTCGCCGTGATCGCGTGCACACCGCTCACGCCGGGCAGCGCGGCGAGCGCGTCCGCCCGGGAACGGTTGATCCGCACCCGCATGCCGTTGTAGGCCGACTGCATCCGCGAGATCACCTTGCCGCCCTTGCCGGCGATGTCGTCGGTGATCGCATCCTGCGCCTTGCGCAGCTTGTTCTTGTGGGTGGTGCGCTCGGCCGCGGTGAACGTCCGCTCGGCCTTGGCCTCCGCAACCGCGACCGGGTCGGCTTCGAGTTGCACCATCACATCCACCAAGGCGCCCCCAGCCAGCACTCGCGGGGTGAGCGTCGTGCTCACCCGGCCGCTGCTGCGAGCCGTGGTGAGCGTGTCGTCGGTGCCGGCGGGCGCGGCTTCGGCGACCGCGGGAACGGCCAGCAAGAAAGCGATTGAAACGAGCAGGGCGGGATTGCGATAGGGCACCATTGCCTACCTTCCTCGGGCGCAGACGAGCTGGAGGGATGCTCGACTCCGACAGGCTATGGCGCGGCACGCGACGGCATCAACCCTCTTCATCGATTGATGGAATCTGTTCACGATGTGGACGCCCTCGGTTCACTTTCACCACTAGGCGGCTGGACTGGCGCGGTCGGCCGATCTTGTCGAAGAAACTCCTAATCAGGACGCGTAGTGCCAAGCTGGGGGCATGGCAGTGAAACTCACCTTCGGTGGTGGTGCCGGCACCGTCACTGGCTCGAAGTATCTGGTGAATTCTGACGATCGCCGGATTCTGGTGGACGCCGGGGTGTTCCAGGGGGAGAAGCGGCTTCGCGAACTCAACTGGACGCCGTTTCCTACGGCTCCGGAGTCCATCGACACCGTGCTGATCACGCACGCGCACACCGACCATGTCGGCTACCTGCCCGTGCTGGTGCGCAACGGCTTCCACGGCGAGGTGCTGGCCACCCAGGCGACCTGCGAGTTGGCCGAGATCGTGCTGCGGGACGCGGCCTTCCTCGCCGAGCGGGATGCCGAGCACGCGGCCAGCCACAGCTACTCCCGGCATCAGCCGCCGCTGCCACTGTTCACCGCTGCGGACGCGGAGCGTGCGCTCGACCGGATGCGGGTCATCGACTTCGACACCGAGGTCTCGCTGGGCCACGGGTTGGCTGCGGCATGGACGCGGGCCGGGCACATCCTCGGCTCGGCGAGCATTCGGCTGGGCACGCCGACGGGGTCCGTGCTTTTCTCCGGCGACCTGGGCCGGGCCACCCATCCGGTGCTGCGTCCGCGGGAGATCCCAGCAGGGGCGGACGTGGTGTTGATCGAGTCGACCTACGGCGACCGGGAGCACCACGAGCCGTCCGGCCCGGAACACGAGCCGCTGGCCGACCTGATCCGACGCACGGCCAAGCGCGGCGGTTCGGTGCTGATCCCGGCGTTCGCGGTGGACCGCACCGAGGTGGTGCTGCAGACCCTGACCGACCTGCTGCACGCCGGTCGGATTCCGGAACTGCCGGTGTTCGTGAACTCGCCGATGGCGCTGGCAGCGCTGCGGGTGTACACGTCGGCCACGCACGCCGACGAGTTGCGTCCCGACCTGGACCCGAGGTCGTTCGTCGACCTGCCCGGACTGCGCGAGGTGCGCAGTACCGAGGAGTCGATCAAGCTCAACGACCCAAAGGTGCCGTGCATCATCATTTCGTCCTCCGGCATGGCCACCGGCGGGCGGGTGCTGCACCACCTGGAGCACATGCTGCCGGACGACCGGCACTCGGTTGTGCTGGTCGGCTATCAGGCCGAGGGGACACGTGGCCGGCTGTTGACCGACGGCGTCCGCAGCCTCAAGATGCACGGTCGCAACGTGGCGGTGCGCGCCGAGATCCTGCAGGACGAGGAGTTCTCGGTGCACGCCGATCGCTCCGAGTTGCTCGACTGGCTGGGCGCTCTTGAGCCCCGGCCGCAGCAGGTGTACACGGTGCACGGGACGGAAGACTCCGCGTCCGCGTTCGCCCGGGAAATCACCGTCCGACTCAGCATTCCCGCGCGTCCGGCCGAGTTGCTCGAGACCGTCGAACTCTAGACCGCTCCCTGAGCCCACCAGGGGCTAGTGGTCACCGGCCGTTCAGTTGGCGAGCGTGAGCGCGCGGTACTCGGCGTCCGGTATCCGACGAAGGTTGGGGCGTGCGCCCCTCAGCCAGTTGGCGACCCGGCGCGGGAGGGTCAGCGCCACCGGCGGGAACAGTTCCCGCGCCAGCAGCGGCAGCAACTTCTCGTCCGACTCACCGGCGCGGGGTGGGCCAACCACCAGCGCACGTCCCACCAGGCCCTGGACGGTGATCAGGAAGACCTCGTCGAACAGGCTCAGTTCAGGCGGTTCGGCGGTCACCGGCAGCCCGATGGCCAATTCGCCAGCCGATTCGAGCAACTCCGCCAGCAGGTCCGGCGTTGCCTCGTCCAGCCGCAACCACCAGCGATTGGCTGCAGTCTCGGTGTCGCGGATGGCCCGGATCACCTGGGTCGCGTCGAGCTGGTTCGAGCCCCTCCAGCGGCCCAGCCGGCGACGCGCGTTCCGCCGGGCGCGCGCGTCCGCCCCCGACGTGAGCAGGTGCCAGTCCAGCGCGTGTCGCGCGTAGTCGATGATCGCGACCGGACGGGCGCCGCGGATCGCGTTCAGCGCAGGCCGCAGTTCGACACCCTGGCTGAGCAGCACCGCCAGCGCGGCGGACGGGGCCCGGTTCACGCCCATGTGACAGTGCAGCAGCACCTTCGCCTGGGGATCATCCAGGGCATCGTCCACCCAACCCACCAGCTCGGCGAACCAGTCCGGGCCGATCACCTGCCCCGCGTCTGCCACCGGATGGTGCAGGTAGCGCACCTGTGGTGCCCACTCGGCAACCAGCGTCTCGTCGGTCCACTCGGAGCGGAGGTCGACGATGTGGGTGATGCCCGCGGCGACCAGCTCGTCGAGCTGGGACCGCGCGCGGCGGAAGTTGGCGGACAGATCACCGCCGACCGCGAGCCGTTCGCTCACGAAACTGGCGTTGGCTTGCCCAAACGCTCGCGCAGCTGCCTGAGCACCCTGCTCAGATCGCTTTGCCGCCCGGCCCGCCATGAGCCCAATTGTGACCACAATTGGTGCGGCCGCTTACCGCCTCCGTTCAGATCTGGGACGAAATTGGCCAAGTTCTGAGAATCGCTGGCGCGTTTCACAGGTCTGCGGCAGAGTATGGGGCGGGGCAAGGGGGAGTTCGCAGTTTCGGCTGCGAGCAACTGCACATAGAAAGTCGCGCGCATGCACCCCCTCCCGCGTGCTCTGCCGTTCCGCCTGGTCGCAATCCTGGCCGGAGCCTTCATCACCCTTCCCGTCACTCAGAACGCCGCCAGCGCTACTGCTGCTGCCGTCCCCGCTGTCGTGACCAGTGGCTACACCGTCAAGTACGAAGTGTCCTCGATGGATAACGAGGTGCTTCGTCTGGTCAACGAGGCCCGTTCGGCCAAGCGGAAGTGCGGCAAGACCACCTACAAGAAGGTGAAGCCGCTCGTCTGGAGTGACTCGCTGGGCCAGGCCGCGGTTGCGCACAGCACCGACATGGCCAGCGGCAACTACTTCAGCCACTACTCGCGCAACGGCGCCTCGCCGTTCACCCGGATCAAAGCCACCGGCTACCGGTACTCGTCCGCCGGTGAGAACATCGCGGCCGGCTACGACACGCCCGCCCAGGTGGTGAAGGCGTGGCTGAAGAGCCCCGGCCACTGCAAGAACATCATGAAGAAGAGCTACACCCAGCTCGGTGTGGGCTACGCCGAAGGCGGAAAGTACGGCACCTACTGGACGCAGGACTTCGGCAAGCCCAAGAAGTAGCGCGTCACGAGGCCCGGGGCGGACTGTGGAATCGTGCACCGTCTGTGCTGCAGGATTCCACAGTCGAGCGCTTTCCGGACGGCCGTAGGCTGGTACTTCCCAGCAGGAGCACATCCGGAAGGCACCCATGAGCACTCAGGCTTCCACGACCCGTCCGACCGCCGACGAGAACTGGTGGCGCAGTGCGGTGGTCTATCAGATCTACCCGCGCAGCTTCGCCGACAGCAATGGGGACGGGGTCGGCGACATCAACGGCATCCGCGCCAAGCTCGGCCACCTCAGCGCCCTCGGCGTGGACGCGATCTGGATCAATCCCTGGTATCCGTCCCCGATGAAGGACGCAGGCTACGACGTTTCCGACTACCGCGCGATCGAGCCGGTCTTCGGCACCATGGCGGACGCGGAGTCACTGATCGCCGAAGCCCACGCGGCCGGCATCCGGGTGATCCTCGACATCGTGCCCAACCACACTTCCGACCAGCACCGCTGGTTCACCGAAGCGCTCGAAGCCGGCCCGGGGTCGCCGGAGCGGGAGCGGTTCATCTTCCGCGAGGGCCGCGGACCGGCCGGCGACGAGCCGCCGAACGACTGGATGAGTGAGTTCGGCGGCCCGGCGTGGACGCGCGTCACGGAAGCGGACGGCCTTCCGGGCCAGTGGTACCTGCGGCTGTTCGCCCCCGAGCAGCCGGACGTGAACTGGGACCACCCCGACATCCAGGCTGAGTTTGAGGAGACCCTGCGCTTCTGGTTCGACCGCGGCGTGGACGGCTTCCGCATCGACGTGGCCCACGGCCTGGTCAAGGACGCCGGTCTCGCCGACGTCAACGGCCTGCCCTTCCCGCTGCCGGCGGACACGCCCGAGGACCTGGACCACCCGCACTGGGACCGTCCCGGCGTCCACGACATCTTCCGCGAGTGGCGGCGGGTGGCCGACTCCTACGATCCGCCACGAGTCTTCTGCGGCGAAATCTGGGTGGGCCGCACCCACCGGCTGACCGCGTACCTGCGTCCGGACGAACTGCACACCGCGTTCAACTTCGAGTTCCTGACGAGCCCGTTCCGCGCTGAGGCGATGCGGGTGACGATCGCAGCCACTCTCGCCTCGCACGCCGGGGTCGGCGCACCGGCCACCTGGGTGCTGGGCAACCACGACATCTGCCGCCCGGTGTCGCGGTACGCCCGACCGCAGGAGCTGGTCGGTCCGACGGACCGCAACCTCAGCCACTTCATCGACCTGCCGGCCGACTTCGAAGCCGGGACGCGACGCGCCCGGGCTGCAGCACTACTGAGCCTGGCCCTGCCCGGTGGCGCCTACATCTACCAGGGCGAGGAGCTCGGCCTGCCGGAGGTGGAGGACATCCCGCTGGCCGCGATGCAGGATCCGATGGTCGCGGGCAACAACTATGAGAACCTCGGCCGGGACGGTTGCCGGGTGCCGCTGCCCTGGACCGCGTCCGGTAGCAACTACGGGTTCTCCCCGGACGGGTCGGCCGCGCCCTGGCTGCCACAGCCGTCCGGCTGGAGCGTGCTTAGCGCCGAGATCGAAGCCTTGGACGAGGCGTCCACGCTGAACCTGTACCGCCGCGCGCTTGCGCTGCGCGCCGAGCATCCAGCGCTCGGCGACGGCACGCTGACCTGGGTCGAGGCCGGTGCGGACGCTTTGGCGTTCACCCGGGAACCTGGTTTCGGCTGCTGGGTGAACTTCGGCGCCAAGCCACTCGCACTGCCGGACGGCGCGTCCGTGCTCCTGGCCAGCGCCGAGCTGGTGGCCGGCCTTCTACCCCCGGATGCCGCGGCCTGGCTGCAACTCGCCTGAGCAATCTCGGCACCGCGACGCCAACTCTTCAATAACCTTCCTTAGGAGCGGACGCCGACGTCCGCGCCTGAGGAGGAGAGATCATGGGCAAGTTCGAGATCTACCCGGACGCCGCCGGCAAGTACCGCTGGCGCCTGAAGGCCAGCAACGGCCAGATCATCGCCAGCGGCCAGGGCTACGCCACCGAGCGCAGCTGCCGCGATGGCATCGAGTCGGTCAAGAAGCACGCCGCGTCCGCGGAGGTCGTGGAAGTAGAAGGCTGAGCCAGCCACTGAACGCAGCAGGGCCAGCACGCCCACGCCGATCGCGAACAGGGCAACGCCGAACGCGATCACCGAGGTGAACAGCGAGGAGCGCAGGAAGGAGCCGTTCATAGCGGTGGCCCGCAGCGGATCCTCCTTATCGAGCTGGGCGTAGGTCTTGCCACCGGTCGCCTTGAGCGCATGGGTGTTGATGACATCGGCCTGGACGAAGGCCTCGAGCGGGCCGGATGTTAAATCGTTTGACCATTCAATCAATGGGTCGATTTCTGACCACCGTCCGGACCCTGCGCCGAGCGTGCGTAAGGTGACCGGTGGAAAGGAAACGCCCTAATGAGCGCCCTCATCGTGACCGAATCGATCTTCGGGAACACTCTCGCCATCGCCCAGGCCATCAGCGGCGGGCTGGCGGACGTGCTGGGAGCTCGGGAAGTGCAACTGATGCACGCCTCCGACGCCCCGGACAGCTTGCCTGCGGAAGTGGCGCTGCTGGTGATCGGCGCACCGACCCACACTCTCTCGATGCCGAACGCCGGCTCGCGTGCGGACGCGGCCGGGCAGGGCGCGACCGTCGCTGAGCGCACCGGCGTGCGCGAGTGGATCGAGGTCTTGGAGTTGCCGAAGGGTATTCGGGTAGCCACGTTCGACACCTCGATCCAGGAGCGGCAGCGTCTCGGGACGGCGGCGCGGGCGGCGGCCATCGCCTTGCGCGACCGCGGCGCGGAGACCCTGATCGGGCCGTCCTTCTACGTCACCGGAATGGAGGGCCCGCTCGCGGACGGGGAACTCGGCCGGGCCACAGCCTGGGGACGAGAACTGGCAACCGCCTGAACGGTACGCACCCACGGGCTATATTTGGCCGAACAGGCCGCTGCCTCGCTCGGATCCACCGTCACTCGGCGGCGCCGGGATCTCATCGGGCGATCGGTTCAGCAACGTCCAGGAGAGGCGCATGCAATCGGGGAGACGCCGCCATAGACTCGTGCCAATCATTGTCAGCGGGCTCGTTTCGAGCCTGCTGTCGGTTGGTCCGGCCGGCGCTGCTCCCGCCGCGGCGATCGCCGAGCAGGTGAAGACCGGGCTCGCCGCGAACGTCGGGGCTGCGACCACGTCCGCCAAGGAAGCCAAACGGGTCGACCGCGTCCGCGTATCCAAGCTGAAGTGGCACAAGGCAAGTGACGGCAGCGGGTACTCGGCAACGGTCAAGTTGCCGCTGGACTACGACAAGCCCAAGGGCGCGAAAGTGCGGGTAGCGCTGTTCAAGGTGCCCGCGGCCGATCCGACCAACCGGGTCGGCACGCTGTTCCTCAACCCCGGCGGCCCTGGCGGTTCCGGGGTGGCGCTGGCCCGCACGGCCTCCACCTTTCTTTTCCAGGAGATCCTCAACAAGTTCGACATCGTCGGGTTCGATCCGCGGGGGACGAACGGCTCCACCCAGGTGCGCTGCTTCAGCAGTGCGGCGAAGCAGACGTCCGCGCTGTCCGGCATGTCGGTCGCTTTCCCCGTCGACGCCGCGCAGGAAGAGCTCTACCTCAAGTCGGCGAAGAAGCTGGGCAAGGCCTGCTCCAAGCGCGCCCGCAAGCTGGCGTCCGCGATGTCGACCGCAGAGGTGGCCCGCGATCTGGACGTGCTGCGCCGCACGCTGGGCGGTAAGTCCGCCAAGCTGAGCTATCTCGGCTTCTCCTACGGCACCTATCTCGGCGAGGTCTACGCCAGCCTGTTCCCCGATCGGTTCCGAGCGATGGCTCTGGACGGCGTGGTCGACCCGACGGCGTGGGCCGGCAACTCGAGTACTGCCGGGTCGCCGACCACCATCCGGATCCGGGCGGCCGAGGGCGCCTGGCAGGCGCTGCAGACCGGGCTAGAACGGTGCGCGGCGAAGGGTCCGCAGTACTGCCCACTGGCTGACCCCAAAGCCGATTTCGACCGGGTGGCGGCGGAACTGCGCATCAGGGGCTGGGTGGACGTCGCCGATGACGGTGGGGCGTTCCGCTTCACCTACACCGAGTACATCTCGGCGGTGCTCAGCCTGCTCTACTACCCGTCCGGGATGGACTATGTGGCCGAGCTCACCGCCCGGCTGGACGACGTGCTGTACCCCGGCTCGAGCGCAACGCTACGACGCGCGGGGAAGAACCTGATGACGCTGGTGAAGTCGTACCAGCGCGCGGCCCGCACCCAGTCGGTCCTGATCGGTACCTACGACAACGAGCTGGACGCCTACTCGAGCGTGATCTGCACCGACTCACGCGAGCCGCGATGGCCGGGCACCTGGCAGTTGGCCGCGACGCGCGCGGACGCGGCCGTGCCGCATTTCGGCAGGCTGTGGGCCTGGTCGGATGTGCAGTGCGCCACCCAGTACTGGAAGGCCAAGGACGAAGACGTGTTCCGCGGCAGCTTCATCCAGCCGACGGCCGCACCGGTGCTACTGGTCGGGAACTACCAGGATCCGGCCACGAACTACGACAACGCCGTCCAGACCGCCCGGCTGATGCCGAACAGCTACCTGCTGAGCAGCGACTCGTGGGGGCACACCGCCTACGGGACGTCCGCGTGCGTCACCTCCCGCGTGGACGCTTACCTGCTCACCGGCGCCCAGCCGGACGGAACCGTCTGCATCGGTGACGAGCAGCCGTTCAGCTCGCCCCTGGAATCGGTCAGCGATACCGCGTCCGCGTTGGCGAAGGACCTCGCCCGCGAAGGACTCCCCCCAGTCGAGCCCCCGGTAGCTGGCTAGCCGACCCCAACCGGTCGACCCTGTCGAAACCCCCGCCGTCCATCCCCGCTTCAACTTCGCTCGGATAGCCCAGTTAGTCGGACGGGCGCAGGTCCTTGCGAAGGTGCACAAGGGTGACTTTGGCGTCGACTGGCTGGCGGCGCTCCTCGGTGTAGCCGAGCCGGGCGTAGAGGCGCAGGTTCGCGGCGCTCAAGTGTCCGGTGAACAGTCTCGCGGTGACCGCGGGCGTCACGGACTCGGCGTGGCGCAGCAGCGCTTCGCCGATGCCCCTGCGCTGGTATTCGGGTGCGACCGAGAGCCGGCTGATCAGTACGACGTCGCCGTCCAGTTCGATCCGGATCGAGCCGACCAGGCGTCCGTCCGCCTCGGCGACGAAGCCGAGCCCGCCCGCGTCCAGCCAGTGGTTGAGGTCCGCGTGCGGCTCCAGCAGGGGCGGCAATTCGGGATCGTCGTACAGCTCGGACTCGATCGTGAATGCGGCCAACTGGACGGCCAGCACGCCCGCAGCATCGCCGGTCCGCATGGGCCGCACCAGCACCGCAGGACCCGGGGACGCTTCCGTTCGGAACACGCCAAGAGCGTAGACCGATGAGTACTTCTACTCCGCACAGATCTGCAAAACCAGTAGTCAGAGGCTTCCCCACGGGTTCAGTACGCCTTTAGGGTTAAGCCCAGAGGTGGTCAAACCACCTGCGACTCATCGATGACCCGCCCGTACGGGGGGCACGTGGTCGGGGACACCAGTCGACGGTGACCTCGCCGAGAATCCGTCCGAAACGACTCGAACCCAGTGTCGGACGCTCGGGGGAACTCGAAGAGCGCTCAGCTACATGGGGGCTGATGAACGAGGCGGCCAGGGCCGGGATCACTGATCTGGGGGGACGGTGCTCCGGCCCTGGCGCCATCGTGTTCGCGGCGATCGTGTTCGATACCCAGCCGCAGGCGTAGGCTCTTCCGGTGCCCACACCCGACTTCATCATCGAGTTGCGCAACCATGTCGGCAGCATGCCGCTTTGGCTCTCCGGTGCTACCGGGGTGGTCCTGCGGGAGCAGGCGGACGCGTCCGAGGTGCTCCTGGTGAGACGATCCGACAACGGCGCGTGGACGCCGGTCGCCGGCATCGTCGATCCCGGCGAGCATCCTCACCACACTGCGATCCGCGAGATCGCGGAGGAAACCGGTGTGGTCGCGGAGATCGATCGGTTGGTCTGGCTCACCGTCACCGAGGTGATCACCTACGAAAACGGCGACCAGAGCCAGTACATCGACCACGTCTTCCGCTGCCGCTGGACGTCGGGCGAGCCGTACCCGGCGGACGGGGAAGCGTCCGCCGCTGCCTTCTTCCCGCTCGACCAGCTACCCCGGATGAGCGCACGGCATCGCCGCCAAGTCGAGGTCGCGGTGGCCAACGCTCCCGAGACGCTGCTCGGCTGAGAAAGGGACCCTGACGAGCTTTGTCCTGAGCTTGCGAGGACCGTTCCATAGGGGACGACCGCACCGATGGCTGCGTTCGCATTCCCACGTTTGCTGCCGAAATTGGCGTTTGCTACGGGAATTTCGCTGGCAAACGCCAATTTCGGTAGCAAAAGCCGGGTAGCTCAGGGGACGCTCAATCACGCGACTGGGCGTGTGCCCGGCGGCCCTTCTCCGGTGGGGACGGCAGCGGGAACGTCCCGAGATGGTTGGCTCGCAGCAGCAGGCGGGAGGTGCGCAGGGACTTCGAGCGTCCGCTCAGCGGGGCGGCGTCCGCGTCCCGGCTGAGTTCGACCACGCCCACCTTCAGGCTGCGCGCGAACGGCATCAGCAGCAGCAGGACGCCGAGACCGAGCACCAGCGCGCGGATCGTGTCCGACTCGGGGCCGGGCAGGACGTTCGTCAGCCCCGCCCACGTGACCAGCGCGCCGAGCCCGATGAAGCCGAAATTCTGCAGCCGCCGGCGCCAAGCCGACCAGCGGTGCGAGATCATCAGCAGTGCCAGCCGGGTGGCCTCGTCACGGTCGACCAGGTGCCGCACCTGGTGCAGTAGGCGGGACGGTCGCGAGCCCCACGTCCGGCAACACGGACGGGTTACCGACCTAAGGTGCTGAACCAGGTCCTGAGCATCGGTCACCAACTGCCGGTCCCCGCGTAGGCCGAGCCGGTCCAACGCCTCCTGGGCCAGGATCGCGGCGTGCAGCCCGCGCCGGCACACCTCGGTGAACAACCGCGGTGGTAGCGGCTCCGATCCGATCGCGACAGCGTCGGGGGCCGCTGCGGTGCGCAGATAGCCGATCGTGTCGCGCTGCAGGTCGGCCACGGTCCGGTAGTCGGAGACGGCCGCCATCAGCTGCTGGGCGTTCTCCACCGAACCGTGGGACGCGTCCTCGTCCGCCACCATCGCGAGCGCGGCCTCGAACTCGCTCTCTGCCCGGATCACCCGGGCCAGGATGTGTACGCCAACGCTGTCGGTGATCGCCATCGCCTCGCGCAACGACACTTTGTAGTCACCGCTGATCAGGGAAGCCTGCGCGTCCAGCACCCGCAGGTCGAGGTCGTGGCGACGCTGCGGCATGACTTCGGCGATCAGCCGGTTGGCGGTGAGGTCGTCGCCCTGGCGCAGCGCCACCAGCGCTGCCAGTACTTTCGCCGGCCAGGGATCGGACGCAACCAGCGGCTCGGCGGTCAACAACGCCTGTGCGCGGTCGTCATCGCCGGCCAGCAGCGCCAGCCGGATCAGCTGGCGGCTGCTCACTTCCGGACCGGCCTGAGCCAGCAGGGCGCGGGCGGCGGCCTGTCCCGCGTAGCGAGCGCCACTGAAGGTGCCGCCGGAGGCGTGGTGCGACGCGTCCGCGTCCGGGGTGCCCCACTGCGTGCCCGCCCACAGGCAGGCTTCGGCGTACGCGGTGTCGTAGGGGTCACAGCTGGCCAGCTCTGCCAGTTCGGCGAGGATGCCTTCGGCCTCGTCCCGATCGGCGAGAAGGATGCGCACCCGCAGGACGGAGCGGCGCAACTCCGGCGAGAGGTCCGCGTCCAGGACGGTGCTGGCGCGCCGCAAGTGGTCCCAGGCTTCGCGGTAGCGGCCCTGCTGCGCGGCCAGCCGGTAGGCCAGCAGGTGGTAGACGTGGCGCCAGTGGTCTTGGGCGCCGTCCATTCCGGCCAAGGTCTCCGGGCTGTGCTCGATCTGCTCGATCGTGCGGAGGCAAGCCGCTTCGGCCTCAGCGAACCGGCCGACGTCGGTCATCGACTGGACCCAGCGGGAACGGTCCTCCACGTCCAGGGTCTCGAAGCCCTGCCCCCAGCGCGCTGTCAGCTCGTCGAACAATGACGTCGCGCCCACGTGGTCTTCCATCTCGGCGGACGCGACCGCCCGCACCAGCACGCTGGCTGCGCTGATCTCGCTGGTCGCAACCAGTTCCAGCGCGAGGACAGGACTCTCAGCGGCCAGCAGATCTGCTGCTCGCAGCGTCGATTCCGGCCCGGCGGCGGCGAACCTGACCAGCGCCTGCTCGTACTCGGGATAGCTGCCGATCGGCGTCTGCTGGCGGCGTCCGGCTTGGAAGAAGCGGTCAACCAGTCTGATCAGGCGGACGCCGGCCGCGTCCGATTCTGGGACGGGGCCGGCCATTTGCAGGGCGGCCTGCCACGCTCGCCGGGCGATTTCGGCGTCCTCTTCGCCTGGGACCGCGTGGGACTCGGCGCGCTGCCAGACTTCGGCAGCGACGAACTCCAGCAGATCCTGGTCGTCGGGGAAGGCGGCGACCAGCTCTTCCAGGCTGGGTCGCTGGTCGTTCTCGTCAAGCTCGCCGAGCTGGGTGAGCGCACGGACTGCCCTCAGCCACTTGCCGGCATCGCTTGCCGAAAGCGCGCCCAGCCGACGCAATTCGGCGTAGCCCGCGTCCGCTGCCTTGAAGTCACCGCTGGCCAGGCACGCCTCGGAGCGCTGACGCGCCTGCTCGGCGTCGATGATGATCGGCTGACTGGACAATCGACCCCCCGGCAAAATGCGGTCTTGGCCGAATCGTCCGCTCGGACGGGAGGTGGCGGCAAGCGTCAGAATTGCTCACCCGCCACACGCCCCCTCGTTTCAAGCCAGCAGATCGGCGTACTCAGGATGCTTGCCGAACCAGCCGGCTACGTAGCTGCAGGCCGGCCGCACCTTCCATGCGCCGGCGGTGCGGACCTCGTCCATTGCATGGGTGACCAAGCGTCCGGCGATCCCGCGGCCACCGAACTCGGGTGGCACCACGGTGTGGTCGAACACGGCCACGTCCCCGTTGAGGCGGTAGTGGCACTCGCCGGCCAGCTCGCCGTCGATGTGCACCTCGAACCGGCTCTCGGCCTGGTTGTGACTGAACTCCTCGGTCACGGCAATCCTCTCACTGGGTTACCTGTGCCAACCGCAACAGCGTGACCGGGTATTCCGGACGCGAACGCGCAGCCGGTCGAATCGTGTCGGGGGGACGCGACCAGCTCGTCAGGGGCTGGCGTAGCTACTTCTTGAGTTCTGCCGGAACAACCATGCGTCCAAACTGAGGAAAAGCCTAGAAAAAGCTGAGAGTTGCTCAGATTACTTGGGTGGCGCAAGAGGGGATACTGGTCGGGTGCACCAGCTGCGTCCGCTTCGATCTGCGTCCGTCGTGCTGGCGTGCGCAGTTGCGCTGACGGGTTGCACGACGCCGACGCCGGACGCCCCGAAGGTCACGTCGGCCTCCGCCCCCTCGCTCCGGAGCGCAGTGCTCGGCGCGGCCGTCCCCGACACCAGCCCGGCGGTTGACCTACGCGCACACTCTGCGACCGAGGCGATGCCGGCTGGCACCCTCGCCGGCAGGCTGATCGTGATCGATCCAGGGCACAACGGGGTCTGGACCAAGAAGCTCGGCAAGCTGGTGCCGTCCGGGAACGGCAGGAAAAAGGCCTGCAACTCCTCCGGCACGGCAACCAACTCCGGCTACGCCGAACACGCCTACAACTGGGCGCAGGCCAACACCCTTGCCGAGGAGTTGCGCGCCCGCGGCGCCGAGGTGCTGCTCACCCGCTCGGACGACTCCAGCCAGGGACCGTGCGTAAACCTTCGCTCGACACTGGCCAATGCGCGAGGCGCGGACGTGCTGATTTCGCTGCACGCTGACGGCAGCTATTCCAAGAAGGCGCGCGGGTTCCACGTGATCATCAGCACGACGATGGTCGGTGGCGCCGCCCTGGAAGCCGAATCGAAGGCCCTCGCCAAGGATCTGCGCAGCGCGCTGGAGACCGGGACCGCGATGCCGCGTTCGACCTACATCGGCAAGGGCACCGCGCTCAGCCCCCGCTCGGACATTGCCACGCTGAACCTGTCGAAGCGGGTCGCCGTGATGATGGAGATGGGCAATATGCGCCATCCCAAGGACGCAGCCCTACTCAAGTCGGCGAAGTTCCGCACCCAGGCCGCGGTCGCGCTGGCGGACGGGATCGCGTCCTATCTGGGCTGATCCGGGGGCCGTGTGTCGGCAGCCAAGCCCGCAGCAACTCGGGGGACGGTTCCTTTCCGTATCGCCACTCGGCTCTCACTGGCACCGATGATTCTGGGGACAGTTCCTTGATGCGCCATCACAGTTCCATCCGGCGATTCGGCAGAAGGCTTGTGAAACGCTCGCGATGGCGTCCACGCGTCCGCCCGGGAAGAATGGACGGATGCCTGCGGAAGCGTCCCTCTACGACCGGGTCGGCGGCCACGAGACGTTCGTGAAGCTGATCGACGAGTTCTACCGCGGGGTTGCGGCGGACGAGCCGCTGCGCGCGCTCTACCCGGAGGCGGACCTCGGCCCGGCCAAGCAGCGGCTGCTGCTGTTCCTGGAGCAGTACTGGGGCGGTCCGCACACCTATTCCCAGACCCGTGGGCATCCGCGGCTCCGGCTGCGGCACGCGCCGTTCCAGGTCACCCCGGACATGCGCGATCGCTGGTTGCGCCACATGAACGCCGCCCTCGACTTACTCGAGCTGCCGCAGGCCGAACTGGCGGAGTTCCGCGAATACGTCACCAGGGCCGCGCAGTTCATGATCAACAGCTTCGACAACTAGCGGCCTCGGCCCTCCGACAAGCTCAGGGCCAGGCTCGACCAACCGAGGGATTCCTGGCGAGCTAGCCGGTGGGCTCCACCGCCGCAGCTTCGGTGCTTGCCACCTGGGTGACCGTGACCGTCGGCGTCGCGGCCGGAGTGGGCACGACGCTCGACTCGGTCGGCTCGGACGGAGCCGGCGTCACCGACTCGCTCGGGCTCGGCTCCGGCGCGGACGAAGACGCCGACTCGGACGGAGTCGGCTTCGGGGTCGGGCTCACCGACTTGCTCGGGTTCGCCTTCGGGCGGACCACCTGCGAGACCGTCGTCCCCTCACCTCCACCGAATGCGCGGCCCAGGCCGAGTTCCACGACGGTGATCACCACCAGCGAGATCGCGAAGATCGCCGCAGCAGTGATCGCGGCCACCTTCCAGATCCGCTTCTTCCGTCCGGACGGGTCATCGCCACCGGCCGACCGCGAAGCCGATCCCGAAGCCGATCCCGCGACCGGAGGCGCGCCAGCGGTCACGTCCAACAGGGTCAGGTCGACACCGTCGGCCGGTTCGACCGGGACGGGCCCCGTCCGCGTGATCACTGATGCGACCTTGCGATGCGTCCGGTCGATACCCGCGCTGTAGAGGGTGCCGCCCACGCCGCCGACGACGCTGGCCACCGCCGCGCCGAAGATCGTCCCAGCCACGCCCAGACTGGAGCCGACGGCGGCCGCAGTTGCCGCTGCCAACGCGCCGCCGATCAATTGCGGCAGCGAGAAGGAGACCTTGATGGGCTCCTTCTCCTCCTTCTCGGGCGGTTCGTTCTGTTGGCTGACCAAGACTGCTCCTAACGCGTTCCGGCATTCCAAGGTAGCCGGTGCCCGCGCTACCGGGCGGCAGAGCCAACACCGAGCGCCAGCCTTGGCACCGAATCGCGGCTAACCCGACTTTGATGGCATATCCAAGACCTGGCTCCGTCGCGAGCAAGCCTGACCCGATTGGATGGCATGTCGAGCCTCACCAGCAGCGCATAAGCCATCGAAACCTGGTTCCACCTGCAACAGTCGGACAGACCCGCCCCAGATGCCATCAAAGTCGGATTCAACTGCACGAAGCCAACCAGGCCACCGGCCTGGCGCCGCCCAAGACGATGCCCATCGTTGGACCCGGGCTAAGCCTGGCTCTCAACACGGACGGTGGTCGGCCGCACTCCGACCTGGTCGGCGATCAGGCGGGCGATGTCCCGAGCGGCATTCGGACGGGCCACCCGGGCCGAAGCGATCGCCGCAGCCTCGCGGGCGGCCGGGTTCTCCACCCAATGCCGGACCGCGTCCACCACCTCGCGCGGACGCGGCGCCCACACCCCGGCCCGCTCGTTCTCAACGTAGGTGACGTTCCCGTCCTCCTGCCCGGGCAGCCGGGCGTACAGGATCAGCGGCAACCGCGCGATGAACGCTTCGCTGATCGTGCCCGGGCCGGCTTTGGTCACCAACATGTCGGACGCGGTCATGAACTTCGGCATCTCGGTGGTGAACCCGTAGATGTGGGTGGGCATGCGCCACTCCACAGCTTCGAGTTCGGCCTTCAGTTCGGCATTGCGCCCGCAGATCACCACCAGGGACGCGGGCAGGTTCGCGTCGTTGATCGCCTTCGCGACCCGCTTCAGCGGACCCATGCCGTCGCCGCCACCGACCAGCAGGATCACCGGCAGGTCCGTCCGCCAGCCCATCTGCTGGCGCCAGGCCGTCCGATCGAACTCGGGATGGGTGAACCGGTCGGCAACCGGCAACCCGATCACCCGCAGGTTGCCCTCGGGGATGCCGTACTCAATCGCTTTCGCCTTCGCTTCCTCGGTGGCCACCACGACCAGGTCAGCGCGCCGGTCGAACCAGAACGCGTGCGTCGAGACCAGGTCGGTGACCACCGTGATGTAGGGCCGCGGCGAGTTCCGCATGGCCCGCATCAACGTCGTGTTCACCAGCGGATGCACCGAAACGATCAGGTCGGCCGGATTCTGATTGACCAGCCGCTTCGCCGAGCGCCGCAGATACGGATAGGTCATACCGTTCAGTGCGCGCGCGCGGCTCTTCCCGTCCGATGCCTTGAAGGAGAGCCCCCAGGCGTTCGGAATCCGTGAGAACGGCGGATAGATCTCCGGCGCGAACCGCAGCGGGCTCGGGTAGTACTCGCGGAAGAAGTCGACCTTGTGCGAATCGAAACGGCCGGGGAACTCCAGGTCGAGCGCCTCGATCATCGCCTCCGTTGCCGACCGGTGGCCGCCACCGGTGTCGGAGAACAGGAACAGGATGCGCTTCTTCGCGTCCGCCGCACCTGTCGCTTCGCTCATGCCCATCCCGTCTCCCGCTGGTCCTGCCTCACTAGAGCATGTCACAGCCGCGACCCGCTGGGTGCGCGGCCGGGGGCCTTAGCCGAGGATCTCGTAGCGCTGCAGCAGCTTGCGGGCGGCCTTGGTGCTGGACGCCTGCAGCGCGAGCAGTTCGGCGTAGATGCCGCCGGTACGGGCGAGTTCGGCAGGCGTACCGATCTCGTCGATCTGGCCTTCGCGCAGCGTGATGATCCGGTCGACCGAGCTGATCGTGCTCAACCGGTGCGCGATGATCAGCGTGGTGCGATCGGTCATCAGCTCTTCGAGTCCGTCCTGCACCAGGCGCTCGGCTTTGGAATCCAGCGAGGACGTGGCTTCGTCCAGCACCAGGATCGGTGCGTCCTTCAGCATCGCCCTGGCCACCGCGATCCGCTGCTTCTGGCCACCGGACAGCTTCACCCCGCGCTCGCCGATCTCGGCGTCGTAGCCGCCGGGCAGCGCGCTGATGAACACATGGGCGTGCGCCCGCTTGGCCGCGGTGACGATCTCGTCCTCGGTCGCGGACGGGCGGCCGTAGGCGAGGTTCTCCCGGATCGTGCCGGAGAACAGCGATGGATCCTGGAACACCACTCCGACCTGCGACCGCAACTCGGCCAGCGGAATGGCCGCCACCTCGCGTCCGTTGACCAGCAGCGACCCGCTGGTCAGGGGGTACAGCCCCAACAGCAGGGACGCGATCGTCGTCTTGCCCACTCCGCTCTCGCCGACGAACGCCACCCGCTCGCCGCGGAACACCCCAAAGCTCACGCCGGCGAGCACCTGGGCTGCCTCGGTGTAGCCGAAGTGGGCGTCGCGGAACTCGACCACGGGGGTCGCCGTCGGGATCCCGGCCTCCGCCGGGATGACACCTGAGGCGGGGCGAACTCTTGTTGCCGGGATGACAGTGGGCTCAAGTTCGATGGACGCGGTCTCGGTGGGCTCGTCCATCACCTTGAAGTAGTCGCGACTACCGGTGATGGCACGCTGGGAGGCGTCCACCAGGTAGCTCATCGACTGCACCGGCTGGCGCGCCAGGCTGACCAGTTGGATCAGCAGCACCATCACGCCGAGCGTGAACGAACCCGAGATCGTGGCCACGAAGATGATGGCGTAGATGCCGAAGAAGATGACGTTCAGGGCGCCGCGACGGGCCACGTCCATGCGGTGCCAGTAGGTCGACTGCTCCCTGGTGAGCGCGACGGTCGAGTCGTAGCGTCCGCTGAATTGCGACAGTTCGCGGGCCTCCGCGCCGAAGCTCTTCACCACCTTGATCTGGCCGACGACCTCGGCGAAGCGTCCCCCGGCGATGTCGAACTCGGCGTTCTTCGCGGTCTCCAGCCGCTGCCAGCGCCGGGAGGTGAGCATGGTCAGCCAGGTGAACACCGGGTAGACCGCGATCATCAGCAGCGCCAGCCACCACGAGTACCAGGCGATGATCACCAGTGAGGCGGCCACGGTTAGCAGCATCGGCAGGAAGTTGTTCGCGAACATGTTCAGGAAGCCGGTGGTCTCGGTGATCGAGCGCTGCAGCCGCGAAATGATCGTCCCGGTGAGCTCGGAGTCGAAGTACCGCTGCGGCAGCCGCAACAGCTTCTCGAAGTAGTTCCGGGACAGGATCGAGCGCAGCCGGATCGCCATCACATCACCGAGATAGCCGCCGAAGTTGGTGATCAGCGTGTTCGCCAGATCAGTCAGCAGCAGGAGGAACGCCAGCCAGAGCACCGCCGGCACCCCGCCTCCGCCGGCTCCAGTGGTCGCGGCCACGACCTCGTCCGTCGCGGCCTTGACGATGAACGGCACGGCCAGGCCGGTCGCAGCGGTGAGCAGCCCGGCCAGCACGATCGCGGCGTACGCAGGCAGCAACTCCCGGGCAACGCCCAGGATCCGCACCATCGACCTCATCCCAGCCTCACTTCGTCCAGTCGGAGTGGCCGGTTCGGCCTCACTCCTTGATCGTGACCTTTGCGCCCTTGTTCGGCAACTCGATGTAGGTCTGGCCCGGCGCCATCTTCAGCGGAGTGCCGTCCTCAAGGGTGAACTGGAACACCTCGCTGACTTCGCCCTTCGTCCAGGTGCCGGTGACGAACTTGCCGCCGTGCGCGTAGTAGAAGGTGCCCTTGGTGTTGATGATCTGGTGGATCGGCTCCATGTGGTACGGCCCGGACGTCTTGATCTTGCCGCTGGAGTAGATCTTCCCGAAGACCTGCTTGGCGCAGATCACCAGCACGTTGTCACAGGAGACCTGCGTCCCGTCCGCCAGCACGTGCTTTCCCCACGGCATGCTGCGCAGGTAGCGCTTCTTCTTCTTGCTGTAGCTGTAGCTCATGTTGTAGGTGTCGCCCTTCTTCCAGGGGACGCTCACGAAGCTGGCCGGCTGGCCGGCGACCTCAGTGCTGACCTCTTCGTCCGTCGCCGCCCACGGCAGGTAGTGCTGCTGCGGACCTTCGCTGAACTTCTTGCTCTGCTTGGCCAGGGTGGCCGGGTGGCAGGCCACCGCGCGGTCGTAGTAGGTCTGGCCGTTGAGGGTGCGGACACGGCTGCTCAGGATCGAGTAGGAACCGGTGCCCTTGGTGGTCATGTACTGCTTGCCGGTGACCAGGTAGTCCTCGAACTCGGCGGCATAGCGCAGCACCCACGGGTACGCGCCGGTGCTGCCGATGATGCCGGTCATGGGCGAGAGCATCGGGATGTCCACCGGACGGATCGAGCGCACCGGGTTCACCGTCTCGGCGTACTTGGAGTGGTAGACCGGCACCAGCCGGGTGCCGGACTGGCCGACCGCTGCCGGGTAGCCGTCGAGCTGGACGTAGACGATGTCGGCCTTGTCGAGGCCGATCTGCGGGTGCTCACCCTTGTTGTCCGGGACCTTCACGGCCACGACTACCCGCTTGGCGTCCTCGGGGTCGTCCAGCACCTTGCCGGTCAGCGGCCAGCGGGGCGTGGTGTCCTCGGTGGGCGTCGGGCTCGGTGTTGCGGACGTGGCCTCGGGCGCGCCGGGGTTGGGCGCTGGGGCCGAGGTGGACCCGGTCGGAGGTTGGGTCGAACACCCCACCACGGCTGCTCCTGCGACGCCGATCGCGCCGATCATGGCCGTGCGACGGCTCACCGATCCCATGCTTCCTCCGACTGCTGTTGTGCGGGCCTGCTGCCACGCTCACCGCGTCCATGGTAAGGGGCGCGTGCCCGCAAGCCCGCACGCTTCGCGTCCGCTGGGTCGGTTCACAGCTGATTCGAAGGCTTGGCTGCGTGCCCCCCGCCACTGCTCCCGAGGAGACGCGACCCGACTTGGCTGGGTTATCAAGCCGGACCCCAGCCCGATAAGCCCACCGACTCGGGTTTGCTGAGGCGCGGGCAGCAGCATCGCCGCCATCACCTCCCGAAATCCGGTTCGTTCCCCTCCGCAGGCTCAACTTCGCGGACGCAGCCAGACTGAAGTCATGATCGGCTGGCGCTGGCCACCGACGTGCACCAACTCCTCACCGGCAACGGTCAGCTGGCTGGCATGGTGCGCCAGGGCTCGCTTCACCGCAGGTAGCCGCTCGGGGTTGGCGAACTCGACCGCGGCCGCGTCCGGCAGCAGTGGCTCCGAGACGATTTCGAACAGCGGCACCCCACTGCGCTCGGCCGCCCGCACGGCGATCTCGTGGCAGGACACGTGGTCGGGGTGTCCGTAGCCGCCGTGCGCGTCGTAGCTGACCAGCGCGGTCGCCCCGACGTGCTCGAGGTAGGCCACCAGATCGGCCGCGGCGGCGTCCGGGTCGGCAGCGGTGAGGCTGTCCGGGCCGGCGGTGGCGGACGGACCGGCCACCGTCGGCGTGACCCAGCGCATGCCCGAATCGGTGTATCGCCTTGCCAGCGCGCCAATCGCCAAGGCGGGTGGGGCGCCAAGGAAGGCGTGCCGGGTCACCCCGAGCGCGGCCAGGGCAGACGCGAGCTCAGCCTCCCGGTGCGCGACCAACGCTGGCCCGCTGCCGGTGAACGTCCCTGGCACGATCTCACCCTGCTCGCCGCGAGTCGCGGTGACCACCGCCACCTCGCGTCCGGATGCGGCCAGCGCGGCCAGCAGGGCACCGGTGACCAGCGTCTCGTCGTCCGGGTGCGCGTGCAGGAAGACCACACGGGTGAAGTCGGGGGTCATCGCTGCAGCAGGTCCTCGTACACGGCGACCAGCCGCTGCGCCGCCCAGCGCCATTCGAACCGGCGCGCATGGACGCGGGCCACCACGCCCATCTGCTCGGCCAGGCCCGGCTGGGTGAGCAGCTTGGTCAGCGCCTTGCCCCAGTCCTCGGGAAGCCTGGAGTCCATCAGCTGACCGGTCTCGCCGTGCGCCACCGCCTCGCGCAGTCCACCCGCCGCGGCCGCGATCACCGGCGTCCCGCTGGCCTCGGCTTCGAGCGCGACCAGGCCGAACGTCTCCGAATGTGACGGCACCAGCACCACCCGCGCCGAGCGCATCAGCCGGGCCAACTCCGGACGCGGCTGCGGCCCGACGAAGGTGACGTCATCGGCCAGCCCGAGATCGGTCACCAGCCGCCGCAACTCATTCTCGTAACTGGCGAAGTCAGCGGACGTGTCACCCGCGATCACCAGGTGCGGCCGGATCGCCGGATCGAGATGCGCCAGCGCGCCGATCGCCAGATCCGGGCCTTTCAGCGGCTGCAGCCGAGCGGCGAAGAGCACATAGCCGAGCGGCCACGGGCCCGCATCCGGCCACGTCCATAACGCCTCCCCCGGGGCCAGCGGACGAAACAGCTCCTGGTCGACCCCCGGCGAGATGATCGTGACCTTGTCCGCGTCCGCGCCACACCGGAAGATCACCGTGTCGGCCTCGGCGGCGCTGATCGCAACCACGGCCTGGGACTCCCGGGCCACCATCGCCTCGCCGGCCACCCGGGCGGACGATTCCGGCGGCTCGCCGGACGAGAGTGGTGAGCCGGGCAGCGCCGCGACCGAGTGGTAGCTCTGCACATGTGGAACGCCCCAGGCGCGGGCCACCGGCAGCGCTGCGACACCGGACATCCAATGCTGGGAGTGCACCAGGTCGGCCGGTTCGAGTTTCGCCAGCCCGTCCGAGAATTCAGCGATGTGGGCGTCGATTTCGCTCTTGGGCAGCGGCGTGGGCGGGCCGGCGTCCAGATGGCGCAGGACCACGCCAGGGGCGAGCTGGACAACGTCCGGCTCGTCGGGACTGGTGCGCCGCGTGATGAGTTCCACCTGATGGCCGAGTTCGGCGAGCTCTTCGGCCTGCGCCCGCTCGACCACGTTCATGCCCCCGGCGTCCCCCGAACCCGGCAGCTGCGCCGGCGAGGTGTGCATGGAGACATAGGCGAGATTTAGAGCGCGTGGCACGCGCTGAGCATAGTCACCCGATGCACAGCGACCGGACGCGAGCGCAGAGCGCTCTCAGCCCGTGGAAGAATCACGCAATGACTTCCACCCCGACCACTCGCGTCGGCAGCATCGATCTCGGCCCGCAGTGGTTGTTCCTGGTGATCCTCGCCGGGCTGGGCATGGTGGGGCCGTTCTCGATCGACACCATCTTTCCCGCCTTTGCCCAGATGGAGCGCGAGTGGGGGGTCACCGAGCTCGCACTGCAACAGCTGATCAGCGTCTACCTGCTCTCCTTCGCGGTGATGAGCCTGCTGCACGGCCCATTGTCGGACGCACTGGGCCGCAAGCCGGTGATCATCGGCGGCACGCTGCTGTTCATCGCTGCGTCCATCGGTTGTGCGCTGTCGCCGAGCCTCGGGGTGCTGCTTTTCTTCCGATCGCTGCAGGGCATCAGCGCCGGCGCCGGCCAGATCATCAGCCGCGCGATGGTGCGTGACGTCTTCGACAACGACCAGGCCCAGCGGACGATGAGCCACATCGCGATGATCTTCGGCCTCGCTCCGGCGCTGGCGCCGATCGTCGGCGGCTGGGTGCTGGGCGCAGGCAGTTGGCGCGGGATCTTCTGGTTCCTGACCGCGTTCGGCGTGGTGCTGCTCGCGCTGGTGATCTTCGCGTTACCGGAGACGCACCCGCCGGAGCAGCGGTCGAAGTTCGACGTGCCCGTGCTCGCGTCCGGGTTGCTGGCGGTGTGGCGGGACTCGAACGGTCGCCGACTCGCCTTCACCGGCATGTTCAACTTCGCCGGCATGTTCCTCTACATCTCCTCGGCTCCGCTGCTGGTGGTGAAGCTGCTGGGCAAGGGTGAGCAGGACTTCTGGATGCTGTTCGTGCCGCTGATCTCCGGCATGGTGATCGGTTCCTGGGTCAGCGGACGGCTGGCCGGACGGATGAGCGGACGGCGGCTCGCGTCCCTTGGTTATGTGATCAGCCTGGTCGCGGCAGTCGTAAACCTTGGCCTGGCGTTGGTGCCGGCTACCCAGGTGCTGCCGTGGCCGGTGGTGGCGCTGCCGTTCTACTCATTCGGGATCGCGCTGGCGTTCCCCATCCTGACGCTGGCCATGCTCGACCTGTTCCCGCGGTCCCGCGGGGCGGCGTCCTCGGTGCAGTCGTTCGTCTCGCTGGTGGCGAACGCCCTGATCGCCGGAGCGCTCGCCCCGGCGGTCGGCTTCTCGCTGTGGAGCCTGGCGGTGACTTCACTGCTGCTCACCCTGGTCGCCTGGTGGCTGTGGCGCCGCCATCTAGCAGTCACCCACGTAGAGCCGCACACCACAGTCGACGCCCCGGCCTACGAACCCACCGACGAGATGTAGCCGCCGACGGCTGGCCGAGCCGGTCGAGACCCAGTGCGGAACGAGCCGCTCACAATCGGTCGCTGAGGAACGAGCCCCTCACAAACCGTTCCCTGACGAGGCCGGTGCGGAACGAGCCGGCCGTAACGAAGGGCCGCCGTCTGGCTCAACCCACTTCTGGCTGGTTATGAACCCTCCCCAGAGGACCCTCGCCCGCCCAACCCAAGAAATGCAGGTTATGCGGCCGCTTTCGAGCTCCATAACCTGCGGTTCTCGGGTTGAACCGAAATCGGCCAGCGAAAGCGGCCTCATAACCAGCCAGAAGTGGTTTCCCTGCGCTCGGCCGTTACCAGGGCCACCTTGGTCGCAAGGCGCGATCCAGCCGAACGTTGATAGCGTTATCACCGTGACTGACGACGCGCTCATCCTGCTGGCGAACGACTCCTACCGGATCGAGATCATGCCGCTCGGTGCGACCCTGCGACGCTTCGAGGTGCGCTTGCCGGACGGCAGCTGGCGCAACATCCTGCTCGGCCACCCGGATCCGGCGGACTACCCTTCCGGGCTGGGCTACCTGGGTGCGACCGTCGGACGGTTCGCGAACCGGATCGCACGCGGCCGGTTCAGCCTCGACGGCGTGGACTACCAGGTGGATGTCAACGAGGCGCCCAACCAGCTGCACGGCGGAACGAAAGGCTTCCACACCCACGCCTGGTCCGTGCTCGGCTCGGGGCCAGATTGGGTCGAACTGGGCATCACCAGCCCTGATGGCGATCAGGGCTACCCGGGCGAGGTGCAGGCGTCCGCACGCTTCGAGCTGATCCCGGGGGGAGCCCAGGTCACCTACCGGGCCACCACCGACGCCCCGACCGTGGTGAACCTGACCACGCACCCGTACTTCAACCTGGACGGGGAGGCGTCCGGCAGCACCGATGACCACCGGCTCACCATCCACGCGTCCCGCTACACGCCGGTGTACCCGGACCTGATTCCAACCGGCGAGGTCCGCGACGTGACCGGGTCGGCCGCTGACTTCCGGTCCGGCCCACTGCTCGGTAAGGCGCGGGAGGCCGCGATGGTCGAGGGCATCGCCCTAGGCGGCGGCTTCGACCACAACTTCGTGGTGGACGGCGAGGGCATGCGTGAGCACTGCCGGTTAGCCGGTTCGACCGGACTCACCCTGACCGTCGTGAGCGATCAACCCGCCATCCAGGTTTACGGCGGCGCCCACTTCGACGGCGTCACCCCGGGTACTTCCGGTGCGCCCTACGTCAGCCGGGCCGGCGTGGCGCTGGAGACCCAGCACTACCCGGATACGCCCAACCACCCGAGCTTCCCTTCGACTGTGCTGCGTCCCGGCGAGGAGTACGTGGCCACCACCCGGTGGCTGGTCGGCTGACCGCCCCTTGTCCGTTTTGTCTCGGTGGTAACGCGACACGCCGACGACACGCCGTGGGGTCTGGAATTGGTGAAAGTCGTGGCCGGGAACCTCTTGCGGCCGGGTTGTCAGGGGACTAGAAATGCGTCTTAC
>Ga0116181_1000576_pt1 | contig 33639 bp, 28 predicted proteins | sample AD_UKC075_MetaG_FD_89752 | JGI IMG/M metagenome (GOLD analysis project Ga0116181, IMG submission 89752) | Active sludge microbial communities of municipal wastewater-treating anaerobic digesters from USA - AD_UKC075_MetaG | ecosystem: Engineered > Bioreactor > Anaerobic > Digestate | place: USA... | reverse complement strand
GCGTGGCCGAGATGTTGACGCTGATCGTCAGCAGGAGACCGGTGGCCATCCAGGACTCCAGATGGGCCATGGCGGTCTGGATCACCCAGTCGCCGACGCGGCAATCCAGCAGAGTGTTTTCGATCAGCGGCAGGAATTCGTTCGGTCCCAGCAGCCCTTGCTCGGGATGCTGCCAGCGGATCAGCGCTTCGGCACCGATGACCCGGCCGTAGCGCATATCCACCTTGGGCTGGTAATACAGCCGGAACTGACCGGTCTCCAGCGCCGTTTCGATGTTGTGCAAGGCGTCCTGCCGGGCCTTGCGCTCGCGATCCTGGTCGGAATCGAAGAAGTGGTAGCGATTGCGGCCGGTCTGTTTGGCCATGTACATGGCTTGGTCGGCATGGCGCAGCAGGGTGTCCGGATCGGTCTCGTCGCGGGGAAACAGGGTGACGCCGATGCTGGCCGACAGGGAAACCGGCGAATGCAGCGGTATTTCGCAGGGTTCCATGATAGCGGCCAGAATGCGCTGCAGGATGGCGGCGATCGCGGCGGGGCTGGCGTAATCGACCAGCAACAAGACGAATTCATCGCCACCCAGGCGGGCGATGGTGTCCTCGGGACGCAGATGGTGCTGCAGACGATGGGCCATCCTGACCAAGAGCTGATCGCCGGTTTCGTGCCCCCAACGGTCGTTGATGGGTTTGAAGTTGTCGAGATCGAGATAGCAGACGGCTAGCAGCTTGCCGGTTTTTCGAGCCTGACTGACCGTCTGTTGCAGGCGGTCCGAAAGCAGCAGGCGGTTCGGCAGCTGCGTCAGCGTATCGTGATTGGCTGCCCATTTCAGTCGTTCCTGCATGTAATGCCGTTCGGTAGCGTCGGCGAATACGGCAGCGAAGCCATCGCGGTCCCAGGGAATGATGGAGATATCCAGATACTTTCTTAGCGCGGGGAAATACAGCTCCAGTCGCTGGGTTTGGCCGCTCGCGACCACTGCTCGGGCGGTCTGCAGGAGCTGCGCATCGCTGCCGCCGTAGAGGTCTGTCGCCTGCTTGCCGATCGCTTCGTCGCGGGAAACGGCCATGATGCGCTCGAAGCGCGGGTTGCATTCGATGATGCGGTAATCGGTCGGCGCATCCGCTGCGGCGGTCGGCGCATTCGGAATTGGGCCGTGCAGGGCGACGCCATCGGCCATGTTGTGAAACAAGGTGTGCAGCCGCCGCTCACTTTCCTGCAGCGCGTCGATGGCGCGCACCCGCTCGGATTCCAGCGAGCGAGCATAGGCTTCGTTGTTGCGGCATAGCAGCACGGCCTTGGCCAGATTGGCCATGACCGGCTGGAAGATCTGGGCCAAGGGCAGGGGTGCGATGGGCGAAGCGGGCGCCAGCAGCAGGATGATCCCGGTATCCGGCATGGTCAGGCGCAGCGCGACGCGATAACGCTGATGGGCCAGCGGCAGGCGGCCGAGCAGGGCGGGGTCCTCCAGAATCTGGATGGGGCCGCGCAGCAGGGCGCTGGGCAGGCACAACCGCTGACCGATCCGTTGCATCAGGGCGAAGTCGCCGACAGCGGCGGCCAGTTCGGCCTCGATATCGTCATCGCCGGGGGAGCGATTGAGGAAGACCACCCCGGCCGGAAACGAGGTGTGATACAGCAGGCGTTGCAGGATCCGGGTCAGCAGCGGGCGTAACCGGACCTCACTGGAAAGCATCAGTGCCAGATCGTAAAGAATGACCAGGATCTGTTCGCGATTCATGCCGGCCAGTCCATGCAGACCAGAGCTGCATTGTGAAACAGAGGGTAGCCCCACTCACAGCTGTTGCCGATTTCTCCCAGGGATAGCGCGCCGGCCAGACAAGCGACGGTGGTTTTGGCGCTCAGATCGACCAATTCGACCTGCGCGCCCGAACCGAGATGCAGGCGACGGCCGGCGCAGTAGAAGGTCAACAGCGTGCGGTCGGTCATGGAGCCATGCAGTTCGGTCAAGCTTTGCACGATGTGGTTCACGGTGTATCCGGAATCGATTTGCGAGGCTTCCAGCAGGGTCAGGATGGCGTTGGCCGGAATCTCGCCGGTACAGAACACGGAGCCGTCCGCTTCGACCGCAACCGGGATACGGACGATGACTTCGTTGTTGGCGCGCAGGATGCCGAAGGGGAAGTGGATAGCGTGCGCGTAGAAGTTATCCGTGGATAGAGCGATGCCATATTGCGTCTGCAGGAGCTCCTGATAGACCGTGAAGGCGGGTCGCCAGTCGATGCTGATGATGCGGTTGCCTTCGGTGGAGGTGGCGGTCAACATCTTCGCCGGCGCTTGATAGCCGTGTTCGATGATGGCGGTGATCTCTTCGGACAGCAGCAGCCACAGTACGCCATTGTGCACCAGGCGATCCTGATCGAACAGGCAGGGCATGGGCTGGAAGGTTTCACTGCCGGCGCTGACTCCGACGTACCGGACCCGATCGGCCAGTTGCAGGTACAGACCGTCCAGAATGGAGGCGATGTTGAGGATCATGGTGTCGAACACCATGAGCAGCGTGCTGCGATCCTCAGTGAGCTGCGTGGCGATGACAGCGGCCATCCGTTCGGCGGGATCGCCGCCGGGGGCGTTGATCTCGGCCAGCAACCCGACTGGTGGCATGCGGTCCAAACGCAGCAACCAGATGCCCTGGGTGACGAAAGCAGCGTTCTGGATCAAGGCCGGGAAGAGTGCGCCGACTAGGGGAACTGACGATTCGCGACAGACCGCTTGCAGCATGGGCAGTCGGGCAGCTTCCGCTTCGGGCAGCAGGACCAGTGCGCCGCTCTCCGGATAGCGCGCGCGCCAGCCTGCCAACAGGGATCGCAGCTGGTTTGTCTCGATGCGTGGATAATACACAATAGGCGACATGGCGATTGGGCGGATCTGGCGCGCTGGCTTGGAAAGCAAGTTGAGCGTGCGTCCGAGCGGAATCCTCAATGGCCGACGGTTGTCGAAGCATGCACTTATTTATAATACTCTACTTAGGGTTTTTGAAACTTCTCTATAAAGGCTACCCGGACAACTTTCCATAATGAAAAGAGTGCTGATTCTTGGCGTCAACGGCTTTATCGGCCACCATCTGTCCAAGCGTATCCTGGCGGATACCGATTGGCAGATTCACGGGATGGACATGCAGGACGATCGGGTCCGCGATTTGCTCGATCATCCGCGCTTTCACTTCTTCGAAGGCGACATCACCATCAATCGGGAGTGGATCGAATATCACGTCAAGAAATGCGACGTGGTGTTGCCACTGGTCGCCATCGCCACGCCCGCCACTTACGTGCGCGAGCCGCTGCGGGTGTTCGAGCTCGACTTCGAGGCCAACCTGCCGGTGGTGCGCTCCTGCGTCAAATACCGCAAGCGACTGGTGTTCCCCTCGACGTCCGAGGTGTACGGCATGTGCGCCGACGCGGAATTCGATCCCGAGGCGTCGCCGCTGGTCTATGGGCCGATCAATAAGCCGCGCTGGATCTACGCCTGCGCCAAGCAGATGATGGATCGGGTCATCTGGGCCTACGGGATGGAGCAGAACCTGGATTTCACCCTGTTCCGCCCCTTCAACTGGATCGGGGCCGGGTTGGATTCGATCAACACGCCCAAGGAAGGCAGTTCGCGGGTCATCACCCAGTTTCTGGGACACATCGCCCGGGAAGAGCCGATCAAACTGGTGGATGGCGGCGCGCAGCGGCGTTCGTTCACCTATATCGACGATGGCGTCGATGCGCTGATGCGGATCATCGTCAACGCCAGCGGCGTGGCCAGCGGGCAGATCTACAACATCGGCAATCCGCGCAATAACCTGTCGGTGCGCGAACTGGCAGTGCGGATGCTGGAGTTGGCGGCCGAATATCCGGAATACCGGGATCACGCGGCCAAGGTCGAGCTGATCGAAACCACGGCAGCGGACTATTACGGCAAGGGCTATCAGGATGTGCAGCAGCGGGTACCGAAGATCGCCAATACCTGCGCCGATCTCGACTGGCAGCCGAAGGTCAGCATGGACGATGCGCTGCGGCGGATTTTCGACGCCTACCGCACCCATATCGCCGATGCCGGTTCGCTGGTCGACTGAGGGCGCTGGATGAGCGCGCCGCTGCTCGCCCTCAAGGTCGATGTCGATACCTTGCGCGGCACGCTGGAGGGGGTGCCGCGCCTGGTCGAACTGTTCGGTCGCCATGGCATCGACGCCACTTTTCTGTTCAGCCTGGGTCCCGATCACACCGGCTGGGCGATCCGGCGGGTGTTCCGCCGCGGATTCCTCGGCAAGGTCAAGCGGACCTCGGTGGTCGAGCATTATGGCGTCAAGACGCTGTTGTACGGGGTCTTGCTGCCGGGACCGGACATTGGTCGCCGCGCCGGCGAGGTGATGCGCTCGGTCCGCGCGGCCGGTTTCGAGACCGGCATTCACTGCTGGGACCATGTCCTTTGGCAGGATCGGGTGGCCGTGGCCGATCGGGAATGGACGGCCCGTGAGTGGGGCAAGGCGGTGGCGCGTTATGCCGAGATCTTTGGGGAAGCGGCGACCGTGCACGGCGCGGCTGGTTGGCAGATGAACGACCATGCCCTTCGGCTGGCGGACGATGCTGGTTTCACTTGCTGTTCCGATGCGCGCGGCACCCATCCATTCCAGCCGGTCGTGGCCGGCGCAACACTGCGCTGTCCGCAGTGGCCGACCACCTTGCCGACCCTGGATGAACTGATCGGCGTGGATGGAGTGACGCCCGACAACGTGGCCGATCGGCTGCTGGAGCTGACCCGCGTCGCGCCGCTGACCGGCCATGTTTTCACTCTGCACGCCGAACTGGAGGGCATGAAATTTCTGCCCATACTCGATCGTCTGTTGACCGGCTGGCGCGACCAGGGCTACCGACTCGGCGCGTTGCGCACGGCGGTCGCCGAGCGCGCGCTCGACACCTTGCCCCGCCACGAGCTGCGCTACGGCGCTGTGCCGGGCCGTAGCGGCACGTTGCTGGTCCAGGGGGCAACGGTGGACTGATGCGGGTAAACAAACTCAGTGTGTTGTCAGATCGGCTACGCTGGCTCGCGCCAGATTGCGGTCGGCCAAGGGCAGGGTCACCATGCCGATGGCACTCAGATAACCCCGGTTGGTGCCGATGGCGGCTTCGGAAGTGAGCTCGGCCAGATAGTCCTGCAGTCCCGTGACGCTGCTGAGATGGGCTTTTTTGACATAAAAACGCAGCGATTCCGTGAGCGGGTACACGCTGTGGGCAATGCTGGGAGCCGAGGGTTCATAGCCATCGATCGCAATGGGATTCAGGCCGGCGTCCTGGCTGAATTGGTTTTGCGCCATGATGCCCAGCGCAGTGGGGTTGGCCTGCACCTCCTTGATGGCAGCACCGTAGTCCTTGAATTCCATATAGACGCCATCCTCGCGAGGTTGTGTGCAAGTCGCTACGAGGGTTTTGGGGTCGTTCCCGGTCAGGGTTCGCATCGCATCGATCTGTTGGCAACCGGCCAGCATGATCTGGTTTATCACGATATCGTGGGTGCCGTGCATTTCGGCCGGCGCCCATATCGTGATCTTGGTATTGGGGAAGGTCGGATCGATGTCTTTCCAGGTCTTGTAGGGATTGGGGATCAGCTTGGCGCTGTTTTTCGGATCCGGGACCTCTTTGGCCATGGCCAGGAATAAGTTCTTGCGGGTCAGATTGGCGATCTTAGAGCCGGAGCCCGCTTGCACGACGACCGTAGCGATGGTGCCAATATTGATTTCAACGATGTCCTTGACGCCATTTTTTTCGCACGTTTCCCTTTCCGTAGGCTTGATGGGACGTACTGCAATGGCGATATCCGGGGTCTCGGCACCCGCTCCCGAGCAAAACAGTTTCAAACCGGCGCCCGAGCCGATGGCTTGGATTTGAGGGGGGCGTAAGTGAGAGGTTTGGCTGAAACGCTCTCCAACCGCGGTCGCAAAGGGCGCGACCGTGGTTGAACCCGCCATGCTGATGTAGTCACGTTCGGTAGCAGCCATGCTGGTTGTTGCGACCATCCAGAGAGCGCTCGTAAGGATTGAGTGACGTATAAGCATTTGGCTTTCCCCTGAGTTGTCAGCGAATAGATAATGTCTGTCATCTGTTCGTAACATTATAGTCAGGGCTTGGGCGTTCTCCTCAAAGTTGTGAAGATAGGTGTTTTAAAACAGGAAATAGCGTTGTGCCAGCGGCAGGATCTTGGCCGGTTCGCAGGTCAGCAGCACGCCGTCGGCGCGGACCTCGTAGGTTTGCGGGTCCACTTCGATCTGGGGCAGATAATCGTTGTGGATCAGGTCGCGCTTGCCGATGGCGCGGGTGTCGCGCACCGCCGCCAGCATCCGCTGCAGACCGAGTGTCTCCAGCGTGCCGTTGTTCAGTGCGGCCTTGGACACGAAGGTCAGGCAGGTCGCCGCCAGCGCGCCGCCGAATGCGCCGAACATCGGCCGGTAATGCACCGGCTGCGGGGTGGGAATCGAGGCGTTGGCGTCGCCCATCGGCGCGGCTACGATCAGCCCTCCCTTGATGATCAAGGACGGTTTGGCCCCAAAGAAGGCCGGTTGCCACAGCACGATGTCGGCCAGCTTGCCGACTTCCAGGGACCCGACCAGATGGCTGACGCCATGAGTGATGGCCGGGTTGATCGTGTATTTGGCTACATAACGCTTGACCCGGAAATTGTCGGCCAAGGAGTCGGGCTCCGCCGGAGCGGAGAGATGGCCGCGCTGCACTTTCATCTTGTGAGCGGTCTGCCAGGTGCGGGTGACGACTTCGCCGACCCGGCCCATGGCCTGCGAGTCGGACGAGATCATCGAAAATGCACCCAGGTCGTGCAGGATGTCCTCGGCGGCGATGGTCTCGCGGCGGATGCGCGAGTCGGCGAACGCCACGTCTTCGGGAATGGCCGGATCGAGATGGTGGCAGACCATCAGCATGTCGAGATGCTCATCCACCGTGTTGATGGTGTAGGGCCGGGTTGGGTTGGTGGAGGAGGGCAGCACGTTGGCTGCGCCGCAGGCCCGGATGATGTCGGGCGCATGGCCACCACCGGCTCCTTCGGTGTGATAGGTGTGGATCGCCCGCCCCTTGAAGGCGGCCAGGGTGTCCTCGACGAAACCGGATTCGTTCAGAGTATCGGTGTGGATGGCGACCTGCACGTCATAGCGTTCGGCCACCGCCAGACAATTGTCGATGGCGGCCGGGGTGGTGCCCCAGTCCTCGTGCAGCTTGAGCCCCATCGCACCGGCGGCGATCTGTTCTTCCAGCGCAGCCGGGTGGCTGGCGTTGCCCTTGCCGAGGAAGCCGAGGTTGACTGGCAACCCTTCGGCCGCTTGCAGCATCCGTCGCAGATTCCAGGGGCCGGGGGTGCACGTGGTGGCGTTGGTGCCGGTGGCCGGACCGGTGCCGCCGCCGATCATGGTGGTTACGCCGGACATCAGCGCTTCCTCGATCTGCTGCGGACAGATGAAGTGGATATGGCTGTCGATGCCGCCGGCGGTGGCGATCAGCCCTTCGCCGGCGATGGCTTCGGTGCCGGGGCCGATGATGATGGTGACGCCGGGCTGCACGTCGGGGTTGCCAGCCTTGCCGATGGCACTGATCCGACCGTCCTTGATGCCGATGTCGGCCTTGACGATGCCCCAATGATCGACGATCAGGGCGTTGGTGATCACGGTGTCGACCGCGCCCTGGGCATGGCTGTGCTGGCCCTGGCCCATGCCGTCGCGGATCACTTTGCCGCCACCGAATTTCACTTCTTCACCGTAGATCGTATGGTCGCGTTCGACCTCGATCCATAGTTCGGTGTCGCCCAGCCGGACCCGATCGCCGGTGGTGGGACCGTACATGTCCGCGTAGGCGCGGCGGTCGATGCGGCTCATGGCGTGTTCTCCAGTGGTCCCATCACTTCAGCGCGGAAACCGTACACTTCGCGCGCGCCGGCGTATTCCACCAGTTCCACATCGCGTTCCTGGCCCGGTTCGAAGCGCACGGCGGTGCCAGCGGGAATGTCGAGGCGGCGACCACGGGCCAGCGCCCGGTCGAAGCGCAGAGCGGGATTGGTTTCAGCGAAATGATAGTGCGAGCCGACCTGGATTGGCCGGTCGCCGGTGTTGGCGACCGTCAGCCGAACGACGGGACGGCCGACATTGAGTTCGAGGTCGCCGGCGACGGTGGCGATTTCTCCGGGGATCATGCGGCGTCTCCTCAGGGAATGGGGTTGTGCACGGTGACCAGCTTGGTACCGTCCGGGAAGGTCGCTTCGATCTGCACCTCGTGGATCATCTCGGGGATGCCGTCCATGACATCGGCGCGGCTTAGCAGGGTGCGACCATAGCTCATCAATTCGGCCACGCTCTTGCCTTCACGCGCGCCTTCCAGCAGGGCGCAAGAGAGATAGGCGACGGCTTCCGGGTAATTGAGCTGCAAGCCCTTGGCCTTGCGCCGTTCCGCCAACAGACCGGCGGTGAACAGCAGCAGCTTGTCTTTTTCGCGGGGGGTAAGTTCCATGGACGTTCTCGTGTAGGGTCAGGTAGTCCAGAAGCGGGAAGGGCAGGCCGGGCGGTCCAATAACATGGGTCTGAGCAAGCGCCATGCCACGGTAAAGAGCTGCCGGGCGCGGGCGGTCGAGGGACCGAGATAGCGGCCCACCAGACAGCCATCCAGCTGGGTTGCCGTCACCAGTTCTCCAGGGGGTGTCGTCGTGGCTAGGGATTCCCAGCCGGCGCGCAGGATTTCGACGAGTCCCGGCCGGGTGGCCGCGCACAGCAGGGTGGCGGTCACGGGCTGGCCCTGCAAGCCCCAGCGGGCGTCGAGCATCCCCTCTCCGCCAGTATAGCGGCCATGCTCGAGGTAAAGCGGTTCGCCAGCGCGGTAGAGTTCAAAAATCTGCCGGCATTCGCCGGTGGTGAAGAGTTCGCCGGCCGCTGGCCGACCCAGACAGAGGATTTCCCAGCCGATGAAGTGGGCATTGTCTTGCAGGTCGATGCGGGTTTGGCTGTGTAGTCGTGCGCCAGCATAGACGATGTTTTCCTGGGGCAGCCATTCCAGCGTCGCGCCAGGGGCGACGGTCAAGCATTGGCTCTGGCGGGCGAATGGGCCGGCGCTGCGATAGAACTTGCCGGCCGCTGGGGTGGTGAGCAGGGCGTGGCTGTCGCTCTCGAGGCTTGCTTCGATGCGTAATTCGTCGCCGCCGACCACGCCACCCGGTGGGTGGAGGATGGCGATATGGCAGACCGCTTCGCCTTCTGGATAGAGCGGCCGTTGCACCTGCAAGGGGCCTCGATGTGCGCAATGCGCCATGATCGTGCGCGATCCATGGCGCTGAAAGCCAAGATCCAGGTGGGCTTGCCAGCCGGGGTGGGCGGCGGGTGTGGTTTGGACTAGGGACAAGGTGATGAAGTCTCTACGGCAGCACAGCGGATCGACAGGTTGGGAGTCTAGCCTGTTCCGTTATAGGGCGCGAGCGGTGTAACAGGTCGAGGGTGGTGCAAAGTGCCTGCCAGCTTTGGATCAAGGGGTCGCCAGAACATGTGGCAATGTTGCTGGTCGGATAACAGAGGTGGGTGTTGGTGGAGGGGCAGCATGAGTTCTTCGACAAACAGGGGGCTGTGTATGCGCCAGGTTCCGTTGAGTTCCCGAGAGAATCCGGGTGTCTGCTGGCAGTCGATCTACGAAAGAAGTGATCAGCGATGAAAATTTGGGTCGATGCCGATGCGTGTCCGCTGGTGATCAAGGAGATTCTGTTCAGAGCGGCCGAGCGAACGGGAATATTGTTGACTTTGGTTGCCAATCAGGCCGTGCGTGTTCCGCCATCTCCGGTGATCAAGATGCTGCAAGTCGCGCGTGGCTTCGATGTTGCGGATGCAGAGATCATCAAAAGGCTTGAAGCCGGCGATCTGGTCATCACCAGCGATATTCCCTTGGCCGCCGATGCCTTGGCAAAAGGTGGACATGTGCTGAGTCCACGGGGTGAGCTTTATACTCTGGATAATATCAAGGCGCGTCTGACCATGCGGGATTTTCTGGAGACCATGCGAGCCAGTGGAGTGGATACCGGTGGTCCGCCCGCGCTTAGCCAAAGTGATAGAAAAGCTTTTGCTGGGCAGCTTGACCGGTTGCTGACCCATGGCGTGAATACCCAGTGACGCCATATCGCACGCAGTGCGTATTTACATGCTGATGCACCGAAAAGCGGGCGGCAATCACATATTTATTTCAATCTCCCGATGAGATCCCGACCCCACGCACCGTCGCCAACGGTAAAAACAACAGGCGTCCAGAATCGGACAAGCGCAAGAAACCGTGATGCTGGTAGAAGGCAGCGGCGGTTTCATCCTTGGCATCGACTACAAAAGCATAGGCGGCGATTTCGGCGCGAAGCGTGCGCGCCAAGGCATCGGCGAGTAATGCACCGCCTAAACCCTGACCTCGATATGTACGATCCACGGCGAGGCGCCCCATTCGGACTGCTGGCACGGTCGGGTAGCGAGGCAGTTTCTTCTGGAGTGAGGCCGGAAGATCGGTCAACAACAGACTGGCTGATGCCAGTGTGTAGAAGCCCGCGATGCACGTTTCAGAGGTCAGTGCGACAAAACAAGCCGTGACCCGCCGACGAATGTCTTGGCTGAGCTGCCGCCGGAAGTAGTGGTCCAGCGCGTCCGAGCCGCTGTCGAAGGCGGTGCGATCGTGGCTGCTTTCCCATGCGACAACCCGGAACGGTGCCGTGCTCATTCCGTGTCGAGGAGTTGGCGGCGGCGGGCGAAGGCGCGTTGCAAGGCAGGAGCCGGTTCGGGAGGCGCCAGCAATGCGCGGGCAAAACACTCCTGGTCGGCGAGGGATAAGCGCACCGTTTCGGTTTGCTCAATGGTTCGATACGCCGCTTCTTGTGCGGCACTCACCACAAAATCGGTCAGGGTACGCCCTTGCAGTTCAGCGGCACGCTTGAGCAAGGCGTGGATATCGGGGCTGATCCGGGCTTCCAGACGGGCGGTGGCGGGTACGGTCGGCATGAGGGGTTCCTCCTTTCGATAATGTACGGTAATTTGCCGTATAGATCTAGGCGGATTTGGATGCATCCCCACACAAGGACGTGGAGTCCCACCGGGATGGGGCATTGTTCGGTTTCCGGCAAGGTCAGGGATTCTTGGAATCCGTGAGCACCGCGAGCTTGGCACTGCTGCATGCCGATGCACCGAAAACCGGGCGGCGATCACATCACCGCCCAGTTGATCCGATGCCCATCAAAAGCCCGCTAATACGATCTTGCCCTGCGACTTACCGCTTTCGAGCAGTGCATGAGCGCGGCGCAGGTTCTCGGCGTTGATGCGGCCGAATCTGGAATTGACCGTGCTACGAATGCGGCCGGCATCGATCAACGCAGCGATTTCAGCCAGCAACTGCCCCTGTTCACTCATATCCTCGGTCTGAAACATCGAGCGGGTATACATGAACTCCCAATGCAGCGCGAGCGACTTGGGCTTCAGTTTCATGATGTCCAGCGGACCCGGATCGTCGATCAAAGCCAGGTGGCCCTGCGGTTTGAGGCTCTCGATGATTGAGTCGAAGTGCAACTGAGTCTGGGTGAGCGACGCAACCAGATCCACTGTGTCGAATCCAGCGCTCTTGAGTTGCACAGCCAAGGGTTGGCGATGATCGATGACCGCATGTGCGCCCAAATCGAAGCACCATTGCCGGGTTTCCGGGCGGGAAGCCGTTGCCACGACCTGCAGTTGGGTCAGCTCGCGGGCCAGCTGGATCAGGATCGAGCCCACTCCGCCCGCGCCGCCGATGATCAATAGGGTCTGGCCCGCGCCGCCTTGCTTCGGCACGCCCAGCCGGTCGAACAGCAGCTCATAGGCAGTGATGCTGGTCAGCGGTAATGCCGCAGCCTGTTCGTCGTCGAGCGACTGCGGCGCCAGGGCGGCGATGCGCTCATCCACAGCATGCAGTTCGCTGTTGGTCCCCGGACGGGTGATGTCGCCGGCGTAGTAGACCCGATCGCCAGGCTTGAACCGCGTCACCGCCGCGCCGCACGTTTCGACGATGCCGACGGCGTCCCAGCCGAGAATCTCCGGCTTGCCTTCGGTCGGCGCGCGTCGTGCGCGGATCTTGGTATCCACCGGATTGACCGAAATGGCTTTGACCCGAACCACGATGTCATGCGGCCTCGCCGCCGGCGCTGCGATTTCAAGGTCTTCGAGGGCCAGAGGATTGTCAATTGGCAGTGACTGCCGGTAGCCAACAGCTTTCATGGAAGACTCCTTGCAAGTGGCATGGCGTTGTATGAGTCAATATTCTAGAATCACAATCTGTATTTGATAATAGAAATTGAAAACCAATACTTTTAAATGAAGATTGAAAATATTTCCGACCTGCGTGTCTTGGTACACACGGCCCGCACCGGCAGTCTGACGGCGGCGGCGGCGGCCATCGGCGTTACCCCGGCGGCAGCCAGCGCCACGCTCAAGCGGCTGGAGACCCAGTTGGGCACACGCCTGTTCGAGCGTTCCACCCGCGCCATGCGCCTGACTCCCCAAGGGCAAATCCTGCTGGAATATGCCAATCGGGCCTTTGAACTGGTGGCCGAGGGGGAATCGCAGGTGACGGCCGATCGCGCCGATGTGGTCGGGACCATTCGCGTCGCCGCGCCTTCCGATCTGACGCGGGCGATCCTGCTGCCATGGCTCGACGAGTTCATTCGCGCCCATCCCGGCGTGCATGTCGCACTCAATGTGGGCGATCGGACGCTGGATATCGTCCGCGACGAAATCGACCTCGCCATCCGCTATGGCGAATTGAGTGACTCGCGTCTGATCGCCCGACATCTCATCACCACCCGGCCGGTCGTGGTGGCGGCGCCGAGCTATCTTGCCCACCGTCCCGAGCCGAAGAAGCCATCCGACCTGCTGATGCACAACTGTCTGATCTTCAGTCGCGGTGGTCGCAGCTATCGGGCTTGGCGCTTTGCCCGCGATGGAGTATGGAGCGAAGTGCGAGTCCGTGGCGATCGCAGTGCCGACGACGCCTCTCTGGCGCGGGAATGGGCTCTCGCAGGGGCTGGGATCGTGCTGAGGACACCGATCGAAATGATGCAGGAACTCGCCAGCGGGACCCTGGTTCGGCTGATGCCGGAGTGGGAGACTGAACCATATCCCTTGCATGCCTTGTTGCCCAGCGGTCGCTTTGTGCCCAATCGCGTCAAACTGTTCGTCGATTTTCTCGCGCAAAAATTCGGCGCTCTGAAATAAAAAGGGTGGACATCACCTATTCTATGATCAGGTCCATATCCAGATATCAGGGTGATTTATGGCGCATGAGCAACCCGCATACCAAATTGCAGTCATGTCGCGCAATGAAATATCGATCGCTATCGATTGGGCCAGAAGTGAAGGATGGAATCCCGGATTGAGCGATGTCGATTGTTTTTATGCCGCAGACCACAGTGGATTTCTCGTCGGAAAGATCGATGGTCGACCGGTCGCGACCATTTCAGCGGTCAAGTATGGCGAATCGTTCGGCTTCGTCGGCTTGTATATCGTCGCGGAAGGATTTCGCCGCCAGGGCTATGGAATTCAAATCTGGAACAAAGCGCTGGAATATTTACAGGGCAGAACGATCGGTTTGGATGGGGTCGTGGCCCAACAGGAGAATTACAGGAAATCGGGATTCAGGCTGGCGCACAGAAATATTCGATTCGCTGGATTGGCCAAGAACGTAATATCTCTCTCGGCGAATGTCGTCGAACTGTCTACCGTCGAATTCGACAAACTGGCAGCCTACGATAGTCACTTCTTTCCAACGACGAGAGAACGTTTTCTTAAGGCTTGGATCGATCAGCCTGGTTGCGGCGCCTTGGGCATTCTCGAACATGCCGAGCTATGCGGCTATGGCGTGATTCGCCCCTGTCACGCTGGATACAAGATAGGCCCGCTCAATGCCGAGAGTCGGGATTTGGCGGCGACGCTTTTCGATGCGCTGGTTGCTAGAGTCCCTGTGGGGACGGCTATTTATCTGGATACTCCCGAACCCAATGTCCAGGCGCTTGAACTGGCCCGATCTTACGACATGCAGCCATCGTTCGAAACCGCCCGAATGTATATCGGGTCATGCCCGGATCTGGCGTTGCATAAGATCTTTGGGATAACCAGTTTCGAGTTGGGTTGATCCATCTTGCAGTACATGTCGATTCCGATGAATGCGATGACGCGGCGCGATTTTTTGTGGACTGCTGCAATCCTACCCTTGGCGCTGGCGACTGCGGGCGAAAGCGCAGCGATCGCTGCTCCGCAAGAGCAGTTGGCGCAACTGGAGAAAACGGCGGGAGGTCGTCTCGGAGTCTGTGCGATCGATATGAGCCATGGCGCACAGATCAGTCATCGCGGCGATGAGCGATTTCCCTTGTGTAGTACGTTCAAGGTAATTTTAGTTGCGGCAATATTGACGCGCAGTAGCCGGGTCGATGGCTTGATGCAGCGCCGGGTTTATTACAAACGGAGTGATCTTGCCGCTTATTCACCGATGACCGAACGGCATATCGTCGATGGTATGACGGTCGCCGATCTTTGTGCAGCGGCATTGCAATATAGCGATAATACCGCCGCCAATATCCTCATCGGAATTGTCGGTGGACCCGCCGCCGTAACCGAATATGCCCGCTCCATCGGCAATGCCGAATTTCGTTTGGATCGCTGGGAAACGGATCTGAATAGCAGCATTCCCGGCGATCTGCGCGATACGGCGACCCCGGCTTCGATGGCGCGCAGCCTGCAGGCGCTGAGCTGCGGCGATGCCTTACCGCCCGCGCAGACGCAGCAATTAAACGAGTGGTTACGTGGCAACACCACGGGTGCCAAGCGGATTCGGGCGGCGGTTCCGGCGGATTGGTCGGTGGGGGACAAGACTGGATCAGGCGATTACGGCGTCACCAACGACATTGCCGTGTTATGGCCACCGCAGCGCCAGCCCATCGTTGTCGCCCTCTATTACACGCAAGATGAGCCCACGGCCCAATGGCGCGATGAGGTGATCGCGGCAGCGGCGCGGATTGTGGTGGACGGTTTCATCCAGTCCACCCGGCGTCCTGATCCGTAACCCCAAAAGCCGGCCCCGAGCGTTTATGGTGATAGCGATCACGTTCAACCCACGGAGGTGAAGATCGATGATATCGACTCGATGGCTATATCCGCTTGGCATTATCCTGGGGCTCGTTGCCGTGCCTCTGGATGCGCTGGCCCGCATCAAACTGACCACCCTGCCGGTGCGCGAGCGGGTGGAAATTCAACTCGACCATCCGCAACTGGCTCTGATCGAAGAGGAGCGCATCGTTCCCTTGGTCAAGGGGGTCAACCAGGTGGACTTTTCCTGGGCCAATACCCGCATCGATCCCGATACGCTGGTGTTGCGCATCCTGCCCCCGCCCGCCGATCAGTCGCCGCTGGAAGCGCAGGTGCTGTCGGTCAGTTACCCGCCCAACGAAACCGCGCTGGTCTGGGCGGTGGCGGCCAGCGCCTCGGGTCCGGCGCGGGTGCGCATCAGCTACGTGCTCGGTGGACTGAGCAAGGAATTCCACTATCGGGCCGTGGCCGACCATGACGAGAAGAACCTGAATCTGACCGAGTTGATTCGGGTCAATAACAACGCCAACGAAGCCTACGACGCCGCCGAGTTCTGGGCCGGCGTCGGCGAACGGTTCAGCAAGCCGCTCGGTTTGGACGAGACCAAGGAAGTACAGCTGGGCCGTTTCGCGGCTGTGCCGGTGCGCAAGACCTACACCATCGATCCCAGTGAGTTCGGTTATCTCGATCGCGCCCAGGACAAGCTCAATGTGCCGATGCACTATGTGATCAAGAACGCCGGTGGTCAGCTCGGCAAGGACGCCTTGCCGCAAGGCAAGGTCCGCATCTTCCAGGATGACGGCAAGGGCGGCAGCGCCTTTCTGGGCGAGGATCGCGGCAAGCTGACGCCACCCGACGACGAACTCAAGCTCTATCTGGGCTTGGCCCGCGACATCTCGGTGAAGCGCACGATCGATCGCAACGAGCGGCAGCGTATCGCCGGCAATCTGTACCGCTACGATGTGACCGTGAAGTATGAAATCGAGAATTTCAAGGATACGCCGGTCACCCTCGACATCGCCGAGAGCGTGCGCCAGATTCGCCAGCAGATTCGCGGCGACAACGGCGAAGATCCGGAATGGCAATTGGGCGACGGCAGCTTGCGCAATCCCGATCCCGACAAGAGCGACGCTGACAAGCTACTGTTCCATGTCAATCTGCCGGCCCGATCCGCCGACGGCGCGGCGCAGAAGCAGATTCAAACCCTTCGCCTGACCCTGAATAACGAATGGTGAGCGCCATGATTTCCAATCCGACCGTTCGTTGTCTGTTGGGTCTGTTGGGCTTGTTGCTGCCGCTGGCGTTGCCGGCCCGTAACGTCGATCTTGCAACGGTCCCCGAGCGGGAGAGCGTGCAATTGACCATCTACAACTCCGAGGATCTGACCCTGGTGCGGGAACGACGGGTGGTGACCTTCAAGCGAGGCGTCAATCCGCTGCAGTTTTCCTGGGCCAATACCTTGATCGATCCCACCTCGGTGGAGCTGCAGTTCCGCGAGCCGAAGACTGGGTTGGAAGTGCTCGATACCACGTTCCCCCACGACAAGCCGCAGACGCTGTATTGGAACGTGCAGAGCGACGCCGATCGCGAAGCGACCATCGAAATCAGCTATTTCACCTCCGGCATTTCCTGGGCCGCCGACTACGTTGCCATCGCCGACCCTGCCGAACGGACCCTGCGGCTGGAGAGTTTCGTGCGGGTGCGCAACCAGTCGGGCGAGGATTACGACCATGCCCAAGTGCGTCTGGTGGTGGGGACGATCAATTTGGTCGAGAAGATTGCCGAGCTAGCCAAACTGCCGGTCGGGCGGGTCAAGGACGAGCTGCCGCAGGAGGAGTATCGCAATTTGCGGCAGAAGGCCGCGCGGCAGATGATGGCGGCTCCCGCGCCGGCTGCGAAAGCGAGGGCCGCCGATATGGCGGCAGGCGCGGTGGCGGAAATGGAAGCGCCCAAGGACATCGTCAAGGAAGGACTGAGCGAGTATTTCATCTACACCATCGATGGAACCGAAACCGTGCCCAATGGCTGGGCCAAGCGTCTGCGCAGTTTCGAGGCGGAGGCGGTGCCGATGACGGTCGAATATCGCTATCGGCCACGTGAATACGGTGAGCAGCTGACCCGGTTGTATCTGCTGAAGAACGATACGGCATCGAAGCTGGGCACGACTCCGCTGCCGGATGGGATGATGCGGGTATTTCGCGCCAATGGCCATGACGGGCTGAGCTATCTGGCGACCCAGAATCTCCAATACGTTCCCATCGGTGACAAGATCGAACTGAATCTGGGACCCGATCCGGCGGTGGTGTTCGAGCTGCTCAAGCAAAAGGTTTACCGCGATAATCTCTGGTTCCAGATCAAGGGCGGCAATCTTTATCACAAGCTGGGAGAAGAAGGGGTCAAGCTGGATTTGAACAGCCAGTTGGCTGGTTGGGACCAGCACACGCTTTATCGGCAACGGATTCGCAATTACGGCGGCAAGCCGATCAAAGTGCAGATTCGCCGTGAATACTCGGGCGATGTGGCGTTTCGCAGCCAGTTGAATTCCCGCTTGCACGATTTCCAGACTGTGCAATTGGAAACTGAAGTTCCCGCTGGCGGCAAGACCGATCTGGATTACGAGCTGGTGGCTCGCATGGGCTATAACCAGAAGCAGAATCGAGTGGAATTGCAACCACCCTCGTCAGCGTCGAGTCCATAGTCCATCAGTGGGTAAAACGCTCTGGGTCGGGTAGTGGATAACCGGCCCAGGGTGTGGCTCGTTTTCCCACCGGTAATGGCAGTCACAAACTGATCGACTTCAGCTTCCATGTCGATTGTTTGGGCAGCAACTGGATGAAGTGGTTGTTCAGTTCGCGGATAAACTCACCCTTGGTTTTAAAATTGAACAGACCTTGATTCGGTTCCAGTACATAATATTGGCCGTTGGTGTGATACAGCAAACCTAGCGCATGCCGTCCACCTTGCGGAGAGACCGACAACAAATGAGGTGTCGCCACAGTGAGAGCATCGGCGATCTGGGTCGTAGTGGTGTAGTAGTCCTGCGATTTGGCCGGGAATGATTGAGTCCTGATGACTTTGGTCAGATTCAGTCCCTGGCTTGCATACATTTTGTTTTGCGCAACGGCATTTGGATGCACTATTTTACTCAACTGCAATCGTTTGAATCGGGTTATTTGCAGTTGCCCCTGCAATTGCGCCGCCAGGGCTTGATCCGGACGATCGATGATGTCGCCGCTGATCAGATAAATCCATGACCACTCGCATACCATTCCGCCACAGATGCCTGCTTCCTGATTCTGTTGGGTGTACATCTTCAGCAGATGTTGCTTGATCAATGGAACGGTATCGGCACCCAATCCTTCGCTAGCACAGATCTTTTTGGATAATTTCTCCAGGCGGCTTTCGTCTATGATCGGCATGGCATTATTATGGGTCTCATAGACGCGGTATTTGATATTGAGCATTATGGCATTCCGGGTGGATTATTCATGGTACAGTAGACGCAATTAGGGTCATGCTCAGCGAGCAGCCCACTCAATCCAGTCACGTATCATGATAACTGATATGCTGCGAAAGTTAATGAAGCGACAGCGGATAGGGATAAAGCGCAATCATTATAGCCATCGAATTATTATGGCTTTTCCCCGGTGATTTGCAGCGACGAGTCGAGGTAATCGGCGTGCTGGATGACCCAGGAAGGCGATAGATGATGGTTGTCGATGTAAATGGGTTTGCCCTCGCCATCGAGGATCTGGCATTGATTATCGGGGCACAGCGCTGGCAATGGATCGATCACAATCGCACCAGCTCGTTGTGCAATCGCAATCAGTTCGTTGCGCAACGCTGCCTGCTCGGGATCGAGGGGAATGGGCTTATGCAAATCCCGCAGTTTGATCTCGGTCAAGCGTGATCCGATGAAGAAATTCCTCGGATTGAATAGGGGGTTATTGGGGTTGTCGAGCAGGAGATAGACTTTCTTGACGGCGGCGATTTGCTTGATCGCGCCTTCGAGCAGCGCCAGAGCACGTTGTTTTCTGGGATCGTCGGCTGCTGACAGTACTGGCTTTTCCACTGCGCTGCTCAGTATGCAATTCCAGCAACCGCCGATCACCACGGAATCGATGTTTGGGCTCAACGCCAGACGGAGTCGTTCGGGCCACGATTCCTTGCATTTGGGAAAAACTTCATCGAACACTTCCGGTATGACCGGACAGGCGTTGATGACCGCTAGATCGGTGAACTTCATGGCGAAGTCGGGATTTTTCGATAATGCCAGTAAGCGAGGAATGTATTGCCAGATGTGCGAATCGCCGATGAAAAGCACGTTTTCCCGCGCCTGGGTGTCGATGAAGTAGTAAGTGAAATCGTTGCTTTTTCCCGTTTTCAGCTGAGCCTTGAAATCTTGACTCTCCTGCGGGTCGATCATGAACCCCAGATCGATGCCGTCGTTGCGGGCCAGTAATTTCTGCTGTTGGATGGAGAATCCAAGCAGAATGCAAAATAGACAGGCAATCAGCAATACGATAGGCGTTGCACGCTTGGCGCTGTATCTGATTTTGCGCTCGAAGAAGCGGTAACTGATCCATGCCACCAGAAAGCTGGCCAAGATGGCGAGAATGAAAACCGCCGGACTGATGCTTTTCTTGAAGCTGATGATATGGATGAAAGAGATGATCGGCCAATGCCACAGATAGAGCGAATAGCTGAGCAGGCCGATCCAGACCATTTTTTTTCCGCTCAGGAAACGGCGGTTCAAGCTCGCGTCAGGGCCGGCGTTGATGACCAGGAAAGTGCCGATGGTTGGCAACAGCGCCCACCAACCGGGAAATGCGCTTTGTTTGCTCAGCAGTAATGCGGCCAGGAAAATCAGAGTCAGGCCGATGGCCGATTGCCAGTTTTTTTGCAGCGACAGGAACCATAACGACTGTGGCCGATGGCGGGTGATATGGGCCAATGCGCACCCTGTCATCAACTCCCAGAACCGCGACCATGGCGCATAGAACGCGGCAATTTCGTCGCTGCCGGTTAGCCAGATCTCGATGAGAAGAGAGCCGGATAGAATCAGGGCGATGACCCGTAGAATGTTCCATTTTCGGCGCCAAGCCCATCCCAGCAGCAAGGGCCACACGATATAGAACTGTTCTTCGATAGCCAATGACCATAGATGCAACAGCGGTTTTTCGAACGATTGCCGATCGAAATAACCGGCTTCGCTCCACAGCACGAAATTCGAGACGAATCCAGCCCCTGCCATGATATGCGCGCCCAGTTGCCGATATTCGTCGGCCAGCAGGACATACCAGCCAAACGCAGCGCAGCTGACGATGACTAGAATGAGGACGGGGAGAATCCGCTTGATACGGCGGCTATAGAATTCGATATAGCTGAAGCGGTCGTTTTCCAGGCTGACGAAGATAAGCGAGCTGATCAGATAGCCGGAAATGACGAAGAAGACATCGACGCCGATGAAACCGCCTTTGATGAAGCGCGGAAAGGCGTGGAAGATCACCACCAGGAGAACGGCAATCGCCCGCAAGCCGTCGATATCGGGGCGATAGCGATCGATGACCGGCGGCGTGGCAAGGGGCAATGGCGGCATCCGTGGGCATTTGGCGAGTTTTCGCCATTTTGCCATGCCAGCGCCCAAACCGGCAGGCGAGCCGCGAACGTGACGGCGATCGATCCACCTCGGCGCGTTGCCGGCTGGGATCGACCGGAAGCGCTGGCATGACGAAAGGGGACTCCTCTGGCGAAGAATCCCCTTCGGTCAGCACTTGGTGTGGATAGGCGCTCAGCGCAAGACCAGAACCAGCTCGTCCCGGCCGCGCAGCAGGTTGAGGAGCAGGGGCGAGTCGCCGTTGGCGGCCAGTTGCTGCAACTCCGCCGTGTTGCCGACGCGTTGGCGGTTGACGCCGATGATCACGTCACTCTTGTGCAGGCCGGCCCGGGCGGCGGGACTGCCGGATTCGACATTGGCGGCCACTACGCCCTGCACTTCGCCCGCCAGGGGCGAGTTCGGCCCGATGTCCTCGAAGGTAACGCCCGCCAGCTGCGGATGGAGCGTAGCGCCTTCCAGCTTGATCGGCTGGTATTCGCCCAGCTTGGCTTCGATGGTCAGCGGTTTGCCGTCGCGCAGCAGGTCCAGTCGCACCGTCTCGCCCACTTCCAGCAGGCCGATGATATTGCGCAGGCCGTTGCCGTCGTGAACCGGTTTGCCGTTGATGTTGAGGACCACATCGCCGGTTTTGACGCCAGCGCGGGCGGCGGCGGAGCGGGGACTGACCTGGGCGATGACCGCGCCTTGGGTGGCAGGAATGTTGAACGCCCGCGCCAGATCCGGAGTGAGATCCTGCACCGAGATGCCCAACTGGCCGCGTCGTACTGTGCCATGGGTGACGATCTGGTTCATCACCCGCGACACCATATTGGCCGGGATGGCGAAACCGATGCCGACATTGCCGCCGCTGGGGGCAATGATGGCGGTGTTGACGCCGACCAGCTCACCGCGCAGATTGACCAGCGCACCACCGGAATTGCCGGGGTTGATCGACGCGTCGGTCTGGATGAAGTCTTCGTAGCCCTGGATGCCCAGCCCGGCGCGGCCCAGGGCGCTGACGATACCGGAAGTGACCGTCTGGCCCAGCCCGAACGGATTGCCGATGGCCACCACGAAATCGCCGACCCGCAGAGCGTCGGAATCGGCCAGTTGCAGGGCGGTGAGGTTGCCGCTCGGGATCTGGATCACCGCCACGTCGCTTTGCGAATCCGAGCCGATGACCTTGGCGTTCAACTGGCGGCCGTCGCGCAGGGTAACGGTGATGGTGTCGGCCCCTTCGACCACATGGTGGTTGGTGATGACGTAGCCGCGCTTGGCGTCGACCACCACCCCGGACCCGACGCTTTGCGCCTTGCGTTCGCGTGGCTGGTCGGGGATGTTGAAGAAGCGGCGGAAGAAAGGATCTTCCAGCAAGGGGTTGCGGCGGGTCGACACGCGGCTTTCGGTGGCGATGTTGACCACGGCCGGGGTGACGCGCTCCAGCATCGGCGCCAGCGACGGCAGGGCCTGATTGTCCATGATGGCCGGCAGACCCGCTTGGACGGGCGGCGGTGCGGCGACGGCGAGCCCCAGGGCCAGCAGGGCCGCCGGTAGCAGGAAGCCTGGAATTTTCATGAGCGGAAGAATCCTCCACCTCATCGTGAAAATGCGGTATGCGAAACCGCCGGCCACGCTCGGCCGGGCGCTAATGGCTGGGACACTCGCCAGCCGCCGGAGTTTATGACCGCCAATGCGCGCGCGGGTCGAACGGGAGTTCCAGAGCCATGCGCTGGAACAGCTCTCTGGCCGCCTCGCTGTCGGCTGGCGGGTTGACGATGCTCAGCACCGCGAACTGATCGCCGGGAGGCTGGCCGGGCAGGCCACGGCCGCGCAGGCGCAGCTTCTGGCCGCCGTGCGCATTGGGGGGAATGTTGAGCGTCACCGACCCGCCCAGAGTCGGCACTTCGACCTTGCAACCCAGCGCCGCTTCCCACGGCGTCAACGGCAATTCCAGGGTCAAGTCGCGACCGTGAACCTTATAGAGCGGGTGATGGCGGATGCGCAATTCCAGATACAGATCGCCGTTGGGACCGCCGCCCAGACCGGGGTTACCCTGGCCGCTCAGCCGGATCTTCTGGCCGTTGGTCACTCCAGCGGGTATCTTGACGTTCAGCGTGCGCAAGCGGTTGGCGACCTGACCGTTGGCGTCCCGCTCCGGCGATTGCAATTGCAGTGAGCGCTGGCCGCCCTGATAGGCTTCCTCCAGGGTGATGTCCAGCGCCACGGTCCGATCCTGGCCAGCCGAGGCGAAGCCACCGCGGCCGCCCATGCCGCCAAAGCCGCCACGACCGCCCAGACCACCGAACAGCGATTCGAAGAAATCGCTGAAGTCGTGGCCGCCCATGCCGGGGCCAGGCCGGCCATGTGGCCCGCCGCCCCAGCCGGGAGGCGGCCGGAAATCCTGACCGGCCTTCCAGTTGTGACCCAGTTGATCATAGGCCGCGCGTTTGTCGGCGTCGCGCAGCACCTCGTAGGCTTCGGCGACTTCCTTGAAGCGCTCCTCGGCGTTGGGCTCCTGACTGACGTCCGGGTGATACTTGCGCGCCAGCCGCCGGTACGCCGTCCGGATGTCGTCCGCCGAGGCGTCGCGGGCAACGCCGAGGATTTGGTAGTAATCCTGATATTTCATGCCGACTCCACCCGATCAGAGGCTGTGGCGGCTGCGCGTGCAGCGTGGTAAACCTCAGCCTTCGACCTTGATGGTCCGCGACAACGTCTGGGCCCGCTTGGGAATGGCGATTTCCAGCACGCCCTGGGCACTGCGGGCGTTGATCCGGGTCAGATCGGCCGTGTCGGGCAGACTGAAACGGCGATAGAACGCGCCGCAGGGCCGTTCGACCCGGCTGTAGCCGATGCGGCTGTCGCGGGTTTCGCCGGGGCGATCGCCACGGATGGTCAGCAGGCCGTTTTCGGCGATAATCTCGATCGCCTGGGAATCGACGCCCGGAATGTCGGCTCGCAGCACGTAGCGATCCTTTTCCTCCTTGATGTCGACGGGCGGGATCCAGTCGCAGGTGGCGGTGGTGGACTGATCGTCGTCGTCGGTAGCGGCGGCGTAGGGTTCGAACAGTCGGTTCAGTTCCTTGTGGAGATGATGGACACGGCGCCAGGGTTGGTAGCTCGGGTGCATGGCGAAAACCTCGTCTGAAATTTGGGATGGAAGCATGGTTGTTGTAATAAGGTCGGCGGGCTGGTTTTCAAGCGGATGCCCGCCATTTTTCTTCCCTCGACCGACCGGAGAGCGCTGATGGGCGAACGTGAATTCCTGCCGCTGACGATAGCGGTGCTGACTGTTTCCGATACGCGCAGTTTGAGCGACGACGCCTCGGGCCGTACCCTGGAAGAACGCTTGACGGCGGCCGGCCATCGTCTGGCGGAGCGAGTCATCGCCCCGGACGACATCTATCGCATTCGGGCGGTGGTGTCGGCCTGGATCGCCGATCCGGCAGTCCAGGTGGTGTTGACCACCGGCGGCACCGGCATGACCGGGCGCGATAGCACCCCCGAGGCCATCCGGCCTCTGCTCGACAAGGAGATCACCGGCTTCGGCGAGCTGTTCCGCATGCTGTCCTGGGACGAGATCGGGACTTCGACCCTGCAATCGCGGGCGCTGGGCGGACTGGCCAACGCTACGTTCATCTTCTGCCTGCCCGGCTCGACCGGCGCATGCCGCACCGGTTGGGATCGCATCCTGCAAGCGCAGTTGGATGCGCGTACCCGGCCGTGCAATCTGGTCGAATTGTTGCCGCGCCTGGGAGAGCGGTGAAGGAACCGCCATCATGCAGCAACTGCAACCTCGACTCGGCATCGCCCTCGGCAGCGGCGCGGCCCGTGGCTGGGCGCATATCGGCATTCTGCGGGCGCTGGAACAGAACGGCATCGTGCCGGACATCGTGGCCGGTACCTCGATCGGCGCGCTGGTCGGGGCCGCCTACGCCAGCGATCGGTTGGATCGGCTGGAAGAGTGGGTCACCCAGATTGATTGGTGGGAAATCATCCGCTATATGGACTTGCGGCTGGGCGGGGTGGAAGGCGAACGGCTGATGCGGGCCTTTGGCGAGCGGGTCGAGGATGTCCCGATCGAAACTTTGCCCAGGCCCTTCGGTGCGGTGGCCACCGATCTGCAGACCGGGCGCGAAGTGTGGTTTCAGAAAGGTTCGCTGCTGGAGGCGGTGCGGGCCTCGATCGCGTTGCCGGGACTGTTCAGCCCGCTGCGCTATCAGGGGCGCTGGCTGGTGGACGGCGGTCTGGTCGATCCCTTGCCGGTGTCGCTGTGCCGGGCGCTCGGGGCCGATCAAGTCATTGCCATCAATCTCAACGGCGACATCGTCGGTCGCCACGTCAACAATCGGGCGCGCCCGGCCACTCCGAATCCGCTGCTGGCGCGGCTGAGCGCCGGCTGGCAGGCGGTGCTGGGTAACAATCATCAGCCGGTGCGAAACAAAGCGCCGGAGACCGACGAACCGCCTGGCCTGTTCGATGTGATGGCCGGCTCGATCAACATCATGCAGGATCGCATCACCCGCGCTCGGCTGGCGGGCGATCCGCCGGACATCGTGCTGTCGCCCCGGTTGGCGCATCTGGGATTGATGGAATTCGATCACGCCAGCGAGGCGATCGCCGCCGGCATGGATTGCGTGCGCCGCCATCTCAGCCTGTTGCAGGACGGTTTGAACCGGCCAGATCCGGCGGCGTCCTGACACTCAACCGACCCACCTTTCGCACCACGACCCCAAGAAGACGTTCATGCTCTCTTTTCGCTACATTCTGACTATCGCCTGCCCGGACCGGGTCGGCATCGTGGCCGCGGTTTCCGGCGTTCTGGCGGCTCATCGCGGCAATATCGTCGAGTCCAACCAGTTCAGCGATACCGAATCGGGCCGCTTTTTCATGCGGCTGGTGTTCGATCTGGATGAGGCCGACGAATCGGTGCTGCTGGCCGATTTCACCCCGCTGGCCCAGGCGTTCGAGATGGACTGGCGGCTGTACGATCGCCGCCGCCGGCCGCGGGTGATGATCCTGGTATCCAAGGCCGAGCACTGCCTGAACGATCTGCTGTATCGCCATCGCACCGGGGCCTTGCCGATGGAGATCACCGCCATCGTCTCCAACCACCAGGAACTGGCCCATCTGGCGGAGTGGCACACCATTCCCTATCACCATCTGCCGGTGACGCCGGAGACCAAGCCAGAGCAGGAGCGGCAGATTCTGGAGCTGATCGAACAGACTCGCACCGAGCTGGTGGTGCTGGCGCGCTACATGCAAATTCTCTCGCCGGAGCTGTGTCGAGCGCTGGCGGGGCGGGCGATCAATATCCACCACTCCTTCCTGCCCGGTTTCAAGGGGGCCAAGCCCTATCACCAAGCCTACGATCGCGGGGTGAAGCTGATCGGGGCCACCGCCCATTTCGTGACCGCCAATCTGGACGAAGGGCCGATCATCGAACAGGAAGTGGAGCGGGTCGATCACGCCCATAGCCCGGAGCAGTTGGCGGCGGTCGGCCGCGACATCGAGAACATCGTGCTGGCCCGCGCCATTCTCTATCACCTGGAGCGGCGGGTGTTCCTGAACGGTAAAAAGACCGTGGTGTTGCGCTAGGGCGGCGGCATGGCGATCGATCCTCCCTATCTGGCGGCTTTCCTGATCGGCCTGACCGGCGGCGTGCACTGTTTCGGCATGTGTGGCGGGATCGTCGGCGCGCTGACCCTGGGCCTACCGGCGACGCCGGGCTATCCACTGTCAGCGCGCTTGCCCTATCTGCTGGCTTACAACCTGGGCCGGATCGTCAGCTATGTGATCGCCGGGGCGCTGGCCGGTGGGGTCGGGGCGTGGGCGGCGCATGGCGTATCGGTCCATCATGCCCAGCTGGGCCTGCAAATCGTGGCCGGGTTGTTCATGATCCTGCTGGGTCTATACCTGGCCGGCTGGTGGATGGGTCTGAGTCGGGTGGAGCAGGCCGGCGGCGTGCTATGGCGACGGATCGAGCCCTTGGGTCGGCGTTTCTTCCCGGTGCGAACCCCGTTCCAGGCGTTGGGGATCGGGCTGGTCTGGGGATGGTTGCCGTGTGGTCTGGTCTACAGCGCGCTGGTCTGGGCGGTCGGCGCGGGCGGGATGGCCCAGGGCGGTTTGCTGATGTTGAGCTTCGGCCTGGGCACCTTGCCGACCCTGTTTGCGCTGGGCACGGTGGCGGCGACGCTGGCGGGCTGGATTCGCCGGCCATTGGTGCGCCATGTGGCCGGTTCCCTGGTCATCCTGTTCGGTCTGTTCCAAATCGGACTGGCGCTGCGGATGCTGGCCTGAGTGGGAGAGAGGTCAAGATGGCGATGAAACGCGTTGCGCTGCGATGGCTGGTGTTGTGGGGAATGATCGGACCCGCGATGGGCGCTTCACTGTGTGGGTCGGACGAGGAAGTATTCTTCGACTGCCCACTGAAAGGCTCGGCCAAACGGGTATCCCTGTGCGGCTCCCGGCCACTGACATCGGACAGCGGCTATCTGCAATACCGCTTTGGCCGTCCGGGCGCGATCGAACTGGAGTTTCCGCGCGAACGGGCCGGTAGCCCCCGGCAGTTCCAGTTGGCGCACTATATCCGTCCGCAGGTCGATCGCAGTGAGCTGGCGTTCAGCAACGGCGGCTATCGCTACGCCCTGTACGACGACTACGACGGCGAGCAGAAACCGGCCCGGCGCGAGCGGGGAATCAGCGTGACCGGCCCTGGGGATACCGGAAAAACCGTCGATCTCGTGTGCGGAAACGTCAGCAGCCGCTTGGCCGCCTTGGCCACGGTGGTGCCCTGCGATCCCGATAACGCCCTCAACATGGGGGGGTGTGAATAGCCCTATGGACTGGGGACAGCTGTGGTATGGCGGCTAAGCGCAGGTTACGGTTGTGGAGCGGTGGGGCGGTTCAGTCAAGGGCCAGAAGTAACCTAATAAGCCTCAGAGAACATCATATGCCACGCATATTCGACAATATTAAAACGGCACTGCTGCCAGCACTTCGGGAGACGCTTGAGGTTACCGACCGGGCTGATTTTTGCGTTGGTTACTTTAACCTGCGTGGCTGGCGCCATCTCGCAGGATACGTTGATAGCTGGGCAGGTGGTGAGGGTCAAAGCTGCCGATTGCTAGTAGGCATGCATGTAGCTCCCAGCGACGAACTCCGGCAAGCCCTGCGCACTCGTGAAGACGACGATGGCCTTGATAACCAGACGGCACTTCGGGAGAAGCGCCGTATTGCCGAGGACTTCCGCAGTCAGCTGACCTTCGGTGTACCCACCAACGAAGACGAATCAGCGCTGCGCCAGTTGGCCAGTCAGATTCGTGCGCAGAAGCTGTTGGTCAAGGTCTACCTGCGCCACCCCTTGCACGCCAAGCTGTATCTCCTGTACCGGCAAGACGCTAACAACCCCATCACAGGCTTTCTGGGCAGTAGCAACCTCACGCTGGCAGGGCTTGCCAAGCAGGGGGAGCTAAACGTTGACGTGCTGGAACACGATGCCTGCAACAAACTCGCCGACTGGTTCGAGGACCGCTGGAAAGACCGCTGGTGCATCGATATTTCCAAGGAACTGGCCGATATCATCAACGAGAGTTGGGCCGGTGAGCGGCTGGTGTCGCCGTATCACGTCTATCTCAAGATGGCCTACCACCTCGCGCAAGAAGCGCGGGCTGGCCTTTCCGAATTCCGCATTCCCCCGGTCTTCGGCAATTCTCTTTTCGATTTCCAGGTGGCGGCGGTCAAGATTGCGGCCCATCACCTCAACAAGCGCGGCGGTGTGCTGATCGGCGATGTGGTGGGTCTAGGCAAGTCGATGATGGCCACCGCACTGGCCAAGGTCTTCGAGGACGACTACCACACCGAAACCCTGATCATCTGCCCCAAGAACCTAGTCCCGATGTGGGAGGACTACGTTCACCGCTACCACCTGGTGGCCAAGGTTTTGTCGCTATCAAAGGTCCTAGCTGAACTACCTGAGAAAATGCGGCGCTACCGTGTGGTGCTGATCGACGAATCCCACAACCTGCGCAATCGGGAAGGCAAGCGCTGGAAGGTCATTCGGGAGTACATCGAGCGCAACGAGAGCCTGTGCATCCTGCTGTCGGCCACGCCCTACAACAAGACCTATCTGGACCTCTCCGCGCAACTCGCCTTATTCCTCAGAGAAGACAGAGACATCGGCATCCGTCCGGAAAAACTATTGTCCACGCTGGGGGGCGAACATGAATTCATTCGTCACCACCAGTGCCCAGTACGTTCACTTGCGGCTTTCGAGAAGAGCATCGACCCAGACGATTGGCGCGATCTGATGCGTCTGTACATGGTGCGCCGCACCCGCGGCTTCATCATGCAGAACTACGCCAATGAGGGCGCGGGCGGCCGCTATCTGCAATTCGCGGATGGCCGTAAATCCTATTTCCCCAAGCGCATCCCCCGGAACCTCGGCTTCAAGATCGACGACGCCGACCCTAATGACCCCTATGCCCGTTTCTATTCGGACAAGGTGGTCGGGGCTATCAATGCGCTGGCGCTGCCGCGATACGGCTTGGGCAATTATTTGGCTGGCAAACCAAAGGCACCGCCCACCCCCCACCAGATCAGGGTCATTGACGGCCTCTCCCGCGCCGGCACACGCTTGATGGGCTTCTGCCGCACCAATCTCTTCAAGCGCCTGGAATCTGCCGGCCCAGCTTTCCTGCTATCCATTGAGCGGCACATCCTGCGCAATTTCATCGTGCTCCATGCCGTCGAAAACGGTTTGGATATCCCGCTCGGCACCCAAGGGGCAGAACTGCTCGATACCCGCTATTTCGATGAAGACCCGGATGAGGTCATGGCTGGCGGGGAAGATGAGAATGGCAACGAGCAAATTGATGATCCCGAGGTCGATCTCAGCCTCGGCAATGGCCTACGTACCGAGGCGGATTTCCGCGCGCGCGCTACCAAGGCATACACCGCCTACAGCGGCCCGTTCAAAAACCGCTTCAAGTGGTTGCCCAGCGGGCTGTTCATCAAGAGCCTGGCCAAGGATTTGCTGGCCGATGCCCTCGCCTTGATCGACGTGCTGACCACCTGCGGCCAGTGGAACCCCGACCATGACGCCAAGCTAGCCGAATTGATCAAGCTGATCAAAACGCGGCACAACAAGGAAAAACTGCTGGTCTTCACCCAGTTCGCCGACACTGCCCGCTATCTCAACGCACAGTTGGCCGCGCGCAAGATTTCGAATGTAGAAGAGGCAACGGGGCAAAGCATCGACCCCACCGCGCTCGTCTGGCGCTTCTCCCCCGTTTCCAACGACAAACGCGACCAGGTACGTGCACCGGACGAACTCCGGGTGCTGATCGCCACCGACGTGCTCTCCGAAGGCCAGAACCTCCAGGACTGCGCTATTATCGTCAACTACGACCTGCCCTGGGCCATTATTCGCCTGATCCAGCGCGCCGGCCGAGTGGACCGTATCGGCCAGCAGTCCGACAAGATTCTCTGTTACTCCTTCGTGCCCGCCGATGGCGTGGAGCGTCTGATCCGCTTGCGCGCCCGCGTGCGTCAGCGCCTCATCGAAAACGCCGAGGTTGTGGGCTCGGACGAAACCTTCTTCGATGATGACAAGGACGGACACCTCATCCGTGACCTCTACACGGAGAAGAACGGCATCCTCGACGACGATGGCGATACCGAGGTGGACTTGGCCTCCTACGCCTACCAAATCTGGAAGAACGCCACCGATGCAGATCGGTCACTGATCGCCAAGATCGAATCCATGCCCGATGTGGTGTATGCCACCAAAGCTTACCAGCCAACACCCAGCGCCCCCAACGGCGTGCTGGTCTACATGCGCACGGCTCAGGGCAACGACGCCCTCGCCTGGATGGATGAGACCGGCAAGCCGGTCACCCAGTCCCAACTCACCATCCTCAAGGCGGCCGCCTGCGCGGCGGACACCGCAGCCCTGCCGCGCACAGAACAACACCATGCCCTAACCCAGAAAGGGCTGGCCCATATCCTGGAGGAAGAAAAATCCTTCGGCGGAGCCTTGGGCCGCCCCTCCGGCGCCCGCTTCAAAGTCTTCGAGCGACTCAAGCGCTATCGAGAAAGCCTTGGCGACAAACGCGACCTGTTCATCACCGATGAGCATGTCCGCCGCATCGACCGGGCAATGGAAGAGATTTACCGCTATCCACTCTTCCAGTCCGCCACAGACACCCTGAATCGCCAACTCAAGGCCGGCATGGGCGATCACCAACTCATCGACCTGGTGCTGTCCCTGAGGGAAGACGGCCGGCTCTGCGTTATCGACGACCAGGAAGACCACCGCGAACCCAAGCTCATCTGCTCGATGGGTCTGGCCTGAATACGGATACCGCCATGACCATCGACTCTGCCCGTTTCCAGCAACTGCTCAACGAATTCAAGCTGGAGAAGCTGTTCAACGAACTTGGCTGGGAACGCCCCAGCCTGCGACCCCAGGAAGTCCCCGCGAACGGCGAGACCTTCACCCTAACCAACGTCGCCCACAAGCGTGGCGTCGCCGTGTTCCGCTGCTCCCCGGACAACTCCGGCAAAGTACCCGCGCGCCCTGTACTGCTCAAGATCGAGAAGGAAGTTACCAAGCTCGCTCATGAACATCTGCTGGTCTTCGCTGATGCTCGTGAAACCATGCTCACCTGGCTGTGGGTGTCGCGCACTCCGGGCCAACCCACTACAACCCGCACCCACACCTGGCATAAAGGGCAGAGCGGCGAATCCTTGCGGCAGAAGCTTTCCCAGATCGTCTGGTCGCTGGAAGAGGAAGAGGCCATCACGCTGACGGACGTGATCACCGGCCTGCGTAGCGCCTTCGACCGCGACCGTATCTCCAAGAGCTTCTACGACAAATTCAAGACCCAGCACGAAGTCTTCGCCGAATTCATCGAAGGTTTGACATCCACCGCCGATCAGGCCTGGTACGCTTCTCTGATGCTCAACCGGCTGATGTTCGTCTACTTCATCCAGAAGAAGGGCCTTCTGGATGGCGACGAAAACTACCTCGCCAACCGCATGGCCCAAGTGCAGGCAACGGCCGGCAAAGGCAAGTTCCATAGCTTCTATCGCCAGTTTCTGCGCCGGCTATTCCACGAAGGGCTGGGCCAGGCCAAGGGCGCGAGAGACAGCGACCTCACCAAATTGATCGGTGACGTGCCTTACCTCAACGGTGGTTTGTTTGCCCTGCACGAGTTGGAAGAGGCCAACCCCGGCATCGACATCCCAGACGAAGCCTTCGAGCGCCTGTTCCGCTTCTTTGACGCCTACGACTGGCATCTCGACGACCGGCCGCTCTCGTCCGGCAGCGAGATCAACCCCGATGTGCTCGGCTACATCTTCGAGAAGTACATCAACCAGAAGCAGATGGGGGCGTACTACACCAAGGAAGACATCACCGAGTACATCAGCAAGAACACCGTCGTGCCGCACCTGATCGAGCAGGCGCGCGAGCGCTGCAAGGTGGCGTTCGACGGCGAAGCATCGGTGTGGAATCTGCTCCAGGCCGACCCCGACCGCTATATCTACCCGGCCATGAAAACCGGCGTCATCGACGCCAAGGGCAACATCGTCCCCGAATCGGCCTTGCCTGACTTCGTGCAAGCCGGCATGAAAGACCCGAAGGCGCGGATGTTCGAGCGCAGCTACAACCTCGGTCCTGCTGATTTCTACACCGCCACCGGGGAGCGCGGCACGCTGCCCACCGAAACCTGGCGTGAATACGTCGAGCGCCGCACCCGTTGTCTGGCCGTGCGTGACAAGTTGGCCAAGGGCGAGGTGAAGAGTGCCGACGCGCTCATCACCCTCAACCTCGACATCCGCCAGTTCATGCAGGATGTGATCGACACCTGCACCGGCACCGATCTGTTGCGCGCCGTCTGGCAGGCCATCGTCGGGCGTGTACCGGAACGGGCCAGCGAGAAATTCCGCCACGGCATCACCATCCTCGACCCCACCTGTGGCTCGGGCGCCTTCCTCTTCGCCGCGCTCAACATGCTGGAACCCTTGTATGAAGGCTGTCTCGACCGCATGGAAGGCTTTGTCGAAGATGCCAAGAAGCTCGGCAAGCCTGTCGATACCGATTTCGCCAAGGTTCTCGACGAAGTCGGCCGCCATCACTCGCGCCGTTACTTCATCTACAAGAGCATCATCCTGCACAACCTCTTCGGCGTGGATATCATGGCCGAGGCGGTGGAAATCTGTAAGCTGCGCCTCTTCCTCAAGCTGGTGTCGCAGGTGGATGCCGGGCGCGAACTGGAGCCGCTGCCAGACATCGACTTCAACATCCGTGCCGGCAATACTCTGGTCGGCTATGCCACCGAGGCCCAGTTCGACGGCGCCAACACGCTGGCCAGCGACCAAAGCCATCGCGACGAGATCAAGGCCAGCACCGCCGACCTGGCCGACCTCTTCGACCGCTTCCGCGAGCAGCAGACCGTGCACGGCGGCAAGGTCACTGCGGAGGACAAACTCCAGCTGCGCGACAAGCTGAACGGCCTGAGCCTGGAACTGGACCGCTATCTGGCCCGTGACTATGGGATCGACCCCAACAAGGCCAATGCATTTGCTGCCTGGCGTGACAGCCACCAGCCGTTCCACTGGTTTGCTGAGTTTTATGGGGTGATGCGTGAAGGCGGCTTCGATGTGGTGATAGGAAATCCGCCGTATGTCGAGTATTCAAAGGTTCGCTCTACCTACTCTATTCATGGCTATAACACGGAAGATTCTGGAAACCTGTACGCATTCACTATCGAGCGTTCAGGTGTTCTCGTGGATCAAGATGGCAATGTTGGGTTTGAAGTGGACCCCTTGTCCAGACAATTTTTGGTCGAATTTAAGATAGTTCCTCTGCGGCTCTTGGTGACAGGATTACTGCCCTGTCGGCATACACCTCAGCCGGTGTTCGATAGTCCAG
>Ga0116181_1000569_pt1 | contig 33753 bp, 33 predicted proteins | sample AD_UKC075_MetaG_FD_89752 | JGI IMG/M metagenome (GOLD analysis project Ga0116181, IMG submission 89752) | Active sludge microbial communities of municipal wastewater-treating anaerobic digesters from USA - AD_UKC075_MetaG | ecosystem: Engineered > Bioreactor > Anaerobic > Digestate | place: USA... | reverse complement strand
GCCGTGGGGGACCGCCTCTACCGCGTGCCGCGTTCAGCCTGGACCATCGCCGCGCCGGGCAACGCCGCCAATTATCACCCGCGCCCCTCGCTCGCCATCGACTGGCAGGCGGACGCGGGCGCGGCCCTGCCGCACTGCCCGCTGGCCGAGGGCGCGACGCTGCGCGCCTTCCAGATCGCCGGGGCGCTGGAAACCGCGCTCGACCTGTCGATCAGCCATACCGGCACCCGCGTCCAGTTCGGCAAGCCGCTGTCGAAGAACCAGGCGGTGCAGCACGAACTCGCCCGCCTGGCCGGGGAACTCGCCTGCGCCACCGCCGCCGCCGACCTTGCCGCCGAGGCGCTGGCGCGCGGCGACGTGCTGGGCGTGGCCGCCGGATCGCTCCGCGCGCGCGAGGCGGCCGGGACCGGCGCCTCGATCGCCACGCAGGCCCACGGCGCGATCGGCTTCACCCGTGAGCACCGCCTCCACCTCTTCACCACTTCGCTGTGGACCTGGCGCGACGAATTCGGCGGCCAGGTGCAATGGGCGAAACTGCTGGGCAGCGCCGCGCTGGACGCGGGCACTGCCGGATACTGGCCGATGGTGACCGAACTATGAGCGCTATTCCCTTCCCCGCCCCGCCGCTCGACAGCGAGGCCGTGATCGCCCTGCGCGCCGAAGTCCGCGCTTTCCTGGCCGAGGAACTGGCCAGCCGCACCGACCGCCAGCGCAGCGACAGCTGGTGCGGCGCTGACAAGGACTTCAGCCGCAAGATGGGCCAGCGCGGCTGGCTCGGCATGACCTGGCCGAAGCAGTACGGCGGGCACGAGCGCACCGCCTACGAACGCTATGTGGTGGTCGAGGAAATGCTCGCCGCCGGCGCCCCGGTCGGCGCGCACTGGATTGCCGACCGCCAGAGCGGCCCGTCGATCCTGAAGTTCGGGACCGAGGAACAGCGGCAATATTTCCTGCCGAAGATCGCGGCGGGCGAGCTCTATTTCTCGATCGGGATGAGCGAGCCGGACTCCGGCTCCGACCTTGCTGCCACCCGTACCCGCGCGGTCCGCGACGGCGACGTCTACCGCGTCACCGGCACCAAGGTGTGGACCAGCTTTGCCCACCAGTCGGACTGGGCGATCATGTTCTGCCGCACCAGCGGCACGCCGGCCGATCGCCACAACGGCACCAGCCAGCTGCTGATCGACCTGAAGAACACGCCGGGCCTGACCATCCGCCCGATCATCGACCTTGCCGGCCAGCATCACTTCAACGAGATGCATTTCGAAGAGGCCGTCATCCCGGCCAGCCAGCTGCTTGGCACCGAGGGCCAGGGCTGGGCGCAGGTGATGAGCGAGCTGGCCTTCGAACGCTCCGGCCCGGAACGCTTCCTCTCCTCGATCGAGCTGCTGAACCAGCTGGTCGGGGTTCTGCAAGGCAGGCAGAGCGACGCCGCGCAGATCACGCTGGGCCGCCTTACCGCGCGGCTTGCCGTGCTGCGCCGCCTGTCGCGTTCGGTCACCTCGATGCTGCAGGAAGAGCAGGACGCCGGGCTTCAGGCCTCGATCGTCAAGGACGTCGGCGCGCTGTTCGAACAGAGCATTCCCGACGTGGCGCGCGAACTGGTCGATTGCGAGCCTGATCCGGTCGCGGCCTCCGGCTATGCGGCGGTGCTGGCGAACATCGTCCACAACGCCCCCAGTTGGTCGCTGCGCGGCGGCACGCGCGAAATTCTGCGCGGGATCATCGCGCGGGGGCTGGGGACGCGCTGATCGCCAATCGCGCGGCCCGCCCTGTCCTACTCCGGGCATTGTTGGCATAAGGCCGCGTGATGCCGCATCCTCGATCCCATTTGTCCATCAGTCGCGCCCCCGCCGGGGGTGCGGCTGCGGCCTCGACACTTTCGTTCATAACCCTGTCCACTGTGTCCAGCGGTTCAGCCAAAGGCGGACTTTCCTGAATGCTGACCCTGGCCACCACGACCCCCGGCGAACCGGAAATCTTCGCCTCGCTGCAGGGCGAAGGGCCGAGCATGGGCCGCCCCTGCGCCTTCGTCCGCCTCTCGCGCTGCAACCTTGCCTGCGTATGGTGCGACACCGCCTACACCTGGCGGTTCGAGGGCGACAACCGCCCCCACCGCGAGGCACGCGCCTTTGACCGCAAGGCCAACCAGCTGGTGCTGGACGAGGCCGACGTCGCCGCGCGGATCATGGCGCTGGGGCAGGACCGGCTGGTGATCACCGGCGGCGAACCGCTGCTGCAGGGCGCGGCGCTGGCGCGGCTGGTGTCCCTCCTGCCGGGCGTCAGCGTGGAGATCGAGACCAACGGTTCGGTCGAACCGCACGCCGCGCTCGCCCCGCTGGTCGCGCAATACAATGTCAGCCCCAAGCTCGAACATTCCGGAAATGATACGGCCATCGCCTTGAATCCCGAGCGTCTTTCCGCCTGGGCAAACGAACCTAAAGCGTGGTTCAAGTTTGTGATTCAGCGGCCAGAGGACATCGCGGAAGTGCTGGGGCTGGTCGAAGCACACGGGATCGACCGGAATCGCGTCTACCTGATGCCGGAAGGCACCGACAGCGCGGGCCTGCGCGAGCGCGAGCGCTGGCTCGCTCCGCTGGCGCTGGAGCATGGCCTGCGCCTGACTGACCGGCTGCACATCCACCTCTACGGCGACACGCGCGGCACGTGACCGGCGGCGCCCCTCCCCGCCTGCGCGGCGACCTGACCCAGGGGCCGCTGCTGCGCACCCTGATGGTCTTCGCCATGCCGCAGCTGGTGGGCAACGTGCTGCAATCCCTGAACGGGTCGATCAACGCGGTCTGGGTGGGGCAATTGCTGGGCGAGCAGGCGCTGGCTGCCACTGCCAATGCCAATATCGTGATGTTCCTGCTGTTCGCGCTGGTCTTCGGATTCGGCATGGCCGCGACGGTTAGGATCGGCCAGGCCTGGGGCCGGCAGGACGTGGTCGCCGCGCGGCGCACGCTGGGCGCGGCGCTGGGGCTGACCGGCTTGATCGCGCTGGCCACCACCGTGCTCGGCATGGTCTTCGCGCCGCAGCTGCTGGACTGGCTGGCCACGCCCGGGGCCTCGCGTGCCGAGGCGCTGGCCTATCTGCGGGTGGTGTTCATCGCCAACCCGATGACCACGGCGATGACCATGATCGCCATGGGCCTGCGCGGCGCAGGCGACGCCAATACGCCGCTGCGCTTCCTGATCCTTGCCACCGTGCTCGACGTGGTGCTCAATCCGCTCCTGATCATGGGCTTCGGACCGGTCCCGCCGCTCGGGATTGCCGGATCGGCGCTGGCAACGGTGATTGCCACGACCATCGCCTTCGCCGCGCTGCTGGCGTGGATCTATGCCCGCGACCTGCCGCTGCGGCTGCGCGGGCCGGAACTCGGATGGCTGAAGCCGCAGCCGGGCGAACTGGCCCCGATCCTGGGCAAGGGCGTGCCCATGGGCGCGCAGATGCTGGTGATCTCGGGCGCAGGCGTGATCATGATCGGCCTGGTCAACCGCGAGGGACTGCCCATGGCTGCGGCCTATGGCGCGCTGCTGCAGGTGTGGAATTACATCGGTATGCCGGCCATGGCGATCGGCGGCGCGGTGAGCGCGATGGTCGCCCAGCACATCGGCGCCGCGCGCGAGGACCGGGTGGATGCGATCGGCTTCGCCGGGGCCATGGCCAACCTGCTCACCACCGGGGTGCTGATCGCCGTGCTGCTGCCCTTCGACCGCCCCGTGCTGGAGCTGTTCCTGGGGCGCGGGAGCGAGGCGGTGGAGACGGCGATGCACATCCAGACGCTGGGGATCTGGACCTACCTGCCCTTCGGGGTGACGATCGTGCTGTTCGGCTCGCTGCGCGCCTATGGCGTGGTCCGGTCGCAGATCGCGGTGCTGCTGCTGTCGATGTACCTGATCCGCTTTGGCGGGTACGCGGTGCTTTACCCGCACTACGGCGCGGATTCGCTGTGGTACTCGTTCATCGCCGGCTCGCTGACCTCGCTGGCGCTGACGCTGCTCGCCTATTTCCGGGGGCCATGGCGCCGGGCCATGCAGGCCCGGCTGGCGGCCCAGGCCAAAGCCTGAGGCCGGAGGGCCGGAGCTTACCGGCCCTGAGCGCGCCAGCGCTGCACGGTGCGCTGGACCATCTCGTCCTCGCCCCCGCCGCTGGACCACAGCTGGGTGAACGAAGGGTCGGCGCTGGCCGGGCGCTTGACCTCTTCCAGCTCGTCGAAGGCAACGCGGATCGGGATCGAGACGCCCTCGCCGCAGATGATGCATTCGCGGTTGCGCAGGGCGGGGATCGAATCGAGGAAGCCGCGCGCGCCTTCCGGCATGGCCGCCTTGACGAAGGCCTGGTCGCGGTCGTTGTTGAGGCGCATCGAAATGATCGTGCCGCACTGCGACAGCACGCCTTCGGCCAGGTCCGACGGGCGCTGGGTGATGAGGCCGAGGGAAACGCCGTACTTACGGCCTTCCTTGGCGATCCGGCTGAGTATGCGGCCGACAGAAGAGCCATCGGCGTTCTTCTCGTTCGGCACGTAGCGGTGCGCTTCCTCGCAGACCAGCAGGACGGGCCGGGTCTTCTCGTCACGCGACCAGATCGCGAAGTCGAACACCAGCCGACTCAGCACCGCAACGACGGTGGAAGTCACGTCGGACGGCACGCCCGAGACGTCGATGATCGAGATCGGCTTGCCCCGGCTTGGCATGCGGAAGATCTTGGCGATGAATTCCGCCATCGTATCGCCCACCAGCATGCCCGAGAACATGAACTGGTAGCGCGGATCGGCCTTCAATTCGTCAATCTTGGTCTTGATCCGCATGAACGGCGCGGAGCTGGTCGCCTTGTCGAGCTTGCCCATTTCGGTGGTGATCAGATTGGTCAGGTCCGACAGCAGGTAAGGGATCGGCGAATCGACCGTGATCTTGCCCATGCTTTCGGCCATCCGGTTCTTCGACCGCGCGGCGAGCAGGCACTTGGAAAGGATGTCGGCGTCTTCCTGCCGGGCGCTGCCGGTGGAGGTGAGGAACACCTCGCAGTGCTCCTCGAAGTTCATCAGCCAGTAGGGCATCTGCAGGTTCGAGACGTCGAAGATCATCCCCGTGGTCTTGAACGCGGCGGAATATTCGCCGTGCGGATCGACCATCACGATGTGGCCTTCGGGCGCATGCTCGCAGATCCGGTGGAGGATCAGCGCGGCGCTGGTCGACTTGCCGGTGCCGGTGGAACCCAGCAGTGCGAAATGCTTGCCCAGCAGCGAATCGACGTAGAGCCCCGCGCGGATGTCCTTGGTCGGGAACACGGTGCCGACCTGGATGCTGGAGCGGCCATCGCTGGCGTAGATCTGCTTGAGATCGTTCGACGTCGCCGGATAGATCAGCGCGCCGGGGATGGGATAGCGCGTCACGCCGCGCCGGAAGCTGTGGATGCGACCCGTGAGCCGTTCCTCGTCGCCCTCACCCAGGAAGTCGATCGCGGCGAGGATGCCGCCGGGGGTCTTGCTGTCCTGCCGCTGGGTGCGGACCGAGGCGAGCAGCCAGCCCTTGCCGACGCGGATCTTGACCTGGCTGCCGACCTGGCCGGCCAGCGCGATCGAGGGATCCTCATCGCCCGAGCACTCCTGCAATCGCTGCAGGTCGAGCGCGATGTGCGAGCCGGAGCCGGCGATTTCCAGGATGATGCCAATGGGATCGCGCGCATTGTCGATCAGTTCGGCACCGGCGACTTCGGCCGGAATTTCATCCGCAGTTGCAGCGCGCGCCCTGCCGTACCCATTGCCGCTCATGTCGTTCATCAAAGCCACTGTCCTTGGGCGCCGGAACGCCCGGCACGAGCCGGAATCAGTAGGTTTGACCGGTTAACATTGGCTAAATCCGCTCAGACCAGCGCGAAGAAGCGCCCCGCCGCAAAGCCCATGCCGACCGACAGGGCCACGGCCAGCAATCCGTATACGAAGCCGTTCTCCTCGGCGAAACGGGCGACCAGCAGTTCGAACCCCAGCTTCTTTACCTCGACCCGACTGATCGCCGAGGCCACCACCCGCCCCCGCGCGATGGCGAAGGTTTCCGCCGTATAGGTCCCCGTCTGCACGCTGGAGGGCAGCGAGATACGCGCCTGGTAAAGCACCTGTTCGCTCACCGTGACGCCGCGCGGGTCTTCCTTGTAGAGCCCGTCCCGGCGCATCAGGTCGACCAGTCCGGCGGAAAACCGCGCCTGCTCGCGCGGTTCGTAGGCGCCGATTGGTGACAGCTGGAGCCAAGGCAGTCCCAGTTCATAGATCGCGGCGGTCTTGTCGTCGACGATCCTGGAGATGGGCCTGGAGGAAGCGACCGCAAAGAAGGTCGGCGCGGAACGGAATTCGGTGCTGGCGGCATTGACCCAGATGCCGGCGATCCGCTGCTTCTCTCGCAGGACGATCGAACGGGTCGGCCCCTTGAGCACCACGACGATGTCATAGTCGCGCCCGGCGCGGGTTCCCTCCGGATTGAGGATCGCGCCGAACAGCAGCAGATCCTGGCCCGTGAAGCCCTGCCGAACCTGAATCTCGTGCTGCGAGATTTCCGGCACCAGGATCGGATCGCGCGCACCCAGCAGCAGGAAGGCGAAGATCAGGAGGGCCAGCCGCCTCACAGCGCGGTCACCGTGTAGATCTCGTCCGGGCGCCAGCCGAGGCCCAGCGCCATGCGCAGGGCAATCACCAGCACGATCGCCGCCAGCACGAACCGCAGCCGTTCCGCCGGAAGTTTCTGGGCCAGCTGCGAACCGATCTGCGCTCCCGTTACCGAGCCGATCAGCAGCAGCACCGCCAGCACGATATCGATCGCCCGCGTGGTCAGCGCGTGCATCATGGTGGTCGCCATGGTCACGAACAGGATCTGGAACAGCGAAGTGCCGACCACTACGTTGGCGCTCATCCCCAGGATGTAGAGCATCGCCGGAACCAGCACGAATCCGCCGCCGATTCCCATCAGCATGGTCAGCACGCCGGTAAACACGCCCAGCAGCAGCGGCGCGAGCGGCGATATGTACAGGTCTGAGCGATAGAAGCGCCAGCGCAGCGGCAGGCTGGCGACCATCGGATGATGGCGGCGCTTGCGGGCGGGCACCGGCACGCCGGTCTTCTGCGCCTGCACCGCCTGCCAGCTCTCGCGCGCCATGATGGTGCCGATCGTGCCCAGCAGCGTGACGTAGAGCAGGTTGATCACCGTATCGATCTGGCCAAGCTGCTGGAGCAGGCGGAACAGCAGCGCACCGATCCCGGTGCCGATGATCCCGCCGGCGACCATCACCCCGCCCATCCGGTAATCCACGCCGCCGCGCCGGCGGTGGGCGAGCACGCCGGAAACGCTGGCTCCAGTGACCTGGCTTGCGGCGGAGGCGGCAGCAACGGTCGGCGGGATGCCGTAGAAGATCATCAGCGGAGTGGTCAGGAACCCGCCGCCGACGCCGAACATGCCCGAAAGGATGCCCGTCAGCGCACCCAGCGCGACGATCACGAGGCCATTGACCGAGAGGTTGGCGATCGGGAGGTAGACGTCCATTTTCCGGCTCTTGGCCTAGCCCAGCCGCGCGGCGGAAAAAAGGGCGGTTGCCTCAGAAACCTGCGGAAAGCGTCAGCGCCAGGCCAGAGGCGGGGGCGGCATTGCCCGCGACCCGGAACCGCCAATCCGCCGTAAGCCGCCCGCCCCCGCTGCCCAGCGGCACGGCGAGCGTGGCCGTGGGGCCAATGTCGAGCCGGGCGGCGCCCTGCTGCGCCCCGCCCCAGGCACCGGCGCCGGCCCGCAGCCTGAACTTGCCGGCATTGGCAAGCGGCGCCTCGATCCGGGCCTGCCCGTCGATGAAGGGGGTCGCGCCCGCTCCGCCGACATAGCCCGCCTGGACATAGGTTTCCGCGCGCAGTCCGCCGGGCAGAGCCGCCGGTGGAAGTTCGGTTACCAGCGCGGCCGCGGGGCGCAGGTGCGCTCCGCCCGGCGTCTGCGTCAGGCGGACCTCGGCCATGGCGGCTAGTGGCACCCCGGCCAGCGGGCGCAGGGCAAGGCCAGCGGCCAGTTCCTCCCCGCGCGGCTGCCTGAGCGCGCTGCTGGCGCGCAGGTACAGCGCGGGACGATGGGCGCTGCCGGGTGCGAGGCGATAGCGGACCACCGCGCCGACCTGGCTCGCCCCCAGCGAAGGGAGCAGCGCGCCGCCTGGCGATATGCCCGAACCACCCTGCCGCAGCAGCAGCCAGCCATCGGCCGACCAGCGCGGCAGCGCGGCCTGGTCGGCCCGTCCAGCGGCCTGTCTTCCCGGCGAAGGCGCAAGGGCCAGCGCGGCCTCGGGCGGCAGTGGCAGCTGCGCCACCGCCGCCAGCCAGGCCATCTGGTGCGCGGCGGCAATGCGCGGCGCAAGCACACCGGGCGCCGCCTTGCGCGGTGGCGGCACCGGGACGACCGGGAGCACGGCGCCGGGCCGGGACAGGGCCGGAGGCGGCGGGGTGATGGGCAGGGCAGCCGGAGCGAACACCGGTACGCTGGCCGGGGCCGGCGATGGCACGGCCTGGGCGCGGCGCGGCCATTCCTGCCCGTCTGGCTGGAGCAGCCCATGCTTCCGCTCTGGCCCATCGGCAAGCCGCACCGGCCCCGCATCAGACGCGGCGGGGCCGCGAGCGCCGACCGGCCCGGCAAGCAGCGGTTCCCACAAGACCGCGCGCCCGCCCACCCAGAAGCCGAGCAGCAGCAGCAGGGCGGCAAGCGGCTGGCCGCGCAGTCGGCGCTTCGATCCGCTCATGCGCTGGCCTGCGGCACGGACTTGGCATTGGCAGGGTGGACATCGTGCGAGGTCTTGTCCCAGGCAATCTTGCCACTGTGCAGCGCCCGGAAATAGGCAACCAGCGCGCGGCGACCGGCCATAATCGCGATCACATTGGCCAGCGGGATGCGGAATATCGCGCGCAGCCCCTCGGCCAGACCATATTCGCGGCCCGTGAACACCGCCCGCAAGACCCCTCGCCAGATCACTCCCGCCATGCCAACCGCCAGAAACCAGCGTGCGGCCGGGCTGGCGGACAGCGCCGACGGATAGCCCAGCCAACCCGCCACCGTCAGCACGCCAAGGATCACCAGCAACAGGTAGGCGGCGGCCAGCACCAGCGCGGTGAGCGGGCCGCGCCGGTCGCGCAGCGCCATCCACAGTTCGAGCGGGCGAAGATCCCACCCCATCCGGTCCCACGACTGGAAGGCGATACCATGGATCCAGCGGGTCTTTTGCCGCACGGCAGCATCGAGCCGATCCGGGAAGTAGCTCGACGTGCCGACCAGTTCCCCACCCGCGTCGCGCAGCCGCAGGAACGCGCCCCGGTGCCCCTTGCGCGACAGGGCAATGCCAAGCTCGTAGTCCTCGGTCAGGCATTCCGGGGCGAAGGGGCCGAGCGCGCCTTCGCGGTGCCGCTGCCGATCGAGCCCGCCCAGCGCCTCGCGCGAGAAGCCGCAACCGACACCTGCCGCAGGGATCGCCGCGCCCAGCGCGTTGCGCACGACCATCGCCTTGGCATGGGATTCGACGAATTCGTCGGCATAGTGCGCGGCGATCCAGCGCGATTCCGGCTGGATCACCGGACGTACCGGCAACTGGACGAAATCATGCCCTGCGATCGCGGCGTCGATCGCCTGAAGCGCCGCCGGGTGGACCATGTCCTCCGCATCGTGCAGCACGACCGTGCGGAAGCGCCGCCCGCGCCGCTGCTCGTCATCGCACAGCGCGCGGTAGAGCCGGTTGAGGCAATCGGCCTTGGTGGTCGGGCCATCCGCGCCGTGGACCACGATCCGCAGCCGCGAATCATGCGCGGCACCGGCCATCGCCGCCGCCAGGGTGGCAGGATCGTTGCGATAGCAGCCGACATAGACGACCAGCTCGCGCTGGGGCCAGACCCGCAGCATGTGGGCGACGGTAGTGCCGATCACGGCACTTTCCTGGAAAGCCGGGATCATGATCGCAGCCGGCCCCGCGAGCGGCTGGGCGCCGTAGCCTTCGGGCAGGTGGGTGGTGCGCGCGCGGCCGGTGAGCTTGCACCACAGCCAGACGGCATCGACCGCGAACTCGTCGAGCAGGCCGATCGCCATCCAGAAGCCGGCAAACAGCAGCAGTTCCCGCTCCGCAAGCGAGAGCCAGTGCAGCGCCGCAGCAATCCCGGAATCCGCCCCCGCCATTCACCGCCCCTGGTTGAATGCGTTACCTACGGGTTAAAGCCTAGTGGGGATTGGCACTGGGGGCAATCCGGTTCGGCTTGCATGTGGGGCCGGACCGTGATTCAAGCGCGGATGATCCGCAGCCGCCATCCCTTCCATTCGCTCGCCGCGCTTGCCGTCCGCCTGGCCGGAGGAGAGGCCGGCGCGGGAGTGCTGCTGATCGTGGTTGCCGCGCTGGCAGTGGCGTTTGCCAATTCGCCGCTGTCGGGCAGCTATCATGCCGTGCTGCACGCGCCCCTGCCGTGGACGCCGGTTGCCAAGCTGGACACGCTGCACCTGTGGATCAACGACGCGGCGATGGCCGTGTTCTTCTTCGTGGTGGGACTCGAGATCAAGCGCGAGGTGCTGGACGGACAGCTCTCCTCGCCCGAGCGGCGGCGCCTGCCGGTGCTCGCCGCCGCCTGCGGCATGGCCGCGCCCGCGCTGGTCTACCTGGTGGTGGCCGTCGGCGATCCGGATCTGTGGCCCGGCTGGGCGATCCCGGCTGCAACCGACATTGCCTTTGCCCTGGGAGTGCTGGCGCTGCTGGGCAAGCGCGCGCCACCCTCGCTGCGGCTGTTCCTGCTGACCGTGGCGATCGCCGATGACCTGGGGGCCGTGGCGATCATCGCCCTGTTCTATACCGGCAGCCTGAAGCTGGCCTGGCTGGGCGGCGCGGTGGCGATGCTGGCCCTGATGGTGGTGCTCAACCGGATGAAAGTGGCGCGCGGCCTGCCCTATATGCTGGTCGGCGCGGCGCTGTGGTACGCGGTGCTCCATTCCGGCGTCCACGCCACGGTGGCGGGCGTGCTAGCCGCGCTGACCGTGCCGATGGCGCTCGATGCGCGCGGCGACAGCCTGCTGCTGCGGATGGAACACGCGCTCGCTCCGGTCAGCGCCTATGCCATCGTCCCGCTGTTCGGGCTTGCCAATGCCGGGGTTTCGCTGGCGGGGATCGGGCTTGAGGGCCTTGCCGCCCCGCTGCCGCTCGCCATCGCGCTGGGCCTGCTGCTGGGCAAGCAGGCCGGGGTGCTTGGCGCGATCCTGGTGGCGGAGCGCACCGGATTTGCCGCCCGCCCGGAAGGCGCCAGCTGGCGCCAGCTGTGGGGCATGGCGCTGCTCTGCGGGATCGGCTTCACCATGAGCCTGTTCATCGGCCAGTTGGCCTTCCCCGGCAACGAGGCGCTGATCGAGGAAGCCAAGCTGGGCGTGCTGATGGGATCATTGCTGTCGGCGCTGGCAGGCTATGTGGTGCTGCGCGGCGCAGGCGCGGCGTCCCGCCGCTGACCGCCTACCAACTGCCCGTGTTGGGCATCGAGGCCCAGGGTTCGCGCGGTTCGAGCCGGCCCTTCTGGAGTAGCTCGACCGAAATCCCGTCAGGCGACTTGATGAAGGCCATGTGCCCGTCGCGCGGGGGGCGGTGGACGATGTGCCCGGCGTCCATCACCCGCTGGCAGGTCTCGTAGATGTCATCGACCTGATAGGCGAGATGACCAAAGTTGCGCCCGCCGGTGTAGGTTTCGGCCTTGCCGTCCTCATCCGGCCAGTTCCAGGTCAGCTCCACCTCGGCCACGCCCTCCTGCCCCGGCGCAGCCAGGAAGATCAGGGTGAAACGGCCCTGTTCGCTGGAATAGCGGCGCACCTCCTTCACCCCGATCAGTTCGAAGAAGGCGATGGTGGCATCGGGATCGGTCACCCGGATCATGGTATGGAGGAAGGCGGTCATGCGGTTTCCAACTCGGTTCGTCGCTGATAAAAAACGGTTCATCGCGCAGACAGCATGCGAGGGGCACTGTGCCCGCACCATGAGGCCCGCACCATGAGGGAGTCCTGCGATGCCTGAAACTAGCCTTGATGACCCCGCCCCTGCCAGCGCTTTCTGGCGGGATCCGACAACCCGCCGCTGGCTGTCGAGCGCCGGAGTGCTGGCCGTGGGCCTGGTGGTCGGCGGCTACCTGCTGGGCAACGGCCTGGTCCGTGCCAAGGATGCCGACCGCTCCGTCACCGTGCGCGGCCTTGCCGAACGCGAGGTGACCGCCGATCTCGCCACCTGGACGATTGCCTATTCCGCAACGTCGGAAGACTTCGCCACGGCCCAGGCAAGCGTCGACCGCGATACCGAATCGATCCGCGCCTTCTTCCGGGAACTGGGTTTTCCGGCGGACGACTTGCAGCCGACCGGTGCCAACGTCAGCCAGTTCACCGACAACGGGGTGCAGCGCTTTACCGTGCGCCAGCGGATGACCCTGCGTTCCACCGACATCAAGCGCGCCCAGTCCGCGGTGAAGCGGCAGTTCGAACTGGTCCGGCGCGGCGTGGTGCTGGAAGAAGGGTCGGGCATGGCCTTCACTTTCACCAAGCTCAACGCGATCAAGCCGGCGATGGTGGCCGACGCAACCAGGGACGCGCGCGCCTCGGCCGAACAGTTCGCCAAGGACAGCGGCACCAGCGTCGGCACGATCAAGAGCGCGACCCAGGGCTATTTCGAAGTCCAGGCGCGCGATGGCGACAGTGGCGGCGGCTGGGGCGTATCAGACACCCCCTACAAGAAGGTCCGGGTGGTCACCACGGTCGACTTCTACCTGCGCTGACCGACGGGGTTCAAAGCACACGGCCCGCCCGGCAATGCCGGACGGGCCGCAGTGTGACGAAGCGAGGACGGATCAGAAGCTCAGCTTGAGCGTGCCGACGACCGTGTCGTTCGAATAGCCGTCGATCGAATTGCCATCGACCCCGACATAGCTGGCGCCCAGCGACAGGTTCTTGGTGATGTTCCAGCTGGCGCCCAGGCTGTAGTCGAAGCCGCCCTTGGTCGACTTCAGCGTCAGCAGGTTGGGCGACAAGGCGCCATCGGTGTAGCCGAGGTGGGCCGAAACCGAGATCGGCGTGTTCGGGATGCCGGCCGACAGGTCGGTGTAGAGGTACAGGTTGTCGTCACCCCCCAGCGAATCCTGCTTCCAGGCATAGGCCAGGCCGACCTTGCCGGTCACCGGGCCCAGGCTGGTGCTGAGCGATGCATAGGGTTCGAAGACGTTGCCATCGCCGAAGCCGCCGCTGGGATAGACGTAGTAGAGGAGGCCGACGTCGGCGGTGAGACCCGAGGTCACTTCACCGGTCCAGCCCCCGAACACGTCGACTTCGGTCGAGCCGTAGATGTCGAGCGGGTCCTGTTCGAGGCTGGAGCCCCAGGTGCCGACATAGAAGCCGCTCGAGTGGTTGACGGTGATCCCGCCCTGGACCGCGAAATCGCCGCCAGACAGCGACAGGCCGCGGAACCGGTAATCGGTGACGCCGGCGACATTGCCGGTGACAGTGAATTCCGAAGGCGGATCGGTTTCGTCAGCGAGGGCCGGAGTGGCGGCCAATCCGCAGCCGAACAGAAAAGTAGCGGCAACGAGGCCGCGGACGGACGTGAGCATTGCAATCTTCCTTGTGATTGTTTTCGCTTCGTCCCACCTGCGCCCGGGCGGTGCTTCTCGTTGTGGTGGAAGCCTTCGTCCCGTGCGAAACCCCGGTCGCACACATTTGCTGCGCTGCACAAGGGGAAATCGCCACTTTGTTGCGCCTTGGCCGATCAGGTGTGGCTTTGCCGCAACGCCTGCTGCCGACACGGCGCCCCACGCTTAGGATTGTTCATTAATCCTCACGGGTTTATAGCCCCGCCGCAGCCAGACAAACCGCCATGCTATCCGCCATCCGCAAGCTCTTCCGCGCGACCGACAGCGCTCCGGCTGCCGCAATCCCGGCGGGGCAACGCGTCTATGCGATCGGCGATGTGCACGGCCGCGCAGACCTGTTCGCCGCGCTGCGGGACGCAATCGATGCAGACGATTCCGCCCGGGGGCCGGCGCAGACCACGGTGATCCTGCTGGGCGACCTGATCGATCGCGGGCCTGACAGCGCGGGCGTGATCGGCGCTGCGCGGGACTGGCAGAAACAGCGCGATGTGCGCATCCTGATGGGCAACCACGAGGAGATGTTCCTCGATTCGCTCGAGGATATCGAGGTGCTGCGCCCCTTCCTGCGCTTTGGCGGGCGGGAGACAGTGCTGAGCTACGGGATCGACCGCAGCGCCTATGTCGCCGCCGATCTGCCCGAATGCCTGGCGATGATCCGGGGGGCAGTGCCCGCAGAGGACCTGGCCTTCATTCGCGGCTTCGAGGACAGGATCCAGATCGGCGACTATCTGTTCGTCCACGCGGGCGTTCGGCCGGGCGTGCCGCTGTCCGAGCAGACCCGCCAGGATCTGCGCTGGATCCGCGAACCTTTCCTGTCCCACCCCGCCGAATTCGGGCTGGTGGTGGTACATGGCCATACCATTTTCGACGTGCCGGACATCCGGCACAACCGCATCGGCATCGATACCGGGGCCTGGTCCTCGGGACGGCTGACCGCGCTGGGGCTGGAAGGCACCTCGCGCTGGCTGGTCGAGGCCGAAGACAGCGGCGGGGCGATCCGCACCGCGCAAAGGAGCATTTGATGAAGATCGCAATGGTCGGCTCGGGCTATGTCGGGCTGGTATCGGGGGCCTGCTTCGCCGACTTCGGCCACGACGTGGTCTGCATCGACAAGGATCCGGCCAAGATCGACAGCCTCAAGGCGGGGATCATGCCGATCTACGAGCCGGGCCTGGCCGAACTGGTCGGATCGAACGTCAAGGCGGGGCGCCTGTCGTTCACCACCGACCTGGCCGAAGGGATCGCGGGGGCATCGGCCATCTTCATTGCCGTCGGCACACCCAGCCGGCGCGGTGACGGCCATGCCGACTTGTCGTTCGTCCACGCCGTTGCCGCCGAGGTTGGCGCGAACCTGCGTCAGGAAGCGGTCATCATCACCAAATCGACCGTGCCGGTTGGCACCGGAGACGAGGTCGAACGGATCCTGACCGAGGCCAACCCGGGCGTGCGCTTCGCGGTCGCCTCCAATCCCGAATTCCTGCGCGAAGGCGCGGCGATCGGCGATTTCAAGCATCCCGACCGGATCGTCATCGGCACGGATGACGAATGGGCGCGGCAGGTGATGACCGAGGTCTATCGCCCGCTGTTCCTCAACAAGTCCCCGATCCTGTTCACCAGCCGCCGCTCCAGCGAGCTGATCAAGTATGCCGCCAACGCCTTCCTGGCGGTGAAGATCACCTTCATCAACGAGATGGCGGACCTGTGCGAGAAGGTCGGCGCCGATGTGCAGGACGTGTCGCGCGGGATCGGCATGGACAACCGCATCGGGCCGAAGTTCCTCCACGCCGGACCAGGCTATGGCGGATCGTGCTTCCCCAAGGACACGCTGGCCCTGCTCAAGACCGCCGAGGACTACGAAGCGCCGACCCGGATCGTCGAGGCGGTGGTCAAGGTCAACGATGCCCGCAAGCGGGCGATGGGCCGCAAGGTCGTCGAGGCGCTGGGCGGCGTGGAAGAAGCGCGCGGCAAGCGCGTCGCGCTGCTGGGTCTGACCTTCAAGCCCAACACCGACGACATGCGCGATTCGCCTGCGATCGCCATCGCCCAGACGCTCCAGGATGCAGGCGTGGAGGTAGCCGCCTACGACCCCGAGGGCATGGAACTGGCCGGGCCGCTGATGCCGGGCGTTGAAATGTGCGCCAATGCCTATGGCGCGATCGAAGGTGCGGACGCGGTCGCCATCGTCACCGAATGGGATGCTTTCCGCGCGCTCGATTTCGCGCGGATCAAGTCGCTCGCCAAGGCCCCGGTGCTGGTCGACCTGCGCAACATCTACGACCCAGCGGAAGTGCGGGCCAAGGGGTTCACCTATGCGAGCATTGGCCGGCCCTAGGGCTGGCCGGGGCGCGGATCAGCCGCGCCCCCGGTAACCCGGCACGCCCTGGTCCGGCACCCACAGGCCTTCGGGCGGGGTGCCGCTCTGCCAGAACACGTCGATCGGGATGCCGCCGCGCGGATACCAGTAGCCGCCGATCCGCAGCCAGCGCGGCTGCATTTCGGCAAACAGGCGCTGGCCGATGCCCACGGTCACATCCTCGTGGAAACCGGCGTGGTTGCGAAAGCTGCCCAGGAACAGCTTGAGGCTCTTCGATTCGACGATCGTCTCGCCGGGAGCATAGTCGATCACCAGGTGCGCGAAGTCCGGCTGGCCCGTGACCGGGCACAGCGAGGTGAATTCCGGCGCGGCAAAGCGGGCCAGGAACAGCGCGCCGGGACGCGGATTGGGGACATAGTCCAGCACTGCCGCCTCGGGCGATGCCGGAAGCGCGCTAGTCTGGCCCAGATGGAGCGGGCGGGGTGTGTCAGCCATGTCACGCGCCATGCCCCGATCGCGCCGCGCGCACAAGTCGGCGGTTGCGCCGCGCGCATTCACTTCCCATTCACTGCTGCGGGCGCTAGGCGCCCGTCACGCAAGGCCGCACGCAAGGCATGGACAAGACAATGACATCCGTTGGGGGTTTGATCCGCGCCGGGACGCAAGCGGCAGCGCTTGTCGCACTGCTGTTGGCCGCAACGCCGCTGGCCGCGCAGACCGTCAACGAATACCGCCTCCCCGGCACCGTGACGACGCAGCCGACGGGCAGCGCTCCCGGCCCGGTTGATAGCGACGCCCCCGCCGTTCGGGTTCCTCCCGCGCAGCCGGACGAGCGGCCTGCAGCCACGGAATCGAGTGCCGCGTCGAGCGCCCCGGTGACCGTGCGGCCAACACCGGCCCCTGCCGCGACACCGCGCCGCGAAGCTGCGCCGCGCCCATCGCCGACCGGGCGCGAAGTGCAGCCGCAGCCCACACCGCCGGCCAGCCTGCCGAGCCCCGCGCCCAGCACGGCGCCGACAACTGCCCCCGCCGCGCTGCCGAGCGCTTTGCCCAGCGCCGCACCAGCACCGGTGCCGGTGACCGTACCGGCCGAACCGGCCTCGCAGGAAGCGCCGATGTGGCCCTGGATCGCCGTGATCGCCGCGCTGCTGGCTGGCGGGGCTGGCGGATGGTTGCTCCACCGCCGCAAGACGCAGCCGCTGGCGCTGGCCTTCGAGCCGCCGGTCGTGCCCCGGCGCGAGCCAGCCGCCCCGCCTCCGGTCCCCGAGCCGCAGCCTGCGCCCGCCGCCGCTGCGCCGGTCCGCGCACCGCTGCCCCCCGAACCGGCTGCGCAGCCCGCACCCCCTCCTGCTCCCGAGGCGCAGGGCCTGGTTATCACGCTTGAAGCGCGCCGGATGAGCGCCTCGTTGATGGCCACCACGCTGAGCTACACCCTGCGCCTGACCAACCACGGTGCGGTTCCGCTTTCCGCGCTCGCGGTCGAGGGCGACATGATCGCCGCCCACGCCTCGCTCCCGCCCGAACAGCAGATCGCCAGCGATGGCCAGAAGCTGGAACTGCGCCACGCTGCAGTCGAACTCGCGCCCGGAGAGAGCGCCGAATTCACCGGCGATTTCCGCCTCCCGCTGAGCGCGGTGACCCCGATTCGCGCGGGCGACGCCGCCTATTTCGTGCCCCTCGCCCGGTTCCGGGTAGAGGCGGGCATACCCGGCGGCGGATCGCAGGTGCGGGTACAGACCTTCGTGGTAGGCGAAGTGCCCGAAAATCCGGCCGCGGCACTGCGTCCGTTCCGGCTCGACCTTGGCCCGCGCGTCTATTCCAGGATCGGCCAGCGCGCCGTAGCCTGATCGCCTTTCGCGGCGATTCCCCCCTCGACGCCGCCTTCCTCCAAGGCTAGTCTTTTTCGCAAGTGCAGCGAGAGGGACGCTGCCCGGGCCCATTCCGGCCCACCCCGCGCGAGGAGGACGCAACTACAATGGATAGTCTCGTTTCGACAGAATGGCTTGCCAATGAAATGGGCGCGAGCGACCTCAGGATCGTCGATTGCACCCGCCACCTGCCTGGCACCGGCCGCGATGCCGCCGCCGAATACGAAGCCGGTCACATTCCCGGCGCCGTGTTCATGGACCTGGCCGACCTCGTGGACAGCAACGCCCCGATCGAAAACACCCTGCCCCCGGCGGAGAAGTTCGCCAGCCGGATGCAGTCTCTCGGCCTCGGCGATGGCAGCCGCATCGTCCTTTACGATGACAGCGCGGTGAAGACCTCCGCGCGCGCCTGGTTCATGCTCAAGATGTTCGGCGCGCACGATGTGGCGATCCTCGATGGCGGTCTCGCCAAGTGGAAGGCTGAAGGCCGCCCGCTGAGCCAAGGCAAGGAAACGCTGCGTCACCGCCACTTCACCGTCTGGCAGGATGACAAGAACGTGCGGAGCAAGGCCCACGTCCTCGCCAACCTTCATTCGAAGGACGAACAGGTCGTCGACGCGCGCGGCGCGGCGCGCTGGTCCGGCGCGGAGGAAGATCCGCGTCCGAACATTGCCAGCGGCCACATCCCCGGCTCGTTCAACGTGCCCTATACCGAACTCTACAACGCCGATGGCACCTTCAAGGACAAGGCGGGCCTGAAGGCCGCGTTCGAAGGCGCTGGCGTCGACCTGGCGAAGCCGGTCATCACCTCCTGCGGCAGCGGCGTCACCGCCTGCGTGCTGCTGTTCGGCATGCACCTGCTCGGCAAGGAAGACATGGCGCTGTACGACGGCAGCTGGACCGAATGGGGCGCCGATCCCGACACGCCCAAGGCGGTCAAGCCGGCAGCCTGAACCATGGCGGGCGGGGCCGAAGAATCGAAACTCGGCCCCGCCACGCGGCTGGTCACGGCCGGACGGCGCGCGGAATGGACCGGCACTCCGGCTGAGCCGGGCGCGGTGGTCAATCCGCCCGTCTGGCGGGCCAGCACTCATCTCTATCCAGACAGCGCAGCGCTCCACGCGGGCAAGCCGAACAAGGACGGGCACTTTTATTATGGCCGGCGCGGCGCTCCGACCCAGTGGGCGCTGGCTGACGCGCTGACCGCGCTTGAGCCGGGTGCGGCGGGCACGGTCCTTTACCCTTCGGGCGTTGCCGCGCTGGCGGGCGCGCTGCTTGCGATATTGCGCCCCGGCGACGTTTTGCTGATGACCGACAACGCCTACGAGCCGACGCGCACCATGGGGCGCGGACTGCTGCGGGACTTCGGGATCGAGACACGTTGGTTCGATCCGATGGACCCTGCCGCTTTCGAGGCGGCAATCTGCGAGCGCACCCGCGCGGTGCTGCTGGAAAGCCCCGGCAGCCTGACGCTGGAAGTGCAGGACGTCCCCGCCCTCTCCGCCATCGCCCACGCGCGCGGCCTTGCCGTAGTGCTCGACAACACCTGGGCCGGACCACTCGGTTTCCCGGCGCTGGAACGCGGCGCGGACATCGTGGTGATGAGCCTGACCAAGCACGTCGGCGGCCACAGCGACCTGATGCTGGGCAGCGCTGCGGCGGGAGAGCGGTATTATGCAAAGCTGCGCCGCACCGCGCAGGCGCTGGGGCAGGTAGTCTCGCCCGACGACGCCTCGCTGGCGCTGCGCGGCCTGCGCACCATGGGGATTCGCCTCGCCCAGGAGACCTCAAGCGCACTTGAGCTTTCCATGTGGCTGGATTCGTTGGGTGAAGTCGCGCGGGTGCTCTGCCCGATGCTCCCCGGATCGCCCGGCCATGACCTGTGGGAGCGTGATTTCACCGGCGGTTGCGGGCTGTTCTCGTTCGTTTTCCGCGGCAAGGACGGCAAGGCGCGCGATGCCTTCATCGATGCACTGGGCCTGTTCGGAATCGGCTATTCGTGGGGCGGCTATGAAAGCCTGATCACGCCGATCGATCCCGCCGACCTGCGCAGCGCCACCGAATGGCCCCTGCCGGACATGGACCCGCAGGACCGCTTCGGCGTGCGCCTGTCGATCGGGCTGGAAGCCACGGACGACCTGCGCGCCGATCTGGAGCGCGGTTTCGCCGCCTGGCGCGCCGCGTAAAGCTGACCTTACCCCTCCCCAAGTCAAACTGACTGGCTCTCCGCCCGCGCCTTGGCCATGGCGGCAGAATGAGCAAATCCGCCTCTCTTTCCGGACGCCCGCTGAGCAAGGTCTGGCTGGTCGGCGCCGGTCCCGGCGATCCCGACCTGTTGACGCTGCGCGCCGCGCGGCTGGTCATGCAGGCGCGGATCATCGTCCATGACGGGCTTGTCGATCCGGCGATCCTGGCCATGGCCCATCCGGCAGCCAAGCTGATCTCCGTGGCCAAGCGCCGCTCGCGCCACACCATGCCGCAGGACGAGATCAACGCCCTGCTGGTGCGCGAGGCGCTGAACGGGCAGGACGTGGTGCGCCTCAAGGGCGGCGACCCCTTCATTTTCGGGCGGGGCGGCGAAGAAGCCGAAGCCTGCCGCGCGGCTGGCGTGCCGGTAGAGGTCGTTCCGGGCATAAGCGCGGCAATGGGCGCGGCGGCGGCGGCGCAGCTTCCCCTCACCCACCGTGCCAGCGCCTCGGCGGTGACCTTCGTCACCGGCCAGTGCAAGGGCCTGTCCGAGCAGGACTGGACGGGCCTGGCGGGCAAGGGCCGCACCCTGGTGATCTACATGGGCCTCGCCACGGCAGAGGCGATTGCCGACAAGCTGATCGCCGATGGTCTCTCGCCCGAGATGCCCGTGGCGGTGATCGAGAATGCCACCCGCCCCGAAATGCGCGTGCTGCGCGCGCCGGTGGCGGGGCTTGCCGCGCTGGTCGAGACGCACCGGGTGAAGAGCCCGGCGCTGATCGTGATCGGCGCGGTCGCGGCCGAGCCGCAATCCGCAGAACTGCGCGCCATCGCGCTGGAGGTGCTGAAGTGAAGATCCTGACCGGCAATGATCTGAAGACCGGGGCGGTCACCTGGTGGGACGGGGTGCAATGGTCGCTCCATGTCGAGGACGCGGTGGACGTGGGCGACCATGCCGACACCATCCTCGCGCGTGAGGAAGCCGCGCGCCGGGTCAATTCCGCCTATGCGATCGACGCGGTGAAGGACGAAACCGGGGTGCGACCGGCGCACATCAAGGATCGCATCCGCGCGCTCGGCCCGACCGTGCGCCCCGACCTGACGCTGAAGCCGGCCGATCCCGAGGCCGGAAACTGGGTGATCTGATGTACAAGTACGACCAATACGACCAGGCGATGGTCGATACCCGCGTGGAGGAATTCCGCGACCAGGTGCGCCGCCGTCTCGAAGGCCATCTGCCTGAGGAAGCGTTCCGTCCGCTGCGGCTGATGAACGGCCTCTACCTGCAACTCCACGCCTACATGCTGCGCGTCGCCGTGCCCTATGGCACGCTGAATTCGGCGCAGATGAAGGTGCTGGGCGACATCGCGGACAAGTACGACCGCGGCTATGGCCACTTCACCACCCGCCAGAACATCCAGTATAACTGGATCAAGCTGGAAGAGGCGCCGGATATCCTGGCCGACCTCGCGCGTGTGGAAATGCACGCCTTCCAGACCAGCGGCAACTGCATCCGCAACACCACGTCTGACCAGTACGCCGGTGCCGCCGCGGACGAGGTCGTCGATCCGCGTCCCTATGCGGAGCTGATCCGCCAGTGGTCGACCGTCCACCCGGAATTCAACTTCCTGCCCCGCAAGTTCAAGATGGCGGTGATCGCCAGCGATACGGACCGCGCGGCGATGCGCTTGCACGACATCGGCATCCAGATCGTGAAGAACGAGGCTGGCGAACTGGGCGCGGCGTTCTACGTCGGCGGCGGCATGGGCCGCACCCCGATGATCGCGCCCTGCATCAACGCCTTCGTGCCGATCGGCCAGATGATCACCTATTCGGAGGCCTGCCTGCGCGTCTACAACCGCCATGGCCGCCGCGACAACAAGTACAAGGCGCGGATCAAGATCCTGATCCACGAACTCGGCAAGGACGAATACACCCGCCAGGTCGAGGCCGAGTTCGCCCACCTGCTGACCCAGAACATCGAACCGCCCGCCGAGGAGCTGGAGCGGATCAAGGCGTTCTTCGCCGATCCCCCGTTCGAAACCGGCATTACGGATGAACTGGACCGCAGCGACGCCGCCTTCGCGCGCTGGGCCGATACCAATTGCCTGGCGCACAAGCAGCCGGGCTACATCGCGGTGACGATCAGCCTCAAGCCGGTCGGCGGCATCCCCGGTGACGCCAGCGCCGACCAGATCCGCCTGATGGGCGAACTGGCCAGGCAGTACTCGTTCGACGAACTGCGCGTGACCCACGCCCAGAACATCGTCCTGCCGCACGTTCGGAAGGCTGACCTTTACGCGCTGTGGCAGATCCTGGACGCCAATGGCCTGGGCACCCCCAACCTCGACCATATCGGTGACATGATCGCCTGCCCGGGGCTGGACTATTGCAGCCTCGCCAACGCGCGCTCAATCCCGGTCGCGCAGAAGATCAGCGAGCGGCTGGCCCCGCGCGAGGCTGAGATCGGTGAGCTCAAGCTCAAGATCTCGGGCTGCATCAACGCCTGCGGCCACCACCACGCGGGCCACATCGGCATCCTCGGCGTCGACCGCAAGGGCGTGGAAAACTACCAGCTGCTGCTCGGCGGCTGCGAGGGCGCGGATACCTCGCTCGGCCAGATCACCGGCCCCGGCTTTGACGAGGACGGGATCGTCGGCGCGGTCGAGAAGGCCACCGAAGTCTACCTTGCCAACAAGCAGGGCGAAGAACGCTTCCTCGATACCTACCGCCGCATCGGCATGGCCCCGTTCAAGGAGGCGCTCTATGGCTGAAGTCCAGTACCGGTTTCGCGATGACGAACCCGTGGCCGATCCCGGCGTGACAGTCGATTCGTTCGGCGCACAGTCCAATGCCGCCGCCGTGCGGCTGGAACCCGGCGACGACGCGCGCGCCCTGCTGCCCCACCTTGAGCGGCTGCGGCTGGTCGAGGTCAATTTCCCGGTGTTCGGCGACGGGCGCGGTTATTCCTCGGCGCGGATCCTGCGCGAGGCGGGCTATGCGGGTGAGCTGCGCGCCGTGGGTCAGGTGCTGGTCGACCAGATCGCGCTGATGCGCCGCTGCGGGTTCGATTCCTTCGCGCCCGACCAGCCGCTCGAACCCGCCGATGCCGAAGCCGCCTTCGCGCGCTGGGCCGATGTCTACCAGCCGACCACCGATGGCCGCGCGCCGGTGTGGGCCAAGCGCCACCCCGGAGCAGTCAATGCCTGAGGCGGCGCGGCGCATCGACGTGCTCGACACCGCGCCGCGCTTCACCCCGGCCGACGCGGAGGCGCTCAACGCGCGCTTTGCGGGCGTGGCGACACGCGACATGCTGGCCGAAGTGCTCAGCGAAGGTCTGGCGGGGCGGATTGCATCGGTCTCCAGCTTCGGCGCGGAAAGCGCGGTGCTGCTGCACCTGATCGCCAGCGTCGACCCTTCGGTGCCGGTGCTGTTCCTCGACACCGACAAGCATTTTGCCGAAACGCTGGCCTACCGTGACGAACTGGCCCAGCGGCTGGGGCTGACCCAGCTGATCAACCTCGTTCCCGATGCCGAAGCGATTGCCGCGCGCGACGGCAACGGGCTGCGCTGGTCGTTCGATCCCGATGGCTGCTGCGAAATCCGCAAGGTCGCGCCGCTGGCCAAGGCGCTGGCCGGGTTCGATGCCAGCTTCACTGGCCGCAAGGGCTTCCAGAGCGCGACCCGCGCGGGCCTCGCCCGGTTCGAGATCGACACTACCGACACTGCCGGTCGGCTGAAGATCAATCCCCTGGCTGACTGGTCGAGCGACCAGATCGAGGCCTATTTCGCCGCCACCGGCCTGCCGCCGCACCCACTGGTGGTGCAGGGCTATCCCTCGATCGGCTGCTCGCCCTGCACCACCAAGGTCGCACCGGGCGAAGATCCGCGCTCGGGTCGCTGGAAGGGCTGGGACAAGACCGAATGCGGCATCCATGTCGAAGGCGCCGCCAGCGAACTGCCGCCGGGCTACGATCCGGCCTTCTGACTCTCCCCGCCCGCCGGGCAGGAAGAGCGTCAGGCATCAGCGATCAGCCAACGCGTTCGACGGTGGCCGTCCGACCTTCGGGGCCTTTCGACGTCCACACCCCGTTCTCGATCTTTTCCTCGTTGCATGCCTGCTTCGGATTGGGCCCGTCGATCGTGTAGCAATAAAGCGCAGGCGATTTCTGCTCCCACTTGCCAGTCTCGATCACCTTGCCATCGGCCCTGGTTTCATAGGTGCCGTCGGCCTTCACCTCTTCCATCCGGACCTTGCCGTCGCCGGTCGTGATCTTGTACATGCCGGGCGCAGGCTTGCCGTCGGCGGCGATGTTGGCGGCGGTGGGCGGTGTACTCGCAGCGGGTGACGCCCCTGCTTCGTCTTCCGGTGAGGTGGCCGGTTTCGAACAGGCGGACAGGGCAATGACGGCTACTATCGCAATTGCGTGGCGCATTTGGGATCTCCCGGTTTTCCATTGGAAATGCGGCGGCCTTCCCGCTCGCGACTCGCGGTCCCGCCGGAACACTATGCCCATTGCGCCCGAAGGCAAAACAGCGGCCGTGACGGGGCGGGCTACGCCTTCCCACCCTCACTGCGATCCGGCACGCCAGCACCCAGCAGATCCTCGATGAACAGGCTGACCAGCGCCGCCTGGCTGCCGACTCCGGCTTTGGCATAGACAGCGCTCAATTGCGCGCGGACCGTGCCGGCGGCGGCGCCGCGCAGCCGCGCAATCTCCGGCGCGTCGCAGCCCTTGAGTGCGAACAGCGCCACCTCTGCCTCGGCAGCGGTCAGCCCCCAGTTGCGGAACCGGGCAGCAATGTGTTCGGCCAGCGCGCCAGAGGCGATCTGCAAAGCCGCTTCGGTGCGGCGCGCATCCTGCAGCATCAGGCGGGTGTGCCGCGCGCCAACCACCACCCCCGCCAGCAGCGCAATGGCGATCAGCCCTTCGATGGCGATATGCACGGTCACTCCGCGCTCGGCGAGGTCGCCGATTGCGTCAGCGACGAAGAACGCAGCCGCCACCGCCTGGACGACCACGGTCGCCGCGACCAGCATCACCTGCCGGTCGCGGCTGCGCTCTGTGGTTCCGGAGTCGCCCCCCATGCCTCACTCCATCACGCCGGGCGATTGCCCCCCGGCAGCATCGCGCGAACGATCTCGCGCCCGCTGCGCCGTGTCTCGAACACTACACCCATCAGGTGCAGCGCAATCAGGACATAGAGCAAATTGACGGCAATTTCGTGGACTTCCTCGAGAATTTCCTCGCCGCCTTCCTCTTCCCCTTGGATCCCTGCACCTTCGGCGTAGGCGGCCAGACGGTCTGCGGCTGCCTCGCTGGCGGCAGGCACTTCGGCGGGCGCGGCAGCCTTGGCAGCACTCCGCTCGCGGGCTTCGGCGCGCTCGTCCTCGTCCTCGCGCTCCTCGCCCCGGGCAAGCGGAGCGGTGGTGGCCGCAGAGACCGCAGGCTGGGCCGCACCCTGCCGTTCGCGCGCCTCTTCGCCTTCCTCATTCTCGCCCTTCTCGCCGCCCTCGCCATGCTCGCCTGAGACGGCCGCCGGATCGGCAGGCGGCGGGCCGGACATGGCGATACCGCTCGCGGAGATCACCAGCAGCGTCGCCCAGATCGCGTAGGCCATCAGCGCACCCAGCGGATTATGCGAGGGATGGCGGGTGACTTCACCGCGCCCGATCTCGCCAAGGTGGTCGATGGCGCGCGAGGGACTGGGCGGAAAGGCGCTGAAGCGGGCATTGCGGGTGCCGATCAGGCCCCACAGCAGGCGCAGACCAAGCAGCGCAGCCAGGCCGTAGCCGACCCAGATATGCCAGCCGGAACCTTCCTCGGTCACAAGGGCATTGCCGATCACGGCAATCACGACGCCCCAGTGGGTCAGCTTGACGATCGGATCCCAGCGCCGCGGCGCAGGTGCTGTGTTTTCCATGCCGGTACTCCTTCGTGCAGGAGCCCGAAATGGAGCCACGGTCCGCACCCGCCAAGCCACAGGCGCTTAGGCACGGGCGCGTAAGCAGCTGCTTAGGCGGTCAGAGCCAGCGGCTCTCGCGGTACCACTGCGCCGTGGCCTTGAGCCCTTCGAGCGTCGGAATGCGCGGCTCCCACAGGTCGGCGGGCGGTTTGGCCCCATCGCTGACCACCCAGTCGGGATGAGCCATGTAGCCCACCCGGTCTGCGGTGAGCTTCGCCTTGTCCCCGCGCAGCATCCGGTCGGCGCGCGGGGCGCGTTCCAGCGAGCGGCGCGAGAGGTGGATAACCCAGGGCCGCCGGCCCATCGCCCAGCCGATCGCGCGGGCCATTTCGTAATGACTCCAACCGCCCTGCCGCCCGTCGTCGGGCTCGAACACCTGTCCGCTGACCGCTTCGCCGCCGGGCACGAGCGCCAGCAACAGCCGCGACAGGTCCGCCGCGTGGATCACCGACATCCGCCCCTCGCGCGGGGGCATCGGCATCAGCCCCCAGCGCGCGATGCGGAACATCTCGAACATCTCGGTATCGCGCGGGCCGTAGATCGCGGGCGGGCGGACGATAGTCCAATCGAGCCCGCTGGCAATGACCACCTTCTCCGCGCGGGCCTTGCTGGCGCCATAGGCGGAAAGTTCCGGCTCGCGCGCCGAAAGCGAGGAAACGAACACGAAGCGGCGCACGCCCTCGGCCTGGCAGGCCTCGATCAGGTTGAGCGTTCCGGTAACATTGCCCGCCTCGAAACCGGCGGGATCCGGAGCATTGACGACGCCAGCGACGTGCAGCACCGCTTCGCTGCCCCGCACCAGCCGGCGCAGCGCCTCCTTGTTGCCGAGATCGCCGGCCACCCATTCGACACTTGCCTGCGCGCGCTGTTCGCGCCGCGTCAGAGCTTTCAGCCCGACGCCAGCCTCGACAGCAATCTCGATCAGGGTGGAGCCGACGAAGCCGGTGGCTCCCGTCAGCGCCAGGGTCACAGCAGCACCAGCTGGTCGCGGTGAACCACGGCGGAACGCGGAGCATAGCCCAGGATCGCGGCCTGGTCGCTGCTCTGCCGACCCACCAGCCGAGCACATTCCGCCGCGTCGTATTCGGCAAGACCGTGAGCCAGCACGCGGCCTTCGCCGTCGCGGATCGCCACCGCGTCGCCGCGCTGGAAATCGCCTTCGACTCCGGTGATCCCCGCGGCGAGCAGGCTTGATCCCCGCCCCAGCGCTGCGGCAGCCCCCATATCGACCAGCAGCGCGCCCTTCAGCCGCAGCCGCCCGCCCAGCCAGGCCTTGCGCGCCCCGGCCTTGCGGCGCGGACGGAACAGCGTGCCGATCCCCTGCCCGGTTACGCGGGCGATAGGCGCGGGATGGAGCCCGCTGCCGATCACCAGCGCGATGCCGGCAAGGTCCGCGATCTCGGCTGCCTGCAGCTTGGAGGTCATGCCACCCGAGCCCATGCCCGACGAGGAGCCGCCGGTCGCCATGGCGTGGATTTCGCTCGTTACCCCGCGCACTTCGGCCAGCAGCTGCGCGCCGGGTTCGGCGGGGTTGCGATCATAGAGGCCATCGACATCGGACAACAGCAGAACGGCGCTTGCCCGGGCGGCCTGGGCAACCCGCGCCGCCAGCCGGTCGTTGTCGCCAAAGCGGATTTCCTGCGTGGCAACGCTGTCATTCTCGTTGATCACCGGCACGGCCCCTGCATCGAGCAGCCGGGTCAACGTGGCCGTGGCGTTGAGGTAGCGGCGGCGATCCTCAAGATCTTCCAGCGTCAGCAGCAGCTGCGCGGCGGTAAGCCCATGCCGGCCCAGCAGTTCGGCCCACAGTCCCGACAGCGCGATCTGCCCAACGGCGGCGGCGGCCTGCGCATCGGCCAGGCTTCCGCGCCCGCCCTTGTCTAGCCTCAGCGTAGCCGCGCCCAGCGCGATCGCGCCCGAGGACACGACGATGACTTCCTGCCCGCGTGCCCGCGCGGCGGCGAGTTCGGCCACCAGCCCTTCCAGCCAGGCGCGCCGCACGCCCTCTTTACCGACCAGCAGCGACGAGCCGACCTTGACCACCAGCCGGGGACAGGCGGCCTTGTCAGCCAGATCGGAAAGGCGCGCGATCTTCATCCGCGCGGGATTAGGCAAAATGCGGCAGGATGCAAGCGGGCGTCGCGGCGCAATGCACTGCGCTGCCGTCATCCCGGGCTGGACCCGCGATCGCTGGCCGACTGACACCTGCCCTGCCCCGCCAGCGGTCCCGGATCGCGTCCGGGACGAGGCGCGTTGTCACACCGGGGACCAGGGCTGTTCCTCGCCCTCTTCCTGCTCGCCGTCCGGACGCTCCGTGACGGTGGCGGCGGGGAGATATTCAAGCACCGCATCAAGCAGCGCGTCCATGCCCTTGCCGGTCGCCCCGGAGATCGGGAACACGCGCTCCGCACCCGCCGCCTTGAGTTCGGCGGTGAAGGCCTCGACCAGTTCGGCGTCGACCAGGTCGATCTTGTTGAGCGCAATCAGGCGGGGCTTCTCGTCAAGGCCCGCGCCATAGGCTTCCAGTTCGCCTTCGATCACGTGCAGCGCCTCGGCCGGATCGGTGCCGTGGACGTCGATCAGGTGGATCAGCACCCGGCACCGCTCGATATGGCCCAGGAACCGGTCGCCGATCCCCGCGCCTTCGGCCGCGCCCTCGATCAGGCCGGGGATGTCGGCCAGCACGAATTCCCGGTTGCGGTGGCGCACCACGCCCAGCTGCGGCGTCAGCGTGGTGAAGGCATAGTCGCCCACCTTGGCCTTGGTGTTGGTGATCTGGTTGATGAAGGTGGACTTGCCGGCATTGGGCAGCCCGACCAGGCCGGCGTCCGCCAGCAGCTTCAGGCGCAGCCAGACCCACATCTCCTGCCCCGCCTCGCCAGGCTGGTGCTGGCGCGGGGCACGGTTGGTGCTGGTCTTGTAGCTGGCATTGCCGCGCCCGCCGAGCCCGCCTTCGAGCAGGGTGACGCGCTGGCCCGCCTCGGTGAGATCGAGCAGGACCGTCTCGCGGTCATCGTCCAGCACCTGGGTGCCGACGGGAACCTTGATGACCAGATTGGGCCCGGCCGCGCCGGTGCGATCCTTGCCCATCCCCGGCGTGCCGCGCCGCGCCTTGAAATGCTGGGCATAGCGGAAGTCGATCAGAGTGTTGAGGCCGGCCACGGCTTCGAACACGATGTCCCCGCCGCGCCCGCCGTTGCCCCCGTCCGGACCGCCGTATTCGACGTATTTTTCGCGCCGGAAGCTGACCGCTCCCGGACCGCCCTGCCCCGAGCGGATATAGATCTTGGCCTGGTCGAGAAAATGCATGGGTTCAGCTTAGCGGCTTGAGCGGAAAATGTCGCGCGCGGGATTGCGGCAACGACAGGACTGACCAGAAAGGATTGGTCAGAAAGGATTGGCCAGTGTGCTGAGAATTGCCTCAGCCCGAGCCGAGAATGGTGGATTTCGAGAACCGGCGCGCAGCGACCATCAGGGTCGTGAGCACCGGAAGCGCAGAAAGCTGCCGTTCGCAGGCCGGGATGTGGCAATTATCAGTACACTGGTGGAGCCGAGGGGGATCGAACCCCTGACCTCGTCATTGCGAACGACGCGCTCTCCCATCTGAGCTACGGCCCCGTTCCAGTGCAGTTCCGGGGGCGCCAGGCGCCCGCGGGAGCGGCCCCCTTAGCGAAAGGTCCGCGCCCTTGAAAGAGCTAAATTGCCACTCAGCCCACTTTGCCCGTGCCTTACCGCGGGGCGGGCGCCACCGCTGCGCTGACCGGGCCGGCGGGCTGGCCGTACTTGGCGTCCCAGGCGGCCAGGTTGCTCTGATACTGTTCGTAAGAGCGGAAGAAAGTCTCGAACACGTGATCGAGCATGGTCAGGTTGCGGACCGAGAAGGCGTTCAGTTCCGCCGGCTTCGTCACCAGCGATTCGCGCGCCATGACCAGCGCCGCATCGCAGAAATTGTCGATCGTGGCGGGATAGGCGAAGTAGTTGTAGACCTTGGTCATGTAGGCTTCGCGCGGGCGAACGAAGGCCGCGCCGTATTGTGCGCGAAAGTCGCTGTCGACCTGCTTGTTGGCGGCCGCGAGACCCTTTTTGTGGGTCTTCAGGAACGCCTTGTAGCCGGTCAGGATCTCGGCGTGCTGCGGCTTCATGCAGTTGAGTGCGGCGACGTTGTAGGCCGAACGCAGGTTCCACACCGTCTGCCCGGTGCCGAGCTTGGCATTGACCGTCTGGCGCACGCCGTCCGGACCGACGAGCGGCACCACCAGGGCCGGACCAGCGCCCAGCGGCGGAAGCGGCCGCGGCGGGATCACGATCGCGACCGGCGGCGGAGGTGGCGGGGGCGGCGGCGGGGGCGTGCTTTTCGGCCCGCAGGCTGCCAGCAGGCTCAGCGTAACGGCCATTCCGCCAACAAGGATCGTGCGCTTGATCTGTGCGCCCATTGTACCCGCCCTATAACCTGGCCGGCCCGCGCGCCCCGCTGACGCTCCGGTGCCGGGTTTTCAGACCATTAACCCTTTTTCGCCGCAAATGAAATGCCCGGCGCGAGCCTGCTCGCACCGGGCATTGTTCAGTTCGTCGTCAACGCTCAGCGGCGGTCGCCGAGGAAGCGCAGCAGATAGAGGAACATGTTGATGAAATCGAGGTACAGGTTCAGCGCCCCCATCACCACGGCCTTGCCCGCCATGTCGGTGCCGCGAACGTAGACGTACTGTTCCTTCAACTTCTGCGTGTCATAGGCAGTGAGCCCCGCGAAGATCAGCACGCCCAGCGCGCTGATCGCCCAGTAGAGCCCCGGCGACTGCAGGAAGATGTTGATGATCGAGGCGATGATCAGGCCGATCAGGCCCATGATCAGAAAGCTGCCCATGCCGGTCATGTCGCGCTTGGTGGTGTAGCCATAGAGGCTGAGACCCGCAAAGCCGCCCGCCGCCGAGAAGAACGCCGTGGCGATCGACCCACCGGTGTAGACCAGGAAGATGAAGGACAGCGACAGGCCCATCACCGCGCAGAACGACCAGAACAGGATCTGCAGCGTGGAGGTCTGCATGCGGTTGAGGCCGAAGCTCATCGCCAGCACGAAACCGAGCGGCGCAAGCTGGACAATCCAGCCGAGCGGCGAACCGAACATCTGCTGCGCCATGCCCGACTGGGCGAACACCAGCGCGATGATGCCCGAAAGCAGCACGCCCGAGGCCATGTAGTTGTAGATCGACAGCATGTGCCGGCGCAGGCCATCGTCGAGCGCTTGCGCACCCATCGACTGGCCGTTGAGCATCGGAGACGCGCCGAGGCCGGTGGTTCCGGGCCGGGGTTCGTTCCAGATCGACATTTCACAACTCCCTTTGCCCCAAAGGCGGGGCGCTAGTCCTGAATATCGGGGCAAAGCCCCCTGCTTTCAAGCGAAACCGGGAACCTGTTACAATTGGATACGATCGCGGCGCGGCGGATCAGCGCGCGGCCCGGGCCAGTTCGGCGCCGCGATCGCGCGCCGCGCGCAAGGTCGCCTCGATCAGGCGCGCCATCGCTTGGTCCGCATCAAGCACGGCAAGCCCCGCTGCGGTCGTTCCGCCCGGGCTTGTCACCTTGCGGGCGAGATCGGCTGGCGAATCCGGTGACGATGCGGCAAGCGCGCTGGCCCCTTCGACCATGGCGAGGGCCAGGCGCTGTGCTTGGTCCGGCTCCAGCCCCAGCTCCGCCCCGGCGGCGGCGAGTGCATCAATGAAGCGGTAGACGAAGGCCGGACCCGACCCGGCAAGCGCGGTCACGGCATCCAGTTGGCCCTCGTCCGCCAGCCACTCCGGCGTGCCGAGCGGCGCCATCAGCCCATCGAGCGCGCCGCGCTGTGCCTCGTCCAGGCCCTGCCCGAACAGGGCGATGGGCGACTTGCCGATCGCGGCGGCTAGGTTGGGCATGACCCGCACCAGCGCCCCGGCATCCGGCAAGCGCGCGGCGAGACTTGCCAGTTCGACCCCGGCCAGCATCGATACCAGCACGGCTCCCGGTCCTGCCAGCGGCGCCAGGACCGGCGCGGCTTCATCGAGCATCTGCGGCTTGATCCCCAGGATCACCGTGCCGAATTGCCCGGCGGGCGCCTCGCGCAGCAGGGTCACGCCGGCTGGGACCGACTCCAGGTAAGGGTCGACCACGGTGAAACGCGCCGGGTCCAGCCCGCCCCGCAGCCAGCCGGCGAGCATCGCCCCACCCATGTTGCCGCAACCGAAGATGAGGATCGAATTCACTGCGCCTGTTCCTGCCTGAAATGACAGGGCCGCTTTGTCAGGCTTCGCCGGCGGCGTCCACCATCGAGCTGGCAAGCGCCTCTGCCGGGGTCTTGTCGCCCCACAGGACGAACTGGAAGGCGGGATAGAACCTGTCGCATTCCTCGACCGCGGCCTCGACCGCGACCTGGGCCTGGGCGAGGCTCAGCAAGCCCTCGTCACCCAGCAGCAGGCCGTGGCGATAGAGCAGGACGGAGCCGTTCGACCACATGTCGAAGTGCCCGACCCACAGCTGTTCGTTGACCAGCGCCAGCAGTTCCCACATCGCCGGGCGCTTGTCCTCGGGCACGCGGATGTCCGGCAGGCACAGCAGCTGCAGCACGTGATCCTCGCGCCGCCAGACCCCGCGCAGGGTATAGCTGGCCCAGGAACCCTTGATTTCGCCCGAAATTTCGTCCTCAGCCACGAATTCGCACGGCCAGCCGCGCGCCTCGAACAGGGAGGCAAGCATGTCGACCGGAGCCGCATCCTCTTCGCGCTCAAATTCCCTGCTGTGCATCATCCGGCCCTGTACGGCTCCATCGCGGTGATCGCGATATGGGTGCTGGATGCATTGGCGCGCCCGCCGCGACAATGACCCCCATCGACGCGCCTGCGCAAAACTCGGCTTGCCTGTTCACAAGGTGTGGAAAAAACGGAGTGGGCCGGGCAGCGCGCCAGAACCTAGCCCCCTGCCGCGACGGCGTCGACCACCTGTCCAGCCGGACTGGTCCAGAGGAAGCTGCCGTTCACCCCGGCCTTTTTCAGCTTGCCGATGAAGGCGTTGGCCGCGGCCTCGGTGTCGAACGGGCCGGTCAGCAGGCGATTGGTCTGGCCCCAGGCACTGGTAAAGCCCTTGCGGCCACCAAGCGCGGCAGGCTCGTCCTTGAGCATCCGCCGCCAGTCGAAAGCGAGCGCCTTGCGATCGCGCCCGGTCGCCACCTGCACCCAGATCCGGCTGGGGTGGCTGGGCGCGGCTGGCTTCTTGACGTCGACGCACTGGGTCGCAGCGGCGCCCTTGGCGGGGCGCGCGACCGGCTGCTTGCCCTTTGGCGCGGCCTTGGCACCCCTGGCCTTGGGATCGGGAGCGGGTTCGCAAGCCTTTGCGAGCGATTCGGGGGTTTCGACCCGCACCGGCTTGATCCGCCGCACGTCGACCGCGCCGGCCGCCGCTTCGGCCTGGCGGCTGGGCGGCGTGAGATCGGCGAAGACGTCCGCAAGCTGGCGCGGGCGCGGCGCAGGCGAGGCGGCCTTTGGCGGCGCGGACCTGGTCACCGGAGGCGGCGCGGCCTTCACCGGCGGCACGGCGGGCAGTTCGACCGGCGCGCTGGCCTGCACCGGCGCGGAAGCGGCGGCTGGGGGCGCGACTGCCGGGGCCGCCTGCACGGGCGCAGCAGGAACCTGCCGAAGGTCGAAGCTGGATGCGGCCTTGCCACCGGTGCCGTCCAGCGAGCCGAAACCGGGCGCAGGGATCGGGCCTGATGGCGCCGGTGCGGGGGCCGGTGCCGGTGCCGGTG